>Ga0134125_10002575_pt1 | contig 21403 bp, 26 predicted proteins | sample KB31751_FD_96464 | JGI IMG/M metagenome (GOLD analysis project Ga0134125, IMG submission 96464) | Terrestrial soil microbial communities with excess Nitrogen fertilizer from Kellogg Biological Station, Michigan, USA - KB3-175-1 | ecosystem: Environmental > Terrestrial > Soil > Unclassified ... | reverse complement strand
CTCAAAGGCGAGTGGGAAAACTTCAAGACGTACTGCCGGAGGTAACCCGATGCCTACGAAGTACAGACAGCGAAAGCTCAAGCGAATCTTTCACACCGACAAGGAATCGCTTCTCGATCGCCATCGGCCGCTGACGGCTGCAGAGGTGGCCAAGCTCAGAAGCTGGGCGAACAGGTCCAGTGTAGTAAACGAACGCTCCTGCGTCCGCCAGAGCGCTCCCTCGGAGCGTTAGCAGAGAAGGGTAGGGGGCGTGAAGAGGGCGCCCCCTACTCCACCGATACGAACAATCAACCAGGGAGAAGTGTGATGCATGCGGAATGGATACTCGGTGCAATCTTTGTCGTGAGTTTCGTGGTGATTATCTGGCCACGAAAGAAGCAGGAAAACGCGGTCGATCCGCAAGCGGAGTTCAACGCAGCAAAGGATCTGCTTGCGAAGCCGCGCGTCGACGCAGAAACCGGCGAGGGATACGCGTACAAAATCACGCGCATTCCGGCTGACCTACCGCAGGCGATGACGCCCGCGAAAATCATCGACCCGATCCAGCGGAAAGCAGTGCGCTCATGACCGTGCTCGCATTCGCAGGACTCAACGGTGAAGGCTGGGCCATCTGGTGCTGCATCATGGTCGTCGGCGCGTGCTTCATCCTGCCGAAGAGGCGCGCGTGAGTCTCTTCGAGCACGGAACCATGGTGCCCGTCAGCGACGGCGCCCTTCTCGTCTTCGTCGCGCTCATAGTCGTCGTGCTGTGGGGCACCTACCAACGAGGCAAGGCAGCGGGAATCCAACGCGCGCAGGATGTGCTCGGCGATCGCTTGAGGTAAGCTCGCCAGGCTTCTAGCGTCTCGTGTTCCTGTTCATGAGCTCTAGCAAACGCCCCGGTGAGATGGTCTCGCCGGGGCGTCTCTCTATCTGAAGCACTCGAAGTTCTGGGACCGGAACAGCTCCAACTGCGTGTACGACGGCTGGAGAATCTGCGCGCTGTTCCGAGTCAGCCCCGAGTTGTAGTCCAGGCTCTGCTTGCGCTGGATGTACTGCGCCCGTATTGCGATGCAGTGCTCGGACAGCGCCGGGTCCATTGCAGGGTCATCGTCGCCGCAAGCGGCCAGTAGGACGAGCGGTAGAAGCCAGCGCATCAGGGCACCTCGATCACGAGCTCGTGCGCGCAGTATGGGCAGCGGGTGCCGAAGCGTGGACGTGGCTGCCCTCCTCGCTTGCGCCCGGTGTTCCACTTCACGGCATCACGCACGTTCTGCCGAGTCACGTTGAGGTCCGAGCAGATGCGGAGAGCTGGGGCCCACGAGCGCGTCTGCACGTACTCGGGGTAAAGCGGATGCCGGCGAATCGCTTCAGCCTTGGTCACGCGCAAGAGCTTCGACACGCACGAATCCCTTGTCAACGCTCATTCGACACGACGCGCCGCCGCTGACAGAATCTCCAGCAGCCGGCCTTGGGGTCAGGGGCCGCCGTCGCTGCGGAGCTTCGAGAGAGCACGCTGACGCGTCTGTATAAGATTGCGAGGAGCGTGCCAACGCCTGTTTTCTAGGCGATTCCGAAGCGCCGCTCCCCACAAGATAGTCAAGCAGCTTGACGATTCCGGACGCGCAGACATAGGTGCCGCCCCGCTGGCGCCTCCGCGAGGCTACGGACGAACGGGCGAAAGTCAAACCTGAGAAGACGCTTGAACTTTGGTGCGTATGCATTGGAGAACAGTACTTATTTACGTTTGGGTGGTCGCTTTCGGACACAAACGTGTGGGCGAAAAAGTCGCCCATCTGTCTTGACCAGGGCGTCACACGTGAGTCAGGCTTGCCCGGACAGGTGGGTCATGACCTGTCGAGCTGCAGCCGGGCGCAGTCGCGAGACCCCCCTCTCAGGGCTCGGCAGCAGCTCCCTAATCGTAAGCAAGCGATGGCGCGACGACCTACGAGCAAGTTCAAGACCACGTTCTGGCTGACGTGCGCGCTTGCCGTTGTGATCGCCGCTGCGTTCCTGCTTCCGACGGGGTGCTCGTTCGAGCCGTCGTCGTTGAAGCGGCACGCGCAGAAGCCTGTGGTGCTCGAGCACGACGAAGACGGAGGCGAGTGATGGGCGACCACGTGCCCTTGAGTTGGAAGTTCACGCAGTACGTCGAGGGCTCCGACATCGAGGTGACCTGCAAGGTCGCGACGAAGGACGGCGGAGTCGTTTCCTACAGTTCAACGATAGGCCACAGCGACCAACCCGAGCGCGTCATCGCGACTATCGATCTGGTCGCCGCGAAGGCCGTGGCGCGAGCGAGGCAGTGATGGACGACGAGGACGCAGTCGACAAGGTGCTGCTCGCGTGGCTGCTGTGCCTCATCGGCGGTGGCTGCCTCATCGCGTTGCTGGTCGGGCTGAACGGTTGCGGAGGCCAGCAGCTCACCACATCCGACGCGACCACAGCGCTCAAGCTCGCTGTCTGCGTCGAGCAGGCGATCCAAGACGAGTCCGAGCAGCGCAAGCAGCGCGTGCAGCAGCTGCTGGCTTCGCCGGATGTGCAGCAAGTCCAGAAGGAGCAGCTCAACGACGCGACCAAAAGCGACGCGGGCGTTACCTACCGCGTGCCCTCTTCTGTTGGGCATGAGGTGGAGCAGATGATGCGCGTGCGCGATGCGGGTGTGATGTGATTCGAGCAACCGTGTCCCGAGCGGCAAAGGGGATGCGCTGTAAACGCATTGGCTTCGGCCTTCGAGGGTTCGAGTCCCTTCCGGTTGCACTAACTCTGCTCTGCCTGACCGCGTGCAAGGTGTACCTGCCCGCGTGCCAGCCGAACGAGGACCCGCCCGTGGGCGTGACGGTGCATCGCGTTGTCGAGGACGACGACGACGGGGGCGCGCCTTGACCTTTCCGCTTTACCTCAATGTCGAAGACGGCCGCATGCCGTGGGTGATCGAGCGCGAATACATCAACACGCATGGGCACGGGTTCGTCCTCGCGCCGAATCCGAACTGCGCCGCATGCAGGAAAGAGAACATGGCTGACAAGCATAAAGACCACTTCATCGCAGTGCTCACCGCGGCCGAGACCAAGGGCTTGCTGCCCAAGGGCAAGACCGCCGACATCCTCGAGAACTACGACTTTCTCGTCGACGAGATCGACGCGGCGACCAAGCTGCTGGCTGACGAGCCTGTGCCGTTCACGCCGGAGTCGAACGACCGCAAGACGCAGCCGAACGACCCGCTGACGTTCGACCCGAACGCTCCGGTCGCGAAGGACTTCGAGAAGCCCGCGATTCCCGAGGGCGATTCGAGCGAAGGACAGACCTTCGTGAAGGGCAAAGGCAAGAAGGCTCCTCCCCCGGACGCGGCCTGATGGCAGCGCTCGACGATAGATACGACGTGTTCGACTACTGCCAGAAGCACGGGCTCGATTACGACAGTCTGAGCGACCAGCAGAAGGCTCGCGATGCGATGTACGCGCAGTTTCACGTCGAATACACGCCAGAGCAGAAGGCCGAGCAGCGGAAGACTCGCGACGAGTGGTCTGCCATTCGAGGCAACATGGTCAAGCTCATGAAGGCTCGGTACGGAGGCTACGAGCGTTGATGGAAGAGACGCCCAAGCAGCTGGCAGAGCGGCGCCTTCGAGAGATGGTCTCGGGGGCGTGCGACGTTGTGGAGCAGTCGATCAAGGTCGGCGCGCAACGCAACCAGCAGACGCGCTCTGCCGACGCTTGGGCTGTCATCAACGCTGTGCTGAAGCTGCCTGAGAGCAAACCCGAGCAGAAGCCGGCTGGGCTCGACGACACGCCGCTCGAGGTCGTGAGCGAAACGCTGCGCCTGGTGAAGCAGGACGAAAGGCGCATGCGGTGAGAGTCGAGGAAGTCCGACGCATCGAGGCTGAGCATCGCCTGTGGCGCGCGGGCACGCTTCGTCATCTGCTCGACGATCATCAGCTTCGCATCTACGACCCGATCAAGGACTGGCAGAAGCGTCGCGTCGACGAGCTGCGCAATGGGCTCGCGAGTGGCATTCACCGCGTGTTCGTGGTCAAGGCTGGGCGCCAAGTCGGCAAGACGCATGGCACCAACACGCTGAAGATCGAGACCGGGCTCAACCAGGACGGCACGTGCTTGGTCGCTACGTCGACAGAGGTCGCGCTCAAAGAGCTGGTCATCCCGGTCATCAACTCGATCATCGCTACAGCACCCGACGACTTGCGCCCGCGCTTCATCAGCCACCGCTGGGGCATGCGCGCGGGCTTCTACTTCCCGAGCACCGAGTTCGTGATGAAGCTCGTGGGCGTCGACGAGAACCCGGACGGGTTGCGTGGGCCAGGGCTCAAGGGCGGCGCGCTGTTCACCGAGGCCGCGTTCATCAACAAGCTCGAATACGCCTACAACTCGATCGTGCAGCCGCAGTTCTCGCGTCACCCCGAGGCGGACGCCATCTTCGAGAGCAGCGCGGCCAAAGATCCGAACCACCCGTTCAAGCGAGTGTTCCAGCCCGACGCCGAGCGACGCAAGGCGTACGTGTTCATGACGATCGACGACAACAAGACGTTGTCGGAGCAGGTGAAGCGTGAGCTTGTCGAAAGCGCCCGAGCCATCAACCCCGACGACGCCGAGCGAGAGTACTACTGTGTCGAGACCCGTGATCGGACACGTGTGCTTGTGCCAGAGTTCGATGCGACCCGTCACGTGGTTCAGCAAGAACGGCCGGCTCATGCTTGCGCTATCGCCGCCATGGACCCAGGAATGCGGGACCTCTTCTTTGTCGGATGGGGTTACTGGGATGCCGTTCGGGCCAAGCTGGTTGTTGAGCGCGACTGGAGCGGGCGAAACAAGAGCACCGGCTTCGTCGCAGAAGTGATCAAGAGCGCGGAGCTTGAGCTCTACGGCAGCGCGGCCGAGCTCGCGTACGTCGACAGGCGCAAGGGGCTCGACCCACGCGAGGAGATGCAGCGCATTCTGCGCGTGCTGTCAGGCGAAGAAGCTCCAGACCAGGGCAGCGGACTAGGGCTCGACCCGCCGAACGGCAGCAACGCGCTGTGCTGGTGGAACGGGCAGGAGTTCGCACGCAACCCAGTGTTGCGCGTGAGCGACACGGACGCGCGGTTGATCGGCGACCTCACCTACGACCAGGGCATCCAGTGCACGGCGACGGAGAAGGACGATGCAGAAGCCGCCCTCTATGCTCTTCGAAACGCATTCAGGGATAACAAGATTGAGATACATCCACGGTGCGTCGATCTCATACGACATCTTGAAAGCGGTCGTTGGAACGAGCGGCGCACTGACTGGGAACGCTTCCACGAAGGCGCCGAGGCGGAGCTATACGGCCACTTCGATGGTGTCGCGATGCTCGTCTACATGTGGCGCATGGTGCAGCACCTGCGTCACGTAGACCCGATGCCGCCGCTGTTCCGCGACAAGCGCGACCCCGGCACGATGCACATCCCCGAGGACTGGCAGCCGCGCACGCAGGTCAGCGAGTTGGAGGCGTGGTTTCAATGAGCCCGGCGGTCAAATACATGCAGGGCCTCAAGCCCGACTCGCTAGTCATTCGCAGCGGCAGGTGGAAGGTGTGGACTCACGAGGCGGTGATGCTCGCGAGCCACGAGCTTTACTTGGCCTGGCAGCCGCACGGAGACGACCTGCCGGACCGCATTGCACGAGTAATGGTGCCGTGCGCGCTAGCCAAGGACTGGCACACATTCGTGCGAGTCGTCGACCAGAAGTTCTACGCAGCGCAGCGGATGCTGGAAAGCGCGTACGAGGCATGAGCATGCTCGTCTTCATGTTGCAGTCGATCGCATGGCCCGCAGCCGTGAGCTTCTGCGTGTGGCGCATCACCGCGACTGCGACCGAGCACAGCAAGCGCATGGCCGCCGAGCTCGGGGACGCCAACTACCTAGAGACCAAGGCTGTCGCCGCGAAGGCGTCGCGAGAACTGCAGGATGCGCGCGACGAATGGACGCGCGTCACCACCACAACCCAAGAGGAACTGAGTGAGCTCAAGAGCGCGCTCATCAGCCGCACATGAACGCAACACAAGCAACGATCAAAGCCCCTGCCCCGCGCGTGTTCTATCTCGCGATGGACGACCAGTACGAATCGCTGATCGCAAAGGCATGGGCGAAGAAAACCGACAAGCCCGTGGTGTACGCGATCCCCATCGACCGCCTGACGCTGGACATGGTGATCGTCCCAGTCGTGCGCGACGCGATGGAGCGCACCTCCATGCTCCAGGAGGAGTTCGACGCGCAGGAGCAGCGCAAGAAGACGGTCCGGCTGAAGGGCGAGGACTGCATTGACGAGCTACGCGAGTGCAAGCCCGTCCGCGTGGCGGACTTCTGGAGCAACGGCGGCCCGCGCGGCAGCTCCGACGCTTTCAGCGAGTTGTTGATGGGCAAGCTCGACGCGAGCGGGTTCATCAACGCGCTGAATGAGAGCACGGCGCCGCACGGCGTGTACCCGCGCACGCACCACGGCGACGACAACAAGACCGTAAAGCTGACGTGGGGCGTGTGAGATGGACGGCGTAGGTGCCAGCCCAGTGATGGGCATTCAGCCGATGGACGAGGAGAGCAATCTCCCGTGGTATCTGCGCGACGCAGACGAGTGCGCGGCTGCGCTGCTCGAAAAGCGAGACGAGTACTTCGACGCATTGCGCATGAGCGGCATCATCGGGCAGTGGCAGCTCAACTGGTCGATGTACTACGGCACCGACCCGTCACGCCCCGGCGAGTTTGCGAGTCCGAAGCTCACGCGCGTCGGTGACGAGCGCGAGTACACGCGCATCCGCATCAACGATTTCCGCTCGTTCCTTCGCCAACAGATTCAGACCGCGCTCGGCCCGAAGCCTGCCTTCAAGTCGACCACCCGCACGACCGACGTGAAGACGCTGGCTGCGATCCCCACGCTCGATCGCGGCATCCAACACATCATGGACAAGGCGTGGCCGCAGCAGAAGCGGCGACGGCTGCTCGAGCGCATGAGCTTGTTCGGCGGCGCGGTTGTGCATGTGCGCTGGGACAGCGACAGCGGCGACGACACGACAGTCACCGAGCCAGTGCGAGGCCCGGACGGTGAAGTTCAGCAGAAGCCCATGAAGGACCCGACGACGGGTCAGCCGCTCGTCGGCGCGATGGGCGTGCCGATCACCGAAGACGTTACCGAGACGATCGAGTGCAAGACGGGCATGCCAACCGTCGACATCGGCTCGCCGTGGGAGTGTTACTACGACCCGCAAGAGGAAGAGGAGCTCACCTGGATTGTCGCGACTGAGTACCGCTCGAAGTGGGAACTGGCCAAGCTGTTCCCCGAACGCGCTGACGACTTGATCTCGCTCGAAGGCGGCGAAGACGACTACAGCCGCGAGAAGCTTTTCGGCTCCAAGGTGTTCGGCAACATGTCGAGCAACGAGGACAAGGTACTGCTGCACCACTTCTACCTCGGCGTGACCGAAGACGCGCCAAACGGCCGCTATCTCGGCTTCGTCGAAGGCGTGGATTGGCTTTGGGATCGTACGTTGCCGGTCGAGACGACGGGCACACTGCCCGCGCTGCTCGCGATGCCTTCGCCGTTCATCGGTGCAGCTGTTGGCTACGCCGACGCGAGCGACATCATCCCGATTCAGCAAGGCGTCGACAACGTCACGAGCGACTGGATGAGCAACTCCCGCGCGTTCGGTCGCGCTGTGCTGCTCAATCCGAAGGGCTCGGCGATGAACCTCGAAGGCTACCGCTCGGGGATGCGCGCGATCGACTACAACGCCGCGGGGCCTCCGCCGAGCTTCCTTGTCCCGCCGAAGTTCGACAACGCGACCGACCTGCTGAACTACCTGCATCGTCGCATGGAGTCGGTGACGCAGCAGAACGCTGTGCGCCGCGGCGACCCGCAAGCGAACATCAAGAGCGGCACGATGGCGGCGCTGTTCAACCAGCAGTCGATCGACTTCGTCAGCGACATTCAGCAGACGTTCGATGCGGTCGAGAACAAGATCGCGAACATCGCGCTTGAGCTCGCGCAGACGAAGGCCAAGGGCGAGTTTCTGATCAAGGTCACCGGTCAGGGCGCGCGCCCGTACTGGGAGAGCTTCGCCGCGCAGGGCCTCAAGGGCATCCAGGACATCGAGGTCGAGACAATCAGCGCGATGATGCGCTCACCTGCCGGCCGCTTTGAGTACTGGCAGCAGATTCAGGCTGTGCCGCCCGAGAAGCAGGCAGCCGTGCGTCGCGGCCTGGAGGCTGGCGACTGGTCCGGGCTCGACGAAGCCGACAGCAGCGAGGACATGCGCTTGATCGCTGAGTCCGAGCTGCTCCTGCAGGGCAAGCACGTGCTCGTGTCGATCATCGACGACCCGGTGAAGCACATGAAGCAGCACAAGGCTGACCTCATGAAGCTGGAAGCGGCAGACCCGACGTTGATCGGACCGCCGCCAACCGACCCGACGACCGGGCAGCCGCTGATCGACCCAATGACAGGGCAGCCTGTGCCGGGACAACCGATCCCCGGCAAGTACGACGACGCCAAGCGCGCGATCACCGATCACATGACGATGCATCGGCAGCTCTGGCAGGACTCCGATCCGGGCACCAATGCGCTGCTCGGGCTTCCGCCTCCGCCGCCTATCCCCGGCTCGCCCACGGGCGACCTCGCGATGATGACGGGCGGCATGGGCGCAGGAAATCCCGGCGCGCCGCAGCAAGGCGCGCCGCAGCAGCAGTCTTCAGGAGGCCCACCGCCAGGCCCCGAAGGCGATCCAAATCAAGCGGGCGGCCAACCCAAGCAGCCCCAACCCGCGCAACCGCCCGAGGCCATCCAATGAGCGAAGAAGCACTGACCCCGACCCTGAGCAACTTCGACGCGATCGTTGCGGCGAACACGGCGAAAGCCGAGGCCAAGCCCGTAGACGACGCGCCCGACACCTTCGAGAACGATGACGTCTCGGAGATCGACCCGTCAGAGGTCGAAGAGGTTGAGGAGCCCGAAGCGCCCGACGAGGATGACGCAGGCGTCGAAGAAGACGACGAAGCGGAGGACGACAACGACCCGCTGAAGGAGCCCGTAGCGGCGGCCGAGCGCGCGCCATTCAAGGCGTTTCGCCAAGCGCTGAGAGAGAAGCGCGTTACGCCCGAGCTGATGAACGCGCTCGGCGATCTCGAGCTTGAGATCGAGACCGTCAACGGCCCTGCCAAGCTCCGGCTGAGCGAGATGGGCGGCCACGTCATGCGCGAGGCTCGGTTCTCGCGTGAGATGGCGAAGACGAAGGAAGTTCAGGCCAAAGCGCAGCAGATCATCCAGCTCGAGCAAGCGCGCTCCAACGCATGGCGCACCAACCCGGCCGAGCTCGAACACGGCCTCGAGGTGATGGGCTGCCGAGAAGCGGCCGAGCGCGTCTTTATGAAGTGGGCACGGGAGAAGTACGACTACCTCAACGCTTCGCCCGAGCGCCGGCAGGAGATCGACGCTGTCAGGCAGCTGCAGCGCCAGCGCAACATCGAGCAGATGCAGCTCGCTCAGGCACGGCGCGAGCTTCAGCAGTTGCAGCAGCAAGCGGCGCCGCAGTTCGACGAGCCGACGCGTCAGGCAGGCGAGTACATCCAAAAGAACATGGATGGCGTGCTCGGCGCAGCGCTCAAGCAGCACAACGCGGGGCGCATCAACGATGACCTGCGGCTCGCGCTCGTCAACGAGATGACCGAGCTCGCGCAAGAGGGCTACCCGATCGAGCTTGCGATGAAAGAGGCCGCGCGCACGGTCGCTGAGAAGCAGGGGCGGATGGTGAGGGTCGCAGGCACGACCAAGAAGCCCGCAGCGGCACCTGTCAAGGAAGTCAGCGGTCGGCGCGCGCCAGCGGGTAACGCGCCTCCGAAACGCGCGGCCGATGGGCGGTTCCAACCTCCGACGCGCACCAGCAACGGCAAACGGAAGGAGCCGCCCACAGCTGCGTCCTTCGGTGAAAGGTTCGGCGTATGAGTTCCATCGGAAGACCAGTTCTGTCAGCCGGCGCGGCCAACGCGCTCGGCGAAGTCATCGAATGCAGCGGCATCACGCACCTGCACCTGTTTGCGCGGGTGACAGCGTCTGCGGCTCTCACCGGCTCCATCGACTTTGGCGCCACCCCAGACGGCACCGGCAACCTGTCGACGATCGCGGCCGCGCCGCTCATAGCCACAGCCGGCAACGTGGTGCTTGAGACCGTGTCTCCCGACGCGTCCATCACATTGGCATCCGGAGGCGCGCAGATAGTGTTCACAGCCACACCAGCGAGCACCTACGTCGTGGGAATCAAGATTTCCAACCCGCCGCAATACGTCGTGCCCCGATTCGTGTACGGCTCCGGCGGCGGCACGGTCTCGGTCGTCGTTTACGCGTACGGCTACAGCATCGAGAACTGAGGAGGAAACATGGCGCTCGGAGTGAAATGCTACTTGCCCGACTACATCAAAGTGGTCGACCGCGAAGTTATCAAGGACGCCGAATGGATCGACATGCTCGGCGTGAGCTATCTGACCGTCGAATGGGACACCAGCGGCATCGTTTGGCCATCGACGTACTCCACCACGACTGACATCGTGGTCTTGGGCCGGAACTGCGAAGACGGCGACGGCGAACAGATAGCCGCGTCAGTTTCGATAAGCGTCTACCCGGCCTCGCGCGGCCTCTACAAGGTTGCTCCGACGGTGGCGTGGCCGCGCTACGTCAAGGTGACAGTCTCGACGAACACGTTCACCAGTCCGACGGTCTCGGGCACCTTTCGCTTGCACGTCTTCGGGCAGTAAACCGCGTTGACTACAGGTCAACAATCTCTCAACATTGTTGTCGTCACGATACCTAGGCGAAGAACCGCCTGACGGCTCAAAAGCAGCCCCTACGCAGCGCGTAGACAAGGCCACGCGATCGTAGAGCGACAGTCAGACACCGGCAAATCGAGGCCAGGGCTCAACCCCTAACCGATTGCTGGTGTTTCGATGTCCAACCTCTCTGAGTGGCTACCAAACTACAAGGTCGTCTACGGCGACTACACCGATCCGCATCCGACCTCTGACTCGATGACGGCAGCGCTGCCCTTCGTTCCGAAGGAGTCACGCAACGGCCGCACATTCAACGTCCCGGTCAAGGTCTCTCCCGAGCAAGGTCAAACGGCCGACGTTTCGGGCACCGCGTTCGCCATCCGCGACGCGCGTAACTCCGTGATGAAGGAAGCGAGCCTCGATGGCGCATCGCTCCTCTACAACGGCCGCATTCCGTACGACGCCATGCTGCGCACGCGCAACGGCGCGGGCGACAAGCGCAACGGCAACGCCTTCAAGGAAGCCTTCGAGCTGAAGACGAAGGACTTGATGGAGCAGGGCGAGTTCTACAACGAAGTCGCCATGCACTACGGCCCGGGCACGGGCGCGACCATCGCCGACGACATCGGCGTGCTCGACAACAGCAACGCCACCGGCGCAACGTTCAACGCTGGCATCACGATCTCGATCTCGATCCAGTCGTGGGCTCCGGGCGTTTGGGCTCGGATGCTGAATGGCCTGGTCGACGTCTACAACTCGACCGGCAACACGCTGATCGCCAACAACCTCACGGTGACAGCGGTCAATCCGGACTACAGCAACACCGGTCTGAAAACACCGAGCGTCACGCTGACGTCGACGACCACCGGCAATCAGCAAACGACGACTGGCCCAACGACTGCACCTGCCGCCCTCAACGGCGCGCGGATCGTGGTCGCAGGCTGGGCGCAAAACAGCTGCATCGGCGTCCTGTCGCGCTTGCAGAACCAGGGCATTCAGGACGGCATCAACGCAGCGCTTTACCCGGTGTGGAAGCCCGTCAAGATCACCACGACCGGCACGCTGACGCGCTTGAAGCTCAAGTCGTTGATGGCACGCATGTACCCGACCGGCATCCGCAAGGGCGGCAAGCTGTGGGTCTCCGCTCCGGTGTTCGCCGATCTCGAAGAAGAGATGACGAGCCAGAACCACTACTGGCCGAAGGGCGAGATGTCGCAGATCGGCATCAACGAGCTTGTCTACAAGAGCCCGTGCGGTCCGCTGAGCATCATGCTCGACCCGATGATGAAGTACGGCGCCGCTGCCTTCTGGGGCAACGAAGCGAAGGCCGTGCGCGTCGGAAGCTCGCCGCTGACGTTCCGCGGCAAGGGCGACGAGTGGTTCTTCCTCGAACTGCAGGGCAACGCGGGTTCGGAAATCCGCTGCATGGCGAACCAGTCGCCGTTCTTCTACGAGCCGAACAAAACGGCGTACATCACCGGCTTCACGCCGGCCGCCCTCATCTAACTCATGCCGCCATGAGCGGCGAATAACGGAGGCCACGTGTACGAAGACGACGACGAGAAAGACCAAACCAAAGCTGCGTCTTCCACACGTGGCACCGAGCCCACCGATCGCTCGGTCCAAACCATGTCAGCGACCGCGGCACCAGCCGCGACGCAACCGCAGGCTCAGCGCTTCCAAATGCCTTGGGCACGCGCGCAGCAAGGCGGCGGGATGCCGTGGGGGCAGCCACCAGCTGCACCGAACGGCAACACCGGTGTAGTCGGACCCGGTCAAGGTCAGCCCGTGCAGGGCGGCCAGCCTGGCTTCGGCTTCGGCATGCACGGGCAGGGCGGCATGCCCAACTGGCAGGCGCTCGCGCAGCAGTTCCAGCAACGTTTCGCGCAGCACCACCCGTTCTTGCAGCGCCTCGGCATGGGCGGCCAAGGCATGCCTCCGGGAGCGCCGCAAGGTCAGCCGGGTGGCACGCCTCCGATCTGGGCAGGCCCGCAAGCAGCACAGGGGCAGCCGCAGCCAGGAGCTGCACCGCAAGGTCAGGCCGGACCGTTGCAGGGTCGACTCGCGCAGCTCGCGCAGCTGTTCGGGCGCCAGCAACCGGGCGGCATCGTCGGACCGGGACAGGGACCACAGGGCGGGAGCTACTAGCCCGTGCTGCATCCCAACGATGACCTATTCGCGTGCGGATACGCGGAGCCGACCTCGGGCACCGTGTGCAGCGTCGTCGGCATCGACGACCTGATCGTCTTGGGAATCATCGCCGCGGTCACGGTCGCCGCATCGCAGGTGTCGGCGTCCGAGCAGGAGAGCGCGGGCAACGACTTGCTCAACCAGCAGCAAAACAACCAGCTGCGCATGAACTACATCCAGCAGCAGCGCCAACGCGGCGCTGAAGCTGCCTCGGACATCGCATCGCGCCACCGCGGCAACGTGCCGATGAGGGCGAGCTCCGAGGAGATGGACCCGTGGGCGCAGAAGCTCGCGATCCAAACCAACTACGACATGGGCAAGCAGGCGAACGCGCGGCAGGCGGATGCAACGCGCACGCAAGGTTGGATCCAGGCCGGCGCAGGTCTCGCCGGCGGCATCGCTGGGCAAGCGTTGAGCCCCGCGAGCTCGGCCGCGGGCAGCGGCGGAGGCGTGACCAGCTCGCCGGACTTCGCAGAACGTCTCGGCGGCTACGCGCTGAAAACCGGCTCGAGCGCGCTCCTCAGCAACGCAGCTCCGGTGCAGACGGCGCCGCTGCAGCCTACCGACCCGAGCGGCGGCTTCCAGCTGCAGGCGGGTGACTACCAGCTGCTTGGCGGCGCACAGCCGTATTCGCAAGGCCCGTTCGGCGATGACCCCTACGCGACTGCTCCGCAGTACCAGAACCCGAACCGGTACAGGTTCGGCCTTTGAGCACGCTCAACCAAACGCAGCTGATCAAGCGCGTGCGGCGCAGCGCGTTCCTTGCGGACGCTGACGCCAACTACACTGACGCGGTCATCCTCGAAGACTTGAACGACGTCATGACGCAGCTGTACGCGCGCGCTGTGATCGAGGCCGATCAGGCGGTGTGGCAGGTGACCGAGTACACGCCACTCGTCGCGAACCAGCGCAGCTATCGGCTGCCGGCGCGCGCAGTCATGGGCACGACGATGCGCCAGCAGATCACCGCAGTCGGCAACGTCGACTGGTGGCCGGTGAAGGACCTCAGCGAGGCTGATGCGCTGCGCTACGAGTACGGCACGGCCTCGGGCTCGCCAGTCGATGCTCCGACTCGGAAGGTCGTGCGCGGCGAGAACTGGTGGCTGTTGCCACCGGTGGCAGTGAGTGGCGGCTACGTGATGCGCACGCACTACATGATTCGTCCATCGCGAATCTGCGCGGCACAAAACAATCCGTTGCTCAACGGCATCATCAGTTCGATCAACCCCACCACTCGCGTGGTGACGGTCGGTGCCACGCTGCAAAACATTGCTGAAGATGGCACCGGCACAAACATGACTTCGGGCACGTTCCAGCTCGATATCATTCGCGTGGGCGGGTGGCATAAAGTCCAGTGGACGGGCACTGCAACCATCAGCGGCGGCACGACCATCACACTCGCCGCGGATGCCAGCGGGCTAAGCGAAGCGAACGACCTCAGCGACATCGCGGTCGGAGACGTGGTCCGGGCTGCCGACCAGACCGACTGGCCGCCGCTGCCGGCTGACTATCACCGCTCACTCGCTGACGCGACAGCAGCAAAGATCCTCACCGCGCGCGGCATGGCAGATCGCGCCGCGGAACTGAGTCAGGCGTATGTGGTTCCAGACCTGCAGCGTTTCGGCGCGCTGCTTCGTCCTCGCGACGCGTCGAGTGCATTCGTGTTCGTCGCTCCGGAGTTCTGCTGAATGACGCAACAGCTCGTACTCGAGCCGCTTGGGATCATCACCGAGCCGAACAAGCTCGGTCAGATTCCCGCGGGCGCGTTCAGCGTGATGACGAACTGCGTTGAGCGGTCACCGGGCATCATCGAGAACATGCGCGCGTGGCAGACGATCGCCACTGTGCCGCATACGACGTCGAGCACCAGTGCGTGCTTCGTCATCGCGACGCCGGGCCCCTACATGCTCGTGCTCTGGAACTATCGCAGCACTGGCTTCGGCGACTGGGGATGGGCGTGGCTCAATCAAACCACCGGCGCGACGGTATACGAGGGCGATCTCTACACCGATGTCGGCTTCCAAAACCATCAGAGCTTCGATCTCACCCGTCAGCCGCGTTTCAGCTACACGATCATAGGGCAGCAAGTCTTCGTCAACTGTTTCAGCGAAGTGATCGTGTGGGACACGTACCAGCCAACAACCGCGGCGGCCGCTGCGCCGCGCAGCGGAGGGCTGCACTCGTTGAGCCTGAGCGGTACCACCGCTGTGTCGGCGGGTGATGGCACCGCGTGCGGCGTCGGCAGGTGGGTCGCCTACACGGCGATCGCCAAGCGAACGCTCGGCGACAAGACGCTCGTTAGCGCGCCTTCTGCGGCGACCTATTTCTCAACTCTCACGACAGGAGGCGCCAACTGTTCGGTGCGAGCCAAGCTCGTCTCCGGCTTGCACATCGCGGGCGATACCGTTGAGTTGTACCGCACGAAGAGTAAGCCGGCGGGGTACTCGGGGACGTTCCTTTCGTACCAGCAAGGTGAAGAGGTTGGCGCGGAGTATCAGCGCGCCACGACGGTTACCGTGCAGGCCGCCGATGTCACAGCCGGTTATATCGACTTACTCGACAAGACCGGCGACGAAGCGCTCGGCGAAGCGCTCTACACTAACCAGTCGCTAGAGTCTGTTGGCGCAGCGGCGATGCCGCCGCCAGCTGCGAACGTGTTGGTTGGCTACAAAGGCTTTCTGTTCGGCTTTGGGACGACGCTCCCGCCAGTGATCCAGCTTCGGCCTACGGGTTTCTGGGGCGGCTTCGACGGGGCCATGACAACCGGCCAGATCAACAGTGGTCTCGGGCAACTGATCGTCAGCGGCTGTACATACACGACCGGTTCTTCGACAATCACCGTCACACCAGGCTCGCAAACGGCAACGATTCCTGTTGGCGCTATTCCGGTTGGCACCGGATTCTCCGGCGTGCAGCAAGTCAACAGCGTAACCGTTCCGGGTTCATTCACCGTGTCGCCGAACCCGGCGTCGAATGGCACGTCGTTGCCGATATCGTTCACCGACTTGCTCGACGTGGAGGGGACGAACGCGTTCATCAGCAACTGGAAGGTTTGCTACAGCGGGATCACCAGTCTCACCAACATGGCCATCTTCGCGCCAGCGTTGAAGCTGCCGCCTTTTTCACTGTCGCTCAGTTCCTTCGTCGCGCAGCCTACGGACGGGTTCGTGCTGGGTCATCGCGTGCTCGATGATGCGCGCACGCCGTTACGAGTCCGCTGCACGCGCGGGTTCAACTTCGACCCGCAAATCGGGACGTTCGTTTCGAACTACACGTACGTCTATCCGCAATACAAGCCAAACCAGATGGCTTGGAGCGAACAGAACCAGCCGGACGCATGGCCGTTCACCAACGTCGACAGTTTTTCGATCGGTACCGTGTGCACGGCGGTCAGCACGCGCGATGCGATCATCCCGTTCTACACCGATGGCATTTGGGCGGTGACGGGTACCGGTGGGGCTGCTGGCGCGGGTTACGACTGGCGCGCGGATCCTTTGCTCAAAGGCATCACGATTTGCGGCTCGCAAGACGTGTGCGTTCTTCTCGATCGCGTCTACGCGCGCACGAGCGAGGGGCTTATCGCGATCGACGGCACGCAGATCACAAAGGTGACGCAAGGTCGCATTCACGACCAGCTCGACACTCCGCCGTGGAGTGACGGGCCGGGCATCGGCGCGGGCGCTTCGTTCCTCGTCGCTGACGAAGAAAACTCAGAGATCATCATGCGCGCGCCGAGCGCGACGGGTGAGATGTGGATCTACAACGTCAACACTGATCGTCTGTCGCAAACCACGTCGCACACGCGGCCGGTGCACGGCGACTACTCGCGCTTTCTGCGCGCGCCGCTGATCGTCGGCAACGACGGGAGCACAACGTGGACTGTCCGGGCTCCAATCGGCGCGTACGGCAACTGCAGCATGACCTATCAGCCGGTCTACGCTGACAATCCTTTCGCTCAGCGCCACTGGCAGACGCTCAACGTCAGCGGCGAGTCATCTGCGGCGACCATCACGCCGACGTTCAACGGTGTTGCCTGTAGCGCGCGCTCACTCGGTACAGACGGGCGCGTTGCTTTCGAAGTGCCGCGCAACGCGCCCGCAATCGGCAACTCGATGCAGGTGAAGATCGATGTGACAACGTCGGTGCGCACGAAGCTGAACGGCTTCGCGCTCGACTACCGCGACCACACCGACCGGAGGCGGACGCGATGACCGCGCGCCTCAAGAGCTTGCGTAAGCGCGTGTGGCCAAAGGAGCAGGCCGACCTCGGCGAGTCGTTGCGCGACCTGCACTCGTTCTGCGAGCGGCTCACGCTGTGCTCGGTTGGAGAAGCCAACGCTGTTGTGTGGGCTGAACCGTTCAGCCTCGCGCTCGATCAGAAGCCGCAGATTGTCATGCTCGCTGACGCGCGCGTTGCAGGCACGCTCGAGTCCGTCGACATCGCGGCGATCGACTGGAAGTTCGACGTTCAGACCAGCGGCAAATACCGAATCAAGATCAACCGCTGCGCAACGCTTCAGCCCGGCAAGTCCTACGACCTCAAGTTCCTGGTGGTGTACTGATGGCAAACGACCCCTATGGCTTTGGGAACTACTTCGCCGATGCATACGCGACCCCGGCGCCGCAGGGCACCGCATACAATCCGGGGCAGATCGAATGGATCGCGGCGATCAACGGTCAGACGCCAGACCAATATCTCGCGTCGCAACAGGCAATCCAGGCGAACGGTGGACGAATCCCTCCGAGCGCACAGTCGCAGTGGATCGACAACGGGCTGAGCGGCAACGGCGTCGCTCCGGCGCTGTGGCAGCAAGAGCAAGACGACCGCGAGACGCGCAATCTGCTCAACGCTCAGCTGGGCGCAGCCAATACGGGGCTCGGCTTCATCTACGACCAATACGACCCGATCATCAATCAGTCGCGTGATCGAGCGAACTACCTGCAAGGCATCAACGGGCAGCTGGCGTCCCAAGTGTCCAACCAAGCCACCGCATCCAACGCGATGCGTACGGGCGCGCTCGGCGACTATCGCACCGCCGTAGGCAATGCGGGCGCGTGGGACATGGCCAACTTCAGCAATCTGCAGAGCGCGGCCAACGCGCCGATGCAGATGACAGCGAGCGCCTATGTCGGAGACGCTCAAAGCAATCCCGCAGACCTTGCGCGTCAGAATGCTGCGTATAACCAGCTGCAAGGCATCGCGAACGGATCGCTCAACCAAAAATCGCGCGCGGCCAACGCCTATGCCGACGCTGGCGACATTCAGAACCAGCAGATTGCAGCGCGCAATCTTTCAGATGCCGGGTACGGCTCGCTCGACGTCGACCTCAACGACATCCGCGAGCTCGATAAGCTTCGCAGCCCCGGCAACATCGAGGGCATGCAGGACCTGCTTGCTGCCTCGCAGGGCTCGAAAGACATCCACGTCGGGCAGGAAGATCCTGCGGCCTATGCGGCAGCAGTCGACGCGCGCGACCAGCTGAAGGCGCTCACCAACCCTACGGTCACAGCGCAAGAGAAGCTCATGTATGAGCTTTCGAAGCAGCAGCAGGAGCAAGACGAGCGCAGCGTGCGCGAGGGCTTGCAGACCTCCGCAGCTCGCCGCGGCATGGGCGGCATCGGCACCGAGATCGCACGCTCGGCGCTCGCCGCACAACAGACCAGCCGCAACCGCATGTTGCAGGACATGCAAGCGAACGCGCAGGCGCAGCAACGCGCCATGTCCGCGCTTCAGGGCTACGGCACGCTCAGCACGAACATGACTGCGCAGGCAAATCAGATCGCCGCGCAGAACCAAGCAACACAGATGAACGCGCTCGGGCAGTACACGGGCATCAGCGCGAACGCCGCGAGTGTGCTCGGCCAGCTCGGCGCCAACAACGCCACGCAGAATGCGAATCGCCAGCTGGCCGCGCAACAGGCCGCGTACGACGCATACGCAACGCTGCGCGCGCAAGGCTTCAGCGAAGAGTACGCGCGCGGCCAGGCATACGACGCGATGGCAAACGCCAACGCGAACCGTCAGCTGGCAGGCGCGCAGAGCGCGGGCTCGATGGCTACCGACATGCGTAACGCGGGCGATGCGATGTCCCGCTACAACCAAGGTCAGCGCCAGCAGCAATCGCAGTTCGCCGACACCTACGCAGCCAATCGCCAAGATGCTGCATACGGTCGCCAGGTCGACGTGTTCAATGCGGGGAACACGGTCGGCCGCAACTACATGAGCGACCAGGGCAACCTGTTCAACGCGACGACCGGTGTTGCAGACAGCAACTTCAACACGATCAACTCGAGTGTTGGAACGCAGATGGGCCTCAACGGGCAATGGCTCGGCGCGCAACAACAGGTCGACAACAACGCTATCGGGGCGCTGGGCTCGAAGGCCAACATCATCCAGACGCAGCTCGGCAACAACATCACCAAGGCGAACAACAACACGACGTTCGGGCAGCAAGCGGTTGGTCGTCAGCTCGATCTTCGAAGCCTTGGCATCGACAATCGCACGCGCAGCAACGAAGAAGCCGCTATCGGCGGCAGATACAACGGCTCGCCGATCGTTACGCAAGGCGTCGGAGCGCAGAGCGCGTACACGCCGATCGGTTATCAGGTGCAGCCGCCAATGAGCGCTGGCCCGTCTCCGCAACCCTATCAACAAGGATGGAGCTGGTAATGGGTTTGTACGGTCAAGACGACGAGGACGAGAAGTTCAAGCAGATGCTCGGCGGCATCATCGGCGACGGTCCTGCGCCCTACGACACGACGACGGGCTTCGAGCAGCAGTCGCTCACGCCCCCGGTCATGCCGCAGTCGGCTGGTGGCGGATTCCCAGGGTACACGCCGCCACCGGCTGCAGCGGCCCCGGCCTATCTCGATCACGTGCAGGGGCATCAGTTCGGCGGTGCCGACGTGGCGATGCTTGGCGGCATCCTTGCGGCGCTGCTGGGCGGCGGCAAACACCGCGGCGAGATCGCGGGTTCGCTTGCGGGTCAGTACGGCGGCGCAGTCATGCAGGCCAACGCGCGCGCAGACCAGCGCAACCAGCAGGTTGATCAGTACAACTCGCAGCTGGCGAGCAAAGACGACCCGCTCGAACGCTGGAAGGCCGACATGCAGGCCAAGCAGTACGCGGGCAACTTGCAGGCACGCGGCAAGGAGCTTGAGCTTCAGCAGCAGCGCGAGCAGCGCATCGCTGACGCGCAGGCGGCCGAGGATGCGAAGGACCCAGTCGAGCAAGCTCGGCTGATCGAGGAAGCGCGGCAGGGCGTACGACTCGACACCAAGCGCAAAGAGAACGACATGGACGTCGGCACGCGCGAAATGCTCGGCGAGATTCTTGGTAAGCAGAAGCAGCAGTACGCGTCGCCGACGGGCGCTGGCGTCGGGTCGAACGACCCGATGAAGGAGCTGAAGCGTAAGCAGGCGGCGGCGATCCAGGCAGGCATCGACGCCGGCACGATCGATCCGATCACCCTCAAGCCGGTCGAGAAGCCGAAGACGCCTGCACAGATCGCAGCAGAGGACAAGCTCAACACGGCGCTCGCCCCGTTCGAGGGCACAGAGGTCGGCGACATGTCCGTATGGAAGCCGATCGCGAGCGACAAGACCACACGCGAGAAGTCTCGGCGCGATGACGCCGCTCTCGCCGGCGCGCTCCCCGCGCTCGACGCGATGATCAAGCTGCGCGAGGAGAACGGCGCAGAGTCCGGCTTCGGCGCGAGGAGCGGTGAGGTCACCGGCGCGTACGACGTAGAACGCGGCAAGGTCGAGAGCGCGCTCGGTGTGCTCAAGAACATCGGCGTAATCTCGCCTTCGGAAGCGGAGCGGCTGGCAAAGACCATTCCGACGCTGAGCCCTGGTCTTTCTGACGTGTCGCGCATAGTTCCAGAATCTTGGGGCGGCGGCGACAGCACGCTCGGCAAGCTCAAGGGCGCGCGCTCGGAGTGGGAAGACCTCGTGTCACGCGGCCGGGCGAAGTACGGCCTGCGCGGCAAGTCGAGCAGCGGCAACGAAGAGCCGATCGGCGAGACCGACTCGGGCATCAAGTTCAGCGTCGACAAAGACGCTGAGGCCAAGTTCAACGGCGGCGGCTTCGGCCCGGGGAACAGCACCGGCAAGCCGACAGACGGCGGCAAACGCCTGGTGACCATGTCGAAAGGCGGCGTCACCGAGTCGCAGGAACTGACGGACGAACAGATTCGCAAGGCACAGCTGAAGGGCTGGGTGATGCAGTAATGGGCGGCAAGAGCGCACTGCTGGCCGACATCGAGGACGACGAGGACGACAAGCCCTCAGCGTTGCTCATGGACATCGAAGGCCCTGACGCACCAGCTGCGCCGACGAAAGGCCCGCTCGAGCTTGCGTGGGAGAAGCGCAACGGCGGCGCGAGCCTCGATGCAGTCGGCGCTGACGCGCTGTCGACCTACACCGACCCGACGAAGTTCGCCGAGCGCATG
>Ga0134125_10002574_pt1 | contig 21404 bp, 20 predicted proteins | sample KB31751_FD_96464 | JGI IMG/M metagenome (GOLD analysis project Ga0134125, IMG submission 96464) | Terrestrial soil microbial communities with excess Nitrogen fertilizer from Kellogg Biological Station, Michigan, USA - KB3-175-1 | ecosystem: Environmental > Terrestrial > Soil > Unclassified ... | reverse complement strand
GAAATGTCCTCGCAATTCCTTGCCGCGAGATGTCCGCCGGGTCCCGGCCGCCAATGTCGTTGCCCCTGAACCGGATCGATCCGCTCCCGGCCCTGTATATGCCGGTGATGGTGTTGATGATGGTGGACTTTCCGGCGCCGTTCGGCCCGATCAGCGCGTGGATTTCGCCTTCTCCCACATCCAGGCTCAGATCGTCCACCGCCAGCAGTCCCCCGAAGCGCTTGCTCACATGCTGGAGGCTCAATAGGTCACTCATTCCCCTCTCCGAAGGTAGGTTTGGCTCCACACACCACCGCCGTTGCCCGGCTGGAAGGCCGCGTCAAATCGGCCGTCCCTTGCGCTGAAGCACCGGCCGTGCGGATCGCCGGATCCTGACCGTCTCCACGATGCCGATCAGCCCTTTGGGCAGGAAGACCATGAGCAAAATGATCCCGGCGCCGTACACGATCATGTAATACTGTCCGATCGAGCGCAGCCACTCCGGCATCATGTAGACGATGATGGTTCCGATGATCGAACCCGCGATCGAGCCGCAGCCTCCCAACAGCAGGCTCACCAGAACGATGATCGTCACTTCGAACGAGAACACGTCCGGACTGATGACGGATGTGAAAGAGGCGTACAGGCCACCGGCCAGGCCGCCAAAGATGGCACTCAGCGTGAAAGCCATCTGCTTCATGCCGGCCACCCTGATGCCCATGGTCTGGGCCGCCACTTCGCTCTCGCGGATGGCCATCAGGGCGCGCCCCAGCTTCGACCGCTCCACACGGAACGACACGTAGATGCCGAGCGCCACGGCGCCCAGCACCAGATAATAGAATCCGATGCTGTCGGCAAGCGCGACACCGAAAAACCCGGGCCGCGGGATGGCAGCGATTCCCGTGGCCCCGTGTGTGACGGGGTCCCAGTTCGTCGCGATCTGCTGACACATTTCGGCGATCACGAATGTGGCAAACATGAAGTAGTGGCTCTTCAACTTCAGGACGGGCCTGCCGAGGATGATGGCCACCAGGGCGCATGCCACCACTCCGACAGGCAGCGCAAGCCAGAACGACCAGTGGTGATCCACCGTCAGGATCGCCGTGAAGTACGCACCGATGGCGAAGAAGCCGACCTGGGCCAGCGACAGCAGACCGGCGTAGCCCAGCATGAAGTTCAGGCCCATGGTGAGCAACGTGTAGATGCCCACCACCACGATGAGCCGGAGCTGGTAATCATTGGCGAGGAGGGGCGGCACAAGGATCGCCGCCAGCAGGGCGACCGCCCAGGTCCCCGGCCGGGTGACGTGGATCGCTTTCACAGCTTCTCCTGTGTGGGTTCGCCAAAGATTCCCTGAGGCCTCCAGAAGAGCACCAGAAGGAGGATGGCCATGGTGATGACATCCTTGTAGTCCGAGGAAATGAACGACGCGGACAGCGCGTCGAGCAATCCCACGAGCAACCCGCCGGCAATCGCGCCCGGCACGCTTCCGAAGCCGCCGATGACGATTCCGATCCAGGCTTTTACGATCAGCGGGAACCCCATGTGGGGCTCGGCCAGGAAGATGGGGGCGAGGAAGAACCCCGCCAGCCCGGAGATCGCGCTGCTGATGGCGAAGGTGGTGACGATCATCCGGCCGACCTTGATCCCCGAGAGCCTGGCGGCATATTTGTCATCGGCCGTCGCGCGCAGCTTCCAGCCCAGCGATGTCCTCGTGAACAGCCAGTACTGGGCCACCAGAAGGATGATCGTGAGTGCGATGATGGCGAGGTTCTGGGTCGAAAGATTGATCCCCGCAACCGTCAGGATGGGCACCGAAAAAAACGGATCGATCGAGATCGGATTGGGTCCCGCGATGGCCTGGATACCGTTCTGCAGGATGATCCCCGCTCCTATGGTCGTGATCAGGACCGGCACGATCGACCGGTCTTTCAGCGACGAATAGGTGATGAGCTCGAACAGATAGCCGATGGCCGCACAAGCGACGATCACCAGGAGGATGGTGAGCGGAACGCCAATGCGCAGGTGTTCAACGCCGAGCACGCCGATGTATGAGCCCAGCATCACGAGGTCCCCTTGGGCGAAGTTCACCACACCGACCGCGTCATAGATCAAAATGAATCCGGAGGCGATGAGCGCGTAAATGCAGCCCATGGTCAAACCGCTCAAAATTATCTGGTCCATTTCACCGACTCCCCATTGCGGGCATGAATGTGCGCTTGCGCGCGGCCCCATTCACGTGGAGCCGGGGTGCGGGCCGAGGCACTGCCGATCCCGGCGCCCGGACAATCCCCTTCCCCGGCTCACGCGATGCCGTTGCTTCAATACGGCGTAAAGTCCACTTCCGAGCGGAAGACCTCCTCCTGATGCTTGTCGGCCGTGATCTTGATGACGGAGGCGGCGTGGTTCATGTTGCCCTCCTTGTCGGCCCGATAGGTGCTGATCAAGCCTTTGTAGGACATCTCGTGCAGCCCCTTGTCGATGGCGGCGCTGTCCGGGCCGTAGAGTTCGATCGCCTTCAGCAGCATCTTCGTGGCGTCGTAATTGATTTCCGCCGCGTAGTCGGGTGTGATCTTCAACGCATCCTGGACCGCGGCCGCCCATTTCTTGACGGCCGGATCCTTGCTGGAGTTTGGATCGACGACGGCAGCCTCGGCATAAGTGCCGGCGATTTCATCCGGCTTGACGAGTTCAAGCGCCGAAGCGCCCACCGACGTCACGGCAACCGCAAAGGGAATGCCCAGCTGCAGCCGCTTCGCCTGCTTGAGAATCAACGCTGAGGCGGCCTCCTGGGTCTGCATGTAGATGACATCCGCGTGCTGGCTCTTGAACTTCAGCAATTGGGCGGTAAAGTCCTTGTCGGTCGGCTTGTGGGACTCCACGGCCACCGGCTCGATGCCCGCCGCCTTCAGCGAGGCGAGAAAGGCATCGCGCCCGCTGGAACCATAATCTTCCGATGAATAGAAGATCGCCGGGCGGGTCAGTTTGAGCTTCTCGGTGACGTACTTCGTCAGAATCGGCTTGGTGACGGCGTCGTTCGGATAATAGCGGAATATGTAGTGATTGCCCTGTTTGGTCAGCGCGTTGGTGGCGCTGATCGTCAGGCCTGGCACTTTTTCGCGAGCCAGAAGCGGAAGCTGAGGCAGAACGTGCGTCCCGCGTATCGAAAGCATCACGGCGACGGGATGCTTGCTCAGCACCTCCTCCAGGGCATTGACGGCCTTGGTGGGCGAGTTGCCGTTATCCGCGAAGATGATCTCGACCGGGCGGTTTCCCCCTTTGCCCGGCACACCGCCCGCCTGGTTGATCTCATTGACAGCCGTCAAAATCCCCGCCCGTTGCTCCTGACCCGCAATGGCCTGTTCCGTGGTCAGCGAAATCGCCGCGCCGATCACGATAGGCTCTTTATCCTGAGCCGCCTGCGCGCCCGTGGTCGCGATGACCAGAGCAGAGACGGCAAGACAAGCTGTGTGCTTGAAGTTGAGTTCCATGGTATTGATCTCCTCCTGGGTGTCGGCATCCGTTTGTGCCGGGGTGCTGGTTTGCTTTCCTTACCTTTAAGCAAAGGCCATGCCAACACTTTCGGGGGTGGCGCCACACCGGTCCTCCGCAGGAGGCTCCTCTGTGGCGGACGTCTTCCCGCCCGCGCCCCGAGCGCCCTTCGCGGTACGCCGGGAGGCTCATGTGTAGACGTTCAACAACATGTGATGGAATTCACATACACAGCGGAGCGCCAAGTTCAGCGCCGCGCGACCGCGCTACGTGCGCCGAAGATTGGGCGAGGACGAAGGCCGCTGCAGCACATTCACCGGTATCCTGAGGTAGGACACGCCGTTGTCTTCGGCCGGGGGGAGTACACCCGCGCGGATGTTGATCTGCACGGCCGGAAGGATGAGGTCGGGCGGCGGCAGGGATGCATCGCGCGCCTGCCGCAAAGCGACGAACTGCGCCTCCGACACGCCATCGTGAGCGTGGATATTGGCCGCGCGCTGCGCACCGACCGAGCTTTCCCACGAGGGTTCGCGCCCATTGGGAGGATAGTCGTGGCAGTGCATCAAGCGTGTGGACTCAGGCAACCTCAGGAGCCGTTGGATCGACTGATAAAGGGTCCGAGCGCTGCCGCCCGGAAAATCGGCGCGAGCCGTGCCGACGTCCGGCATGAAAAGGGTGTCGCCGGTGAAAACGAGACTGTCGACCTGGTAGGCCATATCCGCCGGCGTATGGCCGGGGACGCGAAGTGCCGTGATGGTCGAAGCACCCACCCGGAACGTCTCGCCATCGTCGAACAGATGATCAAACGGCGTGCCATCTGTCGGAAAGTCGGACCCCAGGTTGTAGAACTGCTTGAAGATCCTTTGCACCTCGCGAATCTGCGCACCCATCGCGAGGCGCCCCCCGAGAATGGTCTTCAGATAGCTGGCGGCCGAGAGGTGATCGGCGTGCGCGTGTGTCTCGAGGATCCAGCGTACGGTCAGGCCGCGGGCGCGGACGTAATCGACGATCCGGTCAGCCGACTGCGTGGAAGTCCAGGCCCCGGCCTTGTCGAAATCCAGGACCGAGTCGATCACGGCTGCCTCGCCGCTGTCGGACAGCACATAGCTGACGGTCCCCGAGACGGGATCAAAGAAGGAATGGATATTGGCAGTCACGATACGCCCCCTGAGTATGCACTATTCAGTTGTACATATTATTGACATATATTATATGTGAAAATATAGTAATTGAAACGATAGGAGCCATGAATGCCAACTGAAGTTCTGGATCCCGCTTTGATGCGGGTCGCCGCGGAGGACGTGGCCGACAAGCTGAAAATCCTGGCCAACCCGGATCGCTTGCTGTTGCTGTGCCAGCTCTCGCAGGGGGAACGCTGCGTAGGCGATCTGGAAGAGGTTCTGGACATTCGCCAGCCGACGCTGTCCCAGCAATTGCGGGTACTGCGCCATGAAGGCGTCGTCCGTACCCGCCGGTCGGGCAAGTACATCAATTACAGCGTGGCGGATCAACAGCTGCTTCAGGTCCTGACGCTGCTCTACGAACTTTATTGCCCCAAGGAGAACCGGCCATGATCGACTGGAATGCGTTCACGCCTGGATCGGCGCTGGCCGGCGGCATGCTGATTGGCCTGGCAACAGCACTGTATGCACTGCTCAACGGCCGCATCGCCGGTGTCAGCGGTGTGCTCGGGGGGCTGCTGAGCCCCCACCCGACAGACCTCGCATGGCGCCTGGCTTTCATCGCCGGGCTGGCCGTCACGCCCTCGCTCTTCGGGCTGTTCGGCCGCTGGCCGGTCGTCCCCATCGCCACCGGGCATGGCGCGCTGGTACTGGCCGGACTGCTGGTCGGATTCGGCACGCGCCTGGGGTCCGGATGCACGTCGGGCCATGGTGTCTGCGGCCTGTCACGCCTGTCGCCGCGTTCCATGGCGGCCACAGCCGTGTTCATGGCTGCCGGTTTCGCGACCGTGTATGTCGTCCGTCATATCCTCCATCTGTGAGGCAATCTCTCATGGGCATCATCACATCATTATTAGCGGGTATCGTCTTCGGCGCAGGCCTAATGCTCTCCGGCATGGTCCTGCCGGCCAAGGTCTTGGGTTTTCTCGATATCACAGGCGCCTGGGACCCCTCATTGGGGCTGGTCATGGTCGGCGCCGTGGTGGTGGCGTTCGGAGCGTTCGTGGTGGCTGGCCGCCGCCGGCGATCGCTTCTTGGATTCGAAATGAAACTGCCCACGGCGCGTCACATCGACCGCCGGCTCATCCTCGGCAGCCTGCTTTTTGGAATGGGATGGGGAATTGCCGGGCTGTGCCCCGGACCCGCGATCGTCAATCTCGGCACGGGGCAGACAAAGGCCATCATCTTCTTTCTTGCGCTGCTGGCCGGCATGGGGATCTTCGAATTCGTTGAACGGCACCGCGTGAGAGGCGGTGCGCGCCGCTAGCCGAACAGCCGCATCAATCCCGGCGCTTGGCCTGCTGGATCAAGCGATCGGCGTAGGCCTGCCAGCCGCCCGATTTCTGGATGCCCTCGAACAGACCCTTGGCAGCGAGCCGGGCGACCCAATCCTGCTTCTGGGCCGTGGCCGCGGCCATCAACGGCTCGAATCCCGCTTCGCGTACCGTGTTGGCAGCCTCGCGCATTTCCTCGGCGCGGCGCTTCCCATGCTGGACTACGCGGCTATAGAAATAGCGTCCCTCTTCCGACCAATCGATAGAGGGGAATGTTTCCTTCAGCGTCGGCAGCACATGGTCTTCGACGCCGTAGGCGCGAGCGGTCGTGTAGCTTTCCACCACCAGTGCCTCCAGGCCCTTGATCATGACGCTGCGGCACATCTTGATGGCCGACGCGATGCCCAGCTCTTCCGAGACGGCGCGGGCGTCCATGCCCCAGGCGCGCAGGCGCACCGCCAAGGAATCCGCGTACGGGCCACCGAGCAGCATCGGGACGCGGATGCCATGCGGCGGCACCGAACTCATCACGCCGGCCTCCACATAATGCCCACCCGCCGCCTCGATGGCGGCGCCAGCCTCACGCTTGGCGCCGGGCGAGGCCGAGTTCAGATCCAGGAAGAGCGTGTCCGGCTGAAGATAGGCGGCCGCTTCGCGCGCCACGGCCACGGTATTGGAGGCCGTCACCGCCGAAATGATCAGATTGCTGGCCGCGCACAGATCGGATGCCGAACTGCACAGCGACACCCGATCCCGATCGGCCCGGGCCCGCAGCGGCTCGGCCTGGGCCGCGTCGGCGAGCTTGAGGTCCCAGGCGCAGACCGAGTCCACGTGGCTGGACAGACCGGCGCAAAAGATTCCGCCCACTTCGCCATAGCCGATGAATCCCAGCCTGGTGTTCTTCGTATCCTGCATGATGCGCATCTCCGTCATGAATAGGGCCGGACCCGTGTACAAGTCCGCAATCGCCCCAACGGGGCGCTGAACAACCGCCGTGCGTCAGGCGCGGTGCGTCAGGAATAACGCTCGGTATCGATTTCCTTGAGGGTGGCGTCGGCGTAGCGAGGCCCGGTCACTCGTTCCCGATCGAACCATTGCGACAGCTCTGCGCACGTGGCGTCATCCAGCACCACGTCCACAGCACCCACATTCTGCTCGAGGTGGGCCAGGTTGGTGGTTCCCGGGATAGGAACGACATTCGGAGCCTGGTGCAGCAGCCAGGCCAGCGCAAGCTGCGAGGGCTGGCACCCCAGCGCCTGGGCCCGCTCGCGCAGCGGCAGCAACAGCTTCAGGTTGCGCGCGTAGGCGTCGGGTTGAAAACGGGGGAGCCGCAGGCGCAGATCCGACGCGTCCAGGCGCCCCAGATCGGGCAGGCCGTCGGCCAGATACGCGCGTCCCAGGGGACTGAACGCCACCAACGCAACATCCAGCTCGCGGCAGGCCTGAAGCAGCCCGATCTCGACCTCGCGCGTCCACAGGGAATATTCGTTCTGCACGGCGGCGATGGGATGCACCGCATGGGCTCGCCGCAGCGTCCGGGCCGAGACCTCCGACAGGCCGATCTGCCGGATTTTGCCGGCGCGGACCAGATCCGCCAGCGCTCCCACGCAGTCTTCCAGCGGCACCGACTTGTCCCAGCGGTGCAGGTAGTAGAGGTCGATCACGTCGGTGCGCAGGCGGCGCAGCGAGTCCTCGCAGGTCTGCTTGAGTGTTTCCGGGCGGCCGTCGATCAGGCGCTTGCCGTCCGGCCCCCGGAAGATGCCGCATTTGCTGGCCAGCGTGAAACGGGTGCGATGCGGCGACAGGATCCGCCCCAGCAGTTCTTCGTTGGCGCCAAAGCCATACAGGGCCGCTGTGTCGAATAGCGTCACCCCCGCATCCAGCGCGCCCAGGAGCAGCGTGCGCGCCTGTTCGTCAGATACCGCGGGCCCGTAGCCGTGTGACAGCCCCATGCATCCCAGGCCGATCGGAAAGACCCGCAGGCCGCCAATTGTGCGTTGTCGTGTCGTCATCATCCTCTGATTATCGCCATGAAGCCGCCCGATGTTAAGGGCCGGATCCCGACTAGCAGCTATACCGGCCCGGTATGGACGACATCGGGGCGGCCTCCGAAGAGTCTCGCCCCGATCCCCGCTGCGGAAGCGGGAGGTGCCGCCCGGATCAGCGTCTTACGACTTGCCCGGATCCTTGACCGCCTCGAACGTGTCGAATTCCACGTTCTGCAGCACGCCGTTCACGCGTTCGACCTTGCGGATGTAGACGTTCTGGGTGATGTCGCGCGTCTGCGGATCGATTTCCACCGGACCACGCGGGCTCACCCATTTCATGCCTTTCACCGCGGCCATGAACGCATCACCCTTGGCATCGCCCTTGGTTTTCTTCAGCGCCTCGTCGATCAAGCGCATGCCATCGTAGGAAGCCGCGGCGACCATGTTCGGACGCACGCCAGGATAGGCTTTCTCGTAAGCCGCCACGAACGCCTTGTTCTCGGGGGAATCATGGGCGGTGGAATAGTGGAAGGAGGTGATCATGCCCAGCGCGTTGTCGCCCATGGCGTTGATCACGTCTTCAGTCACCACGTCGCCAGTGGCCAGCAGCTTGATGCCGGCCTTGTCCAGCCCGCGCTCCTTGTAGCCCTTGGCCAGCGAAACGCCCTGCTCGCCGTTGGGCACGAACGAGAAAATGGCATCGGGCTTCGCGTCCTTGATCTTCTGCAGGAAAGGCGCGAAGTCGGGGCTGGTCAGCGGTGTCTGCACTTCGCCCACGATGGTGCCGCCCGCGGCGGTGAAGGTTTTCTTGAACTGCGCCGCGGCATCATGCCCCGGGCCATAGTCGGCCACCAGCAGATACACCGAATGGATGCCATTCTTCGCCGCCCAGGTGGCCATAGGAGCAGCCACTTGCGGCAACGTCATCGACGTGCGCACGATATAGGGCGATTTCTGGGTAATGGAGGACGTCGCCGCATTGAGCACCAGCATGGGAACCTTCGCCTCGGTGGCCAGCGGCGCCACGGCAAACGCAGCCGGGGTCAGGCCAAAGCCCGCCAGGATATCGACCTTGTCCTGGATCAGGAGATTCTGCGCCTGGCGCTTGCTCAACGCTGGCGAGATGCCCGTGTCGTCCTTTTCGAGCAGGATGACCTTGCGCCCGCCCAGCGTGTCATCATGCTGCTTCAGGTAGAGCTTTGCGCCATTCATGATTTGCTGGCCAGTGGTCGCAAACGGCCCGGACACCGGGACCACCATCCCGATCTTCAGGTCTTGTGCCTGGGCCACGCCCAGGGCGCCGGCCGCCAGCGCCGCAGTCGCCAGCAATTTGCCAATGGAATGCTTCACGGAATTGTCTCCTCGGTTTTATAGAGCAGGTTTCAGGTGATGAGGTCTACAGATCCAATACCAGCAACGGCGTAAGCGCCCGCGAACAACAAGGCGTGAACTGATCGTTGGCCGCGTGCTCGTCATCGGTAAGGTAGCTGTCGCGATGGTCCGGAATGCCGGACTTTACACCGGTCAGGCAGGTGCCGCAGATGCCTTCCTCGCAGGATACCGGGATGAAGACGCCCTGGCGATCCAGCGCGTGTGTGATCGTTTCGTCCGCCGGAATGTCGAAGACTTCGCCGGTGCTGGCAAGCTGCACCTGGAACGCAACGTCCTGATCCCCCGTCTGCGGCTTGTCGGCTTCGCTCAACGCGAAGCGCTCGAAATGGACTTGGGTATCCGGAAGGCCCGCCGCGCGCGCCTGGGCGCGGATGAATTCGATATAACCCGCCGGCCCGCAGACGTAGACCTGCGCGGCATCGTGCACGGCCCCGGCCAACAGTGCCACGGCATCCATCGCGGTAGCCGGTTCGTCGTCGAAATGCAGATGCGCGCGGCCCGCGCTGGCCATGGACTCCAGCTCGGCGAGGAAGGCCGCCCGGCCCCGGCTGCGGCAACTATAGTGCAGGGTGAAATCCGCGCCTTGCCGGTTGAGCGCCAGCGCCATGCAAAGGATGGGCGTGACCCCGATTCCTCCAGCCAGCAACAGGCTGTGCGCCGACGGCACCAGTTCGAAGCGATTGCGCGGCGCGCTGATCTGCAGCACGTCGCCGGCGCTTACCTGATCGTGCAAGGCGATGGACCCGCCCCGCGATTGCGATTCCCGCAGGACTCCGATCCGGAAACGGCTGCGGTCCTGGCAGTCGTTCATCAATGAATACTGGCGGATCAGGCCGCCGGGCAAATGAACGTCGATGTGCGCACCAGGCGTGAATGCCGGCAGCAGTCCGCCCGCCGCGTCGACCAGCTCCAGGCTCACAATGTCCTGGGCCGCGGCGGATTTCCCGGCGACCCGGACAGACAGCAAAGTATCAGTCATGAATTTCTCGTGTTGTCCCGGCCCGCAACGGACCCGAGCGCCGGATCGGGAACATACTGCACTTTAGCCGACTGTGGCCCCGGTCGGCAAAGCGCGCTCGGCGGCGACCAGGTCGTCCAGCATGCGATTGGCCCGCACCCCACCCGCATCGATGTTGAGGGCCAGCAAACGACGTCCCTGGAATGCATCGCGATTGCGCTGCTGCGCCTCGAGCACCGCCAGGTCCTGGTTGAAAATCTTGCCCTGTCCGTCGCGAATGGCATCTGTCAGCGCGGGATCGTCGGGCTTGAAGTGGCGCGCCATGCCCCAGAAGTACCAGTGTGACGTTTCAGTCTCGGGCGTCATGAAGTCCACCACGATCGAATACACCCGCTTGGATGGATCGGCCTTGATGCCGCCCTCGCCCGCCAGCGCGACGCCCACGTCGATCAGCACACTGCCCGGTGCCGTGAAACGCGAATACTGCCAGCGATCCACACGAGCCTGGTCATCAAGGCCTTGCGCCCGCATGGCCATCTGCCAGAAAGGCGGTGCCACGATGTCGTTCATTTCGCGGCTGGTCACGACCTGATTGCCTTCCACATGGGTTTTGACAGGCGACTGGTCGATTTCGTTCTGGCCGATGCTGCCCACGTGGACATAGGCCTCATGCGTGAGGTCCATGAGATTGTCGACCATCAGGCGATAGCTGCACTGGATATGATACAGCCCGCCGCCGAACGCCCATTCGGAGCTGTTCGACCACGGCAGATTGGGGATGGTGGCTGGATCGGCCTTCGCCGCATCGCCGGGCCAGATCCAGACATATCCGTGCCGCTCCTCCACCGGGTAGCTGCGGATGCAGGGAAAGCCATTGACCCGCTGCATGGGCATGGACACCGCTTTGCCTTGGCCGTCCATGACCAGGCCGTGGTAGCCGCACATCAGGTTGCCGTCCACCACCGAACCCAGCGACAGTGCCGCCCCGCGGTGCGGGCAAAAGTCTTCCAGCGCGGCCACCTTGCCTTCCCGGCCCCGATACAGAACGATCTGCAGCCCGCAGATCTTGCGCCCCAATGGTTTCCCGGCGATCTCATCCGGGGTACAGGCTACGTACCAAGCGTTCATGGGAAACATGCTCAATCTCCTGAAGAGTCGGTGCGGAGAGCAACACGCAAGCCGAGGATGGACCTCCGAATTGTTCAGCATGCTGTTATTCAGCACACTGAATATATGGCCATTTTACGAACCTCGATTCAGGCGTTGAACTGGTATTAACCCTCACGGACTGTCGGAAACCGGCGCGGTGAGCAGCCGGCCGTTCGGGATGTCCGAGCGCCTCTCCCGCTCTCCCGGCGCCTACGACCCGACGGTGGCCTGCTGCGAATCGGCGGCAGTCACCGGAGAAGCCGTGAACGGCGCCCGGCTTTGATGATTGTTCAGGTGTACCAGTTTTTCCAGCAGTACCATGAATTGGGATTCCTCCTCTGCCGAGAACTTTTCGAAGATGCGGCGGTGCAGGCGACTGATCCCCCCATTGACCTCGACCAGCAAGTCCCGGCCGGACTGCGTGAGGAGCAGCCGCCGCTGCCGCCGGTCGGAGGGATCGACTTCACGCGTCAGTAGCCCCTTTTCTTCGAGCCGGGTGGCGACGCTGGCCGCCGTGGACGTATCGATGGCCGCCAAGCCGGCCATGGACACCTGGTCAACCTGGGGATTGTCCATGACCACGCACAGGACGGCGTATTGTATGGGCGTCACCCGGTTGCCGATCTCGTCGTGAAAGATCGAAGCCGAAATCTGCTGTGCGCGCCGCAGCAGATGGCCCGGTTGAACGTAGAGGGGCTCATACAGAATAGAATCCGACATGCAGGGTCTCGCGAAACACCGCTGGGCTTGCGGTCCGGAATGTCCGGCGAACCGGAAGCGCTGCCCGTGCGCCCAGCCCAGATTATCACGCCGAAAACCGACGCGGACTGCGAGGCCGCGCCGCCGCCGGCCAATCCGCTTCATTCCTCCTGGCGACCCGAATCATGAACCCCTCACCCGCACCCACCTGGATCCTCCTGCACGGCCTGCTCTGCGACGCGGACACTTGGGCCGACTTCATTGGCCCTCTTTCACGCACGGCGCCCGTACTGGCGGCCAAGCTCAGCGGCATCACCTCGCTGACCGAGGCTGCACAAACCATTCTGCAACGAACGAGCGGGCCGGTCGTCGCCGTCGGGCATTCGATGGGCGGTCGCGTCGCGCTCGAAATGGCGCGACAGGCGCCCGACCGCGTCCGCGGCCTGGTGCTCATGGACACCGGCTACAAAGGCCTGGGTCCGGACGAAATCGACCGCCGGCGCGCCATCGTGCAAGCCGCACAAGCCGGCGGCATCGAAGCCATCGCAGATGACTGGCTGGCGGGGATGATTGCTTCGAAGACGCCCGGCAACGCGACACTGATGCGCCGCATGCGAACCATGGTGCTGCGCTCCAGCGTCGCCTCGTTCGCCGGCCAGATCCAGGCGCTCATCGAGCGGCCAGACGCCACGAACCTGCTGCCCGGAATCGGCTGTCCCGTCCTCCTCATGAGTGGTGCCGAAGACCGATGGAGCCCGCTGTCGCGGCACGAAGCCATGGCCAAGGCCATCCCGGGCGCCGAACTCCATGGGATCCCGGAAGCCGGCCACATGGCGCCTTTTGAAGCCCCCGCGACATGCCTGGAGCACATCCTGGAATGGGCCATGCGCCATGAACTGACCGCGCCTTGAGCGGGACGCGGGCCTGCACACCCGCAGCGGAGCGCAGGCGTCCCGGGAGCCGTCAGGCTATCTTCTCGAATGGCAGCCCGACGTAGTTTTCGGCAATGCAGGTGCGCGCCGCCTCGGAGCCCAGACTGTAGGCGGCTTCGGTTTCCTGCAGCCGCTGGCTGAACGGGTCGTGATCGAAACGGTGCAGGACGGACGTCATCCACCACGTGAAGCGCTCGGCTTTCCAGACCCGCCGCAGGCAGATCTCGGAATACCGTTGCAGGGCCTCGGGCTGTTTGTCCAGATACGCCTTGCGCAGCAGGTGATAGAGTGCGTAGACATCGCTCGCCGCCAGGTTCAGGCCCTTTGCGCCGGTCGGCGGGACGATGTGCGCGGCATCCCCCAGCAGAAAAAGGTTCCCGTACTGCATGGGTTCGACCACGAAGCTGTGCAGGGGCGCGATACTCTTTTCCAGCGAAGGACCCGTCTCCAGTTTCGCTGCGACATCAGGCGCCATGCGGTTCTTCAGCTCTTTCCAGAAGCGGTCGTCGGACCAGTCCTGGACCTTCTCGCCCTGCGGAACCTGCAGATAGTAGCGACTGCGTGTGAGCGAGCGCTGACTGCAAAGGGCAAAGCCGCGTGGGTGGTTGATGTAGATGAGTTCGTGCTCGACCGGGTGCGTGTCGGCCATGAGCCCCAGCCACCCGAACGGATAGGTCCGCTGGAATTCGCGGATCCTGTCGCGCGGAATGGATTGGCGCGATGGCCCATGAAAGCCGTCGCAACCGGCGATGTAATCACATTCCAGGGTGTGCGTCTGGCCATCTTTCACGTAGGTGACCGAGGGATGATCCGACGCAATGTCGTGCAGCCCGACCTCGTCGACCTCGTAGAAGCTCAGGGCGCCTTCCTCCTTGCGCGCCTTCATCAGGTCCCGCGTGACTTCTGTCTGTCCGTACACCATGATGCTGGTGCCGCTCAGTTTCTTCAGATCGATGCGCGTGCGCTCGCCGTTCACAAAAATCGAAAAACCGTCGTGGACATGGCCCTCGCGCTCCATGTGCGCGGCCACGCCCGCTTCCCGCAGCAATTCCACCGTCCCGTGCTCCAGGACGCCGGCGCGGATGCGCCCCAACACATACTCCGGGCTGCGCCGTTCCAGAATCACGTTGTCGATGCCGCAACGGTGCAGAAGCTGTCCCAGCAGCAGTCCCGACGGGCCGGCGCCGATGATGGCCACCTGTGTTTTCATGTCTGTTCTCCATCCAGGCCATGGCGCCCCCTGGCGCGCGGCCTCTTCACCTTCAGCATGGTGCCCGAGCCACCCCGATTTTTGAATGGATTTTTAGAGGGTAAAATTACCCAAATGGCATCTCTTGACTTCGCACCGATCTTCAAATTGTACGGCGGCCAGGACGAATGGCCGACCGCTGAAATGGTGCATTGTGAGACCATTGCCACCCGCAGCCGCTTGCACAATTGGCATATCCGCCCCCACCGCCACTCCGGCCTCTACCAGGTCCTCTCGCTGCACCGCGGCGAAGCCACCATCTGGCTGGACGACACGCGGGTGCGGCTGACGGGTCCCGGCGCTGTGGAAATCCCGCAGGCCTTCGTGCACGGCTACGATTTCACGACGAACTGCGACGGGCACGTCATCACGATCGCCTATCCGTTGCTGGCCCGGCTTGTCCACCGTCTGGATCCCAAGGCCTCCATTCCGGACCGGCCGGCCGTGCACAGACTGGACGAACGCCCATCCGCCCAGGCCCTGCACGAGGCGTGCAGTCAGCTTCAGGCCCAATACACCGGCGCCCAGCCCTATCGGGAAGCGCAACTGGAAGCCTGGCTGACGCTGCTCTACGCCCGGCTGCGCAGCAGCCGCCCGGAAGGCACACCGCAGCCCGCCCGTTCACGCGGGCTGAGCCACTACGCACGCTTCACCGAACTGCTGGAGGACGCCTATGCGGACCACCACGACGTGGCCTGGTATGCGGGGCGCATGGGACTGACGGCGGCCCACCTGAACGTCGTGACGCGCACCCATGCCGGCAAGCCGCCGCTTCAGCTCATCCACGAGCGGCTTTCGCTGGAAGCGAACCGGTGCCTGCTCTATACGCCGCTGAGCATCAGCGAGATATCGGATGCGCTCGGCTTCGCGGAACCGGCGCACTTCACACGGTTCTTTCGCAACGTGACCGGCGAATCACCCAGGGACTTCCGCCGCCGCGCCGCCAGCACGATCGTCTGGGAGCCGCTCCGAGCCCCGAGGGAATGAAACAGGCCTGCCGAGAGGCAGGCCTGTTTCAGGGACGGATGCAAGCAGCCGCCGCCCGCGTCACTGGCCCTCGAGGAAGCTCTTGAGCTTGTCGGCGCGGCTGGGGTGGCGCAGCTTGCGCAGCGCCTTGGCTTCGATCTGGCGAATGCGCTCGCGCGTCACGTCGAACTGCTTGCCGACCTCTTCCAGCGTCTGGTCGGTGCTCATCTCGATGCCGAAACGCATGCGCAGGACCTTGGCCTCGCGCGGCGTGAGCGAATCCAGGACTTCCTTCACCACGTCCCGCATGGATCCATGCAAGGCGAAGTCCGAAGGCGACACGGTGCCGGTGTCCTCGATGAAGTCTCCCAGGTGGGAATCGTCATCATCGCCAATCGGCGTTTCCATGGAAATCGGTTCCTTGGCGATCTTCAGGATCTTCCGCACCTTGTCCTCTGGCATGTCCATCTTCTGCGCCAGGGTGGCGGGATCCGGCTCGGCGCCCGTTTCCTGCAGAATCTGGCGATTGATGCGATTCATCTTGTTGATGGTCTCGATCATGTGCACCGGAATACGGATCGTGCGCGCCTGGTCGGCAATCGAGCGCGTGATGGCCTGACGGATCCACCACGTGGCATAGGTGGAGAACTTGTAACCCCGGCGGTATTCGAACTTGTCCACGGCCTTCATCAGGCCGATGTTGCCTTCCTGGATAAGGTCCAGGAACTGCAGCCCGCGATTGGTGTACTTCTTGGCAATCGAAATCACCAGCCTGAGGTTGGCCTCGGTCATCTCGCGCTTGGCCTTGCGGGCCTTGGCTTCGCCCGTGGCCATGCGCTTGTTCACGTCCTTCAGGTCCTTCAGCGGCAGCACCACCTGGCGCTGCAGCTCGATGAGCTTCTGCTGGATTTCCTGGACCGCCGGCGCGTGGCGCGACAAGGTCTCGGAATAATCATGGCCAGCCGCGACTTCGGCGTTCACCCATTCGAGGTTGGTCTCATTACCCGGAAAATCCCTGATGAAATGCACCCGCGGCATGCCGGCCCGAGTCACGCAGATGGACAGCGCCGCGCGCTCGTGAGCGCGGACTTCGGCCACCTGGGCGCGCAACGCATCTGCCAGCCGCTCCACCATCTTCGCGGTAAAGCGCACACCCAGCAGTTCGGCGTGGATGGCCTCGCGAGCCTGGACGTAAGCCGACGAGCGGTAGCCTTCGGCCTCAAAGGCCTTGCGCATCTTGTCGAACCAAGTCTCCACGAGCTCGAATTTCTTCAGGGCCTTGGTGCGCAGGTACTCGAGCTGCTTGCTGCTCATGCCGCCCGCCGGGCCGTCGTCCTCGTCGGAAGACACACCCGAACCAGCGTAGTCCTCGCCATCCTCATCCACCAGACCGTCGACCACCTCGTCGATCTGGGCCGATCCGTCGCGGACGCGGCGGACGTGTTCCAGGATCTCGTTGACCGTCGTAGGGCAAGCGGCGATCGCCATGACCATGTGCTTCAGGCCGTCTTCAATGCGCTTGGCGATCTCGATTTCACCTTCGCGGGTGAGCAGTTCGACCGTCCCCATTTCGCGCATGTACATGCGCACCGGATCGGTGGTCCGGCCAAAATCGGAATCGACCGTCGTGAGCGCGGCCTCGGCCTCGTCCTCGACGTCGTCGTCCGTGGACCCCGAGGGAACGTTATCGCTCATGAGCAGCGTCTCGGCATCGGGCGCCTGGTCGTAGACCTTGATCCCCATGTCGTTGAAGGTGCTGATGATGCCGTCGATCGCCTCGGCGTCCACCAGATCGTCCGGCAGGTGATCGTTGATCTCGCCGTAGGTCAGGTAGCCGCGATCCTTGCCCAGCTTGATCAGGATCTTCAGGCGATTGCGCCGGGCCTCCTGCTCTTCGGGGGTCATCTGGCTGCGCGCGGGGCTTTCCTTTTCGCCCTTGGCGCGCTTGCCGCCGCGCTTGGGCAGCGGCTTCAGATCGGGAATGACCTCGCCGCCATCGGCGTCGTCATCCACATAATCGGCGCCATCGCCGCTCCCGCTCTTGGCCGGCCGGCCCGGCTTGCGGCCGGAGGCGATCTTGGGCGCGCGCGGCTTGGCCGCCGGTTTTTCGTCTTTGGCAGCCGCCTTTTTCGAGGCTGCGGGCTTCTCGGCGGCCACGGCCGACTTTGCAGCCTGGAGCCTCGCCGGTTTCTCCGCCCGGGTTGCAGCGCCCGCAGCCGGAACCGCTTTCGCACCGGCTCCGGCCCCTGTCCTTGTGCTGGCCCCCTTCACCACGGTCTCGAGCTCGGGGCTTTCCGCCTTGGTCTTTTTGGACACCGTTTTCTTGGTGGCCACAGGGGTCTTGCCAGTTCCTTGGGTCATGTGTCTTTCCCGTTGACGCTACAACTTATTGAAAATCATGTATTTTACTTCACCTGCCCGGAAGATTCATCCCGCCGCCGACTTCAGGCGGGCCAGGCGCCGGCTCAGTTCCCGATAACGGCGCCGCTCATCTTCCGTGGGCAGTCCGCCCTGAATGAGCCTGTCGCACTGGTCCTGAATCGTCTGGCGTTCCAGTGCCCGGAGGGCATCATCCCACTCGGCCTGGGGCTCCGGCAGGTCCTGAGCCAGCAGTTCGGTGGACAGCTCCTGGATCGCATGCGCCAGATCCGAGTCGGGATCGGCCGCTTCGAGCAACGCCCCGGCGTGCACGGCCCCGCCCCGGCTGGCCAGCCCGACCAGGTCCCGTACAAGACGAAGATGGGGATGTTGAGCCAACAATTCAAGCTGCTGGTCTCCCAGACGCGCCACCAGTTCCGGGTGCGCGAGCAGCAGCCGCAGCAACCGGCGCGCCATGGGCGTGACCTGTCGGGTCCCCGAGCGACGCCCGGTTCGCCCACGGCCGGACGGGGCGAAGCCCGCCCGGGCCGCATCGTCCGGTTCGAGGCTGCGCACCCATCCTGGCTCGTGCGGATCGAAAGCCGGACCCATGGCAGGCGCCGCTCGATAAGCGGCCACACCCGCCGCCCCTTGGGAGTCACTGGTCCGCGCTCCATCCTCCGGCAGGGACGCCTTCCCGGCCGGTGCCGGCGAGAATCGCCGGGAACCTGGATCCTGGGCGAGCATCTGGCTGAGCTCCTCGGGCGTCAGGCGCACCCGCTGGGCGAACTCCCGTTCCACCTGAAGCCGATAGCCACCCTCCGGCATCTGGGCGAACAGGGGGCGCGCCTCGTGCACGCACGCCGCCCGCCCCTCGGCCTCGGCCAGATCATGGCGCGCCGCCAATTCGTCGAGCATGAAGCGCGACAGCGGAATCGCTTCATCCAGGCAGGCGCGCAGGGCCTGGGCGCCAAAGGCCCGGATATAGGAGTCGGGATCGTGTTCCTTGGGCAGGAACAGGAACCGCATCGAGACGTCTTCGGCCACCCAGGGCAGACAGGCCTGCAGCGCCCGCCAGGCGGCCTTGCGTCCGGCGTTGTCGCCATCGAAGCTGAACACGATGCGGTCGCTGGCGCGGCGCAGCTTCTGGAGGTGATTGGCCGTCGTCGACGTGCCCAATGTCGCAACGGCGTTGGCCAGCCCGAACTGCGCCAGGGCCACGACGTCCATGTAGCCTTCCACGACGAGCACACAGCCCTCGGCGTGGATGCCGCCGCGCGCCTCGTGCAAGCCGTAGAGTTCGTTGCCCTTGGAGAACAGGGATGTCTCGGGGGAATTCAGGTATTTTGGCTCGCCCGGCTCGATCAGGCGGCCGCCGAAACCAATGAGCTGACCGCGCGGATTCCGGATGGGGAACATGACCCGCGAGCGGAAGCGATCGTGCCTGCGGCCGTCTTCGGCCTCGATCACCAGGCCGGATTCCAGCAGTGCCGGATCCTCGTAGTGTGGAAAGACGCTGGCCAGCCCACGCCGGTCGGAGCTCGCCCACCCAAGCCCGAACTGCGCGGCGATCTCGCCGCTCAGGCCGCGCCGCTTCAGATAGGTGATGGCCTCGGGCGCCTGCTTGAGCGCAGCCCGATAATGCGCCTGGGCCCGTTCCAGGATCTGCTGCTGGCGCGAGCCCTCTTCACGGCGCTCGCGGTCCGCTGCGCGCTGGCGCGGTGTCCTGGATTCTTCGGGTACCGACATGCCCACGCTGGCGGCCAGCGTGCGCACGGCTTCCGGAAACGGTGCGCCGGTGTGTTCGGTCAGGAAGCGGATAGCGCTGCCGTGGGCACCGCAGCCGAAGCAGTGATAGAACTGCTTGGTGGGGCTGACCGTGAACGACGGCGTCTTTTCGGTATGAAAAGGGCACAAACCCAGCAGGTTTGCGCCCCCTTTGCGCAACTGGACGTAGCGGCCAACCACGTCGACGATATCGACGCGCGCCAGCAGCTCCTGAATGAAGGATTCAGGAATCAATCAATAGAGTCGCGGCGGCAGTTGTTGGCTGCGAATGCGCTTGTAGTGACGCTTCACGGCGGCGGCACGCTTGCGCTTGCGCTCGGCCGTGGGCTTTTCGTAGAACTCGCGCGAGCGCAGTTCCGTCAGCAACCCGGTCTTCTCGATGGTGCGCTTGAAGCGCCGCAGGGCAGCCTCGAAGGGCTCGTTTTCTTTGAGGCGGACAATCGGCATTCAGAATCCTTAAAGCCTGTGGTTCGGGGGCGTGCGGGGCGTCTTTGGTCGCATATGCGCGCCACAGAGGCGCGCAACCCAATGTGCAAAACCCGTCTTGCCCCAGGTGGGCGTGGGTGAAAACTAGATAACAAGAAATTCTAGCATGAATCCAAGGCGTTCATCCAACGGGAGGCTTCGTTGCGGGCGTCCCGCCGCGTTTGATCCGCGCCGCCTGATCGGCCGCTATTCTTCCGGGGGGTGGGCGGTCCGCACCCCCTTGCGGATCCAGGACTCGAGCTGATGCGGGCGCAGACTGTCATAGTCCTCGAACGGCTGGTGGATCCAGGGGTTGGTCGGCAACTGATCCACGAAGTAATCAGGCTGGACCTGCGCGTGGCCTTTTTGCCAGAGTACGGCGGTTCGCAATTCGGTGATGCCCGGAAACTGGCGCAGCAGGTGATCGCGCACGCGAGTGAAAGTCAGCCCCGTGTCCACCATGTCATCCACCAGCAGCACCCGGCCGTCGAGCGTGCCGCGCGTAATGGTGATGAACTGGGCGATATCGAGTTGCCCCTGGACGGTGCCGGCGGCTTCGCGGTAGCTGCTGGTGGCGAGGATGCCCAACGGCAGGTCGAAGACACGCGACAGCACGTCGCCCACCCGCACCCCGCCGCGCGCCAGGCACAGGATCTTGTCGAACGCCCAGCCCGATTCATGGACCTTCAAGGCCAATCGTTCGATCAGCGCGTGGTACTGCTCCCAACTGACCCACAAGTCGCGATCAGTGCTCGGCGGCACGTTCATTGCTGCTTCCTTTTCAGATTCAATCAAAAAAACCGCAAGCGGGCTTGCGGTTTCGAGGCTCAGGACGACTCAACCCTGGAGGGGATGGCGCAATACGATGGTCTCCAGGCGGTCGGGCCCTGTGGACACCATGTCAATGGGGACATCGCAGACCTCGGCGATGCGCTCCAGGTAGCGGCGCGCATTGACGGGCAGCTTGTCGTATTCCGTGATGCCCACCGTCGACTCCGACCAGCCGGCCATTTCTTCGAGTACCGGCTCGGCCTCGGCTGCCGCATGGGCGCCGTAGGGGAGCACGTCGAGGAACTTGCCCTTGTAGCGATAGCCCACGCCGATCTTGATCTGTTCCACCCCATCGAGCACGTCGAGTTTGGTGATGCACAGGCCCGTCAGGCCATTGATCATCACCGAACGCTTCATGGCGGCGCCGTCGAACCAGCCGCAACGGCGCGGGCGGCCTGTCACCGAGCCGAATTCCTTGCCCACCGTGGCCAGACGCAGGCCGGTGTCGTCCAGCAGTTCGGTCGGGAACGGGCCCGAGCCGACGCGCGTGGTGTAGGCCTTCGCGATGCCGAGTACGTAATCGAGCGCCTGGGGACCCAGTCCCGCGCCCGCGGCGGCCGCGCCCGCCACGCAATTGCTGCTGGTGACAAACGGATAGGTGCCGTGATCGATATCGAGCAAGGTGCCCTGGGCCCCTTCGAACAGCAGGTTGTGGCCGGCACGACGAGCCACATGCAGGTTGCTCGACACGTCGGCCACCATG
>Ga0134125_10002572_pt1 | contig 21418 bp, 17 predicted proteins | sample KB31751_FD_96464 | JGI IMG/M metagenome (GOLD analysis project Ga0134125, IMG submission 96464) | Terrestrial soil microbial communities with excess Nitrogen fertilizer from Kellogg Biological Station, Michigan, USA - KB3-175-1 | ecosystem: Environmental > Terrestrial > Soil > Unclassified ... | reverse complement strand
TTGGCTCAATCTCATTGCTTCCTGGCTGCAGCCAAGTGCTCGCTCGCATCATTCGCTGTGGCGAAAATCGCACGGCGTGTCGAACAGGCCATCCATCACATCAACGGGAACACCGCCAGAATCTCGTCGCGCGTCATCCGGGAAGAATTGAGGAAGTCCATCTCGGCCGGCGTCAGCGTCCACGGGCTCGCCTTCAGGCCTTGTTCCAGAACCAGCGGCCGATGCCACTGGTCGCGGCCGCCGAACTTCATTTGCAGCCTGTCCTCGAGCCGCGCCACGGTTTGATCCGTCAGCGTCTGCTCGGATTGCAGCACGATGCCCGGCCGGGGGCCACTCTGGAACGTCTGATAGCGCGACTTGAGCAGTTCCGTGTTGGCGTCCACGGTGAGCGCGTTCGCTTGCAGCGGCGACAACCCGTAATGCGGATCGAGCGGGTTGGGATACTTCAAGTGGATGATTTCATCTGGTCCGAACGTTTCCACGGGAACGCCGGGAGCGCAGACTTGGTAAGCCTTCACATATGTCTGCGGATCGGGGACGACCTTGACCCACGGCGTGGGAATGATCCAGATTTCCGCGGGAATGCCGAGGCGAGTGTCGCCGAGCGATTGCGGGGCGACATACCAGAAGCAGTTGCCGGTGAGTTCGAGGTAGACGACGGTGAGATACCAGAGTTCCCAGGGCGTCAGCCACGGGTTGGGGTTGTCGAGAAGGCGGCACAGCGGATGAGAGTGCGGCAGCGGGATTTGTTCGTGGTCGGCCTGGCCGGTGCTGGTGAAGAGGAACGGCCGGTTGCGGGCGGCCTCCTGGCCGATGGCATTGACGGCGGCATAAACCCACGAGCGGTAATTGCGGAGTTGCTCGACGGAGTCGTCGCGCCACCAACCGGCGGGCGGCCCGTAGGGCGCGGCGAACAGACCGGCCGCTTTCGCCGGCGCTGTTTTCGGCGGCGCCGGGCGAAGGGCTTTCAGCATGTTGGCGAGAAATCGCATGGCATTCTCCAAGGGAGCGCTCGGCTCCGCCTCGCGGCGAACGACGCACAAAAAAGTAATGACATCGAGCCAACCAGCCCCATGCCTCTCCCCGTTGGGGAGAGGCCGCCATCTCGCGGTAGAGAGATGGTGGGTGAGGGGTCTTGTTGCTGAATTCAGCCCCTCACCCGGTTTGCTCGCTTCGCTCGCAAACCACCCTCTCCCCGGCGGGGAGAGGGTCAGAAAGCTGGCTGGCTCGAGGTCATTGCTTTCCCGACGGTCAGTAATCGAATGCTCACACGGGCAGCGAGGCGGGTTCGGCGCCGCAGGCGCGGCGGGCCGTGGCCGCGAATTCCAACTCGGCCGGCGTCGGCGGCGCTTCCGCCACCGGGACCGCCTCGGCCACCCTGCGGTAACCGAGGCACTCGAAGACGAACAGCACTTCGCGCCACGACGGATAGCGGCGCCGCCAGCGCCGCTGGTAGGCTTCCATTGCCTTCATGAACGCCCATTCCTCGTCCGTGATGTTGCAGCCGTGGAAGTTTTCGGTGTAGCTGCTGGCGCCGAGGATTTTGGGCATCGGCTTCTCCCGAACGTCGCGAATGACGAGACCGGACGGGGGGTCGGGCGCCCGGATGGCCTCACCCCCCGCCCGGCGAAAGGAAAGGTCCCGATCGCGCCGCGACGATAAGTGAAATTTTGTACACTTCGTGTTTAACTTCCACGCCCCGACCTGTCAAGGAAAGTGATCCGCTTTTTCAAAAGTGACGCCGAGAGTTTGGAACGCGAATGCGGTCGAACTGATAAAATGCCCGCAGCGAACCTGCGTCCTTGGAGTCAGCTCATGCGTTGCGTCCGTGCCACCCTCGTAGTCTCCTTCTTTTTCGCCGGCATCGTTGCAGTGGCTCAGGCGCCGAAGCGCGAAGCTCCCAAATACGAAACCAAGGAGATGCACGACCCCACCGGCATCGGCAAGTTCTACCTGAACCGCGAGATCGCTCACGTCATGGGCTATCAAGGAGCGAGCTGGCTCGAACGGCCGGAACGGGTTCGCGAGGAGGAACCGGCCAAGTTGCTCAAGGCGCTGGCCGTGAAGCCGGGCATGATCGTCGCCGACATCGGCGCCGGCAGCGGCTACCACAGTTTCCGTCTCGCCCCGCTCGTCGGCGACAAGGGCAAAATCATCGCCTCGGACATCCAGCCCGAGATGCTCGACATCATCAAGAAAAAGGCCAAGCAGAAGAAAGTGAAGAACGTCGAAACCGTACAGGGAACGAACAAGGACCCGAAGTTGCCGGCCGCGGGCGTCGATCTCATCATCCTCGTGGACGTTTACCACGAGTTCGAATTCCCCTACGAAATGACCGCGAAGATGGTCGATGCCTTGAAGCCCGGCGGCCGGATCGCGTTCGTGGAATTCAAGGCGGAAGACGAGAAAGTGGCGATCTTGCCGCTGCACAAGATGAGCGAACGCCAGGTGCTCAAGGAACTGGCCGCTTTCCCGGAACTGGAGCATCAGAAAACGCACAGCCTGCGCTGGCAGCACGTCGTGATGTTCGCCAAGAAGGCGGAGAAGCAATAGTTGTCGGTGTCGGGCACAGCCCGACCTACGGAGCGGCCTTGTAGGTCGGGCTGTGCCCGACAATCTCGGGCTTCAACAGTTTTACTGTTCATTCGTGTACTAACTGACATTTCTTTCGCCGCGTCGGCCAATAGACTTTCATTCGCCGCGGTCGGACACCTATAGCTATCGGATGATTCTCGTGTCAGAGAATGCCGCCGACATTCGGGCGCTGATCGAAGAGACCTATCGCGCCGATTCGCGGCGGGTCTTCTCCACACTCGTGCGCCTGGTCCGCGATTTCGATCTGGCCGAAGAAGCGATGCACGAGGCGTTCGCCGAGGCGCTCGAGCGCTGGCAGGCCGAGGGCATTCCGGATAACCCGCGGGCCTGGCTCGTTTCAACGGGTCGGTTCAAGGCGATCGACGCCATCCGCCGCCGCGGCCGCTTCGATGCCCGCCAGCCCGAACTGGCGAACCGTCTCGCCGAAATCGCCCAGGCCAACGACGCCCGGGCCGACCGCGAAATCGAGGATGATCGATTGCGGCTCGTCTTCACTTGCTGCCATCCGGCCATCGATCGCAGCGTGCAGGTTCCGCTGACTCTGCGCGAAGTGTGCGGACTGACGACCGAAGAGATCGCCGGGGCATTTTTGACTTCGCCATCGACGATGGCCCAGCGGATCGTTCGCGGAAAGGCCAAGATTCGCGACGCCGGGATCGCTTTTTCCCTCCCGTCGGCCGACGAACTTCCCGAACGCCTCGAATCCGTTCTCGCCGTCGTTTACCTCGTGTTTAACGAAGGCTATTCCGCGACGGCCGGCGACGCACTGACCCGCGCCGATCTCTCTGGCGAAGCCATTCGCCTCGGCCGCCTGCTCGTGGAGTTGCAACCCGACCCAGAAGCGATTGGTCTGTTAGCGCTGATGCTGCTCCAGGAATCGCGTCGCCAGGCCCGGGCGACGGCCGCTGGCGACATCGTGCTTCTGGAAGATCAAGATCGATCGCTTTGGGATGCCGAGCGAATTGCCGAAGGAAGGTCGCTGGCCGCGCGGGCGATTGGCGCCGGTTCGCCGGGCGGCTACACATTGCAGGCAGCGATTGCCGCGGTCCATTCGGAATCAGCGACGGCCGCGGCCACCGACTGGCGGCAGATCGCTTCCCTGTACGACGCATTGCTGGCCGCCAATCCATCTCCCGTGGTGGAACTGAACCGGGCGGTCGCCGTGGCGATGCGCGATGGCCCCGCGGCTGGACTCGCACTCATCGAGCGCATCCTCGCGCGCGGCGACCTGGCCGAGTATCACCTGCTGCATGCGGCCCGCGCCGATTTGCTCCGCCGGATGGACCGCCGCGGCGAATCCCGGGCCGCCTACGAGCGCGCTCTGGAATTAACGCGGCAAGAACCGGAACGCCGCTTTTTGATGAAACGACTCGCGGAATTGTGAGGGAAAGCGCTGCGCTCCGCGGGGCTGAGCGTCTCTAGTGTGCGTAATGCCAACGAGGCTCAGCCTTGGGCCGTCGAGGGTGTTCAGTGCGCGAGCCAATCGGAAGGGCTTTGGCCTTACCGCGCACTCTCGGCTGACAATTCTTCCGGGGATGTTACGCTTGTTTCGGCTCGATTTCCCCGAAGGAGCATTCATCATGCAAGCGACTCACTCAAAAGGCCGGATGCAAGCGACTCACTGCCAGCGCCGAATGCAAGCGAATCACTCCAAAGGCCGGTTTTTGGCCGCCTGTGGCCTCGATCGGTTCATGGCGGAAGTCATTGCGGAACCGCCGGTTGCGTCAGAATGGAAGCGGAAATGGTGGCCGCGCGGCCGGGCCGCGCCAGGCGAAAAACAGCCGCGAAAAGCCAACTGCTCGTGGCACTTACGGCGAATGCGCGGCGGCGTCGAAAAAAGAAAAGCGGCCTCCAAACTTTATTGCCGCGAAAGATCGAGGATTTCCGCAGTTGGATTCGGCCTTTTATGGCCGGGCAATCGGTGGCGAGATAGGGACCAACGGGCTCCGACCTCGGGGCGGCAGGCGGATAAAAGACGACCCACTTTCCAGCTGCTCACCCGCTCCGCGGATTCCGCGACGCGGCTCAACATTTTTTGGGGTTCCTGTCGATTTGCCGGCGGGCCGTTCGACTACTCGGTGAAAGACGCGAATTCCTTCCAATCCGGAGAGATGCGATGAAATACATGATGCTGATGTACGGTGCCGAGGGAAGCTGGACCCCCGAAGAGCGGCAGGAATGCATGACGCAATCGCTGAAGGTGTGCGATGACCTGGCGGCGCGAAAGAAACTGCTGGCGGTGTCGCCTCTGGAACCGGTCTCGACGGCGGCCACGGTGCGGGTCCGCGGCGGCAAGGCACTCGTCACCGACGGGCCGTTCGCCGAGACGAGGGAGCAGCTCGGCGGCTTCTTCCTGCTGGAACTCGCGGACCTGGACGAGGCGATCGCGGTCGCCGGCAAGCTTCCGCCCGCACTGAGGGGGACCGCGGAGATTCGCCCAGTCGCGACTCTGGACGGCCTGCCGAACGGGCGGCCCATTCCGCTCGGCGCGTCGGATTCTGGGCTCGAGCCGTACATCTTGCTCGGTTATGTGAATCCGGAAGGCAGCAAGGAGTGCGGCCCGGAGGGTCAGCACAAGGCTCTGGAACTGGCCCGGCGACTCGATGCCGCCGGCCGCTATCTGAATGCCGCGCCGCTGCATCCCGTTTCCACGGCCACCAGCGTCCGCGTCCGCGGCGGCAAGCGGCAGATCACCGATGGCCCCTTCGCCGAAACGCACGAAGTCTTGGGTGGCTTCTTCTTGATCCTGGCCGAATCGCTCGAAGCAGCAACGCAGGTCGCCGCCGAGTTCCCCGCGTCTCACCGCGGCTCGGTCGAGGTCCGCAAACTGTTCGATCTTGCGAAGGTGCGGAACTAAATCACTCCTGAATCCTGAATCCTGAATCCTGGAGAAGCAGATGAGCACGATCACCCCGTACCTGAACTTCGCCGGCCGCTGCGAGGAAGCCCTGAACTTCTATCGCACCGCCCTCGGCGCCGAAGTCGAAATGCTGATGCGCTTCGACGAGAGCCCGCAGGCGACGCCGCCGGGAATGCTGCAAGCCGGCTTCGAACGCAAAGTGATGCACGCGTCGTTCCGCATCCGCGGCGTCCTTCTCATGGCCTCCGATGGCTGTGACGATAAGGGCAAGTTCGAGGGCTTCCGGCTGAACCTCGGCGTCGCGGATGAAGCCGAAGCGCGGCGCGCCTTCGATGCCCTCGCTGCCGGCGGCACCGTGCAAATGCCCCTCACCAAGACATTCTGGTCGCCCTGCTACGGCATGGTGACCGACCGCTTCGGCCTCGCCTGGATGGTCATGGTTCCCGGATCGGCCCAGTAAATCACGGTTCCTGTTTCTTTCCACTTTTCATGGGAGTTCGACATGTTGCGACAATTACTCAAGGCGGCAGTGATGCTGGTGGCATTCTCGGCGAGCAGCCGCGGCGACGAGCCCGCTCTCACCGGCAAGGCCGGGCTCGACCGGATGAAGAAGTTGGCCGGCACCTGGGTCGAGGCCGACAAGGACGGCAAGCCCACCGCCAAGGTGGTGTCGGTCATCAAGGTGACGGCGGCCGGCTCGACGGTTCACGAAACGATCTTCCCCGGCCAGCCGCAGGAGATGGTCTCCGTTTACCATCTCGATAAAGGCGACCTCGTCATGACGCATTACTGTTCGCTCGGCAATCAGCCGCGGATGAAGGCCGACCCGGCTTCGCCGAAGAACTCGATCCGCTTCGCCTTCGCCGGCGGAACGAACTTCGACCCGAACAAGGACATGCACATGCACGAGGCGACGCTAACGTTCGTGGACGACGACCACATCGAACTGGCGGGCGTTGCCTGGGTGGACGGTAAGCCGGCCGAGAACCACTGCGGCCAGATGAAGCTGGTCCGCAAGAAGTGATTTCCTGGTGGCACAGGCATTCTTGCCTGTGCGGTTTTCGCTGCACAGGCAGGAATGCCTGTGCCACCAAACTAAAGGCACTTCCATCCTTCTTATAATGCTCGCATGTCAACGGATGGCGAAGCGAGCCCGGCCGATCGCCCGACGCCCCAACAGGTTCTCGGCTGGATCGCCGCCAGCACTGCCTCGGCGTGGTATCCGTCTCAATTCTCGGCCGCGGCCGGCATTTCCCGCGACTCCCTCGACGAACCGTTGGGCGAACTGCGAGGAGCGGAGTTAATCCGCATCGTCGACTGGGTTCGCGGCCGCGGGCAAGGGTACGCCATAACGCCGGATGGCAAGGCGGCTCTTCTCAGTGGCCCGCGCGAACAACCCGCGGTTGCCCCAATCCCAGCGCCGACGAAGCCTGAGCCGCGCGCCGTCGAACTCGTTCAGTTCCGCACGCCGATCGTGGCCCCGGCGCTGCTACTCGCCAATGTCCTCTGGTACATGATTGGGGCGATACTGGCGGTGCGGGCCGGCGTTTCCCTCAAGCACTTCCTGCTCCACGGCGACCTCGATACCTTCACGCGCCTGGGCGCAGTTTCCGCAGCCGGCCTCCTGCGCGGCGAATGGTGGCGTCTCGCCACCTGTTGCTTCGTTCACGGTTCCATTTGGCATCTCATGCTCAACATGGTCAATTTGGGGATGGTCGGGGCGCTGGCCGAGGTGCTGTGGGGCCGCTGGCGGGTGTTCGTCATTTACGCCGCCGCGGGATTCGCGGGAAGTTGCCTGACGATGGCGCTTGCGCCCGCGGCGATTCTCGTCGGCGCCTCGGGAGCGATCTGGGGGCTGGCCACTTCCATTGCCGCATGGATGCTGGTCATTCGCCGGCGGTTGCGCCGCGATGTGGCGCGCGAACTCGCCCGGCGGTTGACGTTCGGATTCGCCCTGGGAATCGGCGTGAGCCTGTTGCCCGGCGTCGGCTGGCAAGCGCACCTGGGCGGGGCGATCGCGGGGTTTGCCACGGCGCTGCTGCTATACGCGGCTCGCTTCACCGGTCGCGCTGAATGGGCGTTCGCGGCGACGATCAGCCTGCTCGTGCCGGCGCTCTGTCTCGGCGGCTTGCACCGGGCGATGCTAAGCAGTCCCGCGTGGGAACGTTTGCGACAACCGCGCGATGCCGACCCCACTCCGCTCGTCTTGGCACTGAACCCCGCGGCCGTGACGCCCGTGGTCAACGATGCCCGCTACTTGCTGATGGTGACGCCATCGAAGCGAACGCCGCAGCGGCTGGCTGCCGTGCGCGGCGAGGTGGCCGCTTTGTGGGCAAAGGCCGTCGAGGCGTCGAAGCGGCTGGAGCCAATCCCCGGCCCACCGGAACTCACAGCGAACCGCGCCAAGGCCAAGGCCTTCGCCGACGCCCGCGTTTCGGAACTGAGCCGGTTGCTCGGCATGCTCGACGCCAAAACCATGCCCGATGTCGAGACGTGGCGAAGTTGGGGCCAGTCGCACCGCGACGCTGACCGCCTCTGGCACGAACTCGAGAAGAAGTGATAAAACACTCCGGTCGCCGACGCTCCCGGCTCGCCCGTTCACGTTTCACCTGGAGGCGATCCCATGTTCCGCTTCGCGATCGTCCTGGCCCTGCTCGGAATTCCCGCATTTGTTCGAGCCGCGGATGCACCTTCGCGTCCCAATGTTCTCATCGTTATGACGGACGACCAGGGGCTCGGCGACTTCTCGTTCATGGGCAATCCGGTCCTGAAGACTCCGAACCTGGATGCCTTCGCTCGGGGCGCGGTGCGGCTCACGGACTTCCACGTTTGCCCGATGTGCAGCCCGACGCGCGGGCAACTGCTCACCGGCCTGGCGGCCCTGCGAAACGGCGCGACTTCCGTCACCGCGGGCCGTACCTTCCTTCGTCCCGGCCTTCCCACGCTCCCGGCAACATTCGCCAAGGCCGGCTACAAGACCGGCCTCTTCGGCAAGTGGCACCTCGGCGACTCATACCCGCACCGCCCTATCGATCGCGGCTTCCAGGAAGCGAAATATCACCTCGGCTGGGGCCAGCTGAATTCCACGCCGGAATTCGATTGGCCGCTCACCGATGGCCGCTTCTTTCACAACGGCATCGAGAAGCGCTACAAGGGCCACTGCACCGATTTCTGGTTCGATTCGGCCCTGGCCTGGATGAAGGAATGCCGCGACAAGAACGAACCGTTCTTCTGTTACCTGCCGACCAACGCTCCGCACGCGCCGTGCCTCGACGCCGAGGAGTACGTCAAGCCGTATCGCGGCAAGGGGCCGGCCGGCTTCTTCGGCATGATCGCCCACATCGACCGGCGGTTCGGCGATCTCGAGAAGTTTCTGACGGACGAGAAACTTCGCGACAACACCATCGTGATCTTCATGACGGACAACGGCGGCACGGCCGGGGTCAAGACGTTCAACGCGGGGCTTCGTGCGGGCAAGACGACTTATTACGAAGGCGGCCATCGCGTGCCGTGCTGGATTCGCTGGCCGAACGGCGAACTCGGCGAAGCGCGGGACATCGCGGTTCCCACGCAGAACACCGACCTGTTCCCGACGCTCTGCTCGCTTTGCGGCGTCGCCGAACCGCAGCGGCCCGCGGCCGATAATCTCTATCGCGGCGTGAATCTTGCCCGCCTCCTTCGCGGCAAACAAACTGAACTTCCCGATCGCAAGCTGGTCGTGCAGTACGGGCAGATTCCCAAGAAGTTCGAGGCGTGCATCATCTGGAAGCAGTGGCGGCTTGTGAAGGGTTCGGAGCTTTACGACGTCGCGGCAGACCGGGCACAGGCGAACAACGTGGCCGCAGAGCACGCCGATGTGATGAAAGCCATGCGCGAGTACTACGAGACGTGGTGGGCGGGCCTGCAACCGATCATCGACGACTTCGTGGCGATCAGCATTGGCGCGAAGCAGCAACCGGTAGTGGAACTGACGAGCGGCGACTGGGAAGGGATTTACGCGGACAACAGCGGCTACGTTCGCGAAGCCGTCGGCGGGCCGACCGGCGGGAAGTGGCACATTTTGGTCGAGGAAGCCGGGGAGTATGAGTTCACGCTGCGCCGGTGGCCGGAGCAGACCAAGGCGGCCCTGGGTGAGAAGTATCTGCCTTCAGCGAAGTCGCCGGCCGGCCCGAAGCAAGTGACGCGCGGCTTCCCGACCATCGCCGCCGCGAAGATTGACATTGCCAATGTCAGCGCTGCTACGGCGGCCGACCCGAAGCAGACGGGAAGCAAGTTGACCGTGAAGTTGCCGGCGGGCAGGACCATCTTGAAGGCATGGTTCGCCGACGCTGACGGCAAGAACCTGTGCGGCGCGTTCTTTGTTACGGTCGCAAAGAAATAGCAAGCTCGAATCTGGGTGGCACCGTCTTCCAGCCGGTGCGAGTCAAGACACACCGGCTGGAAGCCGGTGCCACCCAGCCCGGGCGTTCTTGCCCAGCTCCCGCCCCTTGCCGCGGCGCACGCATCCACTTAAACGAACAGTACCAATTATAATGCCGGGCCGTACATTGGGATCGACTTCATGATCGCCGTCGAGCACTTGACCAAATACTACGGCGAATATCCCGCCGTTCGCGACGTTTCGTTCCGCGTCGATAAAGGACAAGTGGTCGGATTCCTCGGTCCCAACGGGGCCGGGAAGTCCACGACCATGCGCATTCTTGCCGGCTACCTGACCGCGTCCACCGGCAAGGCGACCATCGACGGCAAGGATGTGTTCTGGGACCCAATCGAGGCGCGCCGCCGCATCGGCTACATGCCCGAAAGCTGTCCGCTCTATGCCGACATGCGCGTGGACGAATACCTCTGGTTCCGCGGCGGGTTGAAGGGGCTCTCACGCTCGGCCCGCAAGCAGCGGATTGGCTACGTGCTCGAACGCTGCTGGGTCAACGACGTGCGGCGGCAACCGATCGGCACGCTTTCGAAAGGTTACCGGCAACGGGTCGGCCTCGCCGACGCCCTGCTCGCCGACCCGCCGGTATTGATCCTCGACGAACCGACCGCCGGCCTCGACCCGACGCAGATTCGCGAGACCCGACTGCTGCTCCGCGAACTCGGCCGCCAGCATACCATGCGGCTCTCCACCCACATTCTCAGCGAAGTAGAGATGACCTGCGATTCGGTCATCATCATTTATCAGGGTAAAGTGGTGGAAGACGGCTCACTGACGGCGGTCCGCCAACGCCATAACAATCAGAGCCTCGAAGATATCTTCGTCCGCCTCACCGGTCAGGAAGGGATTTAGTTATTGGTTATTGGTTATTGGTTATTTGTTATTAGGAATGACAAATAACCAATAACCAATAACAATAACTGATAACAACCATGCGTGCCACCGCGAGTCTTTTTCGCCGCGAACTTGCCGCGTACTTCACGAGCCCGATCGGCTACGTGGCGATGTTCGCCTTCCTCGTCCTCACCGGCTTGCAGTTCAATCTGGCGCTATCGCTGTTGACCGAGCGCGGGCCGCTGGGGGTCGAATACCCGATGCAAGTGCTGCTCGGCGGCTCGGAGATCGCCGGCCCGGCGCAAACCGCCGGCGTCCTCTTCTGGGGGCTCTTCCCCGCCGTCACCGGCATCATCACGATGCGCTTGCTGGCCGAAGAGCGCGGCGCCGGCACGTTGGAAATGCTCCTGACGGCCCCCATCCGCGACTGGCAAGTCGTCTTTGCCAAGTTCGCCGCCTGCTTCGCGTTTTACGTCATCCTGTGGCTGCCGACGCTCGCTTACTTGCCGATCCTGCTCGATCTGCATGCGGACTGGCATCCGGCCTTCACGCCGTTCAGCATCATGCTCATCGCCGGGCTCGGCTTCGCGCTGCTAGGGCTCATCGCGTTGGTCCTCGGCGGCAACGGCTGGTTCGCCACGCTGCTCATCCTGCTCGGCGCGATCGCCGCCGGCGTCGGCGGATACTTGCATTCCACGAACGATGCCGAGAAGTTAGTCGAACTGACATCGGGCATCGATCCCTATCCCGCACTGACATCGTACATCGGCGTGATTCTCGCAGGCGCCATGTTTCTCGCGCTCGGGCTGTTCGTTTCCAGCCTGGTGAAAAGTCAGTTAGTGGCGTGGATGCTGTCGCTTTTGTTGGGATTACTGTTCGTGCTGCCGTCGCTGCTGCGGTGGTGGTTCGATTCCGGTTCGACGGAATATCAGTGGGTTTATTTCCTGAGCGTGCCGGAACACTTCCGCCGCGATTTCACTCGCGGCATCATCGACAGTCGGCCGCTCGTTCTCTACGTCACTGTGACGCTATTCTGTCTGTTCTTGACGGCGCGCAGTTTGGTCGCGCGGCGACTCCGCTAGCCAAAAGCCCGCGGACGGCCGTCCGTGGGCTGGATTCCGATAAAGGTGGCTTCCATGGCCGATACTCGCCATCGCAAGACGCTCGGCAATCGCCTCCGCTTCCTGATCCGCGGCATTGGTCTCCTGGGCCTCTTTGCCGCGGCCATCGGCCTCGTGCTGGCGTCGACCGTGTTCGAGTGGCCCAAGACGTGGCCGGCGCTGCGCGACACGAGCCAGGCTGTCTGGAAGGCGGCGCTGACGAGCGATACGCACGATTTCGCCCACGTTTCCTCGCTGATTCTGCTGATCGGCTTGGCGGCGGTGGCCCTGGCACTTGTATTCGAACTGCTCGGCGGGCTCTTCCTGGCCGCGTCGCGGCGAACCGCCGTCGGCGCCGCCGAGATCATCGCCGTCGCCGCCGCCATCGCCCTGCTCGTCTTCGTCAATGCGTATTCCTTCCACCATTACGACCGCGAGGACCTGACCCGCGATCATCAATTCACGCTGCCGGCGGACCTGTCGAACGAGTTGCGGAAACTGCGCCCCGATGAACCGACCACCATCGTCGTGCTGCAAAAACACCGGACGTTCGGCGCCGCCTCGGAAATGCGCGATACGTATATCTCGGCCTCGGAAGCCAAAGTCACCGAAAAGGTGAAGGATCTGGTCGATGAGTTCCGCGAGTTCGGCCCGCGCTTCAATGTCGTCGTGCTCGACACCGAGCAACTCGGCTACGACGCCCAGGTCGCGGCCTTGACGGAGAATAAGCCGGAACTGAAAGCGGCCATCGACGCGGCGCCGGAGAACAGCATCCTCTTCGCGGCCCAGCACAAAGTGCAGCGGCTTGGCTTCAACGAATTCCTGCAGTTGGACCGTACCGCGTCGCGGCAGGCCAACGACGGCCGCGGCAATTTGGTGCTGTTGCCGCAGAGCATTGAGAAATTCGCCCGCCGCGTCCTGGCGGTGCAGGAACGCCGCCCGAAGATCGCACTGGCCGTCATCAATCGGGTTCTCGGCATCGAGGGCGAATACGGCGAACTCACGCACAGCGGCCTCAAAGCCGTTCTCACGCAACACGGCTTCGAGGTCACCGAAATCGTTCTTAAGACCTGGAATGGCGATCAACAGCCGGCCGCCTACACCCACGAGGAAAGCAAAATCGAAGAGATCGAAGGCGACCTCGAAGTGGCCGAGATCAAGGTGATCGTCACCCGGCAGGAAGTCGCGGAACTCGCCCAAATCAAGGAAGTGCTCGAAAAGAAGCTCGCATCGAGCGCGGTCAACGAACGCTCGCTCTTTTATAACCGGCTCTTCAACGCCGCCAAGAATCGCTCGTGGCTGGAAGTGATCGACGTGTTCCGACGCTGGCAGGACAAACTCAGCAAGGACACCGAGGCGGAATTCAAGAAGGAGTTGATCCCCAAGCTCGAAGCTCAGCGAGCGCTCTCCGAACAGCAGATTGAAGCGGCGGAGAAAGAGCGCCGAGCCGTCGAAGACCGGCTCAATGCCGCCCTCAAGGACGAACGCGTGGTGCAAGACCGGCGCGGCACCGACGTGAAGGCCAAGCTCACCCGGCTTCTCGCCGACGTCGACCTGTTGATTATTCCCCGGTTCACGATTTTCGATGTCGTGGAAAGTTCCGCGATCAGTTCGCGGTTGCACAAGCTCGATAAGGATCAGATCGCGGTGATTCGCGACTACATGAAATCGGGGCGGCCGGTACTCGCTCTGCTCGGCCCCACCGCGGCCTCGAACAACCCGGCGATACCGACGAAAGACGATGAGGACGACGGCTTCGAGAAACTGCTCGCCGATCGCGGGGTGGAGCTCGGCGGCGACGCCGTCATCTACGATGCCGAGATGCGGGGGCTGGCGGCCCAGGGAATCGCGAGCAAGTTCGGCGCGGCCGCGAAAGTCGAGGTCGCGCCGCTGTCGTTCACCGACGCGGAACTCGACAAATCGCTCGACGGTGCGGCGGCCGAGCCGAAAGCGCCGAACCCCATCGGCGCGGCCATGCGGCTCTCCAGCCGCAGCTTCGATCGGAACTTCGAACTGCGGCTCCGCGCACTCCGACCCGTCTACGTTCAGCCGGACGAGCAAAAGAAACTGCCGTTTATCGCGGAGTTCGCCTTCACAGGGCCCGATTCGTGGAACGAGAGCCAGCCGCTGAGTCAGCGCGATTTCGCCGGCCGCTCGACTTACGTTCCCAAGTTCGAACCGACCAAGGAAGGCGACAAGAAAAAGGGAACGCATGCGGAGGAGCGGCGTGGGCCGTTCCCTGTCGCCGTGGCCATCGACGGCCGTTTGCCGAGCAAGTGGTTCGACCAGCCGAAGCCGGTTATTCCGAACGAACGACTCGTGGTGATCGGCAGCGGGGCTGTCTTCGTTGGCACGGACCTCAAGCCGGTGCAAGAAAAATTGCTGTTGGACAGCGTCAACTGGCTGCTCAAGCGCCCCGATCGGCTACCGAAGGAGCCGGAGCAGGCGTGGTCGTACCCCCGGGTGGAACTCTCGCCGCGCGATCTGATCTTGTGGCGTTGGAGCACGGCCGCGTTGATGCCGCTGGCCGTAGTGGTCGTGGGCCTGTTCGCCGTGATGTTCCGCCGGTAAAGAGTGATGAGTAATGAGTGATGAGTGATGAGGAGATGCAATGCGAGTAATCAGCGATCAGGAGGCGGCGGCATCCCAAGGGGACAGGCTCATGAACGCAGAGATCAAGCGATTTGAAGATCTCATTGCTTGGCAAAAGGCCCGGCTCTTGAACTCATCGATTTATCGCACGACAAGCGCTGCCCCCTTTGCCAAAGATTTTGCACTACTGAATCAGATTCGCCGCGCCAGTATTTCCATCATGTCGAACATCGCCGAAGGATTCGAACGGGGAAAACCCGGTGAGTTTCATCAGTTTCTCTGTATCGCCAAGGCCTCGTGCGCGGAAGTGCGCTCCCAACTTTACGCGGCCCTCGATGTCAAGTACCTCACGGAAGAGGATTTCCAGGCATTGATGTCACTCGCGGAAGAAACAGGACGGATCATTGGCGGACTTCGGCGTTCGGTGGAACGGCGACGTGATGGAGCATGACGTTCCACCTTCATCACTCATCACTCATCACTCATTACTATGAAAACGACTTTACTCCTGGTGATTGTCGCAGCGGCAGCCGGGCTCTGGCTTTGGAAGGGCGACGAATGGGGCCCATCCATCGGGTTGCCCGCGCACAACGCCGCCGCGCCGCCGTCGCCGAGCGCAACCGCGATTGACGAGCACTTCAAACTCGGCAAGATTACTCGCATCGAGATCGCCGGCGAGCCGGGCTCCGAACTCGTTCTCGAAAAGACCGCCGGCGAAGTCGGCTGGAAACTCCCCGGCAACTGGCCGCTCCGCAAGCACGAGGTCGCCGAACTCGTCGATCTCATCGCCAACTTGCACACGCGTTTCCAGGCCATTCCGTTAGGCGAAGGGATCGACCTGGAACAATATGGCCTGGCCGCCGCCCAGAAACCGCTCGTCGTCCGCGTCACGGCGGACAGCACCGTCTACACGCTGACGTTCGGCGAACCGAGCCTCGCCGAAAGCGAGTCGCCGTTCACTCGCTCGGCCTATCTCCGCATCAACGACAATCCCGAATTGCTGCGGCTCGGCCCGGACGTCGTGCCCATATTGCGGCGCTCGCCGGACACCTATCGCCGCCGGCAACTCTTCCCCGAAGCCGAGCGGGTCAAGATTGCCTCGAGTACGCCGGGGAACCCCTTCGGCCCGCCGAGCGCCGGCGCGACGACCGTCGCCATCCTCACCGACAAAGTTTCGGCCATCGCCGTCTCATCCTTGAATCCGGCCGATGCGTTCACTTTGCGGCGAACCGGCTCCTTCCCGCAACCGACGGCGGAGAAGGGAAGCGAACCGGCCGTGCAACCGCAGGACATCGCCGATGCCTGGGAAATCGAGATGCCGCGCCGCGATCGCGTCAACGCCGACAAGCTCGAAAAGATCCTCACCACCATTCCCGATCTCTGGGTCGATGAGTTCGCAACCGACGCCAAGAAAGCGGAGTTCGACAAGCCGGAACATACCTTGACCGTAACGCTGGCCGACGGCTCGAAAGTAACCCTGTTGATCGGCGCGGTGTCGAAGACCGTGAAGCGGGAAGTGGCGACGACGGCGCCGCCGCCGATGCCCGGCCTGCCGCCGATTCCGTCCACGCGCACGGTGGTCGACGAATACCGCTTCGCGAAGCTCGCCGAGAATCCGCAGGCGTTCATCCTGAAGGCGGACAGGTTCGCCGACCTGTTCGTCAAGCCAGATGCGCTTCGCGATTTGCAACTCGTGCACCTGAAAACCGAGGACGTGCAGGAACTGTCCATTGCGTTCCCCGGCAAGCCGCGGGTGAAGTTGATCCGCGAGGGGGACAAGTGGTCGATCGAATCGCCGGCAGGTTCCATTCCGGCCGAAGGATCGCTGGTCAGCGATTTGCTCGACAAGCTGGCGTCACTGCGCGGCTCGGGGATGGATGCGATGGGCGATCCCGAGAGCGGCGCGATTATCTCGCTCATTGTGAAAGGGAAGGGGAAAGGGGCCGAGGCGCGGTCGATCGTGCTGAACTTCGGGCAACCGAAACTGGGCCCGTGGCCGGCAATCGCCAGCGCCACGTCGGCGCTCGTGGCCGTGGCGGTCGGAGCGACGATGGAATCGCCGACGATCCCGGCCCGCATGGAAGGGTGGTCGCGGGTCGCGGCCGTCGACTCGTCGGTCATCAAGGCGGCGGCGCCGGAAGGCGGTTTCCGCAGCCGCACCCTCTCCGACTTCTCCGGCGCGGACAAGCTCGTTCTCGTACGCGGCGGCAAAAGCATCACCTATGCCAAGACGGGCGGCACGTGGAAGCAAACGGCGCCGAAGGAAGCCGCGGTCGATTCCGCCATCGTCGAGGAGTTTGCCGCGTCGCTCGGCCGGCTGCGGGCCGACCATTTCGCGGCCGAGAACGCCTCGCCCGCCGACTTGAAGAAGTTCGGTCTCGACCCGCCGCAAACCCGGTGGACCGCCTTCGCGGGCAACAAGGAACTGCTTTCGCTCGCCGTCGGTTCCAAGGAACCGGATGGCAAGGCCTTTGCCAAGCTCGCCAAGTCGGACGCCGTCGCGGTGCTCACGGACGAGAATTCGAAAAAAGTGCTGGCCGAGTACAAGGGGCGTAAAGTCTGGGACATCGACGAGGCGAAGGTCGAATCGATCGAGGTGGAGCGCGGCGGCAAGAAACTCAAGTTCGTCCGTAAGGCCGCCGGGTGGGAAGACCCGGCAGCGCCAAAAGACATCATTGACCCGAAGGCGGTGAGCGAACTGTTGACGACGCTGGGGGCGCTCAAGGCCGATCGCTGGGTCGGCGCCGACTTCAAGGACGGTGGGCTCGAAAAGCCCAGCACGACGATCACTCTTACCTACCGCGGCGGCCAGAAGCACGTGTTGTTGATCGGCGGCTCGGTGGAAGGCCCGCCGACCAAGAAGCGCTACGCCAAGGAAGCCGTCCCCAATGCCGAGCCGTTTATCTTGGGCGAACTCGAAGTGGAGCGACTGACCCGCGACCGCAGCGATTACATCGAGAAGAAGAAGGAACCACCGAAGAAGAAGTGACTCCGCGCATCGACCGGGCGCACTCGGGGCCGCTCGCTCGCGCTCCCGGCTCGCCAGGTCAGTCCACGAAAGCAAACTCGTTGGTCATCAGCAACCCGTGGACGAGGTCCGTCCAGCGTTCCGCTTTCGGCCCCTTCCCCAGGAGTGCCCTGGCAAGTTTCCGCTCGTCGGCGGTGGGTTTCCGCCCCAGCACCCGCAAGAACACCGTCTCCAACTTTTCATCGACGTTCTTCTTTTTCTGAACGTCCGGCAACGCCAGTAGCTTCTTCGCCGCGGTGCGGGCGAAGGGGCCGTTCATCAGGAAGAGTGCCTGCGGAGCGACCGTCGTCGCTGTCCGCTGGGGGGACAACCCAGCCGGATTAGGCACATCGAAGGTGGTGAGCAGGCTCGGGAATTCGAGACGGTCAACGTAACCGTAGACGGCCCGGCGGTTGGCCGACGGCAGTGGCACCGGCTTGCCGCCCAGTTCGTTCTTCAGGCTGCCCGAAACCGCGAGCAGGGAATCGTGCAGCGCTTCGAATTCCAGCCGCCGGCGATTCTGTCTCCACAGCAAGCGATTCTCGGAATCGGCGGCCCGCCCCGCTTCGCGGTCCACGCTTCGCTGCCGGTACGCTTCGGACAGCATGATCAGCTTGTGAAGCCGCTTCACGGTCCACGGCTTGGCGTCTGGATCGCTCGGTTCCATGAACTCGGCGGCCAGCCAGTCGAGGAGTCTCGGATGAGTCGGCGGGTCGCTGCGAAGGCCGAAATCGCTCGGCGTCGCCACGAGCGGCGAACCGAAGTGGTGCATCCAGACCCGATTCACCAGGACGCGGGCGGTGAGCGGGTTCGATTTTGAGGCGATTTGCCGGGCCAGTTCGAGGCGGCCGCTGCCGGAGCGAAACGGCGTTCGGCCGGGGTTGGCGATCTTCGGAATTTGCCGGGGAACCGCCTCGCCCGGTCGCCCCGGGTGGCCGCGCTCGAAGATGCGGGGGTCGTAAGGCCGGGGCGAATCGGCGAGCACCATCGCTCGCGGCGGCCCCTTCGCGCTCCACGCTTCCACCGCCCGGATCAACTTCTGATATTCGCCTTGCGTGGCCCGGTCCGGGAAGAGCGACAGGAAGCCCCAGTCGAGGGCGAGCGGAGCGTCGGCCGGCGCAACGGGGCCATAGAGCACCCTGCGTAACTCCTCGGCGTCGGGGTTCGCTAATTGCTTCGCGCCCGCGGCGCTGGCTTCTTTCCACTGGCGATCCACATCGGCCAGCAACTTACCGTACCGGTCGGCCACTTCCTTCATCGACTTCGGGGGAACCGCAAACGCCTCGCGCACCCACTTGTTGCTGGAAGACGGAATCGCGGCCGGCGAAGGCTTGCTCCAGTTGCGTTCCGCACAGGCGTGCCACGGAATCCAGATGGGGTCGTTGCGCTTCTTGGCGTCGTTCAGGAAGTGGCGCCAGCGAACGATCATTGATGGGTTGAGGTCGCCGGGGTCGGCGAGGAGCATGAAGTCGTCGGCCGGGGGCGCGTTGCGGGCGGCATGCGCCGCGAGCAGGTATTCGGCAGCGCGGCGGCGCGCCCCGGCCACCAAGCCCGCGTGCTTCGCCGTCACGAAGTCCACCAGTCGCTTCTCGCGGACCCTCAGTTCCGCCGCGAATAGTTGGTATTCCCCAGTCGCCGGCGGCGGACCCCACGCCGGCGGCACCGTCGGTTCCACGCAACTGCGAAACACGCCGTACAGCGAATAATAATCGGCCGCGGGAATCGGATCGAACTTGTGGTCGTGGCAACGAGCGCAGGTCACGGTCAGCCCCATCAAGCCGCGCGTCACCACGTCGATGCGGTCGTCGATGATATCGTGGGTGTTGTTCATGAAGTGGCCGCCGACGGTGAGGAAGCCGAGGGCGGCCAGCGATTTCGAATCGTCGAGTGGAACGAGGTCCGCCGCCAGTTGTTCCACGATGAACCGGTCGAAGGGCAGATCGCGATTGAAGGCGGCGATGGTGTAATCGCGATAGGTCCAAGCCCACGGATACTCTTTGCCTTCGAAGAAGACGTAGCCTTTGTTGTCGGCGTAGCGGGCGACATCGAGCCAGTGGCGGCCCCAGCGTTCACCGTAGCGCGGCGACGCCAGCAATCGATCGAGCAGTTTCTCGTAGGCGTTCGACGCGTCGTCCTTCAGAAACGCATCGATTTCTTCGGCCGTTGGCGGCAGCCCGTGCAAATCGAATGTCGCCCGCCGAATCAGCGTCCGCTTGCTCGCCCGCGGCGATAGCGACAATCCGCTGTCACTCAGCTTTGCCGCGATGAAGCGATCGATGGGGTTGTCGCTCTTGGCGACGGGAAGCGGCGGGCGGCGGATCGGCTGGAAGGCCCAGTGTTTGGCGGCGGCCGCAGCGATCCCGTCCGGCGGAGCCAGGACGACCATTGCGGGCCACGGCGCGCCGCGGCGAACCCATTCCTCCAGGGCGGCAATCTCGCGTTCTGGAAGCTTTCCTGCCGGCGGCATCTTCAGCTCGCCGGATTGTTTCACGGCCGCGATGAGGCGGCTCTCGGTCGGTTTGCCAGGAACGATGGCCGCCCCGCCTTCGCCGCCTTTCAAAAGCATCTCCCGAATATCGAGGCGCAGCCCGCTCTTCGCCTTCGCCGCCGAGTGGCACGAAAGGCACTTCTCGACCAGCACGGGGCGAACGCTCTTTTCGAAGAAGGCGGCATCGTCCGCCAGGGCGGGTGCACACCACGCAACTACAACGAGGATCGCGGAAAGGCGCGCCATGGAGCGGCTCGTGGGAAGGCTGTCGAGTTATTATGCTAACTCGTAATGCCGCAGGTGTTAACGCACCGGTTCACCGGCCTTTACGGATTGTTCTGGTTTTTCTATTTGACCGTATCCATTTCGTATCGCACGTTACCTGCATCAACGAGCCGTTCATGCCCGACGGTAACCGGTCGTAAGTTGCTGCCATAGCAACGCTTCCGTGCCAAATCGCGGCAGAATTTCATCCCACACCAAGGATCGTCCTGTGGCCACCCCTCTGGATTGCTATCTGCGCGAAATCGATGCGACGCCGCTACTTAATGCGGAGGAAGAACACGCTGTGGCGCTTCGCGTCTTGGAAGGCGACGTGAAAGCCCGCGACGAGCTGGCCCGGGCCAATTTGCGGCTGGTCGTCCGCATCTCCCGCGAATACGCCGGCCGCGGCCTCGCGCTCGAAGACCTCATCTCCGAGGGAAACATCGGCCTGATGCGGGCCGTCGAGGGGTTCAACCCGCACGCCGGCACACGCTTCAGCACCTATGCGTCGTTCTGGATCAAGCAATCGCTGCGGGTCGCCTTGAACAAGAGCGGTTACGCCGTACGCATTCCCCAGTACGTGGGAACGCTGTTGGCGAAGTGGCGGCGGACCGAGGCGCAGATGCGCGACGCCATGGGCCGCGAACCATCGCGCGAAGAGATCGCCGCCGAACTCGGCGTCTCCAAGCGCCAGGTGCACGCGATTGTCAAGGCTCAGAAAGCCGTGGCCACGGCTCGCAACGGCAACGAGGAAGTGGACCTGGCCGACTTGTTGCCGGATGCTCGCAGCCGCACGGTCGAGGAAGGGCTCGCTCACTCGGAGGTAACAAAGCTGGCGCTCGGCTCACTGGCTCGGCTCAGCGACCGGGCGGCCGCCATCCTGCGACTGCGGTTCGGGCTCGAAGGGGCGGAACCGGCCACCCTTCAGGATGTGGGATTGCAACTCGGGCTTACGCGAGAACGCGTCCGCCAGATCGAACGCGACAGCCTGGCGTCCTTGCGGGAAACCATCGCGGCGTGAAATTCGGAATTAAACCACAGAGGCACAGAGACACAGAGAAGAATTGAGTTGGAAAGCGTGCAGGTTCGTTCTTGCTCATTCTTGCACTCAGTACCGTCCATCGGGTAAGCGTCTCAATTATGGGTAACGCTAACGAGGCTCAGCCTCGGACCGTCGAGCGATGCTCGGCGTGCATTCGGTTGACCATTCTTGCGGGAATGTTACGCTTTTTACGACTCAATTCCC
>Ga0134125_10002571_pt1 | contig 21422 bp, 25 predicted proteins | sample KB31751_FD_96464 | JGI IMG/M metagenome (GOLD analysis project Ga0134125, IMG submission 96464) | Terrestrial soil microbial communities with excess Nitrogen fertilizer from Kellogg Biological Station, Michigan, USA - KB3-175-1 | ecosystem: Environmental > Terrestrial > Soil > Unclassified ... | reverse complement strand
TTGAGGTGCCCGAGTTGCAAAGTGTCGCCGCCGATCGGGCCGTTCTGGGGCTGCGCGAACTGCCAGCAGAGCTTCGACACGTTTGAGACGGGCGGGCGCTGCCCGCATTGCGGCGCGCAGTATGACGTGACCACGTGCCTGGACTGCCGGCGCAGCGCTCCGCAGCAAGAGTGGACGGCGGGCGACTGGGTGGGGACGGTGGCGCGATGAATCAGAGGCCGATTCGGCCTTCGGGAATCATGCTGCAATGGAGGATGCGCACAATCAGCACTCCGCTCGGTTGGAGACAGTAAAAGATGACGTGTTGCCCTTGTTCGATTCTGCGAAGGCCGGACGCGAGTATATCGCAGGGACGGCCTAGCATGGAACGACGCAAGAGAAGAGTGCAGCAGTCGTCGAGCGCATTGAGATAGCGGTCCGCCTGCCCTTCTCCCCACGTTCGTAGTGTGTAGGATGCGATTTCGATGAGGTCCGACCGGGCCAGAGCTGAGTAGATTAGGCTGTCGCCGGAGGAAGACATTATCGTCGTGCGCTGGCTCTCGGAGGCAGCCCTGCTTTTTTCCTGACCTGGGCGAATACATCGCCGCGCGCTATGCCGCTGGCGAATCCTTCATCGATGGCTGTGCGCAGGGCAGCGAGTTTTTCTTCATACTCTCGCTCTTCCCGTTTCAGGGCGCGAAGCCCAGCGCGGACGACTTCGCTGGCGTTTTCAAAGCGTCCGGTCTTTACTGTGACGGTGATGAAACGGTCGAGTTCCGGCGTAAGATTGACGTTGCGTGTGGGCATGGCAGGACCTCTCAGTCCGCAGAATACGCCCATTGGCAAAGATTGCCAATAAGGACAAGAACTCAGAGTTCGCTTGTAGCGGTTTCGGGGATGGCGAGCAGGCCGAGCAGCGTCACGACAGCGGAGAGTGACAGGTAGAGGCCGACGTAAAAGAGGCCGTAGTTCTTCGCGAGCCAGGTGGCGATGTACGGTGCGAGCGACGCGCCGAGGATTCCTGCCATCGAGAAGGCGACAGAAGCTCCGGTGTAACGGACTGCGGTCGGGAAGAGCTCCGAGATCAGCGTGCCGAGCGGGCCGTAGGTGATGCCCATGAGCGCGAGCCCGAGGCCCATCATCGCGATCGCGCCGGCAGTGCCGGCATTGAACATAGGCGCGAGCACCAGGCCGAAGAGAATGATGGCGACCGTAACGGCAATCATGACGCGCCGCCGCCCGCGTTCGGCCCACAGCGCGGAGATGGGGATGGTGATGGCGAAGAAGCCGATGCAGGCAAGCTGCATCCAGAGGAACTGCTGGCGTGTGTAGTGGAGCGCGGTGGTGCCCCAGGAGAGGGCGAACACAGTCATCAGGTAGAACAGCGTAAAGGTCGCGAGGCAGACAGCGGTGGCCGCGACGACCTGGCGCAGGTTGCGACGGAGGACCTGGGCGATGGGGATGGCGTGCTGGATCGCGTCCTGGCCGAGCCGCTCGCGGGCGGCGGCGAAGACGGGCGTTTCGGTGATCGTGAGCCGCACGTACAACCCCAGCAGCACCAGCACGGCGCTTGCGAGAAACGGCAGGCGCCAGCCAAAGCTAAAGAATTGCCGGTCGGTGAGGAGGCGCGAGAGGAGGAGAAAGATTCCGCCGGAGAAGAAAAAGCCGATGGGCGCGCCAAGCTGGGGAAACATTCCGTAGAGTGCGCGGCGGTTGGGCGGCGCGTTTTCGACGGCGAGCAGGACAGCGCCGCCCCATTCACCGCCGAGGCCGATGCCCTGTCCGAAGCGGAGGAGCGAGAGCAGCAGCGGCGCGGCCACGCCGATGGTTTTGTACGTAGGCAGCGCGCCGATGAGGACGGTAGAAGCGCCCATGGTGGAAAGCGCGAGGACGAGGGTGGTCTTGCGGCCGATGCGGTCGCCGAAGTGTCCGAACAGCGCCGAGCCGATGGGTCGCGCGACGAAGGCGATGCCGAAGGTGGCGAGCGAAGCGAGCCGCGCGGAGCTGGGGTCGGACGCTGGGAAGAAGAGCGCGGGAAAGACGAGCACCGCGGCCGTGGCGTAGATGTAGAAGTCGAAGAACTCAACGGTGGTGCCCACGAGCGAGGCGAAGAGGACGGCGCGAGGTGAGTTGAGGGCGCGGGTTTTGGTGGCGGCCGGTGCTGCGGGCATGGATGCTGGATTCTCCATTGCATGGACAGCGGGGTTATGTGGCTCGATCCCGTTCATCCCGCAAAGAACGCGGGATGAATGGGACACGGATTGGTGGTGGTTCGGACGCGAGCGAGGCGGTTGGAGAGAATTTTATACTTGGGATAAGAACGGATTGCGGGAGAGGGAATGGCAGCGCTGATTGAAGCGATCGATGTAAAGCGGAAGATGGTGTTTGAGCACGAGGGAGTGCCGTATGCGTGCCTGGATGTTGAGGTGAACACGCCGACCGCGCGCGGCGGCCAGACGCTGGTGCGCCTGAAGATGCGCAACCTTCTGACGAACGCGGTGTTCGAGAAGACGTTTCGGGCGGGCGATAAGTTCAAAGAGCCGGACCTGGAATTGGTGCCGGCATCGTATCTGTACAGTGACGGCGAGGGATCACATTTTCTAGACCAGGCGACGTTTGAGACCCTCACGTTGACAGAGCAGATGATGGGAGATGCGCTGGAGTATCTGGTGGAAGGTGCACTGCTGCAATTGCACAAGTTCAACGGCAACCCAATCGGCTTGCAGTTGCCGATCTTCGTGGAGCTGGCGGTGGCGGAGACGGAACCGGGCGTAAAGGGCGACTCCTCCAGCGGCAGCGTGACCAAAGTGGCGAAGATGGAGACGGGTCTCGAAATACGCGTGCCGCTGTTCATCAAGCAAGGCGAGCGCGTGAAAATAACGACGGAGACGGGCGAGTTCGCAGGACGCGCGTAGCGGATTGGGCTGTCAGCGACGAGACCAGACGCGCGTGCGGTCCGCCGACTGGAAGAGATAGACGGAGAGCACGCAGATGACCGGCTCCAGCGGATGGCGAAAGCGTGCCTGCACCGTGACGACATAGAACAGCAGCGGCACGATGAGAAACATCCAGAAGAAGAGCCACGCCCCTGGGATGCGGCGGCGCAGCGCGAGCGCCAGTCCGAACAGACCCGTGATGGAAAAGAAGCAGAAGTTGACGCGGCGGGCGGCCTCAACGAAGATTCCGGAATCAGCAGGGTGGGGCACGCTGAACCAGAAGAAATACACCCGGCGCAGCGTATTGCGCAGGAAGAGGCTAAGATGCGCGGCGATGGCGGCCTTGGCGCGGGCGCCCTGCTCACGGCTGTAGGCGACTTCGCCGAGGCGCTCATACCGCTGGAATTCGGGAGCCCTTTCGGACATAGGCAAGGTCGCGCCCCAGGGAAAGCCATCGTTGGCGGAGGTGGTGGACTCGTAAAGCTCCGCGCCGAAGTTGGAGCGCATGGGCACGAAGGCATGGAAGGTGTGCCAGTTGCGGATCGTCCACGGGCTGACGACAGCAATGAAGCAGATGGCAGCGAGCGTTGCGCCGCGCAGCGCAGACAGCACGCGGGTGCGAGTTCGCAGCGCGGGCCAGACGATCCAGAAGCCGCAGAACGGCAGGAACGAGAGCAGGGATGAGTTGGAGAGCGCGGTGAGACCCCAGAGGAGGCCGAAGAGGAGGCAGAGGGAGGTTCGCGGTTCGGGGTTCGAGGTTCGAGGCAGCTCTCCGATGCCGCGGACCTTGAGCGCGAGCACAATGATCCACGCAAATAGAAATGCGGTAAGGGACATATCCCACACCCACTTGACGGCATACTGCATGGCTGCCGGATAAAGCGCCCAAAACCACGCAGACCAAAGTGCAATGCTCATGCCGCGACGGTCGCGACCGAAGCAGCGCCAGCCAATCTGGTAGACAGCGGTCGCGGTGGCAGCGGAGAAGACGCTGTTGACGGCAAGAATCACCCACGCGGAGAACTTCGTGTAGACGCCGAAGACCTTGAACGATGCGGCGATGAGCAGCGGATACAGCGGCGGCGTCCACGCAGTGGGGCCGCTGCGGCCGTTGAAAGGATCGGCGAAACCGCGGCCGGTGGCAAGTGCGCGTCCGATGCGGCCCATCTCCCAGCCGAACTCGAAATGATCGTCGAAAGTGCGGAACCGATAAGTGTGCGCCAGCGTCATGTAGAGCACTCGGACGAGGAAGGCAATCCAGAAGATACGGGCAGGCGCGCGCAGAGGGTTGTGCGTGGCGGGATGGAAGAACGCGCGCAGGCGGGACATTCGGGATTGATTGTAGTGCGAGCGGAAGCGGATGAGGCGAATGTTGGGCTGCGTGGGAAACGCGGGAAACACGGTTTGCCGTCTTAGGCACGCTGGAGGATCTTATGGCCAAGGCAAATGCGCGTCCGGAGAAAGAAAGCCTGAAAAGACATGGCGATGCGATGGAAAGCAAGCAGCGAAATGCATCGCACAGCGAAAAGCGAAAGGAAAGGCAGCCTGGGACGCCAGGAAGCGCCAAATCCGAAGAGCGCGATGCGGATCGTCAGAAGGCAGACGGGATTCAGCGCGATGCGGTACCGATGCCAGAGGACGGAAGTCATGGCAAATCGCACGCGGCGCATCTGGGGGCGGCGCATGAACACACCAAACCGGAACGCGGGATGCGGAATGGCAAGACCCAGGGTGAGCTGCGCCAGCCGCCCATGATGCAGCAGAGGATTGGCAGGCAAGCCCGCTAGCCAGACAAACCTGCTAACGCCGGCGGAGATTGTCGACGGCGAGCGGGCCGGCACCCGCGAGGACGAGAGCCGCGAGGCAGGCGAGATAGAGGAGATCGCATTCGTAACCGGGAGGGCCGAAGCGCGGGCCGGCGGCGGTGACGCCGAGCAGTTTGATAGAGGCGAAGCCGAAGGGCAGATGCACGGTGAAGATGGCGACGAGCATGACGACGGCCATGGGAATGCTGGCGAGCGGAACGAATGCTCCGAGAAGAATGAGCGCGCCGCCGAGGAGTTCCGTGAGTATGGTGAGCCAAGCCATCAGGTGAGGCGCGGGTACGGAGAGCGCGTGAAGGACGGCGGCGAAGGCGTCGGGCCCACGATGCAGCTTGGCCCAGCCATGCTGCATGAAACCGAAGCCGACGATGAGGCGGAGCGGAATCGGCGCCCAGCGCGCGAGGGAAGCCGAATAACTTTTTGGCGACATGAGGATTGGACGCCCGAAGAGCAGTCTTGGGTTCCGAACACCCTCAGTTCTGTGAGGGACGTTCGACGTGGTCGATCACGACCATCTTCTCCGGCCCGGTGGCGGGTTGAAGTTTCAATCCAAGCTCCTGCAGCGCGGTGAAGATGGAAGGCGCGTCCTCGGGCGGCGCTGCGGCGGTGACTGCTCCCGGAAGCACGCTTTTCATCTGTGGTGACCAGTTGAGCGTGAAGTCATAAGAGCCAGTCAGGCCTGTCTTGTCCACTACGGGTCGTCCCAATGCGCTGAATGGTTGGGAGAACAGGCTCGCCAACGAACCCATGGAATAACCCTGCGCCGCCAGGTGGTCATTGAGGAACCACATGACGCCGGCCAGCGGCTTGCCGTCCTTTCCCATGCGCAGGTGTTCGTCTTTATCCGTCGCGGCGTCCTTCATCTTCGGGCCGCCTTTGGCCACAACAAGCTCATAGACGGGAACGTCTTTGGTCACCACGTGAGCCTGCAGCTTGAAACGGTCTGCGAGAAGCGACCGCAGCATCTGCATACGACGCGCTTTCATCTCTTCCGGGGACAGCTTCTGGAATGCCGCCGCATCCTCGGCGCTCAACTTCGCCTCCACATCATAGCGATCGCTCTTTACCCAATCTGACCCGCCTGAGACCTGGTCATCGCTGCGCACACCGTAGGCGGAAACAATCATGTCGGAGAGAGTAACCGCCGGCGCGCTGATGCCATCCGGCTTGTTCATCAGGCCGCTCACAGAGATCATTCCTTCATGCGGTTTGATGGTGGCGACGTCGAAGGAGGGCGCCGAGCCGGGAGGCAGCACATCCTGCGCCGCAAAAGGAGAGGCGAAGAGGGCACACGTTACGGCGACGAGCAGGGCCTTACGGTGAAGCTCTGAGTGCGGCATCCGGTCCTCTTTCTCACGGCTCATCTCTTATACGTGAGGCGGAGGAGAGCAGGATGCAATCTTTGGAGAATGCCTTTTAGCTCAGCGAATCCAGCGCGGCGCGGGTTTTGTCGCGGAGGGTGATGAGGTCGGCGGTCTGTTTGCGCAGGCCGTCGACGATGTGCGCGGGGGCTTTGGCGGTGAAGGAAGTGTCGGCGAGGCGGGCTTCGTTCGCGGCGATCTGCTTGTCGAGTTTTGCGAGTTCTTTCGTGAGGCGATCGCGCTCAAGGGCGACATCGATCTTGCGGGCATAAACGACGGCAACATCGAAGCTGGTGGTGGAGCGGGCGTTGGCGCCGGTGAGCGGCTTGTCGGAGATGTGAATCTCGCTGACGCGCGCGAGGCGGTCGAGGATGTCCTGGTGGAATTCGAGATGCGAGGTGAGTTCGGGGCCGGCGTGCAGACGGATGGGAGCGGACTCTTTCTCGGGGACGCCGAGCTCTTTGCGCAGGGCGCGGATGGTGACGATGAGTTCCTGGAGGAGGGACATTTCGCGGATGGCTTCGTTGTCCGCGGGGAAGTCGGAAGCTTGCGGATAGCGGGTGAGCGCGATCGATTTGGCCGGGGGCGCGCCCGAGTAGAGTGCGTGCCAGATCTCTTCGGTGAGGAAGGGCATGAAGGGCGAGAGCAGGCGTAGCGCAGCGTCGAAAACAGTGACGAGGGTAGTGAGCGCGGTGTTGGCGGCGGCGAGGGCGCGCTCGGAGTCTTCGCTGGTGGGGAAGGCCTCGGCGGTGATGTCGAAGTTGAGGCGTAGCTTGACGATCTCGAGGTACCAGTCGCAGAGGTCGCCCCAAAAGAACTGGTAGACGAGCGAGGCGGCCTCGTCGAAGCGATAGGCGGTGAGGGCAGAGTGGACGGCTGCGGCGGTCTGCGAGAAGCGGGCGACGATCCAGCGGGATTCGATGGGATCGTTGGGGACGGGGATGGGGTCGTTTTGGACGAGTTTCTTTTGTCCCCCACTCATCTCGCTGCGCTCGATGAATGGGCCACCCGGTGCGGAGTTAGTTGGTAGCGCGACTTCGATATCTGCGGCGCGGGCGCGGTCGATGTTCATGAAGATGAAGCGCGCGGCGTTCCAGATCTTGTTGGCGAAGGCGCGATAGCCTTCGGTGCGGGCCTCGGAGAAGGCGATGTCTGTGCCGGGTGAGGCCATCGACGCGAGCGTAAAGCGGACGGCATCGGTGCCGAAGCGCTCGATAATCTCGATGGGATCGATGACGTTGCCCTTGGTCTTGGACATCTTCTCGCGGTTGGCGTCGCGGACGAGGGCGTGGATGTAGACCTCGCGGAATGGGACCGCTTCGGCGAGCGGGCGCGGCGATCCGTCGGGCATGGGAACGTCGAGCATGAAGTGGCAGCCGAGCATGATCATGCGGGCGACCCAGAAGAAGAGGATGTCGAAGCCGGTGACGAGCAGCGAAGTGGGATAGAAGGCGGCGAGCGCGGGCGTGAGCAGCGGCGCGCCGGTGTCCGGCGTGGGGTTGGGCCAGTCGAAGACGGTGAAGGGGAGGAGACCAGAGGAGAACCAGGTGTCCAGGACATCCGTGGATTGCTCGATGTGCGTGTCGCCACAGGCGGAGCAGGCGGTTGGGGTGTCGCGCGACACGGTGATGCCGTGGCAGGCCGGGCAGTGCCATGCGGGAATGCGATGTCCCCACCAGAGCTGGCGGGAGATGCACCAGTCATGGATGTTGTTCATCCACTCCATGTAGGTCTTGGTGTACATCTCGGGCGTGAACTTGATGTGGCCTTGGTGGACCGCGTCGATGGCGTTTTGGGCGATGGAGTTTCTTTCATCCCACCCATGAGCGCCCTGACGGTCGCTCATGAATGGGGCACCCGGAGAGTGTTCTTTCCCACCCGAGCGAAGCTCGGATGGGGCACCCGGGCGTTGTTCATCCCCCCCGTCCGCTCCGCGTACGGATGGGGCACCCGTGCGTTGTTCATCCCCCCCGTCCGCTCCGCGTGCGGATGGGGCACCCGTGCTGTTGTGCTGGTTCGGGGCCTCTGGTTTTTTGTTGACGGCGAGGAACCATTGCATTGAGAGACGCGGCTCGATCACTGCGCCTGACCGCTGCGAGAGGGCGATGGCGTGCTTGTGGTCGTGGATGCCGACGAGCAGGCCGGCGGCTTCAAGGTCGGCGACGATCTTCTCGCGCGCGGCGAAGCGGTCGAGGCCGTGGTAGGGCGAACCGGGCAGGTCGATGTGCGCGGTCTCGTCCATGATGAGCAGTGAGGGCAGCGAGTGGCGCTGGCCGATGGCGAAGTCGTTGGGATCGTGTGCGGGCGTGACCTTGACGGCACCGGTGCCGAACTCCGGGTTGGCCCATTCGTCGGCGACGATGGGGATGTTGCGGTCGGCATGTGCCGCGGCTGCCGAGAGGGGCAGTGTCACGAGCTTGCCGATGGCTTCCTTGTAGCGTTCGTCGTTCGGGTTCACGGCAACAGCGACGTCGCCGAGCATGGTTTCAGGACGCGTGGTGGCGATGACGATGGAGCCTGAGCCGTCGGCGAAGGGATAGCGGACGTGGTAGAGCTTGGCGGGGCGCTCCTCGTGCGTGACCTCGAGGTCGGAGACAGCGGTCTGCTGGATGGGGTCCCAGTTGACGATGTAGGCGCCGCGATAGATGAGGCCCTGCTCCCACAGGCGGACGAAGGCCTCTTTCACGGCGAGGGAGAGGCGCTCGTCCATGGTGAAGTATTCGCGCGACCAGTCGACGCTTACGCCCAAGCGCTTCATCTGGTCTGAAATGGCGGAGCCGTACTGCCGCTTCCAGTCCCACACGCGCTGCTCGAAAGCCTCGCGGCCGAGGGCCTTGCGGTCTGTGCCTTCGGCGGCGAGCTGGCGTTCGACCATCATCTGTGTGGCGATGCCGGCGTGGTCTGTGCCAGGGACCCAGAGGGCGGTTTCGCCCAGCATGCGGTGCCAGCGCATGAGGATGTCCATCTCGGTCTGGTTGAGCATGTGGCCCATGTGCAGGCGGCCGGTGACGTTGGGGGGAGGGAGCAGGATGGTGAAGGCGTTCGCACGCCCTTTTTCCGCTTCGCGCGGCCCTCCCAGTGGTCGGCGCGGAGTGACGTGGTAGTCGCTGTCCAAAGTCGGGACCTCGAAGAGGCGCTCCGCGACCCAGCGCTCGGCCCAGTGGCGCTCGATGAGTGAGGGGTCGTAGGCCTTTGGGAGCTGTGTGCCGGGCGCGGACTGCGGCGCGTCGTTTAAAGGCACTTCGCGCTTCGTTTCCTTGGCGTTGCGGGAGTTTTCCTGGGGATTCTTCGCGGGCATGGTGATGAGTTAAGGGTAGCATTCGGACGGTTGTACGTTGTCCCTTCTCCGATGTACGAAACGAACAACGTACAACGGATCACGAACAATGCAAGCGCTTGCCGCTGGCTTGCAGGTCGAGTAGCTTCAAAGTATGCAGGAGAGTTGTCATCGCTGCGGCGGAGAGCTGAGTGGGGAGACGGCGTTTTGTCCGCAGTGCGGCGCGCCGCAACTGACGCTCGCGCTGGAGCAGCAGTCCGTGGACACGGGCGACCGGCCGGATGCGGCGGCGAGCACCGGCGCGGCGGCGCCCCCTTTGCCGCGGGCGGTGGACTGGAAGATAGTAATCCGGTACGCAGCGATCGTCGCTATAGTGGGCGCACTGTTGAGTCTCGCAGCGGTGAAGATCGATCTGCTGTCGCTGCCAAGTGCGCTATGGCTGATGAGCGCGTCCTTGATCACACTGGCGATGTACCAGAAGCGGCTGCCGACGGCGCGGATCGATGCCGGGATCGGCGCACGGATTGGTGTAGTGGTTGGGCTGTGCCTGGCTCTGGGGCTGACCTGCGCAAAAACGGCATGGGAGTTGGTGGACCGCTATGCGCTGCATGGGATGGGCAGCTTCGACAAGGAGTTCGCCGCCCAGATGCTGGAGGCACAGAAGCAGAGCCAGCAAATCATGGCAGCGCACTCCATCCCCGTGGCTCCCAATATGACGGCCTTCAGCCAGTCGGCTGAGTTTCAGGCCGGCGTGGTATTGGCCGGATATGCGATGCTGGCAGTCCTTTTGATGGTGGTGTCCGCCGTGGGAGGCGCGTTTGGCGGCCTATTGCGGATGCGAAGAAGATAGCTAGACTGATTTGCCACCCAGGTGACTCGCTGGTCTTTGAGGGCTGCTATCATCAGCAGCGACGGATTTTCAGGCGAGACAAGTCTATGAGCGAGACAACCAGAACGGCGGGAGCGCCGAGGCTGCGCGAGAAGGGCCGGCTGATGTCGGCCTCGGAGATTGAGCGCACGCTGGTGCGCCTGGCACACGAGATCGTGGAGAAGAACGACGGCGCGGCCAACATCGGCCTGGTCGGCATCAAGCGGCGCGGCGTGCCTTTGGCGGAGCGGATCGGCAAGCTGATCGAGCAGATCGAAAAGCGGCCCGTGGATACGGGCGTTCTCGACATCAGCTTCTACCGCGACGATCTTTCGACGGACGGACCGCGGCCTACAGTGGTGCAAGGCGAGCTGGGTTTCGATGTGAATGGCCGGGACATCATCCTGATGGATGACGTGCTGTATACGGGGCGCACGGTGCGTGCGGCGCTGGATGCGCTGTTCGATCATGGAAGGCCGAAGAGCGTGCAGCTCCTGGTGCTGATCGATCGCGGGCATCGCGAACTGCCGGTGATGGCGACGTACGTCGGTCGCATGGTGCCGACGTCGCGGCGCGAGATCATAGAAGTCAAGCTGAACGAAGTGGACGGCAACGAGCAGGTGCTGCTGGTGGAGTTGACGGACTAAGATGGAGATGAGGTAGACGAAGATCGTGGGAACTGTGACGAGAGAGGCTGCGGCGCGAGAGGGCGCGGCGGCCTTTTTTGCCGGGCGTGAAAGCGTCAACGCAAACGACCACCATGCAGCAAAGATTTATCATCCTGGATCGCTGCTGAGCGTTGAAGATTTGAGCGTTGCGGATGTGGCGGAGATTCTGGCGACGGTGGCGGAGCTGGAGGCGATGGATGTATCCGCGCGCGCGAAGGTGCTGGAGCGGCGGACACTCGCGCTGCTGTTCTATGAGTCCAGCACGCGGACGCGGACGAGTTTTGAGCTGGCGGCGAAGTCGCTGGGCGCGACGACCACGCTGGTGAGCGACAAGTCGTCGTCGATTGAAAAAGGCGAGAGCCTGAAGGACACCGGGCTGACGCTGCGGGCTCTGGGCGCGGAGGCGATCGTGCTGCGGCATCCGGCGAGCGGCGCGCCGGAGCTGTTGGCGCGCGTAACCGGCCTGCCCGTGCTGAATGCGGGTGATGGAATGCACCAGCACCCCACGCAGGCGCTGCTTGATCTGCGAACGATGCTGAAGAGGCTGGGGCGCGCCGGGGGTGAGGGCTCTCTATCCCACATCTCTTCGAGATGTGGGGCACCCAATGCTGTGACTGATCAAACATTGAGCGGCGTGACGGTGGTGATTACGGGCGACATCAAGCACAGCCGCGTGGCGCGATCCAATGCGATGCTGCTGCCACGGCTGGGCGCGAGGGTGATTCTGTGCGGGCCGTTAGAGCTGCTGCCGGAGGAGGCCAGCGAGCTGCTGGCAGGTGTTGAGCTGCCTGGGAGCGCGGGCATCGAAATTGCGAGAGATTTCGATGCGGCGCTGGAGCGCGCAGATGTGGCGATGATGCTGCGGATTCAGAAAGAGCGGCTGATGGGAACGGCGTTGGACTTAGGTGAATATGTGAGGCGCTATCAGCTGAACGAGGCGCGGCTGGCGCGGTATCCGAAGCTGCTGGTAATGCATCCGGGGCCGATTATCCGCGGGCTGGAGATCGCGGGCGAGGTGGCGGATTCGGCGCAGTCCGCGATTGAGGAACAGGTGGCGCAGGGGCTGGCGGTGCGGCGGGCAGTGCTGGCGCGGGCGCTAAGGACAACTGCTTAACACCGATGCGCACCGAGGAACCGATTTACACCGATAATGCGAAAGGTAAGAGCGAGTTGAAAGATGAGTGAGTTGCTGATTGCGGGCGGGCGGGTGGTCGATCCGGCGAGCGGGGTGGATGCGCCGCGCGATGTGCTGGTTCGCGATGGAAAGATTGCTGCGATCGAGGAGCCAGGCGCGTTCGCGGACATCAAGCTACCGGAAGGGTTACAGATCGATGCGGCGGGATGTATCGTGTCGCCGGGGTTCATCGATGTGCATGTGCATTTGCGCGAGCCGGGACAGACGCACAAGGAGACGATTGCGACCGGCACGGCAGCCGCAGCCGCGGGTGGATTCACGACGGTTGTGGCGATGCCGAATACGACGCCGGTGAACGATTCGGTGGCAGGCCTGGAGTGGATGACAGATGCGGCGCGCGGGGCTGCGGTGCATCTGCTGGCGATGCCTGCGGCGACGCTGGGATCGATGGGCGAACGGGTGACGGATTTCGCTACGCTGGTGAAGGCAGGCGCGGTCGGTTTCACCGACGATGGGAAGCCGGTGCTGGAAGACGACATCATGCGCGCGGCGCTGGTGGCTGCGGCACGCCTGGGAGTTCCGATCTCGCAGCACGCAGAAGACACGCGCCTGACCGGCGGATGCAGCATGAACGCCGGTCCTGTTGCTTTTCGCCTCGGCCTGCGCGGGATGACGGTGGAGGCGGAGTCGCGCATCGTCAAGCGCGACATCCGGCTGCTGGAGGAGATCGAACGCGCGGATGGTTTGCGGCCGCATCTGCATGTGCAGCATGTTTCAACTGCAGCGGCGTTGCGCGCGATCAAGGCCGCGAAGGCGCGCGGTCTGCATGTGACCTGCGAGGCGGCGCCGCACCACTTCACGCTGACGGATGAACGTGTGGGTGATTATGACACGAACGCGAAGATGAATCCGCCGTTGCGATGCGAGGCGGACCGGCGAGCCGTCATTGCCGCGCTGCTGGATGGCACGGTGGACTGCATCGCGACCGACCATGCGCCTCATGCGAGCCACGAGAAAGAGGTCGAGTTCGAGCGAGCTCCCAACGGCATCACTGGGCTTGAGACTGCGCTAGGGCTGGGCTTGCGCGTGCTGCACAAGGAGAACGCATTGCCGCTGTCGCGCGTAATCGAACTGATGAGCACGCGGCCGGCGGCGGCGATCGGATTGAAGGACCGTGGGGTGCTGCGCGTGGGGGCCATTGACGATGTGACGGTCTTCGATGCCGGTGCGGAGTGGCGGTTCCGCGCGCGCGAGTCGCGGTCCATGTCGAAGAACACGCCGTTCGATGGCGCTGCGATGCTGGGGCGCGTGAAGGCAACCGTCTGCGCGGGAAAGGTCGTATATCGCGGCTGATCGGGGACTCAGTTTGCCGCGGGATGATCGATCGCATCGATGACGAGCACGTCCATCGGTTCTTTCGCGGGCTCAAGCTTGAGACCAAGTTGTTCTTCGAGTGCGGCGAACACGGATGGGCCGCCAGCCTGGTCCGCTGCTGCTGAGTCCGGCGTGTAGTTGAGCGTCCAGTCGTACTTGGCAGTCAGCCCTGTCTTGTCCAGTACAGGACGGCCAAGTTCGCCAGTCAGGACCCAGGTCAGCGACTCGAGCGTGCGGTTTACGGTCTCAATCTTGCCGCGCTCGCGCGACCAGGTGTGCGACTGGTCCGCCTCCTCCGCTGTCGGCTGCTTCAGTTTGGGGCCGCCTTTCGCGATCACAATGTCGTAGACCGCCAGCTCGCGCTGTTCGGTATGCGCCTTGAAGCGGAAGCGCTCGGCGAGCAGCGCGCGCAGCATGCGGTACTGATCGTCGCGGCCGAGTTTGTTGAAGGCGGCAATGTCGCCGCTCGCGACCTTCGCATCGATGTCGAACCGTGCATAGGCGCGCACCCAGTCCGGCGTACCGATAATCCGGCTCGCATCGCGTATGGCGTATGCCTGTTCGATGATGAACAACAGCGGCACGCAGACGATGTTCATACCGTCGGTCGTGGTGCGCATGCCCGCGTTGCCGGGGCAATCCTGGCCTTCCACGGGATGAATGGAGACGACATCCCACTGCGGCAACGTTGCGCCCTCGGAGGCTCCTGTGCCGGCTGGCGATCCATCTGAACGGATACTTTGCGCGGGCGCACACAGCGCACACAGCAGCGCGATCGTAGCAGCCACAATTCCTTTTGAATGGCGGTTCATTGGCAGCACTGATTCTAAGCTTCCGTTCGCATTAAAAAATTCAATTCGCCGTCGGTCGTTCGACGGAGTCGATCACCAGCACATCCAGCGGATCCTTTCCCGGAACCAGCTTCAATCCAAGCTGCTCTTCCACAGCGGTGAACACGGATGGGCCGCCCGTCTCATCGGTACCCGTCTTTGCAGCCGGCACGTACTCCAAAGTGATGTCGTACTTTCCGGTGAGGCCGGTCTTGTCCACGACGTTGCGCCCTACTTCGCTGTTCAGCATCGACAAGACATTGGAGAGCGCCATGCCTTTGCATTCGATTTTTCCGCTGCCGCTGAAGGAGATCATGGACTTTTTGGTGTCCTGCTCCGTGGCCTCTTTCAGCTTAGGACCGCCCTTTGCGATTACCGCCTCATAGACCGGCATCTCGCGCTGTTCCATGTGCGCCTTCAAGTGAAAGCGTTCGGCCAGCAGCGGCTGGAGCATCCGGCTGCGGTCCTCGTAGCTGAGCTTGCCGAAGGCGGCCACGTCCTCGGGTGCGACCTTTGCGTCGATGTTCCAGCGATCTCCGGTTTTGGTCCACTCCGGCGCGCCGATCACCCGGCTTGACTCCGTCACGTTATAGGCAACCTGTACTGGAAACATCAACGGCGCGCAGGAGACAATGACACCGTCCGCAGTGAACCGCAGTCCTCCGCCACGGCATTGATCGGGGTCGGCGGGATGCACGGAGATTGCGTCCCAAGCGGGCAGCTTCGTGGGAGCAGCGGCACGCATCCCTGAACTCGTCTGGTCCAGCACCGTCGCAGCAACCCAAAAAATCCCGATGGCCAGAGTTCCACTTCGCATTTTGCGATGCCTCAGTTTTCTGCCGGCCGCTCGACGGAGTCGATCACCAGCACATCCAGCGGAGCCTTTGCCGGAACCAGCTTCAATCCAAGCTGCTCTTCCACAGCGGTGAACACGGACGGGCCGCCCGTCTCATCGCTCGCGGCATTCGCTGCGGAGACGTAAGTCAGCGTGAAGTCATACTTCCCAGTCAGGTGGGTTTTGTCCACCACGGGCCTTCCAACTTCGCTGTTCAAAAGCTCTAGAGAATCCAGCCCGGCACTCACGACCTCTATCTTCCCCGCGCCTCGTATCATCACTTGACTCTTTCCGCTCTCATCCGCTGTCGCTTGTTTCAGCTTCGGACCGCCGTTTGCCACGACGAGCTTGTATACCGGCATTGTGCGTTGCTCGAGATGAGCCTTTAGGTGGAAGCGATCTGCCAACAGAGCCTGGCGCATGCGGTCGCCATCCTCGTTGCTCAGCCTTCCGTAAGCAGCCACATCTCCGGCTGCAACCTTAGCGCTAATGTTCCACAGGCCGCCGCTTTTCGCCCATTCCGGCGCGCCAATGATGCGGCTCGGTTCCGGAATTTCGTATGCGTCCTGAATCAGGAACAGCAGCGGTACGCAGACCGTTTTGATCCCGTCCGGCGTGAATTGAATGTCCGATCGCTTCCCGCAAAGGTTGGGGTCGGATGGATGAATCGATACTACGTCCCACGTCAGCAGCTTCGCTGGCAGCCGTGCGCTTGAGCCTGCACCCGCCGCGGACTGCCCCCCAAGGCAGGCCGTGGACAGCGCTATCACCAGCGCGGCCGCAAACTTATCCATAATGGACCTCATTGCTCGGGAGGGAAATCTCGGCCGCTAAACCTTCTCCACCACTACCGCGGTGCCGTAGGCCAGCACTTCGGTGACGCCCTGCATCAGTTCGTTGGCGTCATAACGCGCGGCGATGACGGCGTTGGCGCCGTGCTGCGCGGCATGCATCATCATCATGGCGAAGGCGTCCTGGCGGGTCTTTTCGCAGAGGTCGGTGTAGATGGTGATGTTGCCGCCGAGCATGGTCTGCAGTCCCGCGCCGATCGACGCGAAGACATTGCGCGAACGCACGATGATGCCGCGCACCACGCCGCAGTTGCGCACGATGCGATAGCCGGGCAGCTCCAGCGCGGTGGTCACCATCGCGGGGTCGAGATACGCCGGCGGCTGGTTGGGATAGGCGGACATACGGGATGGTCTCCTTTGCGGCGCGGTGGCGGAGGTCTTCTGCGCTGCTCAAGGATTTTACGCGCGGGGCGAGTTGTCAGTTCCAGTTGTTAGTGCTGATTCCGGAAACGGTGGAACATACCGGATAGCGCCAACGCGGTGCGCTGCGCCAGCTTTTCCTGACAACTGAGAACCAACTCGCCTTTAGGCCGCGCCCACCCCGGCACTGAGCACATTGTGCAGCGTCACGTCGTCCAGAAAGCTGAGCTCCAACCGCATCGCGACCACCTGGCCGAGTTCGGCCGAGTGGCGCACGTGTTTGCGACGCGAGCAGAGGTCGGTGAGGCCCTCGTGGCCCGCGCGGGTAAGTTCCAGGCCCTGTTCCACCAGCGCGCCGTAGAGGTCGAGCGCTGCGCGCAGCTGGATCTCCACGCGGAACTCCAACTGGGACGCCGAGACCGTCCGGCGGTCGAGAATCCAGCCGCCGCAGCGGCCCAGGGATGCGGTCAATCCCGGGAGCAGGTCGTGCCGGTCCTCATAGGTGAATGCCTGGATGTCGATGGAGAGCATGCGCCGATCCCTTTTGGGCTGTGATTCGCCCCGCTGGTCTGTTCATCGGACCGGAGCGGCCCGCGCGTGACTGCGTGGCGCGGTACGGCAGTCATATGACTGGAGGCATGCGTTTCCTACGGCCATCCGGTGAATGGCGTGTTCTGCATCCAACAAGGCGGGAGTGGAGATTGCCTTAAAGGAGCCACGGGGTCGATGAGCGAGAAGTGGATTGAGCAGCTGGCGATGGACATCAAGCAAAAGGACCGCGAGGCGGCGGAGGATTATGCGCGGGCGCAGCACTATGCGGGAGTCGCAATGGAGCGCGGGCGCGATTTCTTTTTTACCGTGGTGCAGTGCCTGCAGGACGATGTGGATGCGTTGCGGCGCGAGTTGCAGGGCGATGCGACCTCGGCGGAGATGGCGCTGGAACGCGTGCGGCCGGACGAGGTGCGGATTGCGCGCGCGCGGTTTCCGTGGGTGGATGCGCGGCTGACGCGCGCCGACGAAGCGATCACGCTGGACTATGCGAAGGGCGCGGGGACAGCAGGTGATCCGCAGCAGGACCGTGTGACGCGGAGCTTTGCGTTTCGCGTGACGGGTGACGAGAGGCTCCGCGTGGAGGAGGCGTTCACGGCAGAGACGCGCGGCTACGAGACGCCGGAGGAGTTTGCGCGCGCGGTGATGGAGATGCTGTTCAGCGTGGGGGATCGCTCGGATTCGGCGCGGGCGAATTCATTGAATGGCGGAGGGGACGCAGCGGGAGTTCAGGCGGCGTAGGACGTTTTCTACGACGCGATTGCAGCGAGCGCCCATGAACGGGAACGCCTCGCGCGCATGTGTGCCGACGCGTTCGAGCAGCCAGTTACGGACCATGCCGTGCCCGCGATGCAGGCGGACTTTCACGTTGTCTTCGGTGAGGTCAAGGGCGGCGGCGGTCTCGGCTGTGGTCATCTCTTCCACGTCGCGCAGCATTACGACGATGCGGTAATTCTCCGGCAGGCTCATGACGGCGTCTTCGAGCAGTGCGCGCACTTCCGTGGTGCCGGCGTTCTGTTCGGGATCGGGTGTGGATGAGGCGATGTTCACGGCGGTTTCTCCTTCGGCGTCTTCGAGCGGCTGGCTGCGTGCGCGGAGGCGGAGCCGCGCCAGCGCCTCATGCACGGCGATGCGTGTGAGCCATGCCGCGAACGGGGCGCGGCCGGCGAACTGGTCGAGGTGTTCATAGGCGCGGACGTAGGCGTCCTGCATGACGTCTTCAGCCTCGGCGTCGTTGTGCAGGATGGCGCGGGCGACGCGGTAGAGCCGCTGGTTGTAGCGGCGCATGATGATCTCGTAGAGGGCGGTCTCGCCGGCGCGCACGCGGCGCGCGATCTCCTCGTCGGAGAGGACTTCGTACGGCGCCAATGCGGAGGAGAAGTTCGGTTGCAGAGCAGCCATGCTGGTTAAGAGAGTGCGCCTGGCGGCAAAAGGTTACAACGGGCTGTTATTGGGAGTCCGGCGGGAAGCTTTGCCAACTTTTGTTGTAACCGCCGGTCCGCTGCGGCCTCTACCAGAGTAGAGGTGCCACATATGAACCGATGGGACCGTCACTTAGATGTGAGCTGGTGGGTGCTGAAGATCGCGCTTGGCCTGATGGCCGTGCTGGCCGGACTGGATAAGTACTTCAACAAGCTGGCCGACTGGGAGATGTACCTAAGCCCGTATGCGACGAAGGTGCTGCCGGTGAGCGCAGTTACATTCATGCATATCGTTGGCGTGATTGAGATTATTGCCGGAATTATCGTATTCAGCCGGTGGACGAAGATCGGCGGGTACATTGTGATGGCGTGGCTGATCTGCATTGCGTTGAACCTGGTCACGACGGGCATGTTTTTCGACATCGCCGTGCGCGATCTGGAGCTTGCGGCCGCGGCTTTTGTGCTGGCGCAACTTTCAACCGCACGCGGCGAGACATTGGTTGTTCAACAGGCGTAAGGTACTTGGGCCAGGTTTGGCGCAAGATCGAGTTCACTTAAAACAAACACGGAGGAAGTATGAAGACACTCGTTTCCCTGCTGGCGCTGGGGCTGATGGCGGCACCGGCACTGGCTGCAACGCAGAGCTTTAAGGATGTTCCGGTGGTCGATGTGAACTGTTCCGGCAAGGTCGCGGACAATCCGGATGCGCACACGCGCGAGTGCGCGCTGGAGTGCAAGGACTCGGGCTTCGGCATTGTGACGAGCGATAAGAAGTTCCTGAAGTTCGACAAGAATGGCAATGCGAAGATTGTGCAGCAACTGAACGCGTCGAAGAAGGCGGACCATCTTCGCGTGAATGTCACCGGCGATGTTCAGGGCGACATGCTGAAGGTGAACACGATCCACCTGGAGTAGTAGGGTCTCACTTCGAGCGGCGCGGCGATGTCGGGCCGTGCAGATGCGATTGGTGTATGCGAAAGGCCGCCGGGAGATCGGCGGCCTTTGTGTTGAGACGCAACAATCACTGTTGCTTGGTAAAGTTCACTTCGACGTTGAGCCTGACTGCGACCGGAGCCCCGTTTTTCCTGGCCGGTTTGAAGCGATATTTACGCACCGCGGCGATTGCGTTCTCATCAAGTCCCATGCCGACTCCGCGCACGATGTGCAAATCCTGCGGTAGGCCATTTCGGTCCACGATCAACCCGACGAGTATAGATGCCATAAAGGGCTTCGCTTCGCTGGCCTCCTTACTGAACTTCGGCTCTGCCGAATGGATAAGGACTGGTTGCGACACGCTCCCACCGATCCTTTCGATTGGGCCATATTGCGCTTCTTCCGCGGCGTCATGCGCGGAGGGAGTCGCCGTGCCGTTACCTGATCCCAGTCCTTGCGCAGAGACGCCAGCGCAAAATGTGCACTGAGCAAGGCCGAGAATCAAGGCGAGTCGTCGGAGGGTGAGAGTCATTTGGAGACTCTATAGATGGAAGATCAGCGGGCCAGTAGATGATCGCTGTTCTGCTTGCGGCGATCAAGGAAATTCGGCGGGATGCAGAAACGCCGCCGAAGTTGGCGGCCTTGATTTCGTGAGGGAGAACTACTTGTAGCCGTGCACCGGATCGTCCGGGTCAGGGACCGGCTGCTCGCTTTCGTCCGGCGAGGGTGCACCCTTCCTCTGCTTTGCTTTGCGGACTGTAGCTGCCGCTTCGTCCGGGTTGTCAAAGATCTGGAAGTTGACTTCGACGTTGATCCGGACCGCAACGGGTTGGCCATTTTCCATCGCGGGTCTGAAGCGATAGTGACCGACGGCTTTTAGAGCATTTTCGTCCAGGCCCATACCTACACCGCGAATGATATGGACGTCCTGTGGTCTTCCCTGCTTGTCTACAACCAGGCCGATGAGGAGGGTGCCATTGAATTTCTTCTTGCGTGCCTCTGGGGTGTACTCCGGTTCAGATTGGCGGGTGACAACAGGAGCGGTAACGCCGTGCCCGATCTTTGCGAGAGGACCATACTGCGCCTCTTCGGCGGCGAGCTGCGGGTCAGGCCTGGCGGTTCCGGCAGCGGTGTTGGTCGGCGGTTGGGCCACGACTGCTGCAGAGTAAGTTAGAAAGAATGCACAGACGAGCAGTTTCATAGGCAGAAGTCCGGACCAGGCGCGACAAAGGATGTATTGATAATCCTCGCTTGCTATCCGGTGATCAAGCCAAATCGGACCAGCAACCCGAACAACACGGCCGCCGAGAAGAATCGGCGGCCTTGGTACGCGGTGTGAGCTTTGAAGATGGAATTTAGCCGCGACGGCGGTTGTGCTTGTCGCGGTAGATGCGGTGGGACTCGACGTTTTGCTGGTGATGCAGGGTGCGGCGGTCCTGACGGGTGAGGTGGCCGTGGTCCTGGGCGCGCATTCCGCGCTCTTCGCGGTTGATGCCGCGCTCCTGGTGCTCAAGGCGCACGGTCTCGCCGGCGGTGAGTTGGCCGCTCTTGACGCCTTGCGCGACACGGTCCTGCTGGTTTTCTTTGCGCTGGTTGATGTTGTGCGGAGCCTGCGCGAGGAGGGCGGCGGGCGTGAGGGCGAGAGCGGCAGCAAGGGCAACGTGGGTGAGGTTCATGGGGAGGGCTCCTGGACGGCTTGGGAGAGGTCTCTCTTCGGGACCTTTCTTTGCGGCGGCTTGGATCGTGCTGCCGTCGGGTTCGGAGGAGTGAACACGGTCCGTTGCGAGGTTGTTTCCCGCAACTTTGCCGCGAAATTCGGGTAAGGCAAAGCGATTTGAGTATGGCTTGCTTTGCGAAACCCGAGGCTAAAGCCTCGATATCGAAGGTTGGTGGATAACCGCGGGCTGAAGCCGGCTGCTACTCCGATTGACGGCTTATCGCGTGCTGAAGAGGATGCTGAAAAAGTAGGTACAAGCAGAAAGCTCGTGCCCTCAGCGGCTAAAGCCGCATTCATCAGAGACTCGTTACGGCACGGCTGAAGCCGTGCCCTTAACAAGACCGGACTCTCTTAAGCCTCACTCCATCGTTAGCCCGATACCGCGGGCTTTAGAGGCTGCTGAAAAACTCGGTTTTGCTTAAGGGCACGGCTTCAGCCGTGCCGTAAATGGCTGCACAATCAATGCGGCTTTAGCCGCTGAGGTCATTTGTTTGGCGTTGCAGCG
>Ga0134125_10002570_pt1 | contig 21434 bp, 16 predicted proteins | sample KB31751_FD_96464 | JGI IMG/M metagenome (GOLD analysis project Ga0134125, IMG submission 96464) | Terrestrial soil microbial communities with excess Nitrogen fertilizer from Kellogg Biological Station, Michigan, USA - KB3-175-1 | ecosystem: Environmental > Terrestrial > Soil > Unclassified ... | reverse complement strand
GCTAGCCCTGCAGGCCACGCTTCTCCGCGGCCGCGAGGCCAGCGCCATGACGTCGATATCGCCGAAGCCGCACAAGTCACGGTTGGATATTTTTTGCTTGCCTGAAACAACTTCTGAAGCGACCCTTCGACGCGGACTCCGGGGGGACGTTGCGCAGCTTGCTGGATCATCGCCAGGAGATGCTGGACCGCGTCTATGACGCCGCGTTCGACGATCTCGCGCTCGAGCGGCTGGGCCACACGATCGGACGGGCGCTGGGCGCGGACGATGCGGCGGTTTCGATGCGGCGGGGGCTGGAAATGCTCGCGCTTTCCATCACGGCGCCGCCGAGCGATGCCGAGGCCTACACCTCGTATTACTGGCGACTGGATCCCTGGACGCCCGCGATCCTGGCGTTACCGCCTGGGCGCTTCACCTTCGGCGACGAACTGGTGCCTCGGGAGGTGTTGGAGCGCAGCGAGTTCTTCGTCGATTTCGCCCGGCCCACGGGGGTGCTGTCGCCGATGTGCGGTCGTCTGCCGATGGACGCCGACACCACCCTCACGGTTTCGATCTGCCGGACTGAAAGCATGAAGCCGTTCAGCGAAGACGACCGGCGGGCCACGACCGAGTTGGCGCACCATGCACGGCGGTCGATGCAGCTTCGCAGACGCCTGGAAGCCGCCCAGGCACGCGTCGGCCTGGCCCGCTCGGCGCTCGATGCGGTCGCCTTCGGGCTGGCGCTGGTCGACGCCGACGGCCGGGTGGAGATCGCCAACACGGCGTTCGAGGAGATGGCGCGCAGCGGCGTGGGGATCCGCATTGTCGGTGGGCGCCTGTCGAGCGATGCTGCCGCTGATCGGCTGGCGCGGCTGGTTTCGAGGGCGGTGCGCAGCCGCATCAGCGGCGCCTGCAGGCTCGACGGACCGGAGAGCGGCTCGCAGCTATCGGCCATCGTCGTGCCAGCCAGCGCCAGCAACCCGTTCGGGGTTTACAGCGGTCGCCATGCGCTCGTGGCGGTCAGCCCGCCGCATGCGCCGGAGCGCGAGGGCGTCGAGATCCTCGCCCAGCTCTTCGGCCTTTCGTCCGCGGAGGCGGAGGTCGCCGCCAGCCTTTGGGCCGGCCGCTCGCCGCAGCAGATCGCCGCCGAGCGTCATGTGAAGCTCACCACGCTGAAGACGCAGTTCGACGCGATCTATCGCAAGACCGGCGCCGCCAATCAGCAGACGCTGCTGCGCCTCTTCGGCTCGCTGCCGCGCGTTCGCTAGGCAGCCGTCGCGACGCGGGCCAGTGACTCCGGGCTCAGGCGCCGGCGGCGCATGGCGATGCGCCCCCGTGTGCGCCGCGGCAATCTCGGCTAAGCAGCGCGCATGAACCGCCGACCCGTTCCTTTCGATCTCGGGCCCGTCCACTTCGTCGGCATCGGCGGCATCGGGATGAGCGCCATCGCCGAGATCATGCTGAGGATCGGCTACCAGGTGCAGGGCTCCGACGCGCGCGCCGGCGCCAACACCGAGCGGCTGGAGAGGCTGGGCGCGAAGGTCTTCATCGGCCACGACGCCGCCCACATCGACGGGGCTTCGGCGATCGTCTTCACCAGCGCGGTGAAGGCGGACAACCCCGAGCTCGCCGCCGCCCGCGCCCGGCGCATCCCGCTGGTGCGCCGCGCCGAGATGCTGGCCGAGCTCATGCGCCAGCAACACTCGGTGGCCGTGGGCGGCACGCACGGCAAGACCACCACCACCTCCATGGTCGCCGCGATCCTCGACGCGGCGGGCTTCGATCCTACGGTGGTCAACGGTGGCATCATCAACGCCTACGGCGCCAACGCGAAGGTGGGCGAGGGCGACTGGATCGTCGTCGAGGCCGACGAGAGCGACGGCACCTTCCTGCGCCTGAGGCCGACGGTGGCGGTGGTGACCAACATCGATCCCGAGCACCTCGACTATTACGAGACCTTCGAGGCGGTGAAGCGCGCCTTCCAGGACTTCGTCTCCAGCGTGCCGTTCTACGGTTTCGCCGCCGTCTGCATCGACGATCCGGACGTGCAGGAAATGGCCGCGCGCGTCGAGAACCGGCGACTGATCACCTACGGGACCAATCCGCAGGCGGAGGTGCGCGCCCTGAACATCGGCTTCGGGGCCGAGGGTTCGACGTTCGACGCGCTGATCAACTCGCCGGACGGCGCCACGACCGTGCTAGGCGAGATCACCCTGCCGATGGCCGGCCAGCACAACGTGCTGAACGCGCTCGCCGCCATCGCCATCGGCCGCGAGCTCGGCGCGCCGGAGAAGGCGATCCGCAAGGGGCTGGCCGAGTTCGGCGGGGTGCGGCGGCGCTTCACCTTCACCGGCGAGGCGCGCGGCGTGCGGGTGGTGGACGATTACGGCCACCACCCGGTGGAGATCATGAGCGTGCTGACGGCCGCCCGCGCCGTCACCAACGGACGGGTGATCGCCGTGGTCCAGCCGCACCGCTACACGCGGCTTCGCGACCTCTTCCAGGAGTTCTGCCGGGCCTTCAACGACGCCGACGCGGTGATCGTCGCCGACGTCTATCCGGCCGGCGAGGCGCCGATCGAGGGCGCGAGCCGCGACGCGCTGGTCGAGGGCCTCAGGCGTCACGGCCACCGCCACGTGCTGGCGCTGGAGAGCCCGGCCGCGCTGCCGGCCCTCATCGCAGCCGAGGCCAAGGCCGGCGATCTCGTCGTCTGCCTCGGCGCCGGCGACATCACCGCCTGGGCGCAGGCGCTGCCAGGCCAGCTGGAGGCGTTCGGCAAGTGAGCAACCACGCACCCGCTAGGCGGAGCGTCAGATGAGCTGGCGCGACCGACTCCCGGCCGTTCGCGGCAAACTGCTGTTCGACGAGCCGCTGGCGCCGTTCACCTGGTTCCGGGTGGGCGGGCCGGCGGACGTGCTGTTCCTGCCCGCCGACGCCGACGACCTGAGCGCGTTCCTGGCCGTCCTGCCGGAAGAGGTTCCGCTGACGGTGCTGGGAGTCGGCTCGAACGTGATCGTGCGCGACGGCGGCGTCGAAGGCGTCGTGGTGCGGCTGGCGGGGCGGGCGTTCGGCGGCATCCACATCGAGGCGGAGGATGCGGCGGTGGTCGCCGAGCCGGGCGCGCTCGACGGGGCGGTGGCCCGCGCGGCCGCCAAGGCCGGGATCGCCGGGCTGGAGTTCTACGCCGGCATCCCCGGCACCATCGGCGGGGCGCTGACGATGAACGCCGGCTGCTACGGCTCGGAGACCAAGGACGTGCTGAAGGTCGCCTGGGGCGTCGACCGCAAGGGCGGCCAGCAGATCCGCGTGGTCGGCGACCTCGGCTTCACCTACCGCAAGAGCGCCATCCCCGAGGGCTCGATCATCTGGCTGGGCGCGGTGTTCCAGGGCAAGCCCGACGATCCGGCGGTGGTCAGCGCCACCATCGACGAGATCAGCCAACGCCGCGAGACCACACAGCCGATCCGCGAGAAGACCGGCGGCTCGACATTCAAGAACCCGCCGGGGGCCAGCGCCTGGAAGCTCGTCGACGAGGCTGGTTGGCGCGGCAAGCCGCTGGGCGGTGCGATGTTCTCGCCGCTGCACGCCAATTTCATGATCAACACCGGCGAGGCGACCGCCGCCGATCTGGAGGGGCTCGGCGAGCGGGTCAGGGCCGACGTGGCCGACAAGACCGGCGTGCTCCTGGAATGGGAGATCAAGCGCATCGGGCGGCCGGCGTGATAGGGCGGCGGCTGGCGCTGATCGCAGCCGCCGTGCTGAGCCTGAGCGCCGCCGGCGGTTGCCAGCACAGGAGCCATCGGCCGCCCTGCCCGCCGGGTGCGCTGTGCCTGGCCGATGGCAACGGCGCCGAGCCCACCTCGCTCGACCCCGCCCACATCGACGGGGTCTGGGAGTCCAACATCGTCAGCCAGATGATCGTAGGGCTGACCAATCTCGGCGCCGACGGCAGGCCGGCGCCCGCCGTCGCCACCTCCTGGCAAGAGAGCGCCGACGGGCTCAGCTGGACCTTCCACCTGCGCCGCGATGCTCAGTGGTCTGACGGAACGCCGGTGACAGCGGACGATTTCGTCTACGGCGTGCAGCGCGTGCTCGATCCGAAGACCGCGTCCTATTCGGCCTTCATCCTGTTCCCGTTCCTGAAGAACGCCGAGGCGGTGAACGCCGGCAAGCTGCCGCTGGGCGCCGCCGGCGTCGAGGCGCCCGATCCGCACACCGTTGTCATCCGGCTGTCGCATCCCTGGCCGCTGCTGCCGCTCTATGCGTCCGGCCGGGCGCTGTGGCCGGAGCCCAGGCGGGCGATCGAGCGGTGGGGCGACAACTGGACGAAGCCTGGCCACTACCTCGCCGATGGGCCTTATACGCTGGTCGCCTGGCGGCTCGGCGACGCGGTGGTGCTGAGGAAGAACCCCCGCTACTGGGGCGCGGACAAGGTCTGCTTCAACGAGGTGGACTTCACGCCATCCACGGACGCGGTCTCCAACGAGCGCAGCGTGCAGGCCGGCGACCTCGACGTCTCGACCACCGTGCAGTCGAACCACGTGGCGCTGCTGCGCCGCACCGCCTTGCGCGACTACCTTCGCATCGCCCCGCAGTTCGGCGTCACCTACCTGTCGTTCAACACGCGCGATCCGGTGCTGAAGGACGTGCGGGTCCGCCAGGCGCTCTCGATGGCGATCGACCGCGACTTCATCACCAAGAAGCTGCTGCGGGCCGGCCAGACGCCGGCCTACGGGCTCGTGCCGCCCGGCATCCCCGACTACCCGGTCGGGGCGAAGGCCTACTGGGCCGATTGGCCGCTGGCGCAGCGACAGGCCGAGGCGCGGCGGCTGCTGGCGGCGGCGGGGTATGGGCCGGGGCATCCGCTGAAGCTGCTGATCAAACACCGCAACAGCGCCGATCCCACCCTGTTCCTGCCCTCGATCCAGAGCGACTGGAAACAGGTCGGCGTCGAGGCGCAGCTGCAGGAGAACGACGTGCAGGTCGCGTACATGGAATACGAGCTGCACGACTATCAGGTCGGCGACGCCGGCTGGCTGGCCGCCGACGGGATCGGCTATCTCGATATCTTCCGCTCCAACACCGGCGGCAACAACTTCGGCCAGTACGACAATCCGGCCTACGACGCCGAGCTCGACGCGGCGCTGGATTCGGTCGATCCGGCGACGCGGCAGCGCCACATGCGCAAGGCCGAGCAGATCCTGCTCGCCGACATGCCGTTCGCGCCGATCTACTTCATCTCCAGCCGCAATCTCGTGAACCCGCGCGTGACCGGCTGGGTGAACAATCCGACCGACACGCACGGCTCGCAGTGGCTATGCGAGTTGCCAGGCCGGACGGCCGGCATGGGCGCGACGACGTCCTGAGCGCCCGCAGCGCCCGCGCCGGGAGGTGAATCCCAATTAAGGTGCGCGGCCGAGGCCGCTGTGTACGATCCCCACCGACCGCGGGGAGAATGCAGCGATGACCGCCATCGACGTGGGCGAGGCGCCCGTACTGGCCGGCATGCGTCCGCCGCAGGCCCGTCCGCCGAAGCGGGCGCGGGGCGGCGCGGTCGCCGACCATCCGATGGAGAACCTGCCGCTAGCCGCCTACGAGCAGCCGATCTGGCGCCAACCGACGCTGATCACGCGCGCCTGGCTGGTCAACGAGCCGGCGGCGATCAAGCGGGTGCTGATCGACAACGTCGCGAACTACCCGAAGATGGACATGGAGAACCGCTTCTTCCGGGCGGTGTTTGGCGATGGGCTGCTCTCGCTCGAGGGCGAGCGGTGGCGCTCGCATCGGCGCATCATGGCGCCCTCGTTCGATCCGCGCAGCGTCGCGGGCTACGGCGCAGCGATGTCGGCGGCCTCGGCCGAGTTCGGCGACGCCTGGGCGAAGCTCGGCGACGGGGCGGAGATCGACATCTCCGCCGAGATGACCCGGTTGACGCTGGAGATCATCTGCCGCACCGCCTTTTCGGGTGACGCCGCCGAGATGGTCGAGCTGACCGGCCTGGCGTTCCATGCCACCAACGAGGCGTTCCAGTTCAACCTGCTCGACATCGTGCCGGTCATCGGCGCGATGCGGCTGCGCCAGCGCGAGAAGATCTTCGGGGAGATCTTCGCTCCGCTCGACGGCGCGCTGCACCGGTTGATCGAGCAGCGGCGCGCAAATCCGGGCAAGCTCGATCTGCTCGGCCGGCTGGTGGCGGCGCTCGACGAGGAGACCGGCGCGAGGCTCACCACCCGGGAGGTGCGCGACGAGGTGCTGACGATCTTCGTGGCCGGGCACGAGACCACCGCCTCGGCGATGACCTTCATCTGGTACGTGCTCTCGCACTATTCGGCCTGGGAGGCGCGCCTGCACGCCGAGCTGGAAGCCGTCCTCGGCGGACGCACGCCCACCGAGGCCGACCTGCCGGAGCTCAAGGTGACCCGCCGCATCGTCGAGGAGAGCATGCGGCTCTATCCGCCGGCCCCTGGCTTGTCGGCGCGCGTCGCCAGGCAGGCCGACACGCTCTGCGGCGTGCGGATTCCGAAGGGCGGCCTGATAGTGCTCTCGTCCTGGGTCTTGCACCGTCATCGCGCGCTGTGGGACGACCCAGAGAAGTTCGATCCCGACCGCTTCCTGCCGGAACGATCCGTCGGGCGACCGCGGTTCGCCTACCTGCCGTTCGGCGGCGGCCCCAGGGTCTGCATCGGCCAGATGATGGCGATGCAGGAGGCGACGTTGATCCTGGCCACGCTCGCCCAGCGCTTCCGCCTGCGGCTGCGCCCAGGCTACCGCGTCGCCATCCAGCACAATGTCACCATCCGCCCGAAGGATGGCCTGCCGATGAGGATCGAGCGCCGCTAACCTCCCGCCGCTTCCGCGAGAGAGGCAAGGTGCGCAGCGCCAGCGGGTTGACTTGATGGGCGCCGGCGCGCACCGCCGAAGCTGAACCGGTGGGGAGGGGCTCGATGCGTGCGGGGTTGATGATGCTGGCGCTTGCCGCCGCCAGCGCGGCGTCCGTCGCGGCCGCGGGGCCGCTGCGGGCCGGGGCGGAGGCGGTCCGCGACCGCGCGCTGCACGATCCCACGGCCTACGACTACGTCGAATCGGTCTCGGTCGAGGTGGGCCAGCGGCTCGCCGGCACGGAGGCGGCGGCGCGGGCGCGCGATTGGGCGCTGGCCAAGCTGACGCAGCTCGGCTTCACGAACGTCCACGTCGAGCCCTTCCCGATCACCGCCTGGATCCGCGGGCCGGAGGACGCCGAGATCGTCTCGCCGCATCGCCAGCAGCTGGCGATCATCGGGCTCGGCGGATCGGTCCCGACCCCGCCGCAGGGGCTGGAGGGCGAGATCGCGCTCTTCCACACCTACGCCGACCTGCTGGCCGCGCCGCCGGGCTCGCTCGCCGGCAAGATCGCCGTCGTCACCCAGCCGATGCCGAGGACGCAGGACGGCAGCGGCTACGGCTACCTGAACCCGGCGCGGCGCGCCGGGCCCAGCGAGGCGGCGCGGCGCGGGGCCATCGCCTACCTGGTCCGCTCGCTCGCCACCGGTCTGAGCCGCGAGCCGCACACCGGCGCGCTGAACTACCAGGCCGATGCGCCGAAGATCCCGGCCGCGGCCCTCTCGACCATCGATGCGGAGCTGATCGACCATCTCGCAGCGCGCGGCCGCACGATCCGCATCCGGCTGAGGCTGGCTTCGGAGACCAGAGCGGCGACGGCCTGGACCGTCGAGGGCGAGATCCGCGGGACCCAGGATCCGGACGAGATCGTGCAGGTCGGCGGCCACCTCGATTCGTGGGACCCGGGAACCGGCTCGATCGATGACGGGGCCGGCATGGCGATCGCGGTGGCGGCCGCCAGGCTCGCCGGCACGCAGGCGCCGCCGCGCCGCACGATCCGCGTCGCCCTCTTCGGCGCCGAGGAGATGGACTTCGCGCGCGCCGCCTTCGCGGCCGCCCACAAGGGCGACGACTTCGTGGTGATCGGCGAATCCGACATCGGCGCCGACCGCGCCTGGCGCGTCGCGCTGCCGGCCGGCTCGCGGCAGACGCCGGAGATGGCCGACTACGCCGCCGTCGTCGCCCCGCTGGGCGTCGAGGTCTCGCCGGAGGCGAGCCGCGGCAGCGGCGACGACACCGCCGACCTGGTCCGCGCCGGCGTGCCGGCCTTCGCCGTCAGCCAGGACGCCAGCCGCTACTTCGACTGGCACCACTCCTCCGAGGATACGCTCGACAAGGTCGACCCCGCTCAGCTCAACCAGGCGGTCGCCACCTGGGCGGCGTTCGTCTACATCGCCGCCAACTCCGACATAGACTTCAGGAGGCTGGCCGCGAGCGTCGCCGCGCCGCAGCCGCGCCGGCCTTAACAGCGCCCGGCGATTCAGCGACAAGAGCTCGCGCCTTCCTGCCGGAGACTTAAAGCCGATGTCCAAGCCACTCGATGGCCGTCACGTCGCCGTGCTGCTGGGCGGCCTTTCGCCCGAGCGCGACGTCAGCCTGGTGTCCGGTGCGGCCTGCGCCGATGCGCTGGAGCGGCTGGGCGCGAAGGTGACCCGGGTCGATGCCGGACGCGACCTCGCGCAGGTGCTGACGGGGCTCTCGCCGGACGTCTGCTTCAACGCGCTGCACGGCGTCTGGGGCGAGGACGGCTGCGTGCAGGGCGTGCTGGAGACGCTCGCGATCCCCTACACCCACTGCGGCGTGCTGGCCTCGGCGATCGCCATGGACAAGACCAAGGCGAAGGCGGTGATGGCCGCTGCGGGCGTGCCGGTGCCGGGCGGCGGGCTCTTCAACCGCCACGAGGCGGCCCGCGACCACGTCATGGCCCCGCCCTATGTCGTGAAGCCCAACGCCGAGGGCTCGTCGGTCGGCGTCTTCATGGTGTTCGAGGGCGCGAACGGGCCGCCTCAGGAGCTCGTGGCGCCGTCCTGGACGTTCGGCGAGGAGGTGCTGATCGAGCCCTATGTCCGCGGGCTCGAGCTGTCGGTGGCGGTGATGGACGGCAAGGCGCTCGCCGTCACCGAGATCCTGCCGAGCACCGGCTTCTACGATTACGAAGCCAAGTACGGCGAGGGCGGCTCCAGCCATGTGCTGCCGGCGCGCATTCCCGAAGCGGTGGCCGCCAAGGCCAAGGCCTACGCCGAGCTGGCGCACGCCGCGCTGGGTTGTCGGGGCGTTACCCGAAGCGACCTTCGTTATGACGACATTAATGAGGTTCTGGTCCTTCTAGAGGTCAACACCCAACCCGGCATGACGCCCACCTCGCTCGTCCCCGAGCAGGCGGCTCACCTGGGCGTGGGCTTCGACGACCTGGTGCTCTGGATCACGGAGGACGCGTATGCCCGCGGCGGTGCGGGGGGCCGGGCGCAGCAGCGCCAAGGCCCGGAGCAAAAGCTCCGCTAGTCCCCAGAAGAGCCGCCCGGCCTCCGGCAAGTCCGGCGGGGCGGCGCGCGCCGCGCTGCCGATCTCCTCACGCATCGTCTTCGCCCTTTGCGGCCTGGCGGCGCTCGGCGTCGCCTCGATCGTGCTCGCGACCAATCATCGCGGCGAGCGCCTGGTCGGCGCGGCGGGCGAGGCCCTCACCAACGGCGCCGCGGCGGCCGGCTTCCGGCTCGCCGACGTGCGGCTGGAGGGCGCGACGCCGCAGTCGTCGGCCGACATCCTGCGCGCCGCCGACCTCAAGAAGGGCGCGCCGCTGCTGACGCTCGACCTGGACGCCGTCCGCCGGCGGATCGAACAGGTGGGCTGGGTGAAGAGCGCGCGGGTCATGCGGCTGCTGCCGGACAGCGTTGTGATCGACATTGTCGAGCGTCGCCTGCTTGCGGTCTGGAACGACAACGGCCGCGTCGGCGTCATCGACGCCAGCGGCGTGGTCGCGCCGGAGGCCGATCCGGCGAAGTTCGCGCGACTGCCGCTGGTGGTCGGCGACGGCGCCAACCTGGCGGCCGCCCACATCCTGCCGCTTGTCCAGCGCCGGCCCAGGCTGATGGCGCGGCTCGATGCGCTGGTCCGCGTCGACGGCCGCCGCTGGGACCTTCGTCTCAAGGACGGGGGCATCGTGCAGCTGCCGGCGAGCGACGAGGAGTCGGCGCTGATCCGGCTCGATCAGCTCGACCAGGCCTCGCGGATCCTGGATCTCGGTTTCTCGCGGATCGACCTGCGCGATCCGCAGATGGTTGCAGTGCGGCCGCGGGAGACTTCCGCGGCCGGTTCAGTCGTGGGTGGGGTTGGATGAGACTTGCGGTGAAGGAAGACCGCGCGGCGTTCGCCGAAGCCGAGCGCAAGGGCGGGGGCCGCGACGGGCTGAAGGCGGCGCTGAGGGGGCCGACGGTGACCGGCGCCGTCGACCTCGGCGCCTCGAAGGTCGCCTGCTTCATCATGAAGCCGGACGGCGTGCGGCCGGCCGACCGCACCATCACCGCCGCAGGCGTCGGCTACGTACAGTCGCGCGGCGTTCGCGGCGGCGCCGTGATCGAAGTCGACGAGGCGGCCAGCGCGATCGCCAAGGCGGTCGAGCGGGCCGAGGCGATGGCGGGCGTCACCGTCTCCGGCGTCACCGTGGCGACCGCCGGCGGGCAGCTGACGAGCCGCCGCGTCTGCGCCAACGTTTCGCTGGGCGCGCGCCCGGTCAGCGACGCCGACCTGTCGCGGGCGATAGGCGCGGCGGTCGCTGGGCTGCGGATGCCCGGCCGTCGGATCATCCACGTGCGGCCGATCGCCTGGTCGGTCGACGGCAACAAGGGCGTGCGCGATCCGCGCTCGATGTTCGGCCGCCAGCTCGGCCTGCAACTGCTGCTTGTCTCCATGGACGAGCAGGTCTTCCAGACCATCGCCCACTGCGTCGAGCGCGCCCACCTGCAGTTCGAGGGCGTGGTCGCCGCGCCGTTCGCCTCGGCGCTGGCGACGCTGGAAGAGGACGAGATGGACCTCGGCGCCATCCTCATCGACATGGGCGGCGGCTCGACCTCGCTGGCGGTCTACTCCGGCGGCAGCCTGACCCACGTCGACAGCCTGGCCGTCGGCGGCGGCCACGTGACGCAGGACGTGGCGCGCGGCCTTTCCACCTCGATCGCGGGCGCCGAGCGAATCAAGACGCTGCACGGCTCGGCCATCGCCTCGGCCAACGAGGACCGCGAGATGATCGAGGCGCCGCCGCGCGGCGACGATCCTGGCGCTGGCCCGGTGATCGCGCCGCGCTCGCTGCTGAAGGGCATCATCGCGCCGCGCGTCGAAGAGACGCTGGAGTTGCTGCGCGAGCGGCTGAAGGCCGCGGAGGCGCCGGTCGAGCCAGGCGCCGGCGTGGTGCTGACCGGCGGCGCGAGCCAGCTGGCCGGCGTGCGCGAAGTGGCGGTGCGGGTGTTCGACCGGCCGGTGCGGCTGGCGCGGCCGCGCCGCATGCCGCACCTGGCGGACGCGGCGTCCGGTCCAGCCTTCTGCGCCGCGGCCGGCGTCCTGCACCGCGCCGCCTTCGGCCCGCGCGAGGCCGGCGCCAAGAAGCCGGCCGCGGCGCGAACCGCACAGGGCGCCAACGTGGTCGCGCGCGCCACCGCCTGGCTCCGCGAGAACCTCTGAAAACCGCCGCGTCCGGGGTGCGGCGAGGCGTCCTGCCAGGTTCCGCAAGGTCCGGCCAAGCTCAAGCGCGGCAACGAAAAATGGCGTCTGCGCCGGTCGACCGCGATCCGACTCAGATTATGCAGTTAACCCGCAATTAAGGATGGTGGTCGTTCAGTTAATCCCATCCGCGAAGCAGGGCCGGCGGGCGGGTCGCCGGTCTTTATCTCATTGGCTGGGCGGGAGGTCGTGGGGTCATCGATGACGTTCAAGGTTTTCGCGCCGGAGACCAGGGAGCTTAAGCCGCGTATCGTGGTGTTTGGCGTCGGCGGCGCCGGGGGCAACGCGGTCAACAACATGATCGAGGCGGGGCTCGAAGGCGTCGAGTTCGTCGTCGCCAACACCGACGCCCAGCAGCTGGCCTTCTCGAAAACCGACAAGCGCGTCCAGCTGGGCGTGCAGGTCACGCAGGGCCTCGGCGCCGGCGCGCATCCCGAGGTCGGCATGTCGGCCGCCGAGGAGTCGACCACCGAGATCGGCGAGCATCTCGACGGCGCCCACATGGTGTTCATCACCGCCGGCATGGGTGGCGGCACCGGCACCGGCGCCGGGCCGATCATCGCCAAGTGCGCCAGGGAGCGCGGCATCCTGACCGTCGGCGTCGTCACCAAGCCGTTCCACTTCGAGGGACGCCACCGCATGCGTCTCGCCGAAGCCGGCATCTCGGAGCTGCAGCGGTACGTCGACACGCTGATCGTCATCCCCAACCAGAACCTCTTCCGAGTCGCCAACGAGCGCACCACCTTCGCCGAGGCCTTCGGGATGGCCGATCAGGTGCTGCATTCGGGCGTGCGCTCGATCACCGACCTGATGGTGCTGCCCGGGCTGATCAACCTCGACTTCGCCGACGTGCGCACCGTCATGACCGAGATGGGCAAGGCGATGATGGGCACCGGCGAGGCGCAGGGCGAAGGCCGCGCGCTGATGGCGGCCGAGAACGCCATCCAGAATCCGCTGCTCGACGAGGTGACGCTGAAGGGCGCGAAGGCCGTGCTGGTGAACATCACCGGCGGCCTCGACATGACCCTGCTGGAGGTCGACGAAGCGGCCAACGCCATCTCGGCGCAGGTCGATCCGGACGCCAACATCATCTTCGGCGCGGCGTTCGACCCGGCGCTCAACAACACGCTGCGGGTTTCGGTCGTGGCGACCGGCATGGACGGCCTTTCGATCTCGGCCATCGAGCCGGCCCCCCAACGGCGCACGTCGCGCCGCAGCGATACGGTCGCCGCCGAAGCTGCGCCGGTGTTCGACCTGGAGCCGGCGATAGCGCCCGAGCCGGAGCCTGTGCTGCCCGAGCCCGAGCCGGTGTTCGCCATGGTCGAGCCGGAACCCGAGCCGGAGCCGGCGCCCGCGCCGGCGCTCGAGCCGGTCGTCGCAGAGCCAGTGCGCCACTTGGCCAGCCAGACCGCGCGCACGTTCAGGGCGCCCGAGCCGGTCCGCGAGCCCGAGATCGCGTTCGACGCCCCGCCGGCGCCGCCCCCGAAGGTCGCGCAGCCGTCGGTCGTCCGCCCAGTGGCGCGCATCGTCGACCCATCCGTCGCTGACGACGAGGACGAGCCGCTGTTCCCGGAGGCTCCGCGCTTCGGCGTCGAGCGGCCACAGAAGAGCGGCTGGCTCAGCATCTTCGGCCGTCCGCGGCACGATGCGCCGGCGCCGCAGCTGCGCACCACCTCGTCGAGCCAGGCGCAGCCGGTGGAAGAAGCCGACGACGCGGACGACCTGGAGATCCCGTCTTTCCTGCGGCGGCTCGCCAACTGACCCGCATCGCCGCAGCAGTGGCTTGACGCTTCGACACGGCGGCGGCGCTTCAGGCGCCGTCGCGCAGTGCGGCTTGCGGAGCCGGTCCGGTCGGGCTAGCGGTCGCGGATTCGAGGACGGAGCCTGCAGCGCTTGAGCCCTGACCGCCAGACCACGCTCGCCGCGCCGGCCCGCGTCGCGGGCGTCGGCATCCACAACGGGCTGCCCGTCAACCTCGCCATCCTGCCGGCGCCGGCCGATAGCGGCGTCAGCTTCGTGCGCACCGACGTCGACGCGGCGAAGGCGGCGGTGCCCGCGCTCGCCGACCGGGTCTGCGACACGCGCCTCGCCACCGTGATCGGTAACGCGGCGGGGACCACCGTCTCCACGGTCGAGCACCTGATGGCCGCGTTCGCCGGCCTCGGCATCGACAACGCCCGGGTCGAGCTCAGCGGGCCCGAGATGCCGATCCTCGACGGCTCGGCCGCCGACTTCGTTGCGGCGATCGACGCCGCCGGCCTCGCCGAGCAGGCCGCGCCGCGCCGGTTCATCGAGATCCTGACGCGGATCGAGGTCGAGGGAACGGGCAAGCGCGCCGCGCTCGTCCCGGCGGCGCAGTTCGAGCTTTCCGTCGAGATCATCTTCGACGCCCCGGCGATCGGGCGGCAGCGCCTCGAGCTGACGGTCGATCCGGCGAGCTTCCGCGCCGAGATCGCGCCGGCCCGCACCTTCGGCTTCATCGCCGAAGTCGAGCAGTTGCGCGCCATGGGGCTGGGCCGCGGCGCCTCGCTGGAGAACACCATTGTCGTCGACGGCGACCATGTGATGAACCCGCATACCCTGCGCCGGCCCGACGACTTCGTGCGCCACAAGGCGCTCGATGCGCTGGGCGACCTGGCGCTGGCCGGGCGACCGATCCTCGGCCGCTACGAGGCCTCCTGCTCCGGCCACGCGCTCAACAACGCGCTTGTCCGGGCGCTGCTGGCCCGGCCGCAGGCGTGGCGAATGACCACGGCGACGGCGGCCGACGCCTGAGCGGCGCGCCCTTTCGCCGCCGCCTTTGCGTGGTGTAGAAACGCCGCCTGGCGTCCAAGGCGTGAACGCCGCCGCGGGGGTGTTCGTGAAAGGTTACCAAGGCTTGCTTCGACTCTCCTCCGGACGCGCGGTCCTGACCGTGCTCCTCGCCGCCAGCCTCGCGGTCAGCGGCTGCTCGATGCTCGGCAAGAAGAAGAAGCCGACGCTCGCGTACGAGGAGCGGCCGGTCGACCTGCTCTACAACGCTGGCGCCGACCGGCTCGACCGCCACCAGTGGAGCGAGGCGGTCGATTATTTCCGCGAGGTGGAGCGCCAGCACCCGTACTCGGAGTGGGCCCGCCGCTCGATCCTGATGACGGCCTACGCCCACTACCAGGCCAACGACTACGCCGAGGCGATCGCCGACGCTGACCAGTTCATCGCGCTCTATCCCGGCAATCCCTCGACGCCCTACGCCTACTACCTGAAGGCGATCTGCTACTTCGAGCAGATCGTCGACGTCGGCCGCGACCAGGCCTCGACCTCGGAAGCCGGCGAGGCGCTGCGCGAAGTCGCCAAGCGCTATCCGTACAGCGAGTACGCCGCCGACGCGCGGCTGAAGCTCGACATGGTGCAGGACCAGCTGGCCGGCAAGGAGATGACGATCGGCCGCTACTACCTGCGCGCCGGCGATCCGATAGGCGCGATCGGCCGCTTCAAGACGGTCATCGACAAGTACCAGACCACGTCGCACACGCCCGAGGCGCTCTATCGTCTCGTGGAGGCCTACCTGACCATCGGTCTCGTGCAGGAGGCCAAGGAGAACGGCGCGGTGCTGGGCTACAACTACCCGGGCGATCCCTGGTACCAGGCGGCCTACCAGCTCTTGACCAGCAAGGGGTATCGCCCCGCCGTGGCGCCCAACTCGGAAGGCAAGCGCGGCCCGCACTTCCCGAACCCGTTCGGCCACCACGACAAGTCGACGACGCTGCCGCCGCCAAGCGAGAACGCGCCGGCGCAGACGACCACGGTCTCCGACACCACGACGTCGGAGGCGGCGACCACCACCAGCGCCGACGCCAGCGCGGGCGCCTCGCAAGGCCCGAACGCGCCGGCCCAGCAGCCGCCGCCCAAGAAGCCCACCGGCTTCGTGCACGGCTTCCTGGGGCTCTGACGGCAGCGCCCTTCTGCCCACGCCGATTCTGGGCCACTTTCAGCGCATGCTGATTGGCCTCGGCGTCCGCGACGTGGTCCTGATCGAGCGGCTCGACCTCGCGTTCGGGCCGGGGCTGACCGCGCTCACCGGCGAGACCGGCGCCGGCAAGTCGATCATCCTCGACGCGCTGGGCCTGGCGATCGGCGCGCGCGCCGATGCCGGCCTCGTGCGCCGCGGCGCGGTCCAGGCCGGCGCCAGCGCCATCTTCGCGCCCGGCCCGGATCATGCGGTCTGGGCGATCCTCGAAGAGAAGGGGCTGGGCTCGTCTCCGGACGAGGACCTGGTGCTGCGCCGCACGCTCTCGGCCGACGGCCGCTCGCGCGCCTTCGTCAACGACCAGCCGGCCACCGTCGCCGTGCTGCGCGAGCTCGGCGCACTGCTCGTCGAGGTGCATGGCCAGCACGAGACCGTGGGCCTGCTGGACGCCGCCACGCACCGGCCGCTGCTCGACGCCTTCGGCGGCCTGGCCGTGGAGGCCGGCGCCTGCGCCGAGGCCTGGAGCCGCTGGCGGGCGGCGCGCGAGTCCGCGGCAGCGCTGAACGAGGCCGCCGGCCGCTCGGCCGCGGAAGCAGAGGAGCTCGGCGCGCGCCTGGCCGAGCTCGACCGGCTGGATCCACGCGAGGGCGAGGAGACCAAGCTCGCCGAGGAGCGGGCGCTGCTCGGCGCGGCCGAGAAGATGCTGGCGGACATCGCGCAGGCCGCCGAAGGCTTCGGCGGCGGGGCGGCCGCGCATCGGCTCGGCGCCTCGCTGCGGGCGCTGGAACGGGCGCGCGATCGCGCGCTCGCCACAGGGGCCGACGCGGCGGGCCGTTCGCTGCGGATGATCGGGGAGGCGATCGAGGCGACCAGCCGCGCGCTCTCCGAGCTCGCCGAGGCCGAGGCCGCCGTCGATGCCGCAGCGGAGGCGTTCGACGTCGAACCCGACCGGCTGGAGAAGGTCGAGGAGCGGCTCTTCGCCCTGCGCGGCGCCGCCCGCAAGCTGGCGATCCCGGTCGACGCGCTGCCGGCCGCGCGCATCGAGCTGGCGGCCCGGCTGCAGGCCATCGAGCAAAGCGAGGAACGGTTGGTCGAGGCCGAGCGAGCCGCCGCCTCGGCCCGCGCCGACTACGTCGCCGCGGCCAAGGCGCTCAGCCTCGCGCGTCGCGCCGCCGGAGACCGACTCGCGGCCGCGATGGAGACCGAGCTCGCGCCGCTGCGGCTCGAGAAGGCGCGTTTCCGCGTCGCCGTCGAACCGTCGCCGGACGAGCGCGCCGGTCCCGCGGGCGCCGACCGGGTGCAATTCGAGATCGCCACCAATCCCGGCGCACCGTTCGGCCCGCTGGGCTCGATCGCCTCTGGCGGGGAGCTGGCGCGGTTCGCGCTGGCGCTGAAGGTGGTGCTGGCCGGGCGCGGCGGGGCGCAGCCGCTGATGATCTTCGACGAGGTGGACCAGGGCGTCGGCGGCGCGGTCGCTGACGCGGTCGGGCAGCGATTGCAGCGCCTCGCCGCCGAGACGCAGGTGTTCACAGTCACCCACTCGCCGCAGATCGCCGCGCGTGCTGACAGCCAATGGCGGGTGATCAAGGTAGGCGAGTGCGATAAGGTCAGGACGGACGTCGAGGTCCTGGCCGCGAAGGACCGGGAGGAGGAGATCGCCCGCATGCTGTCAGGCGCCGAGATCACCGAAGCGGCCAGAGCCGCCGCCCGCGCGCTGATGCATGCCTGAGCCGAAGCCGGTCGCTGACCTCGCCGAGTCCGAGGCCGCCGACGAGTTGAGCCGGCTCGCCGACGAGATCGCCGCCAACGACATCCGCTATTTCCGGGACGACGCCCCGAGCCTCTCGGACGCCGATTACGATGCTCTGAAGCGCCGCAACGCCGAGATCGAGGCGCGATTCCCGCACCTGATCCGCGAGAACTCGCCGTCGCTGAGGGTCGGCGCGACGCGCGCGGCGGCGTTCGCCCCGGTCCAGCACGGCGTGCCGATGCTGTCGCTCGACAACGCCTTCTCCGACGACGAGGCCCGCGAGTTCGACGCCCGCATCAGGCGCTTCCTGCGGCTCGGCGACGAGCCGGTGGCCTACACTGCCGAGCCGAAGATCGACGGCCTGTCGGCCTCGCTGCGCTACGAGAACGGCGTCCTGGTTCGCGGCGCCACGCGCGGCGACGGGCGGGTGGGCGAGGACGTGACCTCTAATCTGAAGACCATTGGCGAGATACCGCACCGCCTGGCCGGCCACGGCTGGCCCGACCTCATCGAGATCCGCGGCGAGGTCTATTTCGAGCACGCCGACTTCGCGGCGCTGAATGCGGCGATGGAGGCCGCCGGCCAGAAGACCTACGTCAATCCGCGCAACACCGCCTCGGGCTCCCTGCGCCAGCTCGATCCGAAGGTCACCGGCCAGCGGAACCTGCACTTCTTCGCCTACGCCTGGGGGCTCCTGAGCGCGCCGTTCGCGCCGACGCAGTGGGAGGCGTTGCAGGCGCTGAAGCGCTGGGGCTTCAAGGTGACGCCGCAGGCGAAGCGCGTCGAAGCGGCGGAGGGTCTGCTCGCGGCCTATGTGGAGCTCGAGCAGCTACGGCCGCACCTCGCCTTCGACATCGACGGCGTCGTCTACAAGGTCGACCGGCTCGACTGGCAGCAGCGGCTGGGCTTCGTTTCGCGCTCGCCGCGCTGGGCGATCGCCCGCAAGTTCCCGGCCGAGCAGGCGCGCACCATCCTGAACGCCATCGACCTGCAGGTCGGCCGCACGGGCGCGGTGACGCCGGTCGCGCGGCTGACGCCGGTCACGGTCGGCGGCGTGGTCGTGGAGAACGCGACGCTCCACAACGCCGACGAGATCGCCCGCAAGGACATCCGCATCGGGGACACCGTCATCGTGCAGCGCGCCGGCGACGTCATCCCGCAGATCGTTGCGGTCGTCGCCGAGGAACGGCCAGTCCGCGCCGTCCCCTTCGACTTTCCGACGCACTGCCCATGCCCGCTGGCGACGCCGCTGGCGCGCGACATCCAAGGGGAGGACGCCGAGGGCAACCCGATCCATGGCGTCATCCGGCGCTGCACGGGCGCGTTCGCCTGCCCCTTCCAGCGCGTCGAGCACCTGATCCATTTCTGCTCGCGCCGGGCGTTCGACATCGAACGGCTGGGCGTCAAGCAGCTGCAGGCCTTCTTCGAGGAGGGCCTGATCCGCGAGCCGGCCGACATCTTCCGGCTCGCCCGCAACGAGACGGCGCTCGCGGCGCTGCGCACCCGCGACGGCTATGGCGAGACCTCGGTGCGCAACATCGTGGCCGCGATCGACGCCCGTCGCGAGATCCCGCTCGACCGCTTCATCAATGCGCTGGGCGTGCGCCACGTCGGCGAGACCACGGCCCTCGCCATGGCGCGCCACTACGGCAGCGGGGCCGACTTCCTGGCGGCGATGGACCGCGTGGCCGACGGCGACGCCGAGGCGATCGCCGAGCTCGACGCGATCGACCAGATCGGCGAGGCGGTGATCGAGGCGGTCGCCGCCTATTTTGCCGAGGACCACAATCGCGGGATCGTCGCCAACCTGACGGGCGAGATCACCATCCTCGACGCGGAGCGGCCGAAAACGGACACCGCCGTCGCCGGCAAGACCGTGGTCTTTACCGGCACGCTGGAGCGGCTGACGCGCGAGGAGGCCAAGGCGCAGGCCGAGAGTCTCGGGGCCAAGGTCGCCTCGTCGGTATCCAAGAAGACCGACATCGTCGTCGCGGGCCCCGGCGCCGGCTCGAAGCTGAAGACCGCCGCCGAACTCGGCATCCAGGTGCTGACCGAGGACGAGTGGCTGGCGCTGGTCGGGTAGAGCGCAGGTTGCGATTCGCTCAATTGCCCTGGCGTTCTCCTGCAGGGGCGAAGAACGCGCCGTGCTCCCCTCACGCCGCCGCGTCGTTCGCCGGGGCGCGGCGGGCGGTGGCGGCCTGCATGGCGGCGGCCCAGCGCTCGCGCTCGGCCTCCATCGACTTGCGCCACTGGCTGCGCAGGATGTCGCGGCGAGCCGGGTAGCGGTCGTCGTGGAAGTCGGCCTCGAAGACGCGGTCGGTGCGGAAGTGCCGGAAGTCTTGCCGCAGCTCGCACCAGGCGGCGAGCAGGCGGACGTTCTCGTAGTAGGCGATGGCGATCGGCCAGACGGTGCGCCGGGTCTCCTGCTCGGCCTCGTCCCGATAGGTGAGCGTGATCTTGGTCTGGGCGCGGATGGCGGCGCGCACGCGGCCGACATCGAAGCTGTCGGCCTTCAGCCGGGCCGCGTGCGGGTCGGGCGTCGTCAGCGCCGCGTCGAGCAGGAAAGGGCGCAGGTGCGATGGGATCACTGCGCCGATCTTGGCGACGAGGTCGTTGGCGGCGCGCGCCAGGGCCGGATCGCCGCGGCCCGCGACCCAGCGGGCCCCCAGCACCACCGCCTCGATCTCGTCGGGCGTCAGCATCAGCGGCGGCATGTCGAAGCCGCTCTCCAGCATGTAGCCGATGCCGGCTTCGCCGCGTACGGGCACGCGCTGGGCGATCAGTTCGGCAATGTCGCGATAGACCGTGCGCAGCGAGGTCTCGAGCTCGTCGGCCATCGAGGCGGCCGTGACTGGCGCGCGCGCCCGTCGCAGGATCTGGATGATGGCGAACAGCCGCTCGGTTCGTCTCATGGCAGACATGGTGGACTCTCCGTCTTGACAGCAGGGTGACAGGAGGCGCGGCTTGTGCCAAGCCCTTCCGCATGCCGCGGATCATCAATTCAAGACTGGCGTACGACGGCTACGCCAAGGTCACCGTCCTGACGCTGGCGGGTGACGACGGCGCCGAGCACAACCGCGAGGTGGTGAGCCTCGGCCAATCGGCGTGCGTGCTTCCTTACGACCCGGACCGCAAGGTGGCGCTCGTCGTCAGGCTGGCGCGGGCCCCGCTGATCGCTGAAGCGATCGAGGAGGACCTTGTCGAGGCGCCGGCCGGCATGCTGGCGAAGGATGAGACCGCCGAGGCCTGCATTCGGCGCGAGACGATGGAGGAAGCCGGTCTCGAGCTGCGCGAGCTGGAGCCGGTCGGCGTCTGCTGGCCGTCGCCTGGGGTGCTGGGCGAGCGCACGCACCTCTTCCTCGCGCCTTACCGGCAGGCGGACCGAACCGGGGCCGGCGGGGGCCTTGCCGAGGAGCACGAAGCCATCACCGTCGAGGAAATGCCGCTCGCAAAGCTTTGGCGTGACTGTCTCGACGGCGCGCTGAACGACCTGAAAACTTTGGCGCTCGCCTTAACGTTGCACTCGCGCCGGCCAGAACTCTTCTGAAACCTCAAGAAGCGCCGCCCTCCCTGCGACAAATGGGCCAGGTCCTGAATACCTAACAGTAGTGACGCGCGCTAGTTGCTCGTTAGATAAGTTCACGGCGTGAGCGACGACTATGGGCTGAGTCCTGCGCTGGCGGGGGAGAGCATGCAGCAGGACGGGACGGACTGGCCCGCGCTGTGGTTTGCACAGGACGCTGTCGCGCGCCTCGTCGTTAAGCGCGACCTGACAGTGCTGGCGCTTAACCGTCACGCCGGGGAGGTGCTCGACGCAAACGGCGCCCTCGCGCTGCGCGACGGCACGCTCGTCCCGCGCGATCGCCGGTGCGCGGCCGAACTCACCGCCGTGATCGCATTCGCCGCTCCGAAGGCGCGGATGGGCATTCTCGGGGCCGGCGGCGGCGGCGGTCCTGCGCTGCTGGTCGACGTCATGGCGCTGACCGGCGAGCCGGACGGGCCTGTGGCCCTGGCGCTGCGCGACCCAGGCGGCGCGGTCGAGATCGAGTGCGCCGATCTCGAGCCGATGTTTGGCGTCACGCCGGGCGAGCGTCAGGTCATCGTGCAACTGGTGAAGGGCTATTCCAGCCGCGAGATCGCCGACCAGTTCGGCAAGTCGATCCTCACGGT
>Ga0134125_10002569_pt1 | contig 21441 bp, 17 predicted proteins | sample KB31751_FD_96464 | JGI IMG/M metagenome (GOLD analysis project Ga0134125, IMG submission 96464) | Terrestrial soil microbial communities with excess Nitrogen fertilizer from Kellogg Biological Station, Michigan, USA - KB3-175-1 | ecosystem: Environmental > Terrestrial > Soil > Unclassified ... | reverse complement strand
CCGGCACGCCGAAGTCGGCGTCGAGCAACAACTCCTCGAGGCGCTCGAGCGACCCGGCGGCGACGCCGCCGCGCACGAGCACGCTCACGTCGACCAGCGCGATGTCCCTCAAGCGCTGCCAGAACGAGCGTCGCGGTGCGTCCTCGGCGCGGCGTAGAATGCGCATGGCTACCAGAGTCGAATTCCGTTAGGCAAAGGGCGCCGTTAGCGCAGCCCGCGCTTCCGGCGCAGCAACCACTCCGCGCACAACGCGACGATGAGCAGCACGTAGCTCCACCACCGGTCGCGCAAGCGCGGTTGATCGCCGAACGCGGTCGCTCCGCCGACCGATCCGGCTTTGACCGCGCTCGCGCGCGGCAACAATTCCCGCGACGGATTCACCACCAGCACCGCCGCACCGCCCGTGACGCGCACGTCGTACACGCCGGGCGCCATCGGATCCGTTTGGGCAACCGTCGCCCCCACGCCGAAGCGGAGCGTGAGCGAATCATCGCGGGTCGTACCGCGGCGACGCAGCACGACGCGCACCAGACTGTCCTTGGCCGCACCGGTCCCGCGACGCCACCGCACCGGATCGCCGGCGCGCACGACGCCTTCCGCCGGCATCGCCGCGCGCGGGTCGGGCCGTTCCGCGCTCAACCAGTCAAATATACTCCCCCACAACGCGACGAACGCGTCGGCGCTCGCACCGCCGCGAAACTGCCATCGCCACAGACCGGACGCGCTCACGACCACCACGCGCCGTCCGCCGGCGGAGCCGCCCGCCACCATCGAGCGACGATCGTACTGGCGCGCACGCGCGACGGTGAGCGCGTCCCATTCGCCAGTGGGCGCCCGCGGCGACACGCTGATGGGCGGCAGACTGTCCCATACGATGCCGGCGAGTGCGCCGGCCAGGGGCGAGGGCGGCGCGTCCACCGCGTACCATTCGCCCGAGGTATCGCCCGACGGAACGATGAGCGCCAGCGATCCGGTCATCGCCGATCGCGGAGCGCCGAAATAGCTCGTGTCGCCGTGCAGGATCGCGAGCGGCGCGTCGTGCATGGCGCCCTTCACCGTGCGCTCGTCCACCGGCGCGAGGGAGCCATCTTGCCGCCACTGCCCGGGCGCGACGCGATAGTACGCGCGCGTGGGCAGGGCGACCGCTCCGCGCAGCACCGGCAGCACGAACCGGGCGTCGAAATCGGGCGACGTGGACGCCAGCACCGCGCCCGCCGCGCGCGCGACGTCCACGGCCACGCCTAACGTATCGTTGCGCGGCTCCCGGTCGCCGGGCATGACCGCCACGGCGTCGAGCACCGATGGCCCAACGGGACCGGCGATCGGGGCCCGCACGGTGATCGATCGCTCGGCCCGCGCGGGCATCGCGTCGATGGGCACCGATGTGAGCACCCGGCCGCCGAGGAGAATGCGCAGGGTGCCGGCGGGCACGGCGAGCGAATCCGCGCGCAGGCTCACGCGCAGATCCACGGTGTCGCCGCTGACGGCCGCGCGCGGCGCATCCAGGGACACGACGCCCACGTCGCGCGCCGCGCCGTGCGGCAGCACGATGATCCGCGAACCGGCCGGAAACCCGGGCAGGGCCGCCGGATCGTCGAGCTCGCCGTCGGTGATCAGGTCCAGCGGACGCCCCGCGCCTAACGCACGCTCGGCGAGCGCGCGGGCGCGGGTGGACACATCGTTAGGCACCGGGGTGCGCGGCGCGCGGCGCACCGAATCGCCGAACAGCAGCACGCTGTCGGGCGTCAGCGCGTTCGCCCGGCGGCGCGCGTCCCGCCACAACGCGGTGTCGCCGTCGCGCGTCCAGCTCTCCGAGGCGTCGAGCGCCACCAACGGCGGCAGCGGATGCCTGGGACCCGACGGCGCGTCCAGCAACAGCGCGACGCCTAACGCAATCGCGATCGCCCGCAGTCCGCCCAGAAGCCATCGCTTCGGGTTGAGCCAGGCGGCGATCCCCGCCCCGAGACCCAAGGCGATGAGCCAGGAGAGCACGATAGTGGAACCGGGAAAGTGAGCGACGCGCCCGTTTGGGGAGACGCGCCCCTTCCCTACCCCACGAAGCCGGAGAGTTTCGCCAGCAACGCGTCGCGCAACGCGTCGAAGCGAGGCACCAGGGCGGCGGCGATCGGCAGCCCGGTGTCGCGCTTGAGCGCGGTGCGCGGGTCGCGCTGATGCCCGTCGACGATGATCTCGAAGTGGAGATGCGGACCGGTCGCAAGACCCGTCATGCCCACGTAGCCGATGGTCTCGCCGATGGTCACCACCTTCCCCGGACGAATGCCGCGCGCGAATCCGTGCAGGTGCCCATAGCGGCTCACGATCCCGTTGCGATGCCGGATGTCGATCATGTTGCCATATCCGCCGCGGCGGCCGGCGAACGCCACCACGCCGTCGCCGATCGCGCGCACTGGCGTGCCCTCGTTGGCCGCGTAGTCGGTGCCCGTGTGCTCGCGCACGATACCGAGAATGGGATGCAGGCGGCGGCCGAAGTTGCTCGAGATGCGCCGGAACGCGAGCGGCGCGCGCAAGAACGCGGCGCGCATCGAGCGGCCGGTCTGATCGAAGTACTCGGAGCGGCCCGAGCCATTGGTGAATCGCACCGCATCGGTCTCGCTGCCCGAGAGGTCGAACCGCGCGGCGAGGATGTTCCCCACCTTCACGACGCCGCCCGGACCTTGGGAGCGCTCGAACAGCACGCGGAACTCGTCGCCGCGCTGCAGCTCGCGGCTCATGTCGACGCGATACTCGTAGATGTCGGCGAGCGACCACGCGAGCTCGGAGCGCGCACCCTTGGGCAGCACGGCGGCCGCCGAATCGTCGAGCGCCTGGTACAGGTTGGCGACGACCACCCCGTGCACGGTGATGGTGTCGGTTTTCCAGGGCAGGCGCTCGTCGCTGCCCGTCCAGGTGCTGTCGCCTAACCGCCTAACGTGAACCAGGTGGTCGACGGCGAGCTGAAAATCCACTTCCGACGGCGTGGAATCGCCGGGCGCGGTGCGGACCGCCACCGGCAGGCCGGCCGGCACGCGCCGCGGGTCGAGATCGGCGGCCGCGGCGAGGAGGATCTTGGATGCCTCGGCCGACTGGACGCCGGCGTGCTGGAGCAGGCCGGAGAGCGTTTCTCCGGCGTGCAGCGTGTCGCTGCGCACGGCCCAGGCCGCGGAATCGCTTGCGTTAGGCGCGTGGCCCGCGCCCGCGGATGCACCCGAGTCCGGGCGCGCCTGCGCCGGGGACGGTGCGATGGACTTCCGGTGTGGCCACCATATGCCCAGCACGACCACGCCCAGCGCCACGATCGCCGCCGTCGTCAACGCGCGCGGCGACGGCCGCCTCAATCCATCTGCCTCCGGATGAACGTCGGAATCTCCATGTCACTGAGATCCTGCGACGTCTTGTCCGTCGGCGCGCCCGGCTGCGACATCCGCCGCTCGGCCGGCGGCGACGCGCGGGGCGGCACGACCGGCTGGCGCTGGCGTTGGGCCGGGAACGGCAGCACCGGCGTCGCCGGCACACCGCGAGCCGGCTGCGGCTCGGCCATCCCACCCGTCTGCAGCGCGCGGTCGAAGCCCGTCGCGATGACGGTGACGCGAATCTCCCCTTGCATCGCCGGCTCGTTCACCGCGCCGAAAATGATCTCGGCATCGTCGCCCACCGAATCGTGCACGATCTCGTTGATCTGGTGCACTTCGCCTAACGTGAGGTCGTTGCCGCCGGTGATGTTGATCAGCACGCCCGTCGCGCCGCCCACCGAGATGTTGTCGAGCAACGGCGACGAGATCGCCTGCTGTGCCGCCTCGATCGCCCGGTTGTCGCCGCGGCCGATGCCGGTGCCCATGAGCGCCGAGCCGCCGCTCTGCATCACCGTGCGGACGTCGGCGAAGTCGACGTTCACCAACCCGGTGACGCTGATGAGACTCGAGATGCCCTGCGTGGCGTGCAGCAGCACTTCGTCGGCCTTCTTGAGCGCGTCGCCGAACGGAATGTTCTTCGCCACCACCGCCAGCAGCCGCTCGTTCGGCACGACGATCATCGTGTCCACGTGCTTGCGCATTTCGGCGATGCCGGCGTCCGCCTGCCGCATCCGCTTCCGCCCCTCGAACAGGAACGGCTTGGTGACGATGCCCACCGTGAGCGCCCCGGCCTCGCGCGCCATCTCGCAAACGATGGGCGCCGCCCCGGTGCCGGTGCCGCCTCCCATACCGCAGGTGACGAACACGAGGTCGGCGTTGGTCATCGCCCGCGCGACTTCGTCCCGGTTTTCCTCGATGGCCTGCCGCCCGATCTCCGGCCGCGCCCCCGCTCCCAACCCTCGCGTCAGCTTCTTCCCAATCTGGATTTTGACGTCCGACTTCGAGTTCAGCAGCGCCTGCGCATCCGTGTTGACCGAGATGAACTCGACCCCCTCCAGATGCTCCTCGATCATTCGATTGACAGCGTTACCGCCGCCGCCTCCGACGCCGACCACCTTCATGCGGGCGTTCTGTGAGGTGCTCTCCTCGAACTCGAAGATCATGCGGAGGGAACTCCTAAAGAGTGGCCGAGAGAACCAGGGTGGTGGGATTGCCAGCGAATATAATGCGTTAAGCCCGCGAGCGCTGTAGGCGGGGAAGCGCTACGCTTGGGGAAGCGACGGCTGGCGCCGTCTTGGGGAAAAGGGAACCGGGCGAAGTGTCAGGCCCCTCCGCAATCAGAATGTTGATGTTCTTCCTCCCCTTTTCCCCGTTCCCTATTTCCCAAAGCGCGCGCCAGCGCGCGCTTCCCCGCTAGAAAAAATCCTGCAACCACGTTTTCACTCTCTGCGCCAGCCGGTCCACGCCCGGCGTCGATACGCCGCGTCGTTTGCCCGACGCGGCGCCCGGAACACCGAGCGCCAGGCGCTGGCCGCCGTAGAGCGCGAGACCAACCACGGTCGAAAAACGCGGCGATTCTACTGCATCGCTCAGGCCACCAACGCTACCGGCTGGTGAGCCGACGCGCACGCCGGTACCGAAAACGTCGGCCGCCAATTCGGCCGCGCCCGGAATCGCCGACGCGCCGCCGGTGAGCACCACACCGGCGCTCAGCCGCCCAGCGAAACCAGCGCCGGTGATCTCGCGATTCACCATCTCGAAGATCTCATCCATGCGCTGATGGATGATGTGCGCCAGGAGCTCGCGCGGTATCTGGCGCTCCCCCTGCGCCACCGTGCTCGGAAGTTGAATCACCTCGTGCGAGTCCTTCATCATCGGCTCGTACGCGCAGCCGTAGCTCTCCTTGAGCGTCTCCGCATCCGCTTGCGTGACGCCGAGTCCGTGCACGATGTCGCTCGTCACGTTGCTGCCGCCGAAACCCACCGTGCCGAGGAATCGGATTTTGCCCTCGTGGAACACCGCGAGATCGGTGGTGCCCGCGCCCATTTCGACGAGCGCGACGCCCAATTCTTTTTCGTCGTCGGTGAGCACGCTGAAGGCACTCGCCAACGGTTCGAGCACCAGCTCGCGCACGTGGTAGCCGGCGCGCTCCACGGCGCGCCTGAGATTCGATGCAGGCGACGCACCGATCGTCACCAGGTACATCTCGGTCTCGAGGCGCATGCCGACCATGCCGATCGGATCGCGAATGCCGTGATTCTTGTCGACGCGATATTCTTGCGGGATCGCGTGCAGCAGCTCGCGGTCGGCCGGAATCGCCTGCGTGCGCGCGACCTCGTTGGCGCGGTCGACGTCGGGGCGCGTCACTTCATCGCCGTTCACGGCGACGACACCGGAGCTCGTCATCGCTTGCACGTGCTCGCCCGCGATGCCGGCGTACACATGGTCGACGGTAACGCCGGCCATGCGCTCGGCGTCCTGCATGGCCTTGGTGATCGAGCGCGTCGTCTCTTCGATGTCGGCGACGACGCCGCGGCGCAGTCCTGCTGTTCGCGCTTGACCGACGCCCAGCACCTTGAGGTTCGGATGCTTGGGGAAATCGCCTACCACCTCCGCGATGATTGCGGTGGTGCGCGAGGTACCGATGTCGAGCCCGGCAACGAGGCGTTCGGGGTTCATTGCAGCCTGGCGATGACCTGATCTCTGTATCGAAGATCGAGCTCGGCGACGCGCGCATGGCGCCGCGCGAGGTCGGCCTCGACGGGAATCACATCCGCGAGCCGCTCTGCGCTCACGCCTACCATTGCTCGTACCATGACGGACGACAGCGCGACATCCAACTCGTCGCGGCTTGCGCCGTTCGACCGTCCGCGATGCACCGAACTGATCTGTGCATAGAGTCGCGGCGCGTGCGCTCGAACGTCGGCTAACATCTGGAGCACCGACGGATCGGCCGATTCTACAATCGGCAGATCGATGTTGGTTCGACTCGGATCGATCGGCAACGCGCGTCCCGCCGCATCCACCACTCGCATCGCGTCTCCAGCGTTTCCCTTGCCGGCGCCGGGCGCCCCTGCTCCGCCCTCGACCAACGCAACCGGCGCGTTCTCCACCAATCGGACGACAAGAGTTCCGGGAAGCTTACGCTCGATCGCGACGCTTTGCACCTGTGGGTCGGATGCCACACGACGTTCGATCGGCGTGAGATTCATCCAGATCGACATGGTGGTGTCGATCCGCATTCGTCCGATGATGCGTGACGGCTGCACGTACACGGCGCCATCGATCTCGACTTGTCGCACGTGAAAATAGCCGAGCTGCGACAACACGAGCGGGCCCCACCATGGAATGGCGGCGAGGATCGCGAGCGCGAGCACACCGGCAGGAATTCGCCAATCAATATTGCGCAGCCGCTCGACGAATGTGGTCATGCGGCCGCCAATTTCTCGAGGAGCTCGGGGCCGGTTCGCGTGATGTCGCCCGCGCCGAGTGTGAGCACCACGTCGCCCGACCGGACGTTGGCGGCCAACGCGGCGGCGAGCTCGGTGCGCGTGCCATGCCATGCCAGCGAGCCGCCGGCCGCGCGCGCGGCTTGGGCGATGAGCGCGGCGCTCACACCGGGGATGGGTTGCTCGCGCGCGGGATAGATGTCGGTGAGGAAAATCGCATCGGCCAGGGCTAACGCAGCGCCGAAGTCGGCGGCGAAGTCGCGCGTGCGAGTGTAGAGATGCGGCTGAAACGCCGCGACGAGCCGGCGCCCGGGGAACGCGTTGCGCGCCGCGGCGAGCGTGGCGCGGATCTCGGTGGGATGGTGCGCGTAGTCGTCCACCACCGTCACGCCCTTTGCTTCGCCCAGGCGTTGGAAGCGTCGCTCCACGCCGCCGAACGCTGCGAGGCCGGGCGCCATCGATGGGACATCGACCCCCACCGCGAGACCCGCGGCGAGCGCGGCCAGTGCATTGAGCACGTTGTGGCGGCCGGGCACGCGGAGCGACACGTCGCCCAACGGACGGCCGGCGCGCGTCACGGTGAACGCGGACCCGTCGGGGTGGACCCGCAGATCGCGCACCGTGAGGTTTGCGTTAGGCGCGGAGATGCCGTAGCGCACCACGTCGGCGCCGGCCGGCACGTCGAGCGCGGTTGCGCCCGGATCGTCGGCGCACAAGATGATGGTCCGCGCGGCGCGCACGAATTGCGCGAAGGCGCCGCGGATGTCGGCGAGGTCGGCGTAGATGTCCAAGTGGTCGGCCTCGAGGTTCGTGACGATCGCCACCGTCGGCGCGAGCGCGAGGAACGAGCGGTCGTATTCGTCCGCTTCCACCACGAATACGTCTTGACCGCCGAAGCGGAGATTGCCGCCCCACGATGGTACGCGCCCGCCGATGACACCGGTTGGCTCGCGGCCCGCGGCGGCCAGCGCTTCCGTGGTCATGACGCTCGTGGTCGTCTTGCCGTGCGTCCCGGCGATCGCGATGAGCGCGCCGTGCGCGGTCGCCACCGCCTGCGCCAGCGCCTCGGCGCGGCGAATGACCGGAATGCCCTGCGCACGCGCCGCCTGCACTTCGGGGTGTGACTGCGGAACGGCCGACGTGACGACGAGGGCGCGAATACCGGCGATGTGCGCGGGATCGTGCCCGGCCGCGACCGGAACACCCAGACGTACGAGGTCGGGCGCACCGGCAGGATTGGCGTCACAGCCTGTGACTCGCGCGCCGCGCCGCACCAGGAGTTCGGCGAGCGCGCTCATGCCGGCGCCGGCGGCGCCCATGAAGTGGACCGGGCGGGGATCAGAAAGATCGATGAGGGGCATCGATGGGCGCCAATCTAGCGATACGCGACCCGGCGGCTCAAGTGCGGAAATTTGTCCCGGTGCGCGTCGCCCGAGGCGGCCTCGAGCCCTTGTTGCAACACGGGCTTGTCGTCCCAACCGGTTTGTACTAACTCTGTTGGGCCAGCCACCGGAGGTCCCCATGACGCTGTCACGTCGGTTCCGCACGATCCGTTCGCTGTCGACGCTCGGTGTGGTGTTCACGCTCGCCGCGTGCGGCGGCCCATCGCCCACGGCGCCGACGGCGATCCGGCAGCTGCCGCGGGCCCTCACGGCGGATGAGCAGCAGCTCATCACGCAATCCAACGGGTTCGCGTTTTCGCTGTTGCAACAGGTGTCGAGCCTGGCGCCCGACTCCAACCTCTTCATGTCGCCGCTCAGCGCGTCGATGGCGCTCGGCATGACCATGAACGGCGCGGAAGGCAGCACGCTGGACGCGATGCGCTCGACGCTCGGCTTTTCATCGATGTCGCTCGCCCAAGCCGATGCATCGTACGAGAGTCTGATCGCCTTGCTCCGCGGGCTGGATCCGAACGTCACGTTCCAGATCGCGAATTCGATCTGGTACCGGCAAGGATTCGCGGTGGAACCGGATTTCCTTCAGACGGACAAGCAGTATTTCGACGCCACCGTGCAGGGACTCGACTTCAGCGCCCCGTCCGCGGTATCGACCATGAACGCGTGGGTCTCGTCCAACACCAAGGGCAAGATCACGAACATCGTCGCGAGCCCGATCGATCCAGCCACGGTGATGTTCCTGATCGACGCGATCTACTTCAAGGGCGCATGGCAGTACCAGTTTGCGCCCGGCAAGACCCGGAGCCAGCCCTTCCACCTCGATGACGGATCATCGGCGCCCGTGCCGATGATGGACCTGACCGGCGTCTCGGTGCTCGAGGGCGGCACAGCGGCCTACCAGGCGGTCGAGCTGCCCTATGGCGGCGGCGCGTTCGCGATGGATGTGATCCTGCCTAACGAAGGCACGACGCTGGACGCGGTGGTCGCCCAACTTGGCGACGGCGGCTGGCCGGCGCTGCTGGCGCAGCTCTCCACGGCGACGGGGGAAGTCCAGATCCCGCGGTTCACCCTCGCCTGGGGCGCGAGCCTGAACGGCCCGTTGTCTGCGTTAGGCATGGGGATCGCGTTCGGACCGAACGCCGATTTCAGCGGCATCGCGAAGGCCGGCGGCCTGCACATTACCGACGTCCGGCAAAAAGCATTCGTCGACGTCGACGAACAGGGGACAACCGCCGCGGCAGCGACCAGCGTGGCAATCGGGGTCAACTCGGTCAGCCCACTGGCCTTTCGCGCCGATCACCCGTTCTTGTTCGTGATTCGCGAACGGTTCTCGGGAACCATCCTGTTCATGGGAGAGTTCCAGCGGCCGCCGGCCTAGCACGATCGCGACGGACACGGATGCGCAATGGTTTGCGCATCCGTGCGGCTGTTTGATAACGATCCTTCCAGCCCCACACCTCCACTCGGCGCATGCCGAGTAGACAGACGCGACCATGGGAGGGTAGTTTATGGAAATGGCGCTCGAGCTTCCGCGGTACACGATCGACGATCTCGATCGGTTCCCCGACGACGGGAACCGGTACGAGATCCTGGACGGCGTCCTGCTCGTGACGCCGGCGCCGAACACCGGGCATCAGATCGTGGCGAGCCGGATCCAAGGGGAGCTCATCGCGGCGCTTCAGGTACCCGGACACGCCCACGTCGTGGGCCCGGGTGCGATCGCCGTGCCGCCGCGCACGCAGCTGCAACCGGACATCCTCGTATACCCGGCGCGGTTCGGGCCGCGCGTGGAGTGGGCCAAGGTCACCGAGCACTGGCTGGCCGTGGAAGTGTTGAGCCGGTCGTCGCGGATCTACGACCGCGAGGTGAAGCGCGACGCGTACTTCGCCTTGGGCGTTAGGCAGTTGTGGCTGGCGGATCCCCGGGACCGGAGCGTGGAGATCTGGCGCTCGCCGCGCCTTCACCACGTGGAACGGCAGATCATCAGGTGGCGCGCGCCGGGGCTCGACCGCGTGTTGGCGTTGGATCTGGCAACGGTGTTCGCCGGCTTCGATTGAGGGCCGCCCCGCCCGCCCTCTTCGTTAGGCGCGCGGCAGCAGCGGCACGATGCGGTGCGCGATCTCCTCGGCCGCGTGCGGTCGGCCGCGCGCCGCGGCCTTCGCCGAAATGGCCGCGAGCGCGGCCGGGTCTCCCGTTAGGCGCCTGACTTCCGCGTCCAGCCGCTGCGGCGCGAGCGCCGCCTGGTCCACGTACACCGCCGCCCCCGCCCCGGCCAGCACCTTCGCGTTGGCCGCCTGATGCCCCGCCGCCGATGTCGGCAGCGGCACGAGAATGGACGGGATGCCCCACGCGCAGAGCTCGGCCAGCGTCAGCGCGCCCGAACGCGTCACCGCCAGATCGGCCGCCGCGTACGCGCGCTCGATCGGCGACAGATACGGCACCACGCGAATCCGCGGCGCGTCCAAGTGCGCGTAGCGTTCGTGCGCCCCGCGCCCGGTGGCCCAGATGAGATACACGTGATCGGGCAGCCCGCGCTCTACCCAACCCGCAAGCGCATCGTTGAGCCCGCGCGCGCCCTGACTTCCGCCGAACGCGAGCACCACCGAACCCGACGCCTCGGGGAAGCCCCACTCCCGCCGCGCCGCGGCCCGAGCCGGACGCGGCTCGGGCGGCGGCGCGATCGGGTTCCCGGTCTCGCCCACCCACGTCGGCGGCCGCACGCGCAAGCGTGCGGCCGCCTCGCCGTAGCCCAGATAGATCTCGCGCGCCCAACGCGCGAACGCGCGCGTCGTCATGCCGGGATAGCTGTTCTGCTCCTGCAGCACCAGCGGCACCCGTCCGCGCACCGCCCGCGCCAACGCGGCACCCGACGCATACCCGCCCGTCCCCACCACCAGCGCCGGACGATCGGCCCGCATCGCCTCGCCTAACGCACGCCACGCGCCGCGCAAACCGGCCAGCGTGCGCCAGCTCCGCCAGGGCTTGGTGCGATACAAGGGATGCAGGTCGAGCAGCTGGTACGCGAAACCCGTCGCCGGCAACACGTCGCGCTCCACGCCGCGTTGGGCGCCCACGAAGAACGGCTCGACATCCGGACGCGCGGCCACCAGCGCGCGCGCAATGGCGAGACCGGGATACAAGTGGCCGCCGGTCCCGCCACCCGCAAACCACACCCTCACGTTGCCGTCACCCTCAGGGGATCCGTCGCGTGCCCGCCCACCACCCGCTCGTGCACGCTTCCGATGTTCACCAGCATCCCCGTCATCAGTATCGAGAGCACGAGATTCGTACGGCCGTACGAGATGAACGGCAGCGTGAGCCCCGTCGTCGGCAACAGGCCGATCACGACCCCGATGTGGAGGAAGGCGGTGCTCACCGTGTCGAACGTGATGCCGATGGCTATCAGCTGCTGGAACGGCGTCCGCGCCTGCTTGGCGATGCGGAAGCCCAACCACCCGTACACCGCGAAGGCGATCGTCACGCCGACGATGCCTAACCAACCCCACTCCTCGCCGATGTTGCTGCCGATGAAATCGTTGTAGGGGAACGGCACGAAGCCGAGTTGCTGGCGGCCCTGGCCGAATCCGACGCCCCACAATCCGCCCGAGCCCACCGCGATGAGCGATTGCTTGAGCTGGTAGCCCACCACTTCGGGCGCGTGGCCCGGATTGAAGAACGACGTCATGCGCAGCAGCGCGTACTGCACTTTCTCGAGCTCGTGCCAGAAGAGCGGAATCGCGATCACGCACAGGAGCACCACGTGCCCGATGCGCACGCCGCCCGCGAACAACACCACGCCCATGATGAGCGTGAAGGTCATCGCCATCGAGAGGTCGGGCTCGAGCAGCACCAGCAGGTTGAGCACGCCTAACACGAGCAGGAACGGCAGCAGCCCCTTCGTAAGGCGCCGCATCAAATCGCCCTTCTTCACCACCAGCATCGCCGTCCACACGACCACCGCCAGCTTCGCCAGCTCCGACGATTGGAACGCGAAGCCGACGTTGACCCAGCGGCGCGATCCGTTGATGCGCGGCGCGATGGCGCCCGTGAACGGCAGCACGGGGATGAGAAGCAGTACGATGCTCAGGCCCATGATGGGCCATGCCCAGTCGCGCCATCGCTCGGCGTCCAGCTTGGCGGCGATGGCGAACAACACCACGCCGATGCCGATCCCGGCCAATTGCCGGAGGAGAAAGAACGTGCTCCCGTGTCCATCGCGTTGGGCGACGAGCGCGCTGGCGCTGTACAACACCGCCACGCCGAACGCGAGGAGCGCGGCGGTGACGATCACGAGCGCGCGCGCTTCGGCTCCCATCCGCCACCGCCGGCGCTCACCCGGCACCGCCGCCGCGCGCGCCCCGCGCGCATGGGCCGGCGCACTGACGCCCAACGCGGCGCGAGATGCTCTGCTACTCACGTGGACGCGTGCTCCGCCGCGAGACGCCGGAATGTGGCGCCGCGCTCGCCGTAGTTGGCGAACATGTCGTAGCTCGAGCACGCGGGCGACAACAACACCACGTCGCCCGGTTGGGCGAGCGAGCGGGCCTTGGCCATCACCTCGGCGAAGTCCGATCCCAGATGGTAGATGGGCACCACTCCCTCCAGGTCTTTGGCCACGATCGGCCCTGCCTCCCCGTACGCGATCACCGCCCGTCCGGTGCGCCGGAGCGGCTCCGCGAGCGCGGTATACGGCTCGCCCTTGTGCCGTCCGCCTAACAGGAGCACGGTCGGGCGCGTCATGCCGGCGATCGCGACCAGGGTCGAGCTGACGTTGGTCGCCTTGGAGTCGTTGATCCACAGCACGCCGTTCACCTCGCCGACGCTTTCCAGGCGGTGCGGCAGCGCCGTGAACGACTCGAGTCCAGCGGCGATCCGCGCGCGCGCGGCGGGCGTCGCGTGCGCCGGGTCGGCGATGATCACCGCAAGCGATGCCGCGAGGGCGTTGGCCACGTTGTGGTCGCCGAAGAGCGTCAACCGGCGTCGTGCAAGGAGCGGCGCGCCCATCACCACGAGCGAGTCGGCGCCGCGGTCGTAGTACGCATCGGCGCGCCGGGACAGGCTGAACTCGGAGACGCCGGCCAGCGGCGCCGGCCGGCCGCCTAACGAGTGCACGAGCCGCGCGGTCTCCGCGTCATCGGCGTTGAGCACCCACTTCGAGGCGGCGGTGGGGTTGGTGAACAGGAGCGCCTTGTCGGCGTAGTATGCATCGACCGACGGATAGCGATCGAGATGGTCGGGGCTCAGGTTCGTGAGCACCCCGACCGCCGGCGCGATGCTCGGCGTGTCGTGCAGCTGGAACGACGACACCTCGAGCGATACCCACGCCGGCGGCGCGGCCGCCAGCGCGATCTCGGTGAGCGGCGTCCCGATGTTGCCGGCATCGACCGCCGTTAGGCCAAGGGCGCGGAGCAGGTGGCCGATCATCGCCGTGGTGGTGGTTTTGCCGTTGGTGCCCGTGATGGCGATGTAGCGCGTGGCCGCCGGAAGAAAGCGCAGGCCCACTTCGATCTCGCTGACCACCGGCACGCCGGCCGCGCGCGCGCGCGCGAGGGGCGGCGCGTCGGGCGGGACGCCGGGGCTCGCGACCACCACCGCGGCGCGCGCGATGCGCGCCAGATCGTGCCCGCCCGTCTGCACCGTCGCGCCTAACCGGCCGAGCGATGCCGCCGCGCGCTGCGCGCCATCGGACGACGACGCGTCGGACGCGTACACGCGCAGCTTCTCGCGCAGCAGCAGCTCGCTGGCCGCGCGCCCGCTCGCCCCCAGCCCGACCACGGCGATCTCGCCCTGGCGCCACGCGCGCGGGATCATCGGATCTTGAGCGTGGTGAGCGCGACGAACGCGCAGAAGATGCCGAGGATCCAGAACCGCACCACCACCTGGGTCTCGGTCCAGCCGCTGAGCTCGAAATGATGGTGGAGCGGCGCTCGTCGAAAGACCCGGTGTGCCTTGGCGTACTCGAGGCCGTACTTGCGCCTCCGGTGCTTGAACACCGTCCGCTGCACGATCACCGAGAACGTCTCGGCCACGAACACGCCGCCGATGAGGAGGAGCAGGAACTCGCTCTTGAGCAGGATCGCGATCGCGCCTAACGCACCGCCCAGGGCGAGCGAGCCGGTGTCGCCCATGAACACTTCCGCCGGGTGCGTGTTGTACCAGAGGAACCCGATGAGCGCGCCGAAGAGCGTGGAGCAGAACACGGTGAGCTCCCCCGCCCCGCGCAGATAAAAGATGCGCAGATACTCGCTCGTGTCGATGCGGCCGATGATGTAGGCGAAAATGGCGAACGTCGCCGCCGCGATCGCGGTGAGGCCCGTCGCGAGGCCATCGAGCCCGTCCGTCAGGTTGACCGCGTTGCTCGCGCCCGTGAGCACGAACGCCACCCACGGCACGTAGAGCCACGCCAGGCCGGCCGCCATCGGCACCAGCAGCACGTACTTGTAGAACGGCAGCGTCGTGGACGCGCCCGGCAGCGTCGACAACGGCACCTTCCAGAGCCAGATGCCTAACGCAACGCCGATCACGATCTGGCCGGCGAGCTTGTACCGCTCCACCAGGCCCACGTTGGCCTGGCCTTCGCGCTTCTGCTTGAGCTTGAGATAGTCGTCGAGAAATCCGATCGCGCCCATCCAGACCGTCACGATCAGCGCGATCCACACGTAGCGGTTGTCGAGCCGCGCCCAGAGCAGCGTCGGCACCACCGCGCCGATGATCACGATGAGTCCGCCCATCGTCGGCGTGTTCCCCTTGCCCTGGTGCGAATCCGGCGTGCCCTGCCGCACCACCTGGCGCACCTTCATCGCGCGCAGCCGCACGATGACCGGCTTGCCGATGAGGATCGCGATCACGAACCCGGTGAGCGCGGCGCCCACCGACCGGAAGCTGATGTACGTGAAGAGATTGAACACGCCGCACACGCGGCAGGAATTCACGTATTGCGTGAGAAAATGATAGAGCACTATCGAGTCGCCCAGGCGGTGAGAATCGGGACGAAACGCTCCAGGCGCACGCCGCGCGAGGCCTTGAGCAGAACAATGGCGTCGCGCGTAAGGCGCGGCTCGAGCAGCGGCCACAGCGCATCGACGTCGTCGGCCAACACGACGCGCGTATCGTTGGGCGCGGCGGCGCGCAGCGCCGCCGCCATCTCGCCGATGGCGGCGATCGTCTCGATCGAGGTGGCGAGCGCATAGCGCGCCGCCTCATCGTGCAGCCGCGCCGCGTGGGTACCGAGCTCGCGCATGGTGCCCAGCACCGCCACGCGCTGCCGGCCGTCATTCAAGCCGCCCAACAGATCGATCGCCGCGCGCATCGACGCCGGGCTCGCGTTGTAGGCGTCGTTGATCAGCGTCGCCCTGCCTAACGATTCCCACGCCATGCGCATGGGCGGGATCACCGCCGACTCAATGCCTCGCGCCGCGTCGGCGGCGGCAATCCCGCATTCACGCGCCACGGCCAGCGCCAGCATCGCGTTACGCAGATTGTGCGCGCCCGGCACCGGCGGCCGTACCGTGACACCGTCGAGCTCGAGCCATGCGCGCCCGTCGGGCGTACTGCCCCATTTCGTCGCGCGCACATCGCCGGCCTCGAGCCCCGCGGTCACCACGCGTTTCACACGTCCCCGCGCCGCGGCCGCGATCTCCGGCTGCGACGCCGGCACCACCGCGAGCTCGGCGCCATCCGTCGCGATCGACTCCTCGCGCATCACGCCCTCGATGCTGCCCAACCCCTCGAGATGCTCCTCGGCGATGCATGTGATCACGGTGATCGTGGGCTGGGTGATCGCGTTGAGGCGCGTCATCTCGCCGGGCACGTTCATGCCCAACTCGATCACTGCCGCGTCGGCCGCGTCCGGAAGCGCCAGCAACGTGAGCGGGACGCCGACGAGATTGTTCAGGTTGCCGGCGGTGGCGTGCACCTCGAGCCGGCTGGCGAGCGCCGAGCGCGTGAGCTCTTTGGTGGTGGTCTTGCCGTTCGATCCGGCGATCGCGACCACCGGTCCGCGCGGCCCCCAGGCCCGGCGGCGATAGTTGGCCAGCGCGCCTAACGCAACCAGCGTGTCGCGCACCGGGTACACCGGCACGCCCAACCCGGCCGCCGCCTCGGGACGCGACACCACGACCGCCGCCGCGCCGCGCGCCACCGCGTCGGCCAAAAAGGAATGCGCGTCGAAGTGCTCGCCGGCCAGCGCCACGAAGAGATCGCCGCGCGCGATGTTGCGCGTGTCGGTGCTCACGCCCGCGAGCGCCTGCGACCCGCGCGGCAACGCGCCGGCCGCGCACGACCCGAGCGCTTTGGCCGCGCGATCGCGCGTCCAGAACGATTCCCCCTCCCGCTCACGACCGTACGACGTCGCGCCGGTATTGTCGAGCGAAGCCGACGTGCCGTCCGTCACCGCATCCTGCCCGTGAGCTCCGCCACAACCGCCTTTTCGTCGAAGGGATGTTTGATCGTGCCCCGAATCTGATAGGTCTCGTGGCCTTTTCCTGCGAGCAGGATCACATCATCGCGCGCATCGGCGCGTTCGAGCGCCTGCAAGATCGCCAGGTCGCGCTCCTCGATGCGCTCGTGATTCGTCCGCCGCATCCCGCGCTCGATGTCATCCAGAATCTCTTCCGGATCTTCCGTGCGCGGATTGTCGCTCGTCAAAATCACCCAATCGGCCGAACGCTCGGCGATGTTGCCCATCTGTGGACGCTTCCCGCGATCGCGGTCGCCGCCGCAGCCGAATACGACGATGAGCCGCTTGCGCGTGAACGGCCGCACGGCGGCAAGCGACCGCTCGAGCGCGTCGGGGGTGTGCGCGTAATCGCGCAACACCGCGGGATGCTCGTGGATGAGCTCCAACCGGCCCGGCACCTGCGGCACCGTGCGCAGCCGCGACGCAACCTCGGACAGCGACGCACCCAGCTCCCACGCCGCGACCGCGGCGCCGAGCGAATTGGCGATGTTGAAATCGCCGATGAGGGGCAGGTGCAGTGCGTGGCGCTGGGTATTCGCCACCAATCGCCATTCGCTGCCGCGCGGCTCGTAGTGCACGGCCTCCGCGCGGACCATGGCCTTGTCGCTGAGCCCGAACGTGATCGTGCGCGGCGCCGGCGGGAGCCGAGCCCACGCCGGGTCATCGGCGTTCACGATGGCCACGCCGCGCGGCGCCAGGTACGACACCAATCGCGCCTTGGCGTCGAAGTACGCCTCCATGGTGCCGTGGTAATCGAGATGGTCGCGCGTGAGGTTGGTAAAAATCGCGGACTCGAACACGAGCCCATCGACGCGACGCTGGTCGAGGCTGTGCGACGACGCTTCCATGGCCACCGATCGCACGCCGGCGCCGATGAGCGCGCGGAGCGTGCGCTGCAGCTCCACCGGGCCCGGCGTGGTGAGGCCGCCGCCGGCGTCGCCGCCTTCGCCTAACGGAACGCCGGCGCTGCCCACGAGTACGCCCAGCGTGCCGATGGACGCGCTCTTGCCGCCGTGTCCGTCCAGCAGATGGCGGAGAATGTGGACGGTGGTCGTTTTGCCGTTGGTGCCCGTCACCGCCACCAGCCGCAGCGCCTGCGCCGGGTGGTCGAACGCCGCCGCCGCGGCGATGGCCGCCGCCCGCCGCCCATCGCGCACGACGATGACCGGCAGCTCGGTGCGCGATTTGTTTTCGACGATTGCCGCCGCCGCGCCTTTGGCCGCCGCCTGCTGCAGGAAGTCGTGCCCGTCGCGCTCGGAGCCTTTGACGGCGATGAACAACGATCCCGGCTGCACGTGCCGACTGTCGTCGCTGACATCGGACAACTCGGCCGGCAGCGCGCCGCGCGTGTCGACGAGCACGCCGGCGGCGCGCAGCGCGGCGACGATCCTGGCCGACTCGAACGGCGTCACGGCGACGCCACCAGCCGCACCACCGACCCCGCCCCCATCACCACGCCTGCGTTAGGCAACGTACTTTCGGCCGTCCCCGACCCGCTCGCCTGCACGCGAAACCCGGCGCGGTGGAGCGCGTACACCGCGGCGCGGATCGTTAGGCCCTTGACGTCCGGTACGGCCCGCGGCGGTCCCGCCCGCACCACGGGCGCGCGAGCCGGCAGCGACACCACCACCGCCGGCGGCGCGTCGTCGGTATCGGGCGCCGCATCGGCGCGCGCCACGTCGCCCGTCGAGATCACCGTGGTGTCTTCCACTTTGGACAACGATTCGCTCGACGCGAGCGAGCTGCGGTCGAGCGCCGCATCGCGCGAGGCGATCGCGGCCTGCAGCACGATCTTCGACACCGGCGCTGCCGCGGTGCCGCCGAAGATCGTCGACTTCGGATTGTCGAGCTTCACGATGATGACGTACAACGGCTTGTCGGCGGGAAAGAGCCCGACGAACGATGCCGTGTAGTCGCCGGTTTTGTAGCCGTGCTTGGTCGCGCCGCGCCGCGCGGTGCCGCTCTTGCCCGCCAACGTGAATCGGGCCAGTTGCGCTTCCTTGCTCGTGCCGCCCTGCACCACGCCCACCATCATCTGCCGCACTTTCGTTGCGACGTCGCTGGAGAAGAGATGCCGCACGACGCGCCGGTCGTGCCGGTAGAGCACGGTACCGTCGCGCGACTTGATTTCCTTGATGAGCGCCGGCTGCAGCAGGTCGCCCCCATTCGCCACCGCGCCGTACGCCGCCGCCAGTTGCAGCGGCGTCACCGCAACCTCGTACCCGATCGCCATCGACGCCGGCGACTGCTTGGACCAATCGCCCAACGGATACAGGATGCCCGAGGCCTCGCCCGGATACGGCACGCCCGTGGGCATCCCGAAGCCGTAGTCGCGCAGCGTTTCGAACTCCTGCCGTTCCGTTAGGCGCGACACGAACTTGACGATGCCGATGTTGCTCGAGTACTCGATCACCTGCGCCAGCGACATGCGCGGTTCCGGGTGCTCGTCGTGAATCGTGCGCCCTTCTATGGTGTACGCGCCGTTCTCGGTGTTCACTGTGTCGGTAGGACGCGCGAGCCCGCGCTGCATGAGCGCCGCCGCATATAGCGGCTTGAGCGTCGACCCCGGCTCGAACGGCTCGCTCAACGCCGGATTGCCGAACGTCGGTTGCCCAACGCGGTTGCTCGCCATCGCGCGAATCTCGCCGTCCTCGGGATCGAGAATCACGATGTCGCCGCCCGTCGCATCCATCTTCGTGATCGCGTCGGACAACGCGCGCACGGAGATCTCCTGCAGCTCCTGATTGATCGTGAGCTGCACCGCATCGCCTTCCTCGGGCAGCACGTCGCTGTCGGCCGGGGAATCGAACCGGCGGCCGCGCGCGTCACGCGCGATCACGGCGTGTCCGTCGGTTCCCTTGAGCAGCGAGTCGAGCGCCAACTCGAGACCCGCGCGCGCCGTGCCCGTGTCGTCCACCCAGCCCACGATGCGCCGCGTCGCCTCGCGCGGCGTGTAGACGCGATCCACCGTTGGGCGCGTGTACACGCCGCGCATCGATGCGAGCGACGCCGCGCTGGACGGCGAGTACGTGCCGGGGATGTCCACCCAGGCGCGACGCGCGTCGGTGGCGCGCGACACGTACGACGCCGGCACGCCCAACTGCGAGAGATCGCGCCCCGCGGCACGCCGGTCCTTGAGCTCGCGCGGCGAGACGCTGAGCCTGAGCATCTCCCGGCTCATGGCTAACGGAGCCCCGCTCACATCGTAAATCGCACCGCGAGGCGCCGGCAGCGTGGCCGACGCGAAGTGCTGCCGCTCTGCCCGCCGCGTCCACTGCTTGGCCTGGAAGAGCTGCACCTGCGCCGCGCGCACGACGATCGCGCCGGCGAACAACACCAGCGACAGATGGATGAGAGTGATGCGGCTCTGTCGAAACACGTTACGGCGCGGGTCTGGATCGCTGAAGGATGACGACCTGCGAGTCGTTGGGCACGCCCATGTCGAGCCGCCGCTCGACCAGCGGCGCCAGCACGCTCCGGCTCGACAGATTGCGCACATCGCTCTCGAGCTGAGCGCCCTCCGACTGCAGCTGCACACGTCGCTGCTCGAGCACCCGCAGCTCGCTCGACCGCGCGATGCCCGCCGTCCTCCGCCAGATGACGCCCGCGGCGATGAGAACGAAACCGAACAGTGCCAGCGCCACCCACGCGCGCCCGCGCGCGGCTACGCGGCGCTTTGCCATGCGCGGAGATGCGCGCTGCGCGCGCGGGGGTTGGCCTCCACCTCGGACTCGCTGGCCGACACCGCTTTGCGTGTGAGCGTCGTTCCCAGCGCCACTCCGCGGCACGTGCACACCGGCTGACGCGGCGGACACGTGCACGCCGTGCTCCACGCGCGAAATGCTTGCTTGACGATGCGGTCCTCGCCCGAGTGATACGCGATCACGACCATCACGCCGCCCGGCACGAGCCGATCGCGCAGCGACGGCAGCGCCCGCTCCAGTCCGCCGAGCTCGTCGTTCACGGCAATGCGCACCGCTTGAAAGAGACGCGCGAACACCGCCGGCCCCGTGCGCGGCGGCGCTCCAAGCGCACCGCGAATGGCGCCCACGAGATCGTCGCTCGTGGCGAACGGTCGCCGTTCGCGACGCCGCACGATTTCGCGCGCGAGACGTTGGGCGCGCGGCTCGTCGGCATAGTCTCGAAAGATGTGCGTGAGCGTGCGTTCGTCGGCCTCCTGCAACAGCGTGGCGGCATCGGCTCCGCCATCGTTCCCTCGCCCTTCCATGCGCATGTCCAGCACGGCTCCCTCTCGAAACGAGAAGCCACGCGCAATGTCGTCCAATTGGTGGGATGACACACCGAGATCCAGAAGAACGCCGTTGAATCGCGCGTTCGCAAGCGCGTCTACGTCATCGAGATCGGCGTAGTTCGCGGTGATCGCACGAAAGCGCCCTGCCGCCTCGAATGCCGCGAGTCGCTCGCGTGCCGCCGCCACCGCCTGCGGATCACGATCGATCCCGGTGACGCGCGCACCAGCCTCGAGCAATGCAAGCGTGTGCCCACCGCCGCCGAGCGTTCCATCGAGCACGTCGCTCGCACCGCGAAACAACTCGACGACTCGAGACGCCATCACCGGCGCGTGATAGTCGCTCGCCCACGCTCCTGTATTCGACACCGTCGGCAATGGCTCGCTCGGGGGACGCATTCTAGCGGCGAACGGCGCGCGGCGTCAAGGTCCTCCTAACGATAGCGCCCGCCGAACATCGGCGGGCGCATCGTGTGTGTCGGAGCATCGACTACTTGCAGTATTTCTTCACCTGCGCGTCGACTGCCGGTTGGTACTT
>Ga0134125_10002568_pt1 | contig 21442 bp, 15 predicted proteins | sample KB31751_FD_96464 | JGI IMG/M metagenome (GOLD analysis project Ga0134125, IMG submission 96464) | Terrestrial soil microbial communities with excess Nitrogen fertilizer from Kellogg Biological Station, Michigan, USA - KB3-175-1 | ecosystem: Environmental > Terrestrial > Soil > Unclassified ... | reverse complement strand
TGCGCGACGCAGCGTTCGCCGGCCTCTTCCGCAGCCAGCCGATGGCGATCGCGCTAGGCGCCCGCCGCGCCCACGCGGTCGGCTGGACCCAGCTGGGGGTGGACTAGCAGGGACGGCGTCCCCCAACGGGAGCCCCTCAGAGCGGCTCCGAGCGCCGGCTGCCGCCTTGCGCCCCCTCCGTCAGTCCGCTTCGCGGCCTGACACCTCCCCGTCGTCTGCGCGACGGTGGAGGAGCGAGGTTGCGACGCTTCGCTCCTCCCCCGCACCGCAGAGCGCGGGGGAGGTGGCTCGGCGCGCTGCAAGCGCGACGAGACGGAGGGGGCGCAAGGCCCCTGCAGCGCGAGCTCGAAGCGCGTTAGCGCGTGTAGACCGCCAGCTTGGCGATGGTGGCGGCGTCGGGCGAGCCGGTGACCGGCAGGCTCTGGTCGCGCTGGTAGGCGGCCAGCGCCAGGTGCAGCGCCTGCGAGGCGACGCCGTCGGTCGGGCCCTGGTAGTAGCCGAGCTGGTTGAGCGCGCGCTGGGCGGTGACCACGTCCGGCGAGGCGGGCTTCATCGGCGCCCCCGCCGCTTGCGTCGGCGCGGCCGGCGCCCCCGCGCTCGCCTCGGTCGGCCGGAACTCCGCCGCCGCGCGTTCGGCCACCGCGCGCGCGTCCGGGGTGAGGCTGGCGCGCACGCGCAGCGCCCCGGCCCGCGACTCGGCGTCGCCCGAACGGGCCGCGATCAGGTACCATTTGTAGGCCTCGGCCGGATTGGCGGAGACGCCGTCGCCGTGCTCGTAGAGGGCGGCGAGGTTGAACTGGCTGTCCAGCAGCCCGAGCTCGGCGGCGCGCCGGAACCACTCCGCCGCCGCGGGGGCGTTGCGCGGCCCGCCGACGCCCTCGTGCTCGTCGAGCGCCAGATTGTGCATGGCGGTCCGGTCGCCGCCCTCGGCAGCCTTCTCCAGCCAGCGCCGCGATTGGGTCGGGTCCTTCGCCAGCCCCGCCTTGCCGTCCTGGTAGAGCTCGGCGAGGTAGAACTGCGCCGGCGCATAGCCGCCATCGGCCAGCTTCCTGATGGCGGCGAGGCCGCCGGCCTGGCCGGCGGTGATCCTGGCGACCGCGGCCGAATAGGCGCCGGTCACGTCGGGGCCGGCGGGCGCCGGCGCGCCGGTGTTCGGCGCCAGCGCGAGGGCGGCAAGAGACTGTGAGCCGGTCGGACTGGCCGCGCCGTCGCTCGCCACAACCGAGAGGCCGTCGGCGACGCGCTTCGGCAGCTTGCCCGCCGGCTTGCCCGCAAAGAACATGTAGCCGCCGGCCGAGAGACCGATGGCCGCCAACAGGCCAGCCACGACGAGCGCGCTGGTCGCCTGGTTGCCCGGCCGCTTGCGCGAGCGGCCGAAGGCGAGCGCCTGCAGCATGCCTTCGTCGCCCGGCCTGGCGGCGCGGGCCTGCCGGGCGCCGTCGCGGTCGCCGGCGGCGCGCGCGGCGGCCCTGGCGCGCTCGATCACTTCGCGGGTGGTGAGCGGCGCGGCGGCCGGCGGCTCCGGCGGCTCTGCCGGCGTCGCGGATGCGGCGACGCGCATGGGCGGGGGCGGATCCTCGGCGACCAGCCGCTGGACGGGCGCCGCGGCCGGCCGCGCCACCGGCTTCGGCTGGGCGACGAACTCGTCGTCGACGTCGAATCCGACGTTCGGCTCCAGCTCGACCGCGTCGAAGTCGTCGTCGTCGGAGATGGGGCGCACGATCGGCATCGATTCCTCGACCGACCTGGCGTGCGGATCGAACCGGGCGGCGGCCGCGAAATCCTCGTCGTCGAACGCCGGCTCGGCGGCGCGCCCGGCGAACGGCGAGGGGGCCGCGGCGACCGCCGCGAACGAGCGCTCGGCGGCCGGGGTCTCGTAGCCGGGGAACGGCGCGCGGCCGAAGTCCGGATCGTCGGCTTCGTCCTCGGGCGGGGCGGCGCGCGCCGGCGCTGCGGCCGCCTCGGTCACCTTGCGCTGGGTCTCGGCCAGGCGTTCGTCGATCTTCTGGCGCGCCTCCTCGAGCAGCTTGGCGGTGCGCTCCTCGCTCTGGCGGATGCGGTCGGCGAGCTCGCTGGCGACGCGGTCGTTGCGCTGATTGATGCGCTCGGAGAAGCGCGCGACCTGCTCGCCAACGTCGTCGATGGCCTGCGCCGAGCGACGCTCGGCGTTGCCGATGCGCTCTGCCAGCCGCTCGGTGATCCGGGCGATCTCGCCGCCGAGCTTCTCCAGCGCCTGGGCGTGGATCGTGTCGGCGCGCGCCAGGCGGTCCTCGACCGCGCCGGCCATGCGCGAGACCTCGGCGCGGACGTGCTCCACGGCGTCCGTGCTGTGGCGCTCGACCGCGCTCGTGCGGCGGCTCAGCGCCTGGGCGACGTCGAGCACCTCGCGGCCCATCCGCTCCAGCGCGCCGGCGGAGCGCTGCTCGGCGGCCCGCACATGCTCGCCCATCTGCTCGAGCGCCTGCTCGACACGGTCGAACCTTGCGTCGGCGGCGGCGGCCAGCTCGGCGGCCAGCTGCTCGCGGGCCTCGTCGACGCGGGCCGCAAGCTCGGCGGCGGCGCGCCCGACGCCCTCATCGGCGCCGCGCTCGGCCAGGCTCAGGCGCCGATCGAGCGCCTCGCAGGCGTGGCGCAGCTCGCGCATGGCCGCGCCGCTCGCCTGGTCGGCGGCGTCGAGCCGGCCCAGCCGGTTCTGCAATTCGTCGATGGCTTCGCGCGAGCGGCGGTCGCCGTCGTAGACGGTCGCGGCGACCTTGCCGATCGCGCCTTCGAGCGCCTTCAGCGCCTCGGCCGAGCGCGGTCCGGCCGCCTCGTCCTCGACCTTCTTCAGCCGCTGCGCCAGGGTGAGCGTCTCGTTGCGGGCGACCTGCAGCTCGCCGTCGAAGCGGGCCGCGACCTGCCGCTGCTCGCGCTCGGCCGCTTCGACGCGCTCGAGCGCCTCGGCGCCGCCGGGTGCGGCTCCCTCGACCTTGTCCAGCCGCTGCGCCAGGCCATGCGCCTCGCTGCGGGCGGCCTGCAGCTCGCCCTCGAAGCGGGCGGCGGCCTGCATCTGCTCGCGCTCGGCCGCGTCGATGCGGCCGATCACCTCGCGCACCGAGCGCTCGACGCCGGCGACCGCCAGCGCCTGGCGATTCTCGGCGCTCTCGATGCGATCGGAGAGCCGCTCCAGCGCCTGGGTCACGCGCCCGACCTCGTCGGCCGGATGGCCCATCGTCTCGTAGCGAGGCTCCGCCGCGCCGCGCGGCGCTTCGAAGTAGCTCGGCGCCGGCTGACTGAAATAGTCCTGAGAGGTGGCGTCCTCCGGACCTTCGGCCATCAGCCGCGCCACCCAGTCATTAAGAGAGAGCCCGGATCGACGGGCGAGATCCTCCGCCATTTGGCGGCTCGCCGGATCGACGTATCTAGAGCTCTTCGGCGCCCCCGCGGCCATCCGAATCGATCTCCCCACACGGAGTTCGGACGCTAACCACCGATTCCTAGTGTGTAAACGAAACGCCGACGCAATATCTAGCGTAGGTCGCACACAGCTGTGGAAGGCTCGGCAGCCTTGTCCAACAGCCAGACAGTCCTGGACCGGCTCGGTGAATCAAAGATTAACGGCGTCGGCGGCGTTTAAGAGTTTGCTAGCCGTGACATTTCCGTTCGCCGCCGCGAGCTCGGAAACCGGCCGTTTGCCTCGGCGCGTGAGCCCGGCGACCCCGCCCGACGACATGAGGCCGACGTCGGCCATCAGGATCGGGATCGCCCACTTGCGCGCCGCGGCGATGTAGCGCGGCGCCCAGACCGGATCGTACTTGTCCTTGTACCGGCGCACCCCCTGGAAGTTGTAGATGTCCTCGCCGCGCTCGAACAGCAGGCGGCCCACGCGCGACATGATCGGCGCCAGCGGCCGGTCCTCGAGGCCGGCCAGCGGGGCCATGCCGAAGTCGAACGCCTGGTAGCCCTCGGCCTGCCCCCAGGCGATCAGCTCGACGAACAGGAAATCCATCACGTCCTTTGGCGCGTCGTCGGCATAGCGCATCAGGTCGATCGAGAACGATGAGCGACGCGCCGTGGTCCAGAGCGTCGCGAAGGCGACGACCCGCCCGTCGACCCGGGCCAGCGCCACCGGGAACTCGGCGACGTAGGCCGGGTGGAAGTGCCCGAGGCTGAAGGTCTTCTCGTCGCCCGAATGGTGCGACAGCCAGGCGTCGGAGACCTCCTTCAGCTCGTCCATCACCTGGCAGGCTTCGCCGGGCGCCAGCACCTCGAAGGTCGCGCCCTCCTCGCCGGTCTTGCGCCAGCTGCGGCGCAGGTTGCCGCGCCGGCGGCCCTCCAGCGAGAAGCTCGCCAGCGGCACCGCGGCGCTCTCGCCGATCTTCTGGATCGAGAAGCCGAGATCGACCAGCTCCGGCAGGTCGTCGGGCCCCAGCCCATAGAAGCCGGGCCGCGCGGCGTGGGCGTCGGCGAGCTCGCGGAAGCGCCAGAACAGCTCGTCGCGCTCGTCGCGCCGGCCGACCGGCGAACCCATGGCGATCCACGAGCGCCCACGCACGCCGAACATCAGGAAAGACTGCCCCGACTCCGAGAACAGGAAGCGCTTGTCGCCCAGGAGCGCGAGGTTGTGGCCGGGCTCGGCCAGTTCGGCCGACGCCAGGATCGAGCGAACGCGCACGAACTCCGGGTCGTCCTCGCCGGCCACCTTCGGCGTGGCGGGGGTCGCCACCAGCCGCCAGAGGCCGAACGCCAGCAGCAGCACCGCTGCGGCCGCCGAGGAGCTCACCGCGCGCGCCACGTCGGCGTCCGGGTCGAAGATCGCGCCCAGGAAGGTCTTGCCGCCATAGTCGACGTTGGAGAACGACCACCAGCCGACGATCGCCGCGCCCGCCATCGCGGCGGCCGCCGACACCAACCAGCCCGGCGTGATCTCCATCCGCGTCAGCCGCGCCGCCCTCGGGAACGCCTGCCGGAACGGCGTCAGCGCCAGGAAGACGACCACGAGCGCGGTCGATTCCTCCCAGTCGAATCCCTTGGTCAGCGCCAGCGCCGCGGCGATCGGCAGCAGCAGCATCGAGGCGACCCACGCCGCATCCAGCCGCCGCGACAACCCGAATCCCATCAGGATCAGCACCAGCCCGATGATGCTCGACAGGAAGTGGCTGATCTCGATGAGGATCATCGGCGTGTAGCGCGCCAGCCAGAGGAAGCGCATCGGGTCGGACGGCGTCGCGCCGGAAAACAGCAGCATCACGCCGGCGGCGGCGACGGCGATCGCCAGCGCCCAGGGCGCGAGGGTCAGCGCTGCGGGACGTAGCTCGCGCAGGGCGCGCATGGGCTCCGTTAGGCTCGTCTGGCTTAGTTCGGGGTTGCAACATACCTCATTCGGCGGTCTGTCGCGTGCGGCGTAAGCGCTTGGCCCCCTCCGGGCGGGCGGGCTATTGTGAACGACCCTGCAACCGACACCGGAGTTCAGCGGCATGGCCGATTTCGGCGGCGAGCTCGACGCCTTCCGCACCGAGGTGCAGGGCTGGCTGAAAGCCAACTATCCCGACGAGCTGAAAGGCGCCGGCGACTGGTCGAACGACGCGGTCTGGGGCGGGCGCAAGTTCGTCGGCTCCGACGATCCGCAGATCGTCTGGATGCGCCGCGTCGCCTCGCGCGGCTGGACCGCGCCGACCTGGCCGGAGAAGTACGGCGGCGGCGGCCTCTCGCCCGACAAGGCGCGCATCCTCGAGCAGGAGCTGGCCCGCTACCGCAGCCCGCTCGCCTCGTTCGGGCTGTGGATGCTGGGGCCGGTGCTGCTGGAGTTCGCCAGCGAAGAGCAGAAGGCCGAGCACATCCCGAAGATCGTCAACGGCGAGATCCGCTGGTGCCAGGGCTACTCCGAGCCGGGCTCTGGGTCGGACCTCGCCTCGTTGCAGACCCGCTGCGAGGACAAGGGCGACCACTGGCTGGTCAATGGCCAGAAGGTCTGGACCAGCTACGCCAACTTCGCCGACTGGTGCTTCTGCCTGGTGCGCACCGACCCGACGGCGGAGAAGCACCAGGGCATCTCGTTCGTGCTGATCGACATGGCGACCCCCGGCGTCGAGACGCGGCCGATCAAGCTGATCAGCGGCGAGAGCCCGTTCTGCGAGACCTTCTTCACCGACGTGAAGATCCCGAAGGGCAACCTGGTCGGCCGGCTGAACGGCGGCTGGGAGATCGCCAAGCGCCTGCTGCAGTACGAGCGCCAGAACATCTCCGGCGGGTTCGGGGGCGGCGGCGGCGCCGGCGGCGCGGCGGGCGACCTCGGCGAGCTCGCCAAGCGCTACCTCGGGACCGACGCGGCGGGCGAACTGGCCGATGCGGACCTGCGTGCGCGCATCACCCGCAACAAGATGGATTTCCAGGCCTTTGCCCTGACGCTGGCGCGGGTGAGCGCGGAAGCGCGCGCCGGCAACGGCCCCTCGGCGGCCACCTCGATCATCAAGTACGCCGCGGCCACGTTCGCCCAGGAACGCTCGGAGCTGATGATCGAGGCGATGGGCGCGCAGGGGCTCGGCTGGGAGGGCGACGACTTCAAGCCCGGCGAGATCACCGCCACCCGCGGCTGGCTGCGCGCCAAGGCCAACTCGATCGAGGGCGGCACCTCGGAGATCAACCTCAACGTCGTGTCCAAGCGCGTGCTGGGACTGCCCGACCCGAAGTGACGGTCAGGCGTCCGCTCCCCCGACGCGCCTTGGAAAGACGCCCACGCTAGCGCGCGCACTGGGCCTCCGCGGCGAGGATTTCGTGGGAGTGGGGGACGAGGCGCTTCTTGCGCGAGAGGGGCAGGGGTTGCAGCGCGTCGCCGACGCAGCGGCAGAACGTCTGGCCGGCACGGGAGCCGCCCGCGCTCGGAGCCTCATGCGAGAGGCAACTCTGGTAGAAGGCTGCGTCCCACGCCGCGCCCTTTGCCGTCTCCGGGCGGCCGCTGCCGGCGCCCGCCTCACCGTCCTTGTCGGCCGGTGCGAGCGCGTGGCTTGCAGGCGCGTCCTGCTCGGTCCGTTTCGCTGAGCGGCGCGCGCGGCGCACCGGCTCGATCTGGAGCGGCGGCGGGCCGCCGGGCCGCTCGGGGCCGAGCACGAGGACATGGCGCGCATTGTCGATCGACCAGGTGGTGAGCCGCGCCAGGAACGTCTGCCCGAGCAGCAGCGGCCCCTTCGAGTCGCTCACCGACGCCTGGACGTCGTGGACCACGATGCCGCCCACCTTGAGGCTCTTGATGCGCAGGATCGTGGCCGGCACGCTGCGGCCGTCCGCGACCCGGAACCGCTCGCGGCCGAGGAAGTCGTCGCGGGTCAGGGTGCCGGTGCGGATCAGCGTCATCGCCACGTCGGCGGGGATGGAGACCACCGCGGCGCCGCTGTCGAGCATGAAGTCGAGCTTGACCGAGTCGTTGATCGTCACCGGGACGAGCAGCGCGCCGCCCTCTTCCTTGAGCGCCACCTGCTCCGTCGCAGCCGCCGGCGCGGCCTCGGCCCGCGTCCGGGCGTGCTTCGGCGCGGCGACGGCGGACGGGGCGCCGCACGCCAGCGCCGCCAGCACCGCAATCAAGCCGACCGTCCACCGCATGCGCGACTCGCCCCCTGCTCGAACTTCGTCATGGGGCGGCTGAAAAGTCGAGTCTCCGCCGGCGAGTCCCAGCCGCCCGCCGGCTTGCGAGCCTGGCGCCTTCTCGCGGCGCGCTTTCGCCTCGGCCTCTTGCGCGGCCTCCCAGCGTGTCTATTGATGTTTGGATATTCGAACGCTTGTTCGCGGAGTGATTTGAGATGGCGGATTTTGGCGGCGACGCCGAGGCCTTCCGGCTGGAGGTCCGGACGTGGCTGGAGGACAATTTCCCCAAGTCGCTGAAGGGCAACTTCGCCGCGCAGATGGCCAAGATGACGGGCGGCGCGACCGAGACCCCAGACGCCAAGCTCTGGCGCGAGCGCATGGGCGACAAAGGCTGGGGCACGCCGACGTGGCCGAAACCCTACGGCGGCGGCCTGTCGCGCGATCAGGCCCGCCTCCTTCAGGAGGAAATGGCCAGGATCGGCGCGCGTAATCCGATCGGCGGCATGGGCGTCTCGATGTTCGGCCCGACCCTGCTCGAGTACGGCACCGAGGAGCAGAAGAAGAAGCACATGCCGGGCATCGTGCGCGGCGAGGTGTGGTGGTGCCAGGGCTACTCCGAGCCAGGCGCCGGCTCCGACCTGGCGTCGCTGCAGACCCGGGCCGAGGACAAGGGCGACCACTGGCTGGTCAATGGCCAGAAGATCTGGACCTCCGGCGCCCAGTACGCCGACTGGTGCTACTGCCTCGTGCGCACCGACCCCAAGGCCAAGAAGCACGAGGGCATCTCGTTCCTGATGATCGACATGAAGTCGCCGGGCGTCGAGGTGCGGCCGATCCTGCTGATCAACGGCACCAGCCCGTTCTGCGAGACCTTCTTCACCGACGTGAAGGTGCCCAAGGAAAACCAGTGGGGCCCCCTTAACGGCGGCTGGACGGTCGGCAAGCGCCTGCTGCAGTTCGAGCGCGACTCGATCTCGGCCGGGCTCGGCGGCGGCAACATCGGCGCGGCGGCCGCGACGATGGGCGTCGAGGACTACGCCAAGAAGTACATCGGGCTCGACGAGACCGGGCGGCTGGCCGACGCCGACTACCGGCGCCGGCTGATCGAGCACAAGATGGAGAACCGCGCCTTCCAGCTCACCGTGCGGCGCGCGGCCGACGAGGCGAAGTCGAACCAGGGCCCGTCGGCGACCAGCTCGATCATGAAGTACGCCGGCGCCAAGATCGCCCAGGAGCGCACCGAGCTCACCGTCGAGGCGATGGGCGGGCGCGGGCTCGGCTGGGAGGGCGAGGGCTTCGACCGCGACGAGCTGGCGAGCGTACGCGCCTGGCTGCGCTCGAAGGCCAACTCCATCGAGGGCGGCTCGTCGGAGATCAACCTCAACGTGGTCGCCAAGCGTGTGCTAGGATTGCCCGACCCCAAGACCAACTAGAGCCGGAGCGCCCTCGGCAGGGGCCGCTCGGATGAGTATTTTCAAGGCAGGAGACATTTCAGATGGCTGATTTCGGCGGCGATACCGACCTGGAGGCGTTCCGCGCCGAGGCGCGCGCGTGGCTCGAAGAGAATGCTCCCAAGGGGGTGCGGCGGCAGCCGGAGCTCACCATGGAGCAGATGGAAAGCGGCGTCCGGCCGAACGAGGACGCCGAGCTGTGGCGCAGGCGCATGGGCGAGAAGGGCTGGGGCTGCCCCACCTGGCCGAAGGAGTACGGCGGCGGCGGGCTCACCAACGCCCAGGCCCGCGTGCTGCAGCAGGAGATGGCGCGCATCGGCGTGACCAATCCGATCCAGGGCATGGGCCCGGGCATGTTCGGCGCGACGCTGCTCGAGTACGGCACCGAGGACCAGAAGCAGCGCCACCTGCCGCCGATCTGCCGCGGCGAGCTGCGCTGGTGCCAGGGCTACTCCGAGCCCAACTCCGGCTCCGACCTCGCTTCGCTGCAGACCAAGCTCGAGGACAAGGGCGACCACTGGGAGGTGAACGGTCAGAAGATCTGGACCTCCGGCGCCCACTTCGCCGACTGGTGCTTCTGCCTCGTGCGCTCCGACCCGAAGGCCAAGAAGCACGAGGGCATCTCGTTCGTGCTGATCAACATGCGCCAGCCCGGCAAGGTCGAGGCGCGGCCGATCCGCATGATCTCCGGCGCGTCCGGGCAGTGCGAGACCTTCTTCACCGGCGCCCGCGTCGAGAAGAACGACATGGTCGGCCCGATGAACGGCGGCTGGACCATCGGCAAGCGCCTGCTGCAGCACGAGCGCTCTGGCCAGGGCGGCGCGCGCATGCTGGGCGGCGGCGGCCCGACCATCGCCGACATCGCCAAGAAGTACGTGGGCGTCGACGACAAGGGGCGCCTCGCCGACAGCGACCTGCGCTCGCGCCTCGCCGCGCACATGATCAACGCCAAGGCCCACACGCTGACCCTGCAGCGGGCGCTGGCCGAGGCGCGCGGCAATCTCAACCCGAGCGCCACCACCTCGGTGATGAAGAACTCGGGCACCCAGATCGGCCAGGAGCGCGCCGAGCTGACGCTGGAGATCATGGGGACGCAAGGGCTCGGCTGGGACGGCGACGACTTCACCCAGGACGAGCGCAACGCGGTGCGCTCGTGGCTCGGCGGCAAGGCGACGACCATCTTCGGCGGCTCGCAGGAGATTCAGAACAACATCATCTCCAAGCGGATCCTGGGGCTGCCCGACACGACCCAGTCGACCTGAAGACGACACTGAAGCGGCGGCCGAGCCGCGGCGCCTGAACGACCGCGGCCGCCGCCCCATGGTGGGAGGACGGACACATGCCGGATTTCGGCGCTACCGAACTGGACGCGTTCCGCGCGGAAGCGCGCGCCTGGCTGGAAGAGAACTATCCGGCCTCGCTCCGCGCAGACCCGTCGCCGCTGCAGGCCTGGCTGGGCGGGGGGGTGAAGCCCACGCCCGAGGTCGACCTCTGGCGACAGCGGATGGGCGAGAAGGGCTGGGGCGTGCCGACCTGGCCAAAGCAGTACGGCGGCGGCGGCCTGACGCCCGCCCAGGCGCGCGTGCTGCAGGAGGAGATGGCGAGGATCGGCGCCATCAGCCCGATCGGCGGCATGGGCGTCATCATGTTCGGCCCGACGCTGCTGGAATACGGCACGGAGGCGCAGATCCAGGAGCACATCCCGCGCATCGCCCGCGGCGAGGTGCGCTGGTGCCAGGGCTATTCCGAGCCGGGATCGGGCTCTGACCTCGCCAGCCTTCAGACCAAGGCCGAGGACAAGGGCGACCATTGGCTGATCAACGGCCAGAAGATCTGGACCAGCGGCGCTCAGTACGCGGACATGTGCTTCTGCCTCGTGCGCACCGATCCGAAGGCCCGCAAGCACGAGGGCATCAGCATGCTGATGATCCCGATGCATCAGCCCGGCGTCGAGCCGCGCCCGATCCGGCTGATCAACGACTCATCGCCGTTCTGCGAGACCTTCTTCACCGACGCCAAGGCGCCGAAGGAGAACCTGGTCGGGCCGCTGAACGGCGGCTGGACGGTCGGCAAGCGTCTCCTCCAGCACGAGCGCAGCGGCATCTCCGGCGCGGGCGGCGCGGCGCGGCCGATGATGGCCGGCGGGCCGCTGAACGAGATGGCGCGCAGCTACGTCGGCGTCGATGAGGACGGGCGGCTCGCCGACGCGGACCTGCGCCGCCGGCTCACCGAGCATCTGATGGAGGCCCGCGCGTTCGCGCTCACCGGCCGCCGGCTGGCGCTCGAGGACCGCTCCAATCGCGGCCCGACCGCGGCCTCGTCGATCCTCAAGAACGTCGGCTCGAAGGTGCGCTGCGACAGCGCCGAGCTGGCGCTGGAGATCATGGGCGCGCAGGGGCTGGGCTGGGGCGGCGAGGCCTTCACGCCCGACGAGATCTCGATCGTCCGCACCTGGCTCGGCGGCAAGGCCGGCACCATCGCCGGCGGCTCCTACGAGGTGCAGAACAACATCATCTCCAAGCGCATCCTCGGCCTGCCCGAGCCGCCGCAGGCCAACGCCGGCGCGGTCGGCGGAGGCCAGCATGCCTGACTTCGGCGCCAGCGAGCTCGACACCTTCCGCGCCGAGGCGCGCGCGTGGCTGGAGGCCAACTTCCCGCCGTCGCTGAAGCGCGGCGCCGGCGCGCCGGCCGATCCGGAGGCGGCGCAAAAGCCCTCGGCCGACGCCGAGCTCTGGCGCCGGCGGATGGGCGAAAAGGGCTGGGGCACGCCCACCTGGCCGACCGAGTATGGCGGCGGCGGGCTGACGCCAGCCGAGGCGCGCGTGCTGCGCGACGAGATGGAGCGGATCGGCGCCTACAATCCGATCGGCGGCATGGGGGTCGGCATGTTCGGCCCGACCCTGCTCGAGTACGGCAACGACGAGCAGCTGCGCCGGCACATCCCGCCGATCGTCAAGGGCGAGCTGCGCTGGTGCCAGGGCTTCTCGGAGCCGGGCGCGGGGTCCGACCTGGCCTCGCTGCAGACCCGCGCCGAGGACAAGGGCGACCACTTCCTCGTCAACGGACAGAAGATCTGGACGTCGGGCGCCCACCTCGCCGACTGGTGCTTCTGCCTGGTCCGCACCGACCCGAAGGCCAAGAAGCACGAGGGGATCAGCTTCCTGCTGATCGACATGAAGACGCCGGGCGTCGAGCCGCGCCCGATCCGGCTGATCAACGACACGACGCCGTTCTGCGAGACCTTCTTCACCGACGTGAGGGCGCCCAAGGAGAACCTCGTCGGCCCGCTGAACGGCGGCTGGACCATCGCCAAGCGCCTGCTGCAGTTCGAGCGGCAGGGCATCGGCTCGGCGCAGCGGGCGGGGCAGGGCCCGGGCGTGCTTTCGGGGCCGCCTGTGAACGAGCTCGCCAAGACCTACGTCGGCGTCGACGAGAGCGGCCGGCTGGCCGACGCGGACCTGAGGCGCCGCATCACCCTGCACCTGATGGAGGCGCAGGCGCATGCGCTGACCGGCGAGCGGATCGCGCTGGAGGCCAAGTCCAACCGCGGGCCCAGCGCCACATCGTCGATCATGAAGAACGCCGGCACGATGATCCGCAAGGAGCGCGCCGAGCTGGCGGTCGAGATCCTGGGCCACCAGGGCGTCGGCTGGGGCGGCGAGGACTTCAGCGACTACGAGATCAACGCCATGCGCGTGATGCTGCGCTCGAAGTCCGGCACCATCGCCGGCGGCTCGCAGGAGGTTCAGAACAACATCATCGCAAAACGCATCCTGGGTCTTCCCGACACCACCCATTCCACCTAAACGTCGATCATCTGACCGGCGTCGGCGAGAACGGCGCGGCTACTGGAGAGAAGAACTAAATGGCTGATTTCGGAGGCGATCTGGACGCCTTCCGCGCCGAGGCGAGGAGCTGGCTGGAGGCCAACTTCCCGCCGTCGCTCAAAGGCAAGAGCGGCTTCGGCTACGTCGAGGACGCCAGCCCGGACGATGCGGACGTCAAGGCCTGGACCAAGGCCATGGGCGAGAAGGGCTGGGGCGTGCCGACCTGGCCGGCCCAGTACGGCGGCGGCGGGCTGACCCCGGCGCAGGCGCGCGTGCTGCAGGAGGAGATGCGCCGGGCCGGCGCCTGGAACCCGGTCGGCGGCATGGGCACGATGATGTTCGGCCCGACCCTGCTCGAGTACGGCAACGAGGAGCAGAAGCAGAAGCACATCCGGGCCATCGCGCGTCAGGAAGTGCGCTGGTGCCAGGGCTTCTCCGAGCCGGGCGCCGGCTCCGACCTCGCCTCGCTGCAGTGCAAGGCCGAGGACAAGGGCGACCACTTCCTGGTCAACGGCTCGAAGATCTGGACCTCCGGCGGCCAGTGGGCCGACATGTGCTTCTGCCTGGTGCGCACCGACAACACCAAGAAGCACGAAGGCATCAGCTTCCTGCTGATCGACATGCACGACCCGGGCGTCGAGGTGCGGCCGATCCGGCTGATCGCCGGCGCCTCGCCGTTCTGCGAGACCTTCTTCACCGACGTGAAGGTGCCCAAGGAGAACCTGGTCGGCCCGCTGAACGGCGGCTGGACGATCGCCAAGCGGCTGCTGCAGCACGAGCGCAGCGGCATCGGCGGCGGCGGCTCGGGCGGCGAGGGCGGCGGCGGCCTGTTCGGAGTCGGCGGCTCGCCGGCCAAGCTGGCCAAGAGCTACGTCGGCGTCGACGACAAGGGCCGCATCGCCGACACCGACCTGCGCTCGCGGGTGATCGCCCACGAGATGGACGCCAGGGCGTTCCAGCTCACTGCGTTCCGCATGATGGCCGAGGCCAGGTCCAACCAGGGCCCGAGCACGGTGACCTCGATCATGAAGAACGCCGGCACCAAGGTCGGCCAGGACCGCGCCGAGCTCATCGTCGAGCTGATGGGAACCCAGGGCCTCGGCTGGGAAGGCGACGATTTCAAGCCCGACGAGCTCTCGGCCGTGCGCGGATGGCTTGGCGGCAAGGCCACGACCATCTTCGGCGGCTCCTACGAGATTCAGAACAACATCATTTCCAAGCGGATCCTGGGCCTGCCCGATCCCTTGGGCTCATCTTCGAACTAAGGGACGATAGTCATGGCAGTACTCACCGAAGAACAATCGATGCTGCGCGACGCGGCGCGCACCTGGGTGCAGGAAAAGAGCCCGGTGTCGGCGTTCCGCAAGATGCGCGACAGCGGCCAGCCGCTCGGCTACGACCCGGCCGCCTTCGCCGAGATGGCGGAGATGGGCTGGACCGGGGTCATCATCCCCGAGGAGTACGGCGGCTCCGACTTCGGCTACCTGAGCCTCGGCCTGGTGCTCGAGGAGACCGGCCGCACGCTCACCGCCTCGCCGCTGCTGTCGACGGCGCTCGCCGCCGCCAGCGCGCTGATCCTCGGCGGCTCGGACGCCCAGAAGGAAGTCTGGCTGCCGAAGATCGCCTCGGGCGAGGCGGTGGGCACGCTGGCGATCGAGGAAGGCCCGCACCACGCGCCCGAGAAGGTGGCGCTCGCCGCGGCCAAGTCGGGCGCGGGCTACACGCTGAACGGCAAGAAGAGCTTCGTGCTCGAAGGCATGGCGGCGAGCCTCTTCGTGGTCTCGGCCCGCACCTCCGGCAACCCCGGCGACAAGCAAGGCATCACCCTGTTCCTGGTCCCGGCCGACGCGAAGGGCGTCAGTCGCCACGCGCTGAAGCTGGCCGACAGCCGCGGCGCCGCGAACGTGTCGTTCGACAACGTCGCCGTCGGCGCCGATGCGGTGCTCGGCGAAGCCGACAAGGGCTGGGACCTGTTGGAAAAGGTGCTCGACCGCGCCCGCGCCGGCCTTGCGGCCGAGATGCTGGGCTCGGCGCTGCAGGCGTTCGAGACGACGCTCGACTACCTGAAGACCCGCGTTCAGTTCGGCCAGGTGATCGGCTCGTTCCAGGCGCTGCAGCACCGCGCGGCCAAGATGTTCACCGACCTCGAGCTCGCCCGCTCCTGCGTCGAGGCGGCGCTGGCGGCCATCGACAACGACAGCCCGGACGTGCCCGAGCTGGTCTCGCTGGCGAAGGCCAAGGTCGGCGACACGCTGCACCTGGTCTCCAACGAGATGGTGCAGATGCACGGCGGCATCGGCATGACCGACGCGCACGACGCCGGCTTCTACCTGAAGCGCGCCCGCGCGGCCGAAGCCACCTTCGGCGGCCAGGCCTATCACCGCGACCGCTACGCCCGGATCAACGGCTACTGATCGTCGGGCAAGACTGAGACGGCAAGCGCCGGTCGCCTTCAGGGCGGCCGGCGTTTTCATTCGCCGCCCGTCGGGCCCCGCGCGGCCGAATTGTCGCGGCGGCGCCTGCGTCGTAGGCTCATCCTGTCGTGGTCGCGGGAGGGCGGCATGGTCGATCAGCTTGGCTGCCCCCGCACGCGCGGTCCGATCGTCGGCCGGTAGTCGCTTGGCCGCCTCGTCCTCGATCTTCGACGCGGTCAACAACGCCTCGACGCTGATCGGCGTGGTGGTGGGGGCGGTGGTGGCGACGCTCGGCTCGTTCACGGCGTCCTGGTACGAGCGCCAGCTGTTCCGCCGCGAGCGCGAGGCCGACGCGGCGCTGGTGTTCGCCGAAATCCTGCGCTCGCTGTCGCTGGAGATCGCGGTGGTGCGCGCGGCGCATGCGAGGGGCGATCCGTTCGGGCCGATCACCATCCGCATGTGCCGGGCGGTGCGGCGCGAGCTGGACATCTACGACCGCAACCGCGAGCGGCTGTTCGTCGTGCGCGACGCGCAGCTGAGGCGGCAGGCCGCCATGCTGATCGGCCGCCTGACCTTCGCCGTCGACCGCGTGCTCGACTCGACCGACGCGCTCGCCGGCCGCCCCGAGGAGGTCGAGCGCGCCGAGCTGGTGGCCGGGCGCGACCAGGCTTTCGCGTTCCTGGTCGAGTGCTCGGACGAGTTGCCGGCGCTCAGCGACCACTTCGCGGCGGTCGCCAACGCGCGCCTGCCCGACTACGACCTCGAATCGGTCGGCTTCGGCCCGCCGCCAGAGCCGGGCTGAGACGCGTGGACCCGTTCAGCTTCGAAGCCACGGTCATCTATTGGCGCGGCCCTGCGCCGTTCTTCTACGCGCCGATGCCGGCTGAGCAGGCCGAGGCGGTCCGGCGGGTGGCGAGGTTCGTCACCTACGGCTGGGGCGTCATTCCGGTCGAGGCGACGATCGCCGGCGTCACCTTCACGACCTCGCTGTTTCCCAAGGACGGGACCTACCTGCTGCCGCTGAAGGACGCGGTGCGCCGCAAGGCCAACGTGACGGCGGGCGACCGGGTCGCCGTCGAGATGACGCTGCGGCCGGCCGCCCGCCCGCCCGGCGGTGGCGTGTAGCCCCGGGCGTGGCCGTCACGCCGTCAGCTTCACGCCGACGAGCTGCGGCGCGGTGAGGATATCGTCGATCAGCCGCTTGTGGGTCGGCCGCCAGCCCAGGCGCTGCTGGGTGATCTGGCTGGCGCCCGGAATGTCGACCGCCGCGAACATTCCGAGGAAGCCGAAATGCTCGCCGGCCTTCTCGGCCGGCAGGCTGACGACCGGCAGGTCGAGCCGCTTGCCGATCGCGGCGGCGATCTCGCGCGTGGCGACGCCCTCGTCGCCGACCGCGTGGTAGGCGGCGCCGGGCTCGCCCTTCTCCATGGCCAGGCGATAGAGGCTGGCGGCGTCGGCGCGGTTGCCGGCCGGCCAGCGGTTGGCGCCGTCGCCGACATAGGCCGCGACGCCCTTCTCCTGCGCGATGGCGACCAGCGGCGGCAGGAAGCCGCCGTCGCCGTCCTCGTGGGTGATCGGCGGCAGCCGGATGACCGCCGTGCGGATGCCGCGCGTGGCCGCCGCGCGCACCATGGCTTCGGTCGCGCCGCGGCCCTGGTCCATCGCCTCGTCGTCCTCGGTGGCCGTCTTGCCCGGCGCCAGCAGCGCCATGCCCGAGGTGGCGACGAACGGCTTGCCGGAGCCTTTCAGCGCATCCAGCATCGCCGCCACGGCGCGCTGCTCGATCTCGATGTTCTCGGCGAAGCGCGAGAAGTCGTGGATGAAGGCGCAGTGGATCGTCGCATCGCAGGCCACGGCGCCGGCGACGAAGCTGGCGGGGTCCGCGAGCTCGCCGCGGTGCGGCTCGACCCCGCGGCCCGCCAGCGCTCCGGCGGCCGCGTCGCTGCGGGCGACGCCCAGCACGCTGTGGCCGGCGCCGATCAGCTCGCGCGCCACGGCCGTTCCCACGAAGCCCGTCGCCCCGGTCAGGAATACGCGCATGAAATCCTCCTCGTCCGCGTCGAGGCGCGATATCGTGCAGGGCTGAGCGCCGCAAAAGCCGAGAGCTTATACGGGTATGGCCGCTAACACCCTGCCGGAGCCGGCCGCGTCGCTGGGCGGCTTCCTGCGCGACCGCCGCGCGCGGTTGGCGCCGCCAGCCAACGCCGGGCGCCGCCGCACGCCGGGGCTGAGGCGCGAGGAGGTGGCGGCGCGGGCCGGCGTCAGCGTCACCTGGTACACCTGGCTCGAGCAGGGCCGCGGCGGGCCGCCGTCCGACGAGGTGCTCGAACGGCTGGCGCGCGCCCTGGAGCTCGACGGCGCCGGGCGCGAAATGATGTTCCTCATCGCCCAGCAGCGGCCGCCGCCGCTGAAGGCCGCGCCGCCCGCCGACGTCACGCCGGCCATACAGCGCGTGCTGGACGCGATGCCGACCAGCCCGGCGATGGTGAAGACGCCGACCTGGGACATCGTCGCCTGGAACGCGGCCGCGGCGGCGCTGATGGGCGGACCGGCCGGCGCGCCGCCGCGCGAGCGCAACTCGCTGAGGCGCCTGTTCTGCGATCCGGCCGCCCGCGCGGCGATTGCCGACTGGGAGAAGCACGCGCGGCTGATGCTGGCGGTGTTCCGCGTCGACGTCGCGCGGCTCGGCGGCTCGCCGGAGGCCGCCGCGCTGATCTGCGAGCTCGAGGCCGCCAGCCCCGACTTCCGCCGGCTGTGGGCCGAGAACGACGTGCGCAGTCCCGGCGCCGGCGTGAAGCGCTTCGAGAACCCGAACGTCGGCGCCTTCTCGCTGGAGTACGCCTCGTTCGCCGTCGACGGCGCCGAGGGCCTGACGATGATCGTGTTCACGCCGGTGTCGGCCGCCGACGTGCAGGCGATCGAGGCGCTGCTGGCGCGGCGCGAGCGCGCGGCCTGAAGCCGATCAGCCCAGCACTTCGTCCACCACCTCGGCCAGCACGTCGGCCATCTGGTCGATCTCGGCGTCGGTCGAGATCAAGGGCGGGCCGAGGCAGACGATGTCGCGCGCCTCGCCGGTGCCGCCCGGATAGAAGAAGACCCCGTGCTGCAGGCCGTGGCCGACGACGCGCTGGGTGATGCGTTCGGACGCGTCGAACTGCTCGAGGCTTTCGCGGTCGCGCACCAGCTCGATCGCCTGCAGCAGCCCGCGCCCGCGGATGTCGGCGACGTTCGGGTGCTGGCCGAGCCGCGCGCGCAGCCGCGCCGCGAGCCGCTCGCCCTGCGTCGCGGCGCGGGCGACCAGCTGCTCGCGCGTCAGGATCTCCAGCACCTTCCCGGCGGCGGCGCAGGCGGCGGGCAGCGCCCCGAACGTGTGGAACATCACGTCGAGCCCCGCCTCGCCGATCGGCTCGGCGACCTCGCGCGTCGCGAAGACGCCGCAGATCGCGCCATAGCCGCCGCCGAGTCCCTTGCCTGAGACCAGGATGTCGGGCCGGACGCCCCAGTGCTCGACGCCGAAGCGCGCGCCGGTGCGGCCAAAGCCGGTCATCACCTCGTCGATGATGAGCAGGATGCCGAACTCGTCGCAGAGCGCCCTGAGGCCGGGCAGATAGTCGTCGGGCGGCACGATGGCGCCGCCGCTGGAGCCGGTGATCGGCTCGGAGACGAACGCGGCGATGGTCTGCGGCCCCTCAGCCTCGATCGCGGCGCGCGTCGCCGCGAGGTAGTAGGCGCCGGCGTCCGGGTGGTTGGGCCCGAGCGGGCAGCGCAGCGGCGAGGGCGTCGGCGCGGCGGGGAAGCTCTGCAGGAAGCCCTCCAGCCCGCGCTTGCGGCCCTTGTGGCCGGAGAGGCCGGCCATGGCGATCGTCGTGCCGTGATACGAAAGCTCGCGCGACATCACCTTCAGCCGGCGCGCATCGCCCTTGGCGGCATGGTGCTGCAGCGCGATCTTCACCGCCGCCTCGACGCCCTCGGAGCCGCCGCTGGTGAGGTGGATGTGGTGCAGGCCGTCGGGCAGCCAGTCGCGGCGCAGCCGTTCGGCCAGCGCCTCGCGCTCGGGCGTGCGCCAGTTGGGCACCACGAACGCCGAGGCGGCGCCCGCCCTGGCGATCGCCTCCATCACCTCGGCGCGGCCGTGGCCGACGTTGACGACGATCGCCCCGCCGGCCGCATCGAGGATCCGCCGCCCGTCGTCGGTGATCAGCCAGGCGCCCTCGCCGCTCACCACGCGCATCGAGCGCGACGGCAGGAACGGCCAGTCGCGAAGCGCGGCGTCTTCCTCGGCGAGCACGGTCATCGGCGTCTCCTACCTGCGCGAACCCGAGGTCGACATAGAAGGCCAACGCCAGCCGCCTGCAACCGGCGAGGCTTGCGAAGCACTCGCGGCGCGCCTAGCTGGCGCGCATGGCGCTCGCCCCGAAGACCGTGCATCCGCGCATCGACTGGGACGGTCTCGACGCGCTGAAATACGAGGACGAGGCCGCCGCCGTACAGCGGCTGCTCGCCGCAGAGCCGCTGGGCGCCGACGCCGAGCGGGTGCGCCGCGAAGCCGTGCAGCTGGTGATCGAGGCGCGGCGGCTGGCGCGCCGGCAGGGCGTGGTCGAAAGCTTCCTGCAGGAGTTCAGCCTTTCGACGCCCGAAGGCCTGGCGCTGATGTGCCTGGCCGAGGCGCTGCTGCGCACGCCCGACGAATCCACCCGCGATGCGCTGATCGCCGAGAAGATCGGCTCGGCAGACTGGGCGAGCCATGTCGGCCGCTCCGACAGCCTGTTCGTCAATGCCGGGACCTGGGGCCTGATGCTGACCGGGCGGCTGGTCGAGCCGGACGAGGGCGCACGGCGCGACCTCGCCGGTTTCCTGAAGCGCCTGGCCGGTCGGATTGGCGAGCCGGTGATCCGCCGCGCCGTGGCCACCGCCATCGGCGTGATGGGCGACCAGTTCGTGCTCGGCCGCACCATCGAGGCGGCGCTGGCCCGGGCGGCGCGCTCGGGATTCGTCTGCTCGTTCGACATGCTGGGCGAAGGCGCGCGCACCTATGCCGACGCCGAGCGCTACGAGGCGGCCTATCTGGCCGCCGTCGCGGCGGTGGGCGAGGCGGCCGGCGGGCTCGGTCCCGAGCAGGGCCACGGCGTCTCGGTGAAGCTCTCGGCCCTGCACCCGCGCTACGAAGCGACGCAGGCCGCGCGCGTGTTCGACGAGCTCTATCCGCGGCTCGTGCGCATCGCCTGCGCCGCCGCCGAGCACGACATCAACCTGACGCTGGACGCCGAGGAGGCCGACCGGCTGGTGCTGTCGCTGCAGCTGCTCGATGCGTTGGCGCGCGAGCCCTCGCTCGGCGAATGGCGCGGGCTCGGCCTCGCCGTGCAGGCCTACCAGAAGCGCGGTCAGGCGGTGATCGACGCCGTCGCCGAGCTGGCGCGCCAGAGCGGCCGGCGGCTGATGGTGCGGCTGGTGAAGGGCGCCTACTGGGACGCCGAGATCAAGCGCGCCCAGATCGGCGGCCGGCCGGACTATCCGGTCTGGACCACCAAGGCGGCGACCGATGTCGCCTATCTCGACTGCGCCGACCGGCTGCTGGCCGCCGCGCCCGACCTCTTTGCGCAGTTCGCCACCCACAACGCCCACACGCTGGCCTCGGTGAAGGCGCTGGCCGAGCGGCGCGGCGTGCGCTGCGAGCGCCAGCGGCTGCATGGAATGGGCGAGGCGCTGCACGCGGCCGCCGCGGCGACGGGCTTCGAGATGCCGCTGCGCGTCTACGCCCCGGTCGGCGGCCACGAGGACCTGTTGCCCTACCTGGTCAGGCGGCTGCTCGAGAACGGCGCCAACACCTCGTTCGTGAACGCCTTCCTCGACGAAGCCGTCGGGCCGGAGAAGGTCGCCGGCGGTCCGATCGCGGCGTTGCAGGCGCTGCCGTCCAGGCATCCGCGCATTCCCAAGCCGCGCGACATCCTGCTGCCCGAGCGCCGCAGCGCCGCCGGCCTCGACCTCAGCATCGCCGTCGAGCGCCGCGTGCTGACCGACGCGGTCGCCGAGCTCGATCGGCGCGGGGTTCCCGCCGCCCCGGCCGATGCGACGGCGGCCGACATCGATCGCGCCTTCGCGGCGGCGAGGGCCGCGCAACGCCGCTGGGATGCGGCGGGCGGCGGCGGCGCGCGCGCGAAGCTGCTCGGCGCGGTCGCCGATCGGATCGAGGCGG
>Ga0134125_10002567_pt1 | contig 21445 bp, 17 predicted proteins | sample KB31751_FD_96464 | JGI IMG/M metagenome (GOLD analysis project Ga0134125, IMG submission 96464) | Terrestrial soil microbial communities with excess Nitrogen fertilizer from Kellogg Biological Station, Michigan, USA - KB3-175-1 | ecosystem: Environmental > Terrestrial > Soil > Unclassified ... | reverse complement strand
TCCCGTAAGTCACTGGAATTACATGAATATCGTCATTGTGGAGTCGCCGGCGAAAGCCAAGACGATCAACAAATATTTGGGCTCGTCCTATGAGGTTCTGGCCTCCTTCGGCCATGTCCGCGACCTCCCGGCCAAGAACGGATCGGTCGATCCGGACCACAATTTCAAAATGATTTGGGAGGTCGACTCCAAGGCGGCCGGCCGGCTGAACGATATCGCGAAATCCCTGAAGGGCGCAGACCGCCTGATCCTTGCTACCGACCCTGATCGCGAGGGCGAAGCCATCTCCTGGCACGTGCTGGAAGTGTTGAAGGAAAAGCATGCGCTGAAAGACCAGAAGATCGAGCGGGTGGTGTTCAACGCCATCACCAAGCAGGCGGTCTCGGAAGCGATGAAGAACCCGCGCCAGATCGATGGGGCGTTGGTAGATGCCTATATGGCGCGCCGCGCGCTGGACTATCTGGTCGGCTTTACCCTCTCCCCTGTCTTGTGGCGCAAGCTGCCCGGCGCCCGCTCCGCGGGGCGCGTGCAGTCGGTGGCGCTGCGGCTGGTCTGCGACCGCGAGCTCGAGATCGAGAAGTTCGTTGCCAGGGAATATTGGTCGCTGGTCGCGACCCTGCTGACCCCGCGCGGCGAAGCCTTCGAGGCGCGCCTGGTCGGCGCCGACGGCAAGAAGATTCAGAGGCTCGACATCGGCTCGGGCGCGGAAGCCGAAGCCTTCAAGAAAGCGCTGGAAGCCGCGGCCTTCACCGTTACCACGGTCGATGCCAAACCGGCACGGCGCAATCCGCAGGCGCCCTTCACCACCTCGACGCTGCAACAGGAAGCGAGCCGCAAGCTAGGTTTTGCGCCGGCGCACACCATGCGCATCGCCCAGCGTCTTTACGAAGGCATCGATATCGGTGGCGAGACCACCGGTCTCATTACTTATATGCGTACTGACGGCGTGCAGATCGCGAATGAGGCGATCACCCAGGCGCGCCAGGTGATCGGCGAGGACTACGGCAAGGCCTACGTCCCCGATGGCCCGCGCCAGTACCAGACCCGCGCCAAGAACGCGCAGGAAGCGCACGAAGCGATCCGCCCGACCGACCTGTCGCGCCGGCCTGACGCCATGCGCCGCAGGCTCGATGCCGACCAGGCCCGGCTCTACGAGCTGATCTGGAAACGCACGATCGCGAGCCAAATGGAATCGGCCGAACTGGAGCGCACCACCGTCGATATCACAGCGACGGCCGCATCTCGCGTGCTGGAGCTCCGTGCCACCGGGCAGGTCGTCAAGTTCGACGGCTTTCTTGCCCTCTATCAGGAAGGCCATGACGACGATGGCGACGAGGACGACAGCCGCCTGCCCGCGATGAGCGAAGGCGAAAACGTCAAGCGCAAGGGGCTTGCGGTCACCCAGCACTTCACCGAACCGCCGCCCCGTTTCTCGGAGGCTTCCCTGGTCAAGCGGATGGAAGAGCTTGGGATCGGCCGGCCCTCGACCTATGCCTCGATCCTGCAGGTGCTCAAAGACCGCGGCTATGTGCGGCTGGAAAAGAAGCGTCTCTACGGTGCGGATAAGGGCCGCGTCGTGGTCGCGTTCCTGGAAAGCTTCTTCCGCCGCTATGTCGAATATGATTTCACGGCCGATCTCGAAGAGCAGCTCGACCGCATCTCCAACAACGAGATCTCCTGGCAGCAGGTACTCAAGGACTTCTGGCGGGACTTCATCGGCGCGGTCGACGACATCAAGGACCTGCGCGTCGCCGAAGTCCTGTCCGTGCTCGATGAGATGCTGGGGCCGCACATCTATCCTCAGCGTGCGGACGGCGGCGATGTCAGGCAGTGCCCGACCTGCGGCACCGGCAAGCTGCATCTGAAGGCCGGCAAGTTCGGTGCTTTCGTCGGCTGCTCGAACTATCCGGAGTGTCGCTACACGCGTCCGCTTGCCGCCGAGAGCGAGGCCGCCACCGCCGATCGCGTACTGGGCCAGGATCCCGAGACCGGGCTCGATGTTGTCGTCAAGGCGGGACGCTTTGGTCCCTACATCCAGCTTGGCGAGCAGAAGGATTACGAAGAAGGCGAGAAGCCCAAGCGCGCCGGAATCCCCAAGGGCACCAATCCCGCCGATGTCGATCTCGAGCTTGCACTCAAGCTGCTGTCGCTGCCACGCGAGGTCGGCAAACATCCCGAAACGGGTCTGCCGATCACTGCCGGCATCGGTCGCTTCGGACCGTTCGTGCGTCATGACAAGACCTATGCCAGCCTGGAGGCGGGCGATGAGGTCTTCGACATCGGCTTGAATCGCGCCGTCACGCTGATTGCGGAGAAAGCGGCAAAAGGTCCGAGCCGGCGGTTCGGCGCCGATCCCGGCAGGGCGCTGGGCGATCATCCGGGTCTCGGGCCCGTCGCGGTGAAGAACGGCCGCTATGGCGCTTATGTCACCGCCGGCGGCGTCAACGCTACCATCCCGAGCGAGTTCGACAAGGACAGCATCACGATCGAGCAGGCTATCGCGCTGATCGACGAGCGTGCAGCCAAAGGCGGCGGCAAAGGCAAAGCCAAGGCCACAAGGACAAAGGCAGCAAAAGCCAACGCCGCCAAGCCGGCCAAGAACGAGCCCGCCGAGACCGATGCGGAGACACCGAAGCCGGCCAAAAAGGCGGCAGTGAAAAAGGCTGCCGCCAAGCCGAAATCGGATGCCACCCGCAAGGCGCGTGCGCCGGTGGCAACGGCGGCCAAGACATCCGCGGCAAAACCTGCGCCGGCCTCGAAACCGGCGGCAAAAAAGAGCGCCGGAAAGGCTCGCTAATCACGGTGAAGAAAACCAAGGACAATGGCTTTCCCGACCGCGAGGCCATTGTCGCCTTCATCCGCCAGAATCCCGGCAAGGTCGGGACACGCGAGATCGCCCGCGAATTCGGGTTGAAAAACGCCGATCGGGCGGAACTGAAGCGCATACTGCGCGAGCTTGCCGACGTCGGCAGCATCAAGAAACACGGCAGGAAGCTGCAGGAAACCGAGGCGCTGCCGCCGACTGTCGTGGCCGACATCACCGGCCGCGACCGCGACGGCGAGTTGATCGCAACCCCGACGGAATGGGACGAGGTCGAGAACGGCGAGCCGCCCAAGATCCGCATTCATCTGTCGCGCCGCGCGCGACCCTCCGCGAGTGCGGGTGTCGGCGACCGCGCGCTGCTGCATGTCGAATCGTCCGATGAAGGCGCCGGCGCGAGCTATCGCGGCCGCATCATCAAGATCATCGATCACGCCAAGAGCCGCATCCTCGGAGTTTTCCGCAAGCTTCCCGACGGCGGCGGCCGCCTGGTTCCCGTCGATCGCAAACAGGCTGGTCGCGAACTCAACATCGCGAGCGCCGACAGCCAAGGCGCCCAGGATGGCGATCTCGTCAGCGTCGATCTGATCCGCACCCGCGCCTTCGGCCTCGCTTCCGCGCGCGTCAAGGAGCGGCTGGGCGCTATCGCCTCGGAGAAGGCGATCAGCCTGATCGCGATCCACGCCCACGAAATCCCGATGGAATTTTCGAAAGCTGCGCTGCGCGAGGCCGAGGAAGCGCAGCCCGCGACGCTCAAGGGCCGCGAGGACTGGCGCGAGGTGCCGCTCGTCACTATCGATCCGCCGGATGCAAAGGACCACGACGACGCCGTGCATGCGGAGCCGGATCCGGATCCCAAGAACAAGGGCGGATTCATTCTTCACGTTGCGATTGCCGACGTCGCCTTCTATGTGCGCCCGGATGCTGCGCTCGACCACGACGCCTTGATGCGCGGCAACTCGGTCTATTTCCCGGACCGCGTGGTGCCGATGCTGCCCGAGCGCATCTCCAACGATCTCTGCTCGCTGGTGCCGGGCGAGCCCCGCGGCGCGCTGGCGGTGCGCATGGTGATCGGAGCCGAGGGGCGCAAGCGCTCGCACAGTTTCCATCGCGTGCTGATGCGCTCGGCCGCCAAGCTCAATTACGCGCAGGCGCAGGCGGCGATCGACGACCGGCCCGATGACACCACGGGCCCCCTGCTCGCTCCGATCCTCAAGCCGCTCTATGCGGCCCATGAGGCGATCAAGCATGCGAGACGTGAGCGCGACCCGCTCGATCTCGACATTCCCGAACGCAAGATCCTGCTCAAATCCGACGGCACGGTCGATCGCGTGATCGTGCCGCAGCGTCTCGATGCGCACAAATTGATCGAGGAATTCATGATCCTCGCCAATGTGGCCGCCGCCGAAACGCTGGAAAAAAAGGCGCTGCCGCTGATCTATCGGGTGCACGACGAGCCGAGCTTCGAAAAGGTGCAGGCTTTGCAGGAATTTCTGCGCACGCTCGATCTGCCTTTTGCCAAGGGCGGTCCGCTGCGCCCCTCTCTGTTCAATCGAGTGCTGGCGCAGGTTCAGGGCCAGGATTACGAGCACCTCGTCAACGAAGTGGTGCTGCGCTCGCAAGCGCAAGCAGAATATTCCGCCGAGAATTACGGCCATTTCGGCCTGAACCTGCGTCGCTACGCGCATTTCACCTCGCCGATCCGCCGCTATGCCGATCTGATCGTGCATCGCGCGCTGATCCGCGCGCTTGCGCTCGGCGAAGGCGCGTTGCCCGATGGCGAGTCGCTCGAGACCTTAAGCGAGATCGCGGCGCAGATTTCCGCGACCGAACGCAGAGCCATGAAGGCCGAGCGCGAGACCGCCGACCGGCTGATCGCCCATCACCTCGCTGACCGCATCGGCGCGACCTTTCAGGGGCGCATCTCCGGGGTCACCCGCGCCGGGTTGTTCGTGAAGTTGGATGATACCGGCGCCGACGGTTTCATCCCGATACGCTCGCTAGGGGCCGAATATTTCAATTATAACGAAACCCGTCACGCTCTGGTCGGTTCACGCTCCGGAGCCACCCACCGGCTGGGTGACGTGGTCGACGTCCGCCTAGTCGAGGCGCAGCCGGTAGCGGGTGCGTTGCGGTTCGAGCTCTTGAGCGAGGGCGGCTTGGCGGCCACCGAGCGCAGGCGGGATGGCGCAAAGCTGCGCGCTGCACAGTTGCGCCGCGCCGCGCGTGAAAAGGGACACAAGCAGAGACGGAAAAAAGTCGGCAACGGGAGAGCGGGCAAGACCAAGCGAGGCAAGTGATGGATAGGGTCAATCCCGCCACCAAGATATGGACGCGCGAGACCGACGGGGCCGCTGCGATCGAGAAGCGCGACCTCTGGCTTGCCATGAAACGCGGCTTTCGCAGCCGCTGCCCGCGCTGTGGCGAAGGCAAGCTATTTCGCGCCTACCTCAAGGTGGACAATAACTGCTCGGAGTGCGGCCTCGATTTTACGCCGCAGCGCGCCGACGACTTTCCAGCCTATCTCGTCATCGTCATTGTCGGGCACATCGTCGTGGGGCTGGCGCTTTTGATTGAAACCAACTTCGCGCCCCCGGTCACGCTGCAGCTTGCGATCTACCTGCCCCTGACGCTGATCCTGACGCTGCTGTTGCTGCAACCGGTCAAAGGCACCGTCGTGGGGCAGCAATGGGCGCTGCGTATGCATGGCTTCGACGACCAAAATGGCTATAGCGACGACCCGCCGCTCTGGCTAAACAGTGGCAAAGAATGAGGCAAGGGATCGTCGGGGCGGACATGACGGAGGCAGCGGTCAAGGCAAAAGAAGAAAAGCGCGAAGAGAAGGAAACCGATCATCACCCTTATTACCGGCCGAAGGATGCGGCGACGCTGATCCTGGTCGATCGCTCAGGTCCCATTCCGAAAGTGCTGGTGGGCCGGCGCCATGACAAGGTCGTGTTCATGCCCGGCAAGTTCGTCTTCCCAGGTGGCCGCGTCGACAAATCGGATTACCGGATCCCGGCAGCGGCGCCTATGCCGCAAGAGCTCGAAGCCAACCTCTTCAAAGGCAGCCCGAAGATCACCGCCTCGCGCGCGAAGTCGCTGGCGATTGCCGCGATCCGCGAGGCCTGCGAGGAGACCGGCCTCTGTCTCGGGCGCCAGACGGAAAGCGCGGCGGCCAAACTCGACGGCCCCTGGGCACCGTTTGCCGAAGCTGGCCTGCTTCCTGATCCCTCCGGCCTGTTCCTGATCGCCCGCGCCATCACCCCGCCCGGCCGCGTGCGCCGCTTCGATACCCGTTTCTTCACCGCCGACGCCTCCGCCATCACCCATCGTGTCGAAGGCGTGGTGCATGCCGATGCCGAGCTGGTCGAATTGGTCTGGGTCGAACTCGGCTCGCAGCCGCTGGCCGATTTGCATCAGATGACCAAGAACGTCCTGGGCGAACTGGAGCGGCGGCTCGCAACCGGTCCGCTCCGCCACGACGCGCCGGTGCCGTTCTTCCATTTCTACGGTGGCAAGATGCAGAAGGATATTTTGGGCTGAGATGCGTAGAACCCTCCTGACACGGAGGCGTTAACCGGCACTGCTCCTTGAGCAGTCCGGCGCTGTCGGAACACGGCGCTGGCATTTGCTCAAGGCGGATGCCATGCAACATCAAGCGGCGATCAAGACTGACATTCCGTTTCGGCTCGACCGGCTCCCGTGGAGCCGGTTTCACGTGCTCGTCGTGCTCGGCCTCGGCATCACATGGATTTTGGACGGCCTGGAAGTGACGATCGTCGGCTCCCTGGGGCCGGCCCTGCAAAGCCCGCAAACGCTGCAATTATCGAGCCCCAATTTGGGTCTGGTCGCCTCGCTCTACGTCGCAGGCGCGGTCGCGGGAGCCCTGATATTCGGCTGGCTGACGGACCGGTTTGGGCGGCGATTGGTGTTTTATCTCACACTGATCATTTATCTCGCCGGCGTGCTGCTTAGCGCGCTCTCGTGGAATTTCCTGAGCTTCGCCTGTTTCAGGATGCTGACCGGCTTTGGCATCGGCGGCGAATATGCGGCCGTCAACTCGGCTATCGACGAGCTCATACCGGCAAAATACCGGGGGCGCGTCGACTTGATCGTCAACGGCAGCTTTTGGCTCGGTGCGGCATTCGGCGCGCTGGCCTCGCCTTTCTTGCTCGACCAGCGAATCTTCTCGGCCAATCTGGGCTGGCGCCTGGGCTTTGGCATCGGCGGTCTGCTCGGCACCACAATCCTCGTGTTACGGCGATTTGTCCCGGAAAGCCCGCGCTGGCTGGTCACGCACTGCCAGAACGAGCAAGCCGAGAGGATTGTGCGGGACATCGAGCAAACGGTCGCCGATTCAGCCGGCCCGCTGTCACCGCCGGAGGGCAGCCTGACCGTTCATCCTCGCAAGGTCTTTGGCCTCACCATGATCTTCGCGGCGATGACGGGAAAATATCGCGAGCGCAGCATCCTCGCGGTTGCGCTGATGATCGCGCAGTCATTCCTGTACAATTCGGTGTTCTTCACCTTCGGCTTGATCCTGGCTCATTTCTATCAAGTCCCGGACGCGCACGTCGGCTTTTATGTCCTGCCGCTCGCCATCGGCAATTTCTGCGGACCGCTGCTGCTCGGATCCCTGTTCGACACCGTTGGCCGCAAGAAGATGATTGCAGGCACATTCACGCTCAGCGGGATCTTCCTCCTGGCGACAGCTGCCCTTTTCGGCCTCGGATGGCTGACGGCGGTCACGCAGACTGTGGCTTGGGTCGTCATCTTCTTCTTCGCCTCGCCAGCCGCGAGCTCCGCCTATCTTACGGCCAGCGAAATCTTCCCGCTTGAAACGCGCGCCCTTGCGATTGCCTGCTTTTATGCGATCGGCACCGCGGTTGGCGGCGGCATCTCGCCCGCTCTGTTCGGGTGGCTGATCGAGACCGGCTCGACATGGCACGTCAGCCTTGGATATGCGCTCGCGGCGGTGCTGCTCCTCGGCGCGGCCGCGGCGGAGATGAAATTCGGCATCGACGCCGAACAGCGATCGCTCGAAAGCATTGCCGAACCGCTATCCCAATGACCCGCACGGACGGCCCTGGCATGACGAGCATGTCGGCGGGCGGCCCAGAAAGAAAATAATCTTCTGCCGTTTCGCAATGGCGCCGTGCCACGCCCTACATATCTCTTTCCAGCAGCAACATCAGGGGAAAGCGAGCGATGGCCAAACGTCAACTCAAGCTCGGCGCCTTCATGCGGCCGGTCTCGATCCACACCGGCGCGTGGCGCTATCCCGGCGCCTGGCCTGATGCCAATTTCAACTTTGCGCACCTGAAAGACCTGATTCGCAAACTGGAGGCCGGCAAGTTTGACGCGTTTTTCATGGCCGATCACCTGGCCGTGTTGAACATGCCGATCAATGCGCTCAAGCGCAGCCACACCGTGACCTCCTTCGAGCCGTTTACACTGCTCTCGGCTCTGTCGAGCGTTACCGAGAATATCGGCCTGATCGCGACCGGCTCGACCACCTTCGACGAGCCCTATCACATCGCCCGCCGCTTCGCCTCGCTCGATCACATCTCCGACGGCCGCGCGGGCTGGAATATCGTCACCACCTCCAATCCCGACGCCGCCCTGAATTTCGGCCTCGACGATCACATGGAGCATGCCGAGCGCTATCGCCGCGCGCGCGAGTTCTACGACGTGGTGACGGGCTTGTGGGATTCCTTTGCCGACGACGCCTTTGTGCGCGACGTCGAGCAAGGGCTCTATTTCGATCCCGACAAAATGCATGTGCTCGATCACAAGGGCAAACATCTGAAGGTGCGCGGCCCGCTGAACATCGCACGCCCCGTCCAGGGCTGGCCGGTGATCGTGCAGGCCGGCGCGTCCGACGACGGCAAGCAGCTTGCGGCAGAGACCGCGGAAGCGGTGTTCACCGGCGGCGGCAGTCTCGCCGACGGGCAAAAACTGTACGCCGACATCAAGGGTCGCGCGGAAAAGGCCGGGCGCAATCCGGAGCATCTGAAGATCCTGCCCGGCGCGTTCGTCGTGGTTGGCGACAGCGTGGACGAGGCCAAGGAGAAGCGGGCGCTGCTCGATGCCCGCGTACATTACGACAGCGCGATTGCCTCGCTTTCGGTGATCCTCGGCACGGATGCCTCCGGCTTCGATCCCGACGGGCCGCTGCCGGAAGTCCCCGACACCAATGCGTCCAAGAGCGGTCGTCAGCGCCTGGTCGACCTCGCGGCACGCGACAAGCTCACGGTGCGCCAGCTCGCGCAGCGCGTCGGCGGCTATGGCGGGCTGTCCTTTGTCGGGACGCCCAAGACCATCGCCGACCAGATGGAGGAATGGCTGACGAGCCACGGCAGCGACGGCTTCAACATCATGTTCCCCTATCTGCCGCAGGGTCTCACCGACTTCGTCGACAAGGTGGTCCCGGAACTGCAGCGGCGAGAGATTTTCCGGAAGGAATATGAAGGCAGGACCTTGCGGGAGAATCTGGGCCTGCCACGGCCGAAAAACCGGTTCTTTTCAGCATAATGGATATGAATCGGCCGGTTTTCGCCCCGAAAACCTTGACTTTGGGCCGTTTCTGGCTAGGTTGCCGCCAACTCGCGCGCCCTTCGGGGCCGGCATCCCTGCCCCGCAAAAACTAAGGTTTTAAGACATGGCCAAGGCGGTCACCATCAAGGTCAAGCTCGTGTCCTCGGCGGACACCGGCTACTACTACGTCGCCAAGAAAAACTCGCGCACCATGACCGAGAAGCTGGTCAAGAAGAAATATGATCCGGTTGCGCGCAAGCACGTCGAGTTCCGCGAAGCAAAAATCAAGTAACATCGCGGGAATACTGCTGACTTCCGAACGGGGCCTTGGGCCCCGTTTTTATTTGCGCTGGCGCCTCTCTAAAGCATGATCCGGAAAGTGGAAACCGGTTTTCCCTTAGCTAACAAACGCGAAGCGTTTGCGCGGAGATCATGTTTAAACAAAGAGATGAGATCATGATCCGATTCCGTCCAATCGGATCATGATCTTCGGGCATGATCCTTGAGTGATGGCAGCGGGATCGCGCTTGAGAATGGGTTCGCCATGGTCGCAACCTCTGACGAAGGCAATGTCGGCGGCTATTCGGTCACCTATGAGCGCGAAGAGAGCTATTTTCCGGTCTATATCACGGCGGCGCTGGCGCTGATTTTCCTCACCGCGACCTGGATCACCGGCGCGCTGTATTGGCTCGTGCCTGCGGCCGCCGCGGCGGCCTTCACCTATTACAACATGCCGCTCCTGGAGACGGGACGCCCGACCATCGGCGCCAACCAATACGGCATCTTCATCCAGGCCTTCGGGCTGATCCGCTGGCGTGCCATCGAACGCATCGATCTCGTCGAGATCGCCGAGCGCGCCATGACCGTGCATGAATTGCAGATCGTCCTCAATGTTCCCCTTACCAGCGCGCTGGTCGCAGACTGGCGCAAGCAACCGTGGTACCGACGCTTCATGCGCCTGCCCTGGCGCATGAACCACAACAACATGGTGCGGATCGATATCGAGCCCTTTGACCAGCCACACGACGCGATCCACCGTACCTTCTTGCGGATGTGGCGCTACTATCGGAGCTAAGCGCTTTTCTTCTCCCTCTCCCCGTTCTTACGGGGGCGCGACGAGCAAAGCTCGCGCTGGAGGGTCGGGGTGAGGGGCTGCCTCCAGGCACCGAGTTCGTAGAGTGTCCCCCTCACCCGAAATTTGCGCTCTGCGCAAATTTCGACCGCTCCCCGCGAGCGGGGCGAGGTAATCACCACGGCCGTCGCCACCCTACGAATTCACGTCCTCATCACGACGTGCGCATAATCATCCGGCTGCATCCCATAGGTCCACGCGACTGCCTCCCGGGCCGTCTGGATGTTCGCGGGCACTTGCAGGAAGAAGTGCTTATGCGTGCCGTCCGGCTCCGGTGTGGCGTTGATCACTTCGACGGCGGACCAGATGTCGTAATTGAACCAGATCCTGCGCCAAAGCACACCGGTCTCGTCCGCGGCGACTTTTCTTGCCCCGCCGAGCGCGACGTAGCGCTGCGGCGTCATGATCTCGATCATGCAGCGGCGCAGCTGAACGTTGGTTTCAGCGTCGATGGCCGCAAGCGAGATCTTTTCCGGCTGCTCGATCATCCAGCTTGGCACTTCCACGCCCTTCCAGGCAAAGACCGACCAGCCATCGGCAAAACGCAGCGCCGGACCGCTCGCAAAATGCAGCCGGCCCGCCGCATCGCCATGCAGAACGCACGGCCGTTCCGAGAGCCAGCAGGTGTACTGATGCGGCAGCAGCCAGCCTGCATTGGCCGCCACCTGCCAAAGCCCGAGTAGCGGACTGGTCTCGTTTTTAAGGCCAAGCACGCTGCGGGCGTATTCGTGAATGCCGAGCCAGGACAGCTCGTTCGGGCCGGCCGCGTTGTAGCGAGGGCCATAGCGCCCCGTGAGCAAGGCGAGCGCGTTCGGCCATGACAGTGGACGCGCGCTCAAGAGCCGCTCGATCAGCGATCTGCCGTCATGCGCCGTTCCCGTGGCCTGCTCGATGAGGTCGGTAACGGGCTCGAGCAGTGCATCGTCCGGATTGACCGTGCGCTCGACCTGCGTCCAGACGCGCCTCTGCAGGCGCTTTCGCATGCGCGCGCGAGCCTGCCGCCGCGGCCGATCGATCACGGCCGATTTGACGTTAGCGCCATCGCGGCCTGAGGCTCGGCGGGCGCGTTCGAACAGGGCGACCGGACTGTCGCGCCAGACGAAGCGGACCGGCGCTTCCAGCCCCGCAGCCTGATAGGCGAACTGTACGCCCTCCTCGGCCGCCTCACGGTCACACGGCGCTGTCGAACGGCGGATCGCGAGCCATCGCGCGCGATAGCGGTCGAGCGCAGCGGCCTGCTCCGCCGTCAGCGCCTCAATCGGCGAGGACACGCGCATCCTTCGGCCCGAGTTCGCGCTGCCGGCGAACCCGGTAGGTTCCGCGAGGCAATGTGATCGGCGCATGCTCCTCGTGAGTCACCCGCGCCGAAGGAGAAGCAACCTGGACATGCCCGATATAGAGACCCGCGGGAATATCGGCTGCGAGATTCTCGTCACGGAACATTGTGACGCGTTCCGCGATGGCATGGCGATGCCCGCTCTCCTCGCCCTCCGCCAGCACCATGGCCACGCCGTCGAGATTTTCCGTCACCGTGCCCGACGGAGCCGTATCCGTGACCCGCTCCAGCAGCAGATCGCCTTGCGCAAAAATCTCCCTCATCGCCATCTCCTTGTGCTCTTGAGCACCCGGCGCGGCGCTGGGTGCTCTCAGTTCCACCCAATTTCTTCTTTAAGCATCCTTCGGCGCGAACGTTCGCGCCGGAGGGCTGTCTTCAGTATCGGTTAGTATAGCACCTTCAGTGCACGACTTCTCCATGCAGTGCGAGATCGAGCCCCTCGCGCTCTGCGTCCTCCGAGACACGCAGGCCCACGAACATCTTGACGATGACCAGGATGATTAGACTGATCACGGCGTCATAGATGAACACCGTTGCCACACCGATGCACTGATTGATGAACTGGCCGGGGTTGCCTTCCAGCAGGCCCGCGGTGCCGCCATATTGCTTCACCGCGAACACGCCGGTGAGCAGCGCGCCGGCGATGCCGCCCAGCGCGTGCACGCCGAAGCAATCCAGCGCGTCATCGTAGCCGAACGTCCGCTTCAACCCGGTGCAGCCCCAGTAGCAGGCGACGCCCGCGGCAATGCCGATGGCAAACGCCCCGACCGGGCCGACGAAGCCGGACGCCGGCGTGATGGCCACGAGACCTGCGACCGCGCCCGAGCAGATGCCGACCACGGTGGGCTTGCCCTTCAGCGACCATTCCACCAGCATCCAGGTGAAGGCGGCCACCGCGGTCGCGATCTGCGTGACCAGCATCGCCATGCCCGCCTGCATGCCCGCGCTCACGGCGGAGCCGGCATTGAAGCCGAACCAGCCGACCCACAACAGCGAGGCGCCGATGAAGGTGAGCACCATGTTGTGAGCCGGTCCACTGTTGGCGCGCCTGCCGAGCATGATCGCGCACATCAGCCCGGCAACGCCCGCATTGATATGCACGACGGTGCCGCCCGCGAAGTCGAGCACCTTGACCCAGGCGTTGTCATTGCCGGACGAGAAGATGCCGTCCGGCCCCCAGACCCAATGCGCGACCGGCGCATAGACAAAGATCGCCCACAGGCCGATGAACCAGAGCATGGCTGAGAATTTCATCCGCTCGGCGAACGCACCGGCGATCAGCGCGGGCGTGATGATGGCAAACGTCATCTGGAAGCAGATGTAGACGCTCTCGGGGATGGTCGGGGCCAGCGGATTTGGATTGCCGATCCCGCCCGCGCCGATGTCGCTCAGCATGTCCTTGAGGAACATGCGGTCGAGGCCGCCGATGAAGGGCGTACCGGCGCGGAATGCCAGGCTGTAGGTCAGGATGGCGAACAGGATGGTGACGAGGCAGGTCACCGCAAAACTGGTCATCACGGTGTCGCCGACATTTTTCTTGCGCACCATGCCGCCATAGAACAGGCCGAGCCCAGGGATCGTCATCATCAGAACCAGTGCCACCGAGGTCAGCATCCAGGCGGTGTCGCCGGAGTTCGGCGTGCATTTTTCCAGGATCTTCCCGCCGCAAGCACGCGGCGTGTCGTCGGCGAAGGCGACGTTCCCCAGCGCGAGCCAGAGCAGCGCACCCCCTGCCAGCACCGCTACGAACGCCGCGAGCCTTTGGCGCGCGAATTTCCCCAATTCCATCGCCGTCCTCCTTGTTCGAAGCCTTGCCAGTGCATTTTCGGTCAGGCCTTTCGGAACTCCTGGTTTTCGCGAGGCGCAGCGGGACGACCGGCGCCGACCGCGATGGCTCGCGCCTTGTCCCTCTCTGCTGTTGTTCGGAAATGGCGGTGAGATCGGCCGGCAGGGCGCAGGCGCGGCGTTAAGCACGGCACCAAGGCTGCCGACACCAAGGCTGCCGGCACCAAGGCTGCCCGGCGCTGCTGCGGGGCCGTCGACCCTGTGGAGCAGAGATTGGCGGCAAACGAGCCTCATGGCTGACCGGCCTTGTCCTTGGGCGTCCCAAGGTCGGGAACATCGATGATGCTTCCCGCCTCCAATTCTTAGCCAGGATCAGTCAAGATTCGTGCCATTCAGGAAATTCGGATTAACCTGCTGATGGGCGGTCAATTCTGCTTCCTCTCCGCGAGGAAGGATCTTCTCATGCCGCTTTCGATGGCAAATCTCCGCTCAAAAAATAGGCGGCTCAAGCCGCCGCAGCATCGGCGGAACTGTGAGGCGGATCAGCGCGGGTGACCTGGATGACGTCGGCCGTCAACCTCACCGCGAGCCCGATCCGCCAAGCCAAATCGTAGGAGCCGACCGTGTGGTAGATCAGGCCACCACCATAGGCGCCGACAAAGCTGCCGATCTGGTGGCTGGTGAAAGCAACGCCCTGGATCAGCGGCCCGATTGCGGATCGAACGTGACAAACACGACGTCGATCCTCTCCTGATCCGCCAAAAGCTCCGCATCGCTGATCATTCGCTGCAAATGTGCCTCAAACAGGTTGCCGGGCATCTTGCGACTGATCGTGTAGACGAAGCTTTCACCCTGTCTTTCGAGCGCGTCGCCGTCGCCCAAACGCATCAAGACATAACGTCCTGTCGAAGGGGGCGCTACGTCGGGAGAAATTTGCTGGATGGTGGCCATGCGTAACCCGCGTTTGTTCTCGGAAATCCAATAAGATTGCCTCGCCATTGTTCCTCGACCACGCCCTGCCTTGAGCCTCATTAGCGATTAGGCTCGCGCGCGGGAACGCAATATGTCGCGAAGAGCCAGAAGCTGCCATGAGCGGATGCAGCAAAATGACGTGGCGGCTGCGTTATTCGATCACCTCGTCGGCGCGGGCGAGCAAATTGATTGGGAAAGTGAGACCGAGTGCTTTGGCGGTCTTGAGGTTGAGGGCCAACTCAACTCTTGTCACCCGCTGCACTGGCAGGTCGGCAGGTCTTTCGCCCTTGAATCCGGCCGGTATAGACACCGGCTTGCCCCCAACCATCATACTGGTCCAGCCCATAGCTCATGAGACCGCCAGCCTTGACAGTCTCTCGCACGATATACATGGCAGGAATTGCGTGCCTCGCCGCCAGCGCGACGATTTGATTCTGGAGCGTAAAATTAAGCAAGCCGTCACCGCTTGGCAGGAGAGCGCGCACCTTCTGCTGAACGAGATTCGCAAAGGCCGTCTCGATCTCATTCCGGTTACTTGCATCCAACAATAGAAGGCGCACTCCGAGAGAAAGTGCCGCAGCCTGCACTTCTGTCGTTTCTGCCTGCGCATAAACAGGGTTGGTTGGGTTGCGGAGGTAAGCGGTCGACGTGGCCGTGGGCACGGATTCGTGCAGCAGTTCAAGGCGCTTCGCGACCGTTTCGACAAGATGAAGGTCGATGCCGGTCAAATTTCCGCCCGGCTGCTTGAGACTGCGGACGAGGCCGATCTGGACCGAATCGGCGCCCTGCATGAAAACGATCGGGATCGTTTGGGTGGCCGCTTTGGCTGAAAGGGCACCAAGTGTGCTCTCCAGTATAACGATCACGGCTACCTTTTGGCGAACTAATTCGGCAATCAAAATGGGTAGCTGATCGTTCTGACCGTATGCCCATCGATATTCAATCGCCACATTCCTGCCTTCGATGTAACCGATTTCTGCGAGGCTTCGATGAAAATAGGCGAGATAATCGCGCCTAGCGTCCGCCGATATGAGATGGCAAAAACCTATCATCGGCATCGCCTGCTGCGCGCGCGTAGCGCGCGGCCACCACACCGCCGCTGCGCCGCTGATCGCGACGATGAATTCTCGTCGTCGGATGCGGATTGCCATCTGCCCCTCCGCGTGAGGGGTCGTGTCTATGCAATCGAGGCGACGATATCACGCCTTGGCGAAGCAACGAACAATGCTTTTGCGCAGCGAACGTCTCGCGCCACCCATGTCCCTGCAGCGCGTATGGCGCGGCACACAGCCGTTACGCAAGGAACGATCCGCGAAAGGCATAAGGTGTGAGTCACGCCATCCGTACTCAGGTGGCATTTACGGCGGCCCGTCTCACTGCGGCCAATCGTTGCAGAGCGTGATTCCGATCATGATCAACGAGCCGATTGCGACCACCACCGGGCAGATATACGGCAACTCTTCCAGCACGCCGACAACGACCGCCCGAACGCGGCCAGTTCTCTTGATACGCGCGAAGCGCCAGCCTGCCACACCCATTCGGACACCTCCGTTTGGCCCCCAGCAGCGGCGGCCTGACTCTTCAACGCGAAGCGATCCGCGGCTATAGCCAATTCGGGTGTATCCCTGGATCAAGGTGAAGGAACCCTTGCAAGTCGTGCGCCATGTTAGGACGGCTAACCAGCGCATCGCGGGAATGCCTCGTTACGCCTTAGGGCAATCCGCAGTTGGACATCCGTCAAGCTGCCGTGGATCATCAGTTAGTTCACGGGATCAACAGCGCGGGACCGATAGGAGGAACCATCAACGTGGGCCGAGACATCGAATTGTCGCTGGCTCTCGGTTTCATGGCCTCACACGGGCCGGCCGGCTTAGCTCCGTCATCAACCGCAATCCACAAGATGGCCAACTTGCCCTTTAAAGGCCGGCCAGTGCATTCTCCGGGCCATGGGCACCAAATCCCGCGATCGACTTTACGGCACCTCGGTCCGCATAGCGGCCCAGTAGCCCTCTTCCGCCTCGTCAACCGCTACGTCGGCAACCTGCCGGCGATGCCCGGCGTCTTTCCTGATTATCCGGCTCCGGTGATTCGCAACACCGACCTCGGAACCGAGATGGTGACGATGCGCTGGGGCATGCCGCCGCCGCCGCGCACGGGCGGCCCGCCGGTCACGAACATCCGCAACACGTCGTCGCCCCACTGGCGCGGCTGGCTGAAGCCTGAGAACCGTTGCTTAGTCCCGGTCAACAGCTTCGCCGAATACGCGCCTGAACCGAACCCGGAAACGAAGAAAAAGGACGTCGTTTGGTTCGCGCTCAACGTCGATCGGCCGCTGTTCGCGTTCGATGGCGCGGATTGGCGTCATGCTGGCGCTGTACGGGCACTGAGATGGGACGATGCGCTAGGGGCATGCCCGGCAGCGCCGCGCCCCAATTAGGACCAACGGTCCTGATCCTCTTGGTGCGCCTGATCGTTGAGGCGGTCTGCGATATTTTCCGCAAGCTCCTCCGAGCTTGCATCGGCGATTTTCTGGCCCTTGTGCGTTTTTAGCTTCTCGTTTTCGGCTTCCACGGGAAAATCGTCAGGCTTGAGCGGTCTGTTGTCCTTTCTCATCTTGAACCTCCTCCTCTTGAACTTCCTCCTCGTTTCCTGCCTGTACGCGAAAACGATTGTACCTTGCACATGGTTGCGGCGAAGAGAGGCGTCATCCAAATTTCGTGGAATTTCGGCGACCTAAGGCACGCCGGCGCGCTCGATGGAAGTATTTGGGTAATGCGGGCTCGCAAGGATGGCGTCGGCTGGCCTTTACAGCATCACAACAAACCCGCCTTTACGCATATGGTGGCACGTCAACAAGCGTACCGATCAACCGCAACAAGGCTTGGTGCTCGGGTCCTTTCACCTCGCCTCGCAAGAACTCGCCTAGCTCAATGTGCGACAATCGACCACCGGAAGGCGCATTTGGCTGATGGATGATGAACGCATTGCCGTTGGAGGGCTCGCGCCCCAGGAACCAAGCATCACCGTTTGGGCTGCGATAGAGTTCTCGTCTCTCGGACATGGGAAGCTCCTGATCTTTGGCAGGCGTATAGGAACAGAACGCCCGCGCGTGGTTACAGGGCAATTAGGTAAAACGGTCTGAGCACTCATTTGCGTAAGCATGACATTCCGGCAGTGAGGCTGTCCTCTTTCAGGGCGAAGGGCGGTCTCGCTTCCGCCTGTCCCGGTTTCCAGGGTTAAGCTGTGTGAACATTTATTCACAACAGGCGTTGAGCTGGCGAGACCGTCGTCCGCCGTTAAATGACGGCGCATGTTGGGGATAGCCAAAGGCCCTCGTGCCCGCTGTTCTACTAGCGCTCCGACAGATAGCCAAAGACGGCGGTCTCGGCGTTCGGTTCTAGCGAGCCGCGCATTTGAAAGTGCGGGTTTGGGCGTTTTCGCTGACCCAAATGCGGAATGGGTTTTGACCTAGTGGGCGGGGTCCACCGACACGAAAGTTCTGCCTATGCGCAATCGCACTGACATCAATCACACTCACGCCAGGGCAATCTGTCTTGAGATCGGCGGACGACTACGCGGGTATCTTGGAGAAGAACCTGAGCTACCGCCAAACCTTAAAAAGCGGGTTGACCTGCTGCGCCAGTTAGAAGGTCCGTCGCCTTCAATCGTTCCCACCAACGAGAACGAGAATGGGGGCGAGCCGCCCAAGGACGCGAACCGACAGGATCGGTCGCCATTTGCTTGGCCGTGGCGACGAAAAAGCCGATAAGGATTGTTACCGATTGCGAGCGCTCTTGCACTCTGGCCGATCCTTGCCGTGACCTTCAGCTTGGCCCTGGCCCGCATCCGCCGAACGCCTGTTCGAAGGTCTCGCTTCGCAGGCAGCCGATCGACCAGATCGGGCATGAACCGCTCGACGAAGTCGCGGGTCGTGTCGTCGATCCACTCGACGGCGTCGAACGCCGTGATCTGCCCGGATCGCTTGGTAGTCGTCCGCCCTCATCGGCCTTGCCGTCTGGGCGGAGCAGTGTTTGCGTTGGACCCGTTATGATCACGGAAAAGCCCCGGCGAGGTGTAGCTCACCGGGGCTCTTTCGCATTCGTCAAACGCCGGTTACTCCGCCGGACGCCCGACGATCGATCGTATCGCAAAACCAAGTATACACGATCACTCGCGGGATGTCGAAGTCGGCAGTTAGTGCAAGGTGCGCCCGCAAAGCCTGCGGCGCCCGACGCATCACCAAGCCGCTTGGGGAGTGATGTATATCCCTTCGAGCGGTTCACGCCCGACGCTGTTCGACCTCAAAGGAGCCGGCGCTGGCTGACGCCGGTCGCTTCGATCAGGGCCGTGCTGCGAACGTTACTCAGCTTCTTCTCCGTCATCTTTCGCGCAACATGATCGACGTTTGGTCAAGCGCGGGCGCTTCGGCGGCGGGCCGGACAGGGGAGCTTCCTGGTTCTGCCCTCAACTCAATCCAGTTGGTGCTCTCGGCCAATTTGGCTCGATGAGGTTCTCAGACGTTAGGCGACCGACGTTCGATCAAGCGATTTGCCCGACGGGCGCGTTGCCCGAAAACCCTGTCAATCTCAGAATGCAAAAATATTCTTCTTTTCAGAATTTCTGATTTGCCGTAGTGTCTGTGCATCCCGCCTCGATTGCAGAGGGGCGTGTCGCGATCGTCACGAAACGCGGGGCGGGTTGCAGTGGACGCGGATGTGCCGACAGACGAGCGGCACGATCGCGGACGGCGAAGTCGTGTGGTCCTGGCGCGCCCATGCAGGCGCCAAGTTGGCGACGATGCTTGTCGCATCGCGCCGATGACGGTGGCAAACAGCTGGTTCACCGGGGAGAGCGCGAAGTAAGCCGTAAACCACTGCGCGGGGAAGGCCGGAGTGTTTCCGCCTGTACCTGTGGTCACGCGCCCTTCGCGCAATTTTTCTGGCGCGAGGGCCCCGGGTGCAGCGGTCACCCGGTCTTCCCTGCGCCCTCTGTCTCGAAGAGGGTAACGGACGATGCAAAGCTCGGGCGAATTCCCGTCGCGAGAATGCGGAGGCATGTCTCTCTCTACCCGTCATGCCCGCGGAAGCGGGCATCCAGTACGCCGCGGCCCATCGGCTCAAGCACGGGCGTCTCTGGAATACTAGATCGTCCGGTCAAGCCGGACGATGACAGCAGTGGAAAACCAGGCTAATTGAAATTGTACCCGGCTCCACCGCATATTGCCCTGAAAGCCTTACGCCGCCTGCGCCACCACGCGGTTGCGGCCGTCGTGCTTGGCGCGGTAGAGCGCCTTGTCCGCGCGCTTCAAGACATCGGCGATCGGCTCACCCTTCTTCTCAAGCGTCGACAGGCCGATCGAGATGGTCACCTCGATGTGCCTTGTCCCCTTGTCGACGGCGAAAGGCTCGCCGGCGATGGCACGGCGCAGCCGCTCGGCCACCATGCCGGCGACATGCAGGTCGGTCTCCGGCATCACGATCACGAACTCCTCGCCGCCGTAGCGGCAGGCGAGATCGATGCCGCGGATCGACTTGCGTATGCGCACGGCGAATTCGCGCAAGACGTCGTCGCCGGCATCGTGCCCGTAGGTGTCGTTGATCGACTTGAAATAGTCGATGTCGAGCATCATCAGCGCGAGCGGCTTGCCGCGGGATGCCGCCTGCTCGGCGAGCGTCGCCAGATGGCTCTCCATGTAGCGGCGGTTGTGCAGGCCGGTGAGCGCGTCCGTGATCGCCATCTCGATCGAGTTCTGCACGTTGTCGCGCAGGTGGTCGGCGTAGCGGCGGCGGCGCACTTGCGTGCGGGCACGCGCCAGGAGTTCATTCTTGTCGACCGGGCGCAACAAATAGTCGTTCACCCCGATCTCGAGCCCGCGGAGCAGCCGCGTGTTGCTTTCGGGATGGGCGATGGCAAGGATCGGCACGTGCCGCGTGCGCTCCAGCGAGCGGGCCTGGCTGCACAGTCGGAGCCCGTCGAAATTGTCGAGATCGAGCGAGATGATCAGGAGATCGTAGTTGCCCTCGGCGGCGTGAAACAGGGCTTCGGCCGGGTTCGGTTCGACATCGACGGTATGCTCGGCGGAGAGCGGCGGCGCCAAGCGTTCATAGGAAGAAGGCCGGTCATCAACCAGGAGGACGCGTCCTCCCTTGCCGGTATCGGCGACCGCGCTGCGCTCCGGCGCTTGAACGCCGATCTCGAGCGAGGTCAGCGCGCGCATTCGCAATTCATCCGTCATCATCTTCAATCGCGTCAGCGAGCGCACCCGTGCGAGCAGCACGATGTCGGAGACCGGCTTGGTGAGGAAATCGTCGGCACCGGCTTCGAGCCCGCGCACGCGATCCGCGGCGCTGTCGAGCGCGGTGATCATGACGACGGGAATGTGGTGGGTCGAGGGATCGGACTTCAGCCGACGGCAGACTTCGAAACCATCCATGTCCGGCATCATCACGTCAAGCAGGATGATGTCGCATTCCGCACGCTGGCAGACCTTGAGCGCCTCCGCACCGTTGCTTGCGGTCAGCACATCGAAATATTCGGCCGACAGACGGGCTTCCAAAAGCTTGACGTTGGCGGGGACGTCGTCGACCACCAGGATACGCGCAGACACCGAAACTCACTCCTACCCGATCTACCCAATAAAGCGCCGAACCGTCTCAATGAATTTGCCGACCGAGATCGGCTTGGAAAGATAGGCCTCGCAACCGCCCTCACGGATGCGCTCCTCGTCGCCCTTCATCGCGAAGGCGGTGACGGCCACCACGGGGATCGCGCGCAATTCCGGATCATCTTTGATCCAGCGCGTCACCTCGAGGCCGGAAACTTGCGGGAGCTGGATGTCCATCAGGATCAGATCGGGTCG
>Ga0134125_10002566_pt1 | contig 21446 bp, 12 predicted proteins | sample KB31751_FD_96464 | JGI IMG/M metagenome (GOLD analysis project Ga0134125, IMG submission 96464) | Terrestrial soil microbial communities with excess Nitrogen fertilizer from Kellogg Biological Station, Michigan, USA - KB3-175-1 | ecosystem: Environmental > Terrestrial > Soil > Unclassified ... | reverse complement strand
TTTTCCATATCTTGATACCCCTTCTATTCCAACTTTTTTTGCATCAACTGAATTGTCTGTTTCTAAATAGTCCAATGCCCGAGCGGCTCCCCAGCTCCAGGCTCTCAATGCGCCCCAATCATCCGGCTTACGCGGCTGACCTTTATTTATCAATCCAATGATTCCCTTCGTTAAACCATCGCCATTATCCGCCTGGATGCTGCTTGGGTCAATGGTGCAATAACCCCATCCTGCTGCCAATAACTGTTCTGTTGGCGATGCATCACCAGTGGGCGATGGTGCAAAAAAATTGAAATTCAGCTTTGTAATCGGTGAGTAAGCCGGATATTTATCAAAAATATTTTTTACAACGGGATTTGTTTTTATCATCATTTCTTTGAACGTTTCATTCAATGTTTCCATGTCATCATTGGAAGGCTGTGCAGGAGATGGAAACGATGGCTGGCCAAACATCATCAATACCGGAACAGTGCCTTTTACATTTGCCGGAACTACCAGCATCATTTTAATGTTTACATCAATTAATGGATAGGAACTGTTATCTACATGGCCAACAATTTCCTTTGCAATTACCGGTATAAATCCCCGAAAGATAAATTCCCGGTCCGTAACTTTTACAGTCCATGTTACTTTCGGAACATTTTTTGGAATTCTTCCATACACCTCGCGTTCATAATCTTCAACGATTTGCGGACGGCGAACTTTCCACCACATTTCGGGTGTGGTTACTTTTTTGCCGTCATTTGTTACAAGAATATCCGGCAACTTCGGACAAGGGTTGGCTTTCGTAGTATCATAATTTGCATGATTGGGTGCTGAAGGATTACCGCTTGGTCCAGGCCGAAGCGTCTGTATCCCCAGCTGCTTCATCATGTTTTCCTGGTTTTGTTGAGAGGTAAAGTTTACCGGTTTCAGATAGGAAACGCCGTTAATGGTTGTGTCTTGTGCGATAATAACATCTGAAATTATGATGGCAACCAAAAAGAGAAAAAACTTTTTCATGTGTTGAATTTTTATATGCCTCGTATTATTTGTATTGATATAATTTCACCTTCTGAATATTCCATTCGCCAACAGGAATTCTGATATGCCTGCCTTGATGGTCCTGGTCACCATTCATTCTTCTTCCCGGAATCCACTTGCCATTATCAAATTTGCCCTCTTCCGCCTGCAAAATGCCAACTGATTTATCAGTGCGATTAGATACGGTGAACGTCACAACAATTCCTGTTCCGGCAATTATAAAGTCGTTATCATTTTCCTGGATAATAATGGCGCCACTCATTGGCCAATCCGGTTTTTTTGCTTCAGGAGACCAGCCCAAAGTGTAATCATGCGATACTTTTAATTTGTAATTTCCTAAAATGATTTCTTCTGTTTTGGTTGCCGTATCTAACAACACGCCTTCCATTTTGCCCGTGCCTTTATACGTTAAAATCTGTGGAGATAATTGTGATAAAATGGAATAACTTTTTGTGATTGGCTCTTCTTCGGGATGCTCCGTGGATTCTATTGAAAAGGGAGAGAATCCCAACGCCTGGTAATGTCCAATTGCATAAAATACTTTCGGCGCATCAGAAGGTTCAAAGCGTATTTCAGGAATAAATAAAGGATTGTTTCCCCTGCTATACAAATCACAATAATGTTTAAAATAAGGGTTGTAAAAATCCGGAGATAAGAAATCAATTGCTGGTGCTCCTGCCTGCCATATATCTATTAAATGAGGCAATGGTCCTGCACTTGGATATTGCCCCGGTTGTACATTTCGATAGTTCAATGCGGCATTTACGTACATTGGCAACGAATATTCTTTCTTTCCTGCTTCTGCCACTTGATCGGTATATTTTGCATAATACCACACCTGGAATAATTCATCAGTTGCAAGGCTTTTACCAAAAACATTTTCCCAATTCCCTTTTGTTGCAAAATTTCTTTTGGCCCAATGCGCTCTCAATTCAGGAACAAGAGAATCTTTATTTTTCGACAAATAATTGATTAATTCTTGTGGTACTTCGCTGTCAAAAGCTTTATTCGCTCCTGGTGTATATTCTCTTGCTTCTGTAAGCATTCCAATCTCATTTTCTACCTGCACCATGATCACTGTTTGATTTCTGTCTGTTTCTTTTAGATGCTTCATTAATCCGGCGAAAGCTTTTTTATCAGCTTCAAGATTGTTTTTGCTAAATGCAGAAAGTATTTCCAATCCTTTGCCCTCGCGGTTTTGTGCACGGGGATAACGCTGCTCGTTCGTTTTAATCCATGCCGGCGCGTAACAACTCATGCTGTTTTTCCACGAGCCAAACCACAGCAGAATTACTTTCAGATTATTTTTTCGGCTGAGAATAAGAATGCTATCTACTAAAGTAAAATCAAATTTTCCTTCTTTCGGTTCTATTAAATCCCAATAAGCAGGAACAAGAATGGTATTCAAATTCATCGCCCTAAATTTTTGCCAAAAAGGCCACATGTAATCCAGGCTACTTGCGGTTGAATTGCCTAATTCACCGCCGAGGATAAGAAAAGGTTTTCCATCAACTATTAATTGTTGAGTCCTGCCTTTTTGCTGAAGATGAGGAATGGATTGACTATTGGAATCGAATGATAAAAGAATAAACAAACTGAAGCAAAAAATGTACAAAAATCTTTTTTTCATGATTCTAATATTGGCAGAGTGAATCGAAATATGTTAGGTCAACCTTAGCAAGCGTATCACCTGGTCGCATCAACGGAACTTGAAAATCACTTCCCTTTCAAGCCCAACAAAAAGCTATAAAAAGCCGGCTTTTTTCCGAAACTATCATCGAACAGTAAGGGATTATCCACTTGTTTCTGACTGGTTATAATCCAACTGGCTCCGTCATTCACTCCCCAAATAGTGATTCCATACCGCTGCGGTGAAGGAACGTTCTTTAAAAAGGATTGAACAACGTATTTATACATGTCGGCCTGCGTTGCAAACAAAGCTGATGTGGGCGTAAATCCTGCTGTGTTGTTTGGATTAATTCTTACATCAAGTTCTGATACGCGGATTTTCAAGCCTGTTGCTGCGAGCTTTTGAAACATATTATCAATACCGCTTTTTGAGGTATTGATGCTGATGTGCATTTGTGTGCCGATGCCATCTATTTTGGCTCCTTTGTTTTTTAATTCCGATACAAAATTTATTAAGGAATCGAGCTTGGCAGGGTTAGATTCCAAGTTGTAATCATTTATAAAAAGCATTGCATTGGGGTCTGCTGATTTGGCATATTGAAACGCTTTGAGCGCATAATCTCTTCCCAAATAATCTGACCAGAAAAAACGGTCTGTAGCATTTGAAGGGGCAGTATTCGCGCTGGTTCTTAGCCCACTTGTACCATCCGCCATTGCTTCATTTACTACATCCCACGCTTTTACTTTCCCCGCGTAATGTGTGACTGTCGCTCTTATAAAGCGGCTTAACGCGGAGTCCACTGCAGCTGCAACTTTTGAACCATCAGCAGGCACTACAGCCGTCGCATCCGTAACCGTTACATCATCTATAAAATAAGTATTGGCTACGGCTGCCATGTCAAATAAAATTCTTGTTTGTGCATCTTTTGCTGTGAACGTCCAGGTGATTTGTTTCCAATCTGTAGCCGTGCTAAAATCAGATTCATATTGCGCTGTCGGTTGAGTGGACAACCTTCCCGACCCTGTGGCCGATATCGATTTTATCCAAAAGGAAACTTTGTAAGAAGTATTTACTGTTGTATTGAAGAGGTCGCTTGCTATCTGCACTTTCCATTGATCGGTAGGAAAATTATTGGGATTAACAATTTTTAATGAAGCGGTCCCGGAATGTACTTCGGCGCTGCCACTGCCGACTGAGAAAGTGGCACCATTGCTATTGTAGACGCTCCAATTCGAAAAACTTCCTCCTGAATTTGTTTCAAAGCCACCATCAACAAGAATATTGGCTGCGGAAGAATCCGGCGAGCCTTTGATCAAAGAATTTAAATAAGTTGCATTTTGATTTTCGTGCCAAACGAGCGTGTGTCCGTAAACTTTAAGTCCTGCATTTGTGGCGACATTAAACATTGCGTCTGCATTGGAGAAATCAAAAGAGCCGTCATCTCTTACAATGGCGCCGTGTTTCATGTTGTAACCAAACGTAACATTGTCTGCTTCCCTCGCTACTGTAGCCCGATAGGCACTGTTATTCATAAATGGTGAATAATCTACTGCAAATCCAATATCAAAATCAGCAGCATCTTTCAAAGTGCCGGAAGTATCTGAAACAGCTGGTGGCGTTGGCTGTGGCGGTTGCGTGGTTGCTGTGGCGTCATTATTTTTTTTGCAGGAGATAAAAAATAGGGCACTAGCAAAGCAATAAATAAGCGCGATTTTAATTTTCATATTTTAGTTCTTGATAATGATTTTTTTTCATTCGTTCTGAAAAGTCCGACGAATATGTTGCCAGCTGAATAGAATATTTGGAAATGGAAAAAATATATTTTCAAAATCTCCTTCTTGAAAAAATAATTCCATTTATTTATCTGTCCTAAATGGCGCTGCCGGCAACCCTTCTTTATTTATCAGGTTCGGATTCAACGGTGTATCGGACCATGCATAACGCACATATTTTGGATTCGGAACTTCTTCGTTTGAGACGATTATTTTGTCACCATCAATTTTTGCATCGGCCCAAACAAATTTTTTGTCTTCGCCGGCAATGGCAAATTCAGCGGGTGGTTCACCATCATTGGTTGCTAACCCCGTTCCCGAGTCGGTAAATGAAATAATGATTTTATCTCCTTCTATTTTTGAAGATTGATATAACGGTCCCGAGTAAACGATATTTTCGCCATAAGCGATTTTTTGTGCTGCCAACGCCAAACGCTCACCAACCGGTTTTTTGCGGTCGGGATGAATATCATTCCATTCGCCAACGTCAATGGCAACCGCCATTGCTGTATTCGCCACCGACAGCGATTTTGCCTGTGCTTCCCTGAACAGTGCCAACTGGCTTTCTGAAGGAAGATAATTATAATCGCCAAAGCCGGGAAGCTGCACGAATAAAAATGGCAAATCACCTTCTTTCCATTTGCTCCGGCAGTCGCTAATCATCGCCGGCTGCAGTTTTGCATATTCATCAGGCTTGCCGGTATTGCTTGCACCCTGGTACCAAACAAAACCTTTGATCGTATAATCAGTCAGAGGAGCAATCATTGTATTGTATAAAGCTGTGGGTTGATTTTGCAAAGCAATTGCAAAGCCTGCAAACCGTCGGTTACCCCAATGCGGCTCATTTAATAATCCAACTTTATATTGCCAGTAACCCGTCAATTGAATGGTATCTGCACCCGCGATTAATTCGTATGGCTTGTCAGGAACAAAACCGCCTTTACCAAAATTGTTCGTAACGCGAACTACAAATAAATTCTTTCCGGGTTTTAAAACGCCATCAGGAATTGGATAACGACGCTGCGGATACATATATCCTGTTGAGCCGACTTTAGTGCCATTAATATATAATTCATCCGCATCTACGATTCTACCCAGAAATACTTTCGCTTGCACATTCGTCATTGAAGCAGGCAGATCAATTTCTTTGCGATACCAAACAACACCGTTCAAATTTTTTGCACCTTCATCTGCCCAATAACCGGGAATAGCAATCGGGTGCCATTCTTTCGGAATGTAAGAAGGAGAAAACCATTTTTGGGTAAGGCCCTTATCTTCCGGTCTTTTTATATTTCGTGCAGCCTCAAAAACTTTCCGGTTAATACCATTTACATAGGCCGTGTCTTTATTTTCCTCTACTGTTTTAAGAATGTCAGGAAATGATTTCAGACTTTCTTCACTCATCATAGATTCAATAGGAATGCCGCCCCAGCTTGCATTGATGATTCCAATTGGTATGTGATATTTTTGATACAAATCTTTGGCAAAGAAATAAGCGACGGCAGAAAAATCCGCGACATTTTCAGGATTGGCCCACTTCCAGGAGCCGCCGGGTAAATCCTTCTGAGGGCCAACTAAGTTCGTGGTATTCGGAACCCAAAATTGCCGGATATCAGGATAGTTTGCGTTCGGAATGTCATTCGGATAAAAGACACTATGCAGTTTCATTTGATGTACCATATTCGATTGGCCTGCACAAAACCAAACATCACCAATTAAAATATCATGAAGCGTAATTTTATTTTTGCCAAAAATTTCCATAGTGTATGGGCCGCCCGCTTTCATTGCTGATAATTGCACTTTCCATTTGCCATCATCGCCGGTTGTTGTACGATAAGTTTTGCCGTTAAATTTTACACTTACTCTTTCACCTTTCGACGCCCATCCCCAAATATTAATTTTAGAATTTCGTTGCAATATCATGCTGTCTCGGATGATTTGTGGCAGAGTTATTTGTGCACGAATGCTGCCTGCTATTATCAAACAAAAACTGATGGCGATAATTTTTTTCATTGGAAATGTTTTTTCTTTTAACTGTTACAACTGATCTGATTTGTTAGTAAGCAAACAAATACTAAAGAATTTTCTTTGAAACTTTTACTTTTTTATACAACTGCCTTTAAATCACCATAAGGATTTATGGTTTTGATAAAACCATTTTCATCGTGTATCAGTTTAGTAACCTTGATGCTTCTTAAATGCGTTACTCCTTTGCTGAGGCTGCTGTCGTGATAGAACAAATACCATTCGCCTTCGAATTCAACTATGGAATGATGGGAAGTCCAGCCGACAACAGGATTTAAGATTCTGCCTGCATATTTGAAAGGGCCGTAAGGATTATCGCCAATCGCATAGCAAATAAAATGGGTATCGCCTGTTGAATAAGAAAAATAATATTTTCCGTTGTACTTATGCATCCACGATGCTTCAAAAAATCTTCTTTTTGTGTCGCCTTGCAATAATGGATTATCAGTCTCATCAAGGATTAAAACATCTTTCGGTTCTTCGCTAAATTCCAATAAATCATCCGTAAGCCTTACAACTTTTGCACATAATGCAGGCTCATTCTCTTTTGGTAAATGTGCCGTCGGACTTTCAGGTTGTGTTGTGTTGAAACTACCATTGCGCCAGCGTTGTAGTTGCCCGCCCCAGATGCCACCGAAGTACATGTAGTAACTGTCACCTGTATCTTTAAAAACAGCCGGGTCTATTGAAAAACTATTTTTAATTGCTTCAGCTTGCGCTGTAAATGGTCCAACCGGAGAATTACTAACAGCCACGCCTATACGAAAAATTCCATCATGACCTTTAGCAGGAAAAAACAAAAAATATTTTCCGTCTTTTTCTGCTGCGTCCGGCGCCCACATTTGTTTTTTTGCCCAGGGCACATCATTTACATGAAGTGCGACTCCATTGTCTTTTGCTTCGCTTGTTGGTGAATCCATCGAAATAACATGGTAATCTTCCATTGCAAAATGGCTTCCCAAATCATCAAACGCTTCACCTGCATCGACGTCGTGCGAAGGATAGATATAAATTTTTCCATTAAAGACATGAGCGGAAGGATCGGCGGTATAGATGTGTTGAATTAATGGTTGTGATAAAGCTTTCTGGTTCAGTTCATCAAAGTTGATATCGTTGATACTTTCTTCAGGCATGATGTAGATTTTAATCGGGTTTTATCGCTTTCTTCTTTCTATCAAATCACTTTCAATCTGCACTTCCATCTTTTTATTTAGTTTATAAAAAAATAACAAACCTGCGCCTATTAAAAATGGAATGGACGGATAAATACTTACCAGCAGCTTCGTCCCGTGAATCGCTTCCGGTGTTTGATGATTGCTGTCCGGAATATAGTTGTACAATCCTAAAATCCATGTGAGCAAAGCACCGCCAATACTGAGTCCTGCTTTTAAACCGACCATCATTGCAGAAAAAATAATAGCTGTTGCCCTGCGGTTATTTTTCCATTCGCTGTAATCTGCGACATCTGCAATCATGGCCCACAACAATGGAATCGTGAGGCCATAAAAAAATCCATGTAGAATCTGCGAAAGAAAAATGATTCCTACTGCTTTTGGTGGATAAAAGATAAAAGCCAGGATAAATAAGGTTGAAATAAAAAGGCAAATTCCAAATACATCTCTTTTGCCATATTTATCTGCAAATCGTTTCGAAAGCATAATGCCAACAATCATAAATATAATGCCACCCGCATTAAATAATCCAAAGCCTGCAGAGACAGGATCTTCACCAAAAAAATTTAAGCCAATGTTTGAAAGAAAATTTGTAATTGGAGTTACAAAATTTGTAAGGCTTCCTTTGTCAACATAATTTTTAAAATAATAAACATAGCCGCCGCCCTTCATTGCAAGTGTGATAAACACTAAGGTGGTAAGCACCAGCATAATTATCCACGGTTTGTTTTTGGACAAGTCAGATAAGTCTTCCTTCAACGTTGACTTCTGTTCTGCTGTTGGTACAATCCGTTCTCTTGTCGTAAAAAAAGTAATCAGCAACATGACCGTTCCAATTATGGCAAGCCAAGTCATTACTTTTTCAATACCGATTGATTTGTCGCCACCACCGGCTGTTTCAATAATAGCCAGCATAAATACCTGTACGAAAAACTGTGCAAACATCACCGCTACAAAACGATAAGAAGACAAGCTGTTTCTTTCTCTCATGTCGCCGGTAATAACACCGCTCAATGCTGAATAAGGAAGATTGTTGGCAGCATACAACAGCAATAATAAAGTATAAGTAACCACTGCATAAATCAATTTTCCTTTATAAGAAAAATGTGGTGTGCTGAATGCAAGCAATGCAATCACTCCAAGCGGAATCGCTGTGAACAGAATCCACGGCCTGAACTTCCCCCAGCGGGACCGGGTTCTGTCGGCAAGTGCGCCTATCAGCGGGTTAAATCCAAAAGCCGCTACCAGTCCGACGCTCAGTATTATGACTGAAGCATCTCCCGGCTTCAGCCCATAAATATCTGTATAGAAATAGGCAAGATAAGTGACCAATGTTTGAAAAACTAAATTGGCAGCAAGGTCGCCGAGACTGTAACCAACCTTTTCAATTACGGATAATTTTTGCGATTGCATGGGCAACTTTACAGGTGCTGTTTGTTCAACTAATGATACATCTTCGGCGCTCATAAATGGTTGTTTTAATAAAATGATTAATTATTTTTTTACTGTAGCAATTACGCGGAAAAATGCCGGCTTTGGTTTCAGATTCCTGTCAAATAATAATGGATAATTGGTGCGGCCGCGAATAGGAAATCCGTTCAACCATGATTGCCCGTCATCAACACCCCAGAATGTAACGCGGCTGATATCCTTTTTATATTTTACAAACAGCGTAAACAAATCCGCATATGATTTTGCCAGTACCTGTTGCATTGAATCGGGCAACGACTTTGTGTATGGATTCATCTTTGCGCTTCCTTCGGTAGTAGCGCTTACATCTGCTGTCACTTTATCCCACGGATTGGGCAACACATTCAAGTCAAGTTCCGTAAACATCACCTCGATTCCCAGCGCAGAATATTCTTTAATGCTTTCTTCAATATCAGCCATTGGAACATTGCCTGCTTTCCAGTGCCCTTGTATTCCCACACCATCAATGCGTACTCCTGCCGCCTGAATTTTTTTTATCAAAGCAATTGCACCGGCTCTTTTCTTTGGCTGCTCTATGTTATAATCGTTATAATAAAGTTTGGTATGAGGTGCTGCTTTCTGTGCCAGGCGAAACGCTTCTACAACGTAATCGTCACCCAGTTTATCTAAAAAAATATCTTTGCGCAAAGTACCATCTTCATTCAGTGCTTCATTTACCACATCCCATGAGTACACTTTTCCATCATAGCGACTTGCAACTTTGTTAATGTGATTTACAAAATATTGTCGCACGGAATCTGCACTTTGCATGTGATGCATGAATGCAGGCAATTGGCTATGCCAGATAAGATTATGCGCATTTATTTTGATGTTGTTCTTTTTTGCAAATGCTACTAGCTTATCGGCAAGGTCAAAATTGTAAGTGTCCCAGCGCGGTTGAATTATTTCCGCCTTCATGCAATTTTCAGGAGTAACCGCATTAAATTGTTGTTTGATTAATCTATCAGCTGCCGTGTCTTTTCCTTCTATTTGTTGGGCATTCATGGCTGTGCCAATGAGAAACTCCTTCTTAAAAACATCTTTTAATGAAGGTGTTTGTGCGATGGCAGTGCCAGCAAATAACACCGCTGAAACAGAAAAAATCAGTGGAAGTTTTTTTATCATTGCTTATCGTTTTTGGATTTATAAATTGTTTCCGGAGGGCCGAGGTAACTCGGTTTTAATCCACCAAAATCAAGAACCAATTTTTGTAGAATAACTGCCGGGCTTATCATCCAATATTTGATGATGTGCTTTCCCGGTTGTGTGATTTTATGTTCCGTTGTTTTGATGATTATATTATTGGCCACCCATTTTCCCCAGGTTCTTTCATTCTTATCATCTTTATTAATACTCACAATTTGTGGCTTTTCATTATCAATCGAAATTGCATATTCCAAACCCAAGCTATCGTTTTCAAAAGTTAATGTGGGTGAAAAATAAGCGTTTAGCTTTATAGTTCCTTTATCGTAAACATAGATTTCATATTGCAGGTGTGCATTACCGTTAGTAAGCTTCTTTTCATTCTCTGTTACAGGAAAAGTTGTTACACCATCACCATCTTTTCCAATGCCTGGAATCACTTTCCATCTGATATTTTTTGTGTTGATTGCTTTTGAATAATTAGCTGCTTCAATAGAGACGTAGCCATTTTTTTCATAGAAAACATTACCGTTTGCATTCCCTGGAATAAGGCTTTCAGATGTTTTATCTCTTACATCAATTTTCGCGCTTTCATCTTTTTCAGAATTATCTGAAACATATATCACATCAGGCATTTTATTGACTCGCGGTTGTTGCCAGTAAGTATATCCAATGTGTGTTTGATCCATCATGTGGTTCCATTTTCCATTCGCTAATTCATGGTTGTATTGATTAGAAAGTAGTGAATCTGCTTCATAATATTTTTTTGCTTCATCTGCAAGCTTGTTGGCTGCCGGATTATTTTCAGAAGCAAGCAATCTGTTCTTTGCCACTGCAACATACAAATCGTTTAAGTTCACAAATGCTTTTACCGGAAAAAGGACCAATTCGAAGTAAGCGTCTTTATATTCCGCCGGTAGATCGTTGCTTATTTTCTCTGCTTCTTCAACAAGCTGATGATACTCGTTGATCACTCTGTCTGCTTCATTATAATCGCTCAGGCTGTAGGTTTGAGCCGATAATAACTCAGGTTTTCTTCTTGAAATATATTGAGAATATTTTTGAAGAATACTTCCAATTTGCGTTGAATACTTGTTCCCAAATAGTTGCTCAGCCCATTCGTTATAGTAATTTCCAACATTATCAACAGTTATTTTTTTAGGGTTCCATGCATAATCGAGAAAGAAAGAAATCGGTAATTCCATCGGTTTTAAATCGCCCACATTTACCACCCAAATTCTGTCCACACCATACGAATAAGCAAGGTGCATTTGTTCCCAAACCCTGGCGATATTATTTGTATTAATCCATTTATAATTCCTGGGGCCTCCTACATAATCAAAGTGATAATAAATTCCGTAACCGCCGCTTCTTGGTTTGGCATTGAGCTTTGGAAGTCTGCGAAGGTTGCCCCAGTTATCGTCGCTGAATAATAACGTAACGTCATCGGGCACACGCATTCCTTTATCATAATAATCCTGCACTTCTTTGTACAACGCCCAATCCTGTGGTGTTTCTGACGCCGGTTTACCGGTTACTTCGGCAATGATTTTTCGCTGATCAGCAACAATTTTTTCCAGCAAAGCGATGTTGCTTCCTTCTGTCATCGGCATATCACCATTGCCGCGCATTCCAATAGTGACAATGGTTTCACGATGATCCATATTTTCAATTCCCTGTCTCCAAAAAGCACGAAGCACGCTGTCGTTGGTTTGATAATTCCATGCGCCTTTATTTTCATGACGCCATTCTTCTGTTGCCTGGTTCATCGGTTCCTGGTGAGAAGTACCCATAACAATTCCATATTTATTCGCCATCACCGGATTAAGCGTGTCGTCATTATTGAATGCATTCCCCCACATTGCAGGCCATAGATAGTTGCCTTTTAAACGCAGCAATAATTCAAATACTTTTTCATAAAATTCATGATTAAAATTTCCAAATTTTTCATGCACCCATCCGGATAATGCGGGCGCTTCATCATTCAAAAAAATACCACGATATTTTACAGAAGGTGGGCCGGATTTGTAAATACCGCTTTTTATAAACACTTCTTTCTTCTTTTTTGCCGGAACATCTGCCCAGTAATACCACGGTGAAACGCCTATCTGTTTTGAAATGGTAAATACGCCATAAGCTGCGCCCCTTTTATCACTTCCGGCAATCACAAGTGCCTGGCTTATTCCTTTAAAAGGATTTTTGACAATTTGAATCTGGTAACATTCCCATTTATTTTTGATAGAATCAACATGTATCTTTTTTGTTTGTATTAATTGCTGAATGAGCTTTGAGCCTTTTATAGAACCGATAATGATTACGTCGTTTGCTCTGGAAGGAAGTTCGGTGCTCACTTCCGGCTTTTTGCCTGTAACGATTTCTACATCGTGTTGAAAAAGAGAAGCAGCTTTTTGAATGAGCCAATCATCATTTTTATCTGTATAGATTGTAGTTGCCGTGCTTGCAACAATTGGAAAATCTGCATTTTCATTTTTATCAGAAATAAAATTTTGTGCGGATAAATCACCGGCGAGAAAAATAACGGCACAGCAAATAAATATTCTTTTCATCCTGCAATTTTTAAAAATTAAAAATGAAAAAACAGCTTAAAACTTCGTTTACTGTAAATCAAAATCCAATCGAATTCCCCCCGTCTACCGGCAATACAACTCCTGTGATGTAGGACGACTCTTCACTTGCAAGGAACAACGCTGCGTCTCCAATTGTGGAAGGAGCACCCAAATTGCCCATTGGTGTTCTTGACAATACTTTATTTTTTCTTTCAGGATCGTTGTTCAAAGCCTTCGCGGACATGTCTGTGGCGATAAAACCAGGTGCAATGCAGTTTACACGGATTCCCTTTGGAGAAAGTTCCACCGCCATCGCTCGTGTCATCGCTTCTATGGCACCTTTTGAAGCGCTGTAGGCAATCACCTTTGGCAAGCCGTATTGCGAAGCCATCGAACTGATATTTACAATGCTTCCGCTCTTATTTTCAATCATAGATTTTACTACTTCCCGCGAAATGGAAAAAATAGATTCCACATTTGTAAGCATAATTTTTTGGAAATCTTCATCACTTACTTCAGTGAATTCTTTTTTTAGGTTGATGCCTGCATTGTTGACTAATATGTCAATCTTTGAATATTTTTCTACCAAATTTTTTATCAATTCCGGAATCGAAGAAAGCTCATTTAAATCGAATGTAACCGCTTCGCAAAGCCTACCCAATTGACTTTTCGCATTGTTTAATTTTTCTTCATTTCGCCCGATGATGATCGTCGTAATATTATTTTTTACAAATTTTTCTGAAATTGCAAAACCGATTCCTGACGCACCACCCGTAACTATTGCCACTTTTTTCTGTTGGTTTGTTTCCATTATTTTTTATCGTTTTTTAAAAATGAAAATCTCTTTATTTGTCCGTTTACTACATTCTCTTTTTTATTTGTTTAAAATTTTTTCAATTGTTTGTTTGAAGATTGCCGGATAACTAATTCTGATCTTAAAATGATTGTATTCGTACTTTGAATGGTTGATATTCCATTTAAATGATTGATAAGATTGTGTGCCACAACTTCACCCATTTCATAACCGGGATAATTAATAGTTGTGAGATTTGGTTCGATTACTTTAGAAACTGCATCATTATTAAACCCAACAAATGCAATATCCTCAGGAATACGAATTCCACGATTTTTGAGCGTACTCATACAACCAACAGCGCAGTTGTCGTTGGCTACAAACACCCCGTCAGGCAAAGGTTTCATTTTCAAAATTAATTCCGCCGCATCTTCTCCTGCTTCAAGGCTCAGGTTGCCGGTGATCACATTTTTTTTGTCAAATTTCATTTGATGATCTGCCAACGCCTCTTTGTATCCGGCTAGTCTGTCTTTGTAAACATTTTGTTTTGAAGAGGCCGTGATATGAATAATTCTTTTGCAGCCTTGTTCAATTAAATGAGTTGTAGCCTGATAAGCTCCTTTTTTATTTTCAATGACGATATTCGTGTAATGTTCATCCTCCATGACCCGATCAAAAAATATAACCGGAATATTCCTTTTTTGAAAAATATCAAAATGAGAAAGATCTTGCGTATTGTAAGCGAGTGAAACAAGTAAGCCATCCACACGATTGTTGAACATGGTTTTCGCATTCGCTATTTCTTTTTCTACTGATTCAGACGATTGGCTTATAATAAGATTATAACCAAGCCTGTTGGCGACACTTTCAACACCGGCAATTACAGACGACATGAAATGACTGTTAAGTTTTGGCACAATTACACCAATGGTTTCCGTCTTCTGGCTGCGAAGATTTCGAGCAAAGTGGTTGGAACGATAGCTCATTTGTTCGGCCGCTTCGAAAACTCTTTTGCGCGTTTTTTTATTTACAACAGGGTCATCTTTTAATGCGCGGCTTACCGTGGCAATCGATATATTCAATTTGCTGGCAATGTCATAGATCGTTATTTCCTTTTCTTTCAACATAGATTTGTTACTACTTCGATTCAATTTTACTCAAGTTCTTTTTTTGATTTTTAATTTTGATATTTTTTTCGAATGAGTCATTTTTTAAAGAAGATTTCCGGATGATCAGATTGGAACGAATAATTATCGTATTCGTGTTCTGTAAATTGCCAATTCCCTTCAGATGATTGATCAGGTTTCGGGCGGCAACTTCTCCGACATCTATTCCCGGGTAATTGATCGTCGACAAGGCCGGCTCTACAAGCGTGCATATGGCATCATTATTAAATCCAACCATCGCAATATCAGCCGGTATTTTGATATTATTTTCCTTTAAAGTACGCATCACTACGGCGGCTACAAAATCGTTGGTAATAAAAGCACCGTCAGGCAAGGGATCCATTTTAAGTATTTGCATCGCCGATTCAATTGCTGCACTTTCAGACAGGTCATTAACGATCAGTAAATTTTCGTCATAAGGAATTCCATGATCAAATAAGGCGTCTTTATATCCTTTAAATCTTTTAGAATAAACATTTCGCTTAAGGCTGGACGTAATATGAACAATTTTTCTGCAACCCTGTTGTATCAAATGTTCAGTAGCCTGGTAGCCGCTTTTATCATTGTCAATTACTACCACCGTGTTTTTCCCGTCCTGTTCCACGCGATCAAAAAATACTACAGGAACATTTTTTTCTTTGAAAGGTTCAAAGTGATCCAGGTTCTTTGTGTCAAAAGAAAGAGAAGCAATCAATCCATCTACTCTTTTATGAAAAAGATTTTTTGCGTTCGCAATTTCTTTCGCAAAACTTTCGGATGAATGGGCTATGATGAGGTCGTAGCCTGCTTCTGTGGTTACTTTTTCTACACCTGCCAACACGGAAGTAATAAAATTACTGTTTAATTCGTGAACAATAATTCCGATCGTATTTGTTTTCTGATTGCGCAGGTTTCTTGCAAAGTGATTGGTGCGGTAGCCCATTTTGCCTGCCAAATCAAAAATCTTCTTTTTTGTTTGTTTACTGACAACAGGGTCGTTTTTCAAAGCGCGGCTAACCGTCGCAATAGAAATATTCAACGCAGAGGCAATATCATAAATTGTAACTTCCTTGTGCTGTGGCATTTACAATCGTTTACATTTAACAGGATACTGTAAAACTAATTAAAAATAACTTTTATTAACTTTTTTTTGAAAAAAAAATGTAAACGGTTACATTTTCATAAAATTTTCCTAATTTAGTCGTGGCAAAGAAGAAGACAATGAATTTTAAAAATAAACGATTTTCTTTCTAATAATGATTGAACTCCTTTGCCGGCAAGTGTTTCAGAAGAATGAATTCCGGATTTCAATGATTAATTTGTAGATTTTTTTTAGGATTCAAATGTAAAAAAAATCACAAAAGTTAACCTCCGCGGATCAGGGAAATGAAAATAACGGATCATTCTCAATAAAATAAATTTTACTGTTTTTTTTTCATCATAAACTGTTTTCAGAACGCAAATAATTTTTTTTTGAAACATCGAAAAGCAATTGAACTTTTTATAAAAACGATCACCGGTTCCTAACTTTTAAATTTAAAACTGCTCTCTCATGAAAGGTTTACAAAAACAAAATCCGACTCTGCAAATCAGCAGAAAATGGCCAGCGAAGCTGCCACTGTTTATTTTACTCTTTTTCCTGATTCCCTTTGCCGCCTTTTCCCAAAGCACGAATGTGAAGGGAAGAGTTACCGATCAAACGGGGCAGCCGGTAATCGGTGCTTCTGTTATAGTAAAAGGCGAAAACTCGGGAGTAAGTACCAATCCTAATGGCGACTTTGAAATCAAAGCTTCTCAAAACAGTACGCTCCTCGTTTCATCTGTTGGCTTTACAGACCAGGAAGTTAAAGTCAATGGAAGAGAATCTTTAAATGTAACATTAAACCGCGCCGTCACCGGGTTGAATGAAGTAGTAGTAATTGGTTATGGTACGCAAAGAAAAGAAGCGATAACCGGTTCGGTTTCGTCAATAAGCGGTCAAAAGCTTAATGAGGTTCCATCTTCTAACATTTCGAATGCTTTGCAGGGACGTTTACCGGGCGTACAGATTTCACAAACTTCCACTCAACCAGGCGCTCCGATGCAAATTCTCATCCGCGGGCAGCGTTCCATATCCGCCAGCAATGCCCCGCTGATTGTACTGGATGGAATTCCCTTTTCTGGTTCATTCAGCGATATCGATCCGGCAAACGTAAAGAGTATCAGCGTTCTAAAAGACGCTTCTGCAACTGCTATTTATGGTTCACGTGGCGCCAATGGGGTTATATTGATCACAACCAATAAAGGTGCAATGGGACAAAAACCTAAAATCAGTTACAATGGGTATTATGGCATTCACAAACTCTGGGCGCCTTTTCCGATGATGAATGGAGTAGAACTGGATAGCCTACGGAGCAGAGCCGGTAGGTTTGCAATAGGTGCAGGCGAAACGCATGGTGTAAATACTGATTGGCAAAAGCTTTTTTACAGGCCTTCTTCTCCGCTTACAAACCAAAATTTGGATGTTTCCGGCGGCTCCGAAAAAGGCAGTTACCATTTTGCTTTAGGCTATTACGATGATCAATCATTGATTCCTACACAGGACTTTAAACGGTACTCAATTAATAGTTCTATTGACCAGGGAATCGGTAAATATATCCGGGTAGGCTTTAGCACCAATACCGACTATAATGTTTCAAATGGTTCGCAAGTAGGTATATATAATATTTTGAGCATGTCACCTTTGGCAAGCCCATATAATGCAGATGGGTCACTGAAGCAAAGTATTCAAATGCCATTGGATAATTCCTGGAATGAAACAAGATATATTGTAGACAGTTTAAAAGATCAGTGGCTAAACCCGATAAAGACGCTGGGAACATTTAATAATATATACGGAGAATTAAACATCCCGGGGGTTAAAGGCTTAAAATACCGGGTGAATGTCGGCTTGAACTATAGTACTGTGGACAATGGCAGTTATACAGGAACAGGTATTACCAGCACAAACGCTACAACTCCTTCCGTTGCTACTATCATCCATTCTGTAACGCTGAACAAGACCATCGAAAATCTGCTGACATATGACCGCATGTTTGGTGAAAAAAGCCATTTGAACCTTACCGGTCTTTATTCTGCAGAGCAGGACACTTATAACAGTTCAAATGTTTCCGCCCAGGGCGTTCCGAATGATGCACTTCAATTTTATAACCTCGGACAGGCGCTAGGTCAAATTACGATTAATCCAAATTATCAAAATTATACTCAGACTGGATTGCAATCCTGGATGGGACGTGCAATTTATGAATACGCAGACCGCTATATGCTAACAGCTATTGTTCGCTCAGATGGCTCCTCAATCCTTGCGCCCGGTCATAAATGGCATACTTATCCTGCAATCTCTGCTGGTTGGAATATTGCAAATGAATCGTTTATGAAAAGCGTATCGCTCGTAAATGAATTGAAGTTACGGGCCGGCTTTGGACAAACATCCAACCAAGCTGTTACACCATATTCCACTCTTGGACAATTGACCAGTATGCCATACAACTTTGGCCCGTCTAATGACGTGGTAGGTTATTATGTATCATTACTTCCTAATCCTAATCTCGGATGGGAGTATTCAAAAACATGGAACTACGGCCTGGATTTTTCACTCCTAAAAAATCGCCTTTCAGGTACCATTGAATACTATATTACGAAAACAAATGACCTTCTATTAGGACAAGCCCTTCCAGCCACAACAGGAGTAAGCAGCTTTACCGCCAATATTGGAAATACGGAAAATAAAGGGTGGGAACTTGCACTCAACGGTGTCATATTGGACAACCATAATGGCTGGACCTGGACAGCTGGTGTTAATTTCTATAGTAACAAAAACAAACTTGTATCACTTGCTTCCGGTCAAACTCAAAATATAGGTAATCTTTGGTTCGTAGGTCATCCGCTAAATGTAATTTATGATTACAAAAAAATTGGACTTTGGCAAGAGAAAGATCCCAATTTGAATATATTGGAGCCCGGCGGAAATGTTGGTATGATCAAAGTACAATACACGGGTACTTATGACAATGGTGTTCCTACAAGAGCCATAGGCCCTGCTGACGAACAAATAATGGATATGGACCCTAATTTCCAGGGCGGATTTAATACCACCGTAACGTACAAGGGATTTGACTTTACTGCAGTCGGACTCTTTCAAAATGGTGGCATCCTTGTCAGCACATTATATTCGTCCTCCGGGTATTTAAATTTGCTGACAGGTCGTAGGAATAACGTAAAAGTGGACTACTGGACTCCTACCAATACCAATGCTACCTATCCAAATCCTGCCGGTGTATTAAGTGGTGATAATCCAAAGTATGGAAGCACGCTCGGTTATTTCAATGCTTCTTATCTGAAAGTTCAAACCCTGTCACTCGGGTATAACTTTTCAAATATGAGCTGGGCGAAAAACGCGGGTATTAACAGGCTCAGACTCTACTTCCTGGTACAGAATCCATTTGTGATGTTCTCACCATATTATAAGCAAACAGGTATGGACCCGCAAACGAATTCCTATGGTGATCAAAACGCAGCGGTAACGAGCTACCCACACCGCATCTTAACAGTCGGTACAAACACACCGGAAACACGAAATTACCTGCTTGGTATTAACCTGACATTTTAAATTCATATAATCATGAAAAGTACAATTAAAAAAACTTACTTAAGTGCCGCAGCAATAGCTGTGCTTGCGTTGCTTTTTACCTCTTGTTCTAAGATCCTGCAGGAAACGCCACGGAGTATCAATACACCGGATTTTTTCCGTACCGAAGCAGGTGTAACCGGTGGAATCACGTCACTGTATGCTAACCTGCGCAACATTTATGGAAATGCGTATTATTACAATACCGGCGAAACTGGTACTGATGAAGTAACATATGGCCAAAGTGCCGATGGAAATTTCCTGGTAATGGATTTGTCAGGTCAAGGCGACATCAGTTCCCAAACAAGTCGTTCTGACGTGTTGTGGAATAACTCATTTGGTGCTATCAACACTGCCAGCGGAGTTATTGAAAATGGATCAGCAGCAGGAGTTTCTCCGGCCCTGGTTGCAGAAGCAAGATTCTTTCGCGCATTCTACTATTTTCAACTGGTGCAAACGTTCGGAGGAGTGCCTTTAGACCTAGGTTCAGGAATATTAAAATTTAATACGAATCCCGTTGCGCTTTCCACCCGCAACACGGTTCCGGAAGTATATAGCAAGGCGATTTTTCCTGACCTTGATACAGCGATTATGGATTTACCGGTAAACCCTCGCGTAATTGGCGGCGTAACAAAAACTGTTGCAAGACTGTATTTGGCGAAAGCAGCGCTTACCTATGCCTGGTGGCTGAAAAATCCAAATAATATCCCAACCTATCCCGCTGCTGACAGAAAGGATCCTGACGGAAAAGATGCCTCTTATTACTTTCAAGAGGCTTATGATACAGCAACCGCCGCCATTAATGATCCCGGCCAATATGGCCTGATGCCGACATTCTATGACTTACATAATGGCGCTAACGACCGAAATAAGGAAGAACTGCTTTATGCAGATCACACTCAACTTAATGAACTTTCCAACGGAGCAAGCCTTACGTACGGCAGCGGCGGTGGCCAGGATAACTTTGCAGGGTGGATGATGACGTGGAATTATACGGTGCTGAGAAGCAGTAAAACCAGTACGGGCTGGAGTCCGGTAAGTTCAGTTCAGCGTGCTGCCACTCAACCACTTGGACGTCCGTGGACACGTATGGCGCCTACCATCGGAGCTATTACAAACACTTTTGCAGATAAAACCAATGATTCGCGTTACGATGGCACTTTTGTTACCACTTATCGTGGGAACTGGAATTTAATCGGCACCGGTGTTAGCCAGACGACTTTGTATAATGCCAATAATTTGCCAATAAACCCAGGTGACGCTGTACTCACATTTCTTGACGAGCCGAATCCGGCAATCAGCTATCCAACTGGCCAGGGTAACAGCAATATAGGTGCGGGTACTTTACCTGGAAATTCAAGTTGGGTAATTGGGCCAGACGGCATCAGCAGAGTAGTGTATCCGGGGCTTTGGAAGCTGGGTGAATATCGTACAGACAATAATGGTACTTTAGGACAACCGAATGCAGCGAGTACCCGTCCTTTTATCATTGCTTATTTCTCTGAATTTTATTTTGTTGCAGCTGAAGCTGCGGTAATGGGTGCTACTACCCAGGCGGGCCAAAGTGCGCGTGACCTGATTAATGTCATTCGTGCACGTGCAGGAATGTGGACTTATAGCAATAACGGAGCTGCCCCGCTGGTACAAGACAATAGTGCAGCCATGATTGCTGCAACTCCTGCAACCATAACCATTGATTATCTTCTGGCAGAACGTTCGCGTGAATACTATGGAGATGGTAGACGCTGGCTGGATTTAGTGCGTACACAGGAGTGGGGAAATCTCGCTTCCTCTTACCAGATTGCAGGAAACAATTATGGCGATCATACGCCAAAAACAATAACCAGAAACATTCAACCATATCTTTATCTGCGTCCTATACCGATTGGCCAATTGAACAATATGCAGATGAGTGCGTCAGAATTAGCAGCATATCAAAACCCTAATTATCAGTAAAAATGTCTTTTTAATACTGGGTTTTTTTAAAAAAGTTTTTTCTCATAATAATGACCGGAGGGTGAATTCATTCATCCTCCCTTC
>Ga0134125_10002564_pt1 | contig 21455 bp, 24 predicted proteins | sample KB31751_FD_96464 | JGI IMG/M metagenome (GOLD analysis project Ga0134125, IMG submission 96464) | Terrestrial soil microbial communities with excess Nitrogen fertilizer from Kellogg Biological Station, Michigan, USA - KB3-175-1 | ecosystem: Environmental > Terrestrial > Soil > Unclassified ... | reverse complement strand
TGAAGGAGCTGCTGATCATCCTGGTCGTGGTGCTCGTCGTCTTCGGCGCCAAGAAGCTCCGGAGCGTCGGTGAGGATCTGGGCCATGCCGTGCGCGGCTTCAAGAAAGCGGTGAACGATGGCGAGCAGGAGGAGAACGCCGCTTCATCGCCCCGCCGGCAGATCCGGTCGGATGCCCCCGATGCCGAGTTTACGGACACTAAGGCCACCCCCAAGGCCGAGGCGACCGCCAAGAGCGAGCGGAGCGCCTGAGTCTCCCGTGACTGTGGGCAGAGGGTCCGGCGCGGCCGAGGCGCGCGAGCGCACCCCTGCGGCCCGGTGACATCCGGCAGCCACACGTTTCCACGCTGAATCGGCCATGTTCGACATCGGATTCTCTGAGATCCTGGTCATCTTCGTCCTGGCGCTCATCGTGCTGGGACCGGAGAAGCTGCCGCGCGTCGTGCGCGAGGTGGGCCGCTGGGTAGGCCGGGCCCGTGCCATGGCGCGCCAGTTCCAGGAGCAGCTCGAGGATGAGGTCGACGTCGACCGCAGCCGGACGATCCGTCCCGAGCCCGTACGGCAGGTGGGCGGTGTGCCGCCGCAAAGTTCGTCCTCCCTGACGCCGGAGCATTCGGACCCGATATCGAGTATCACTGACCCGTGGCAGACTCCCGCAGAACCGCTATCCGAAGCGGCCCCCTCGAGCGGCGACCGGCCACCCGAGCCTCTGACCCCGGGCACGCATGAGCGAGGAACCTGAGAAGCTGGCCGAAGGGACGCTGATATCGCACCTGCTGGAGCTGCGCGACCGGCTGATCCGGGCGCTCGTGGCGGTGGGGCTGGTGTTCGTGCCGTGCGCGTTCTACGCCAATTCCCTCTTCACGCTGGCGTCGCAGCCGCTCCTGCAGCGGCTGCCAAAGGGGACGACGCTGATCGCGACCAGCGTCGCGGCTCCCTTCACGACGCCCTTCAAGCTGTCCTTCTTCGTCGCGCTCTTCGTGGCGATGCCCTACGTGCTCTACCAGCTTTGGGCGTTCGTGGCACCCGGTCTCTACCGCCATGAAAAGCGCTTCGCGCTGCCGCTGCTCGTCTCATCGATCCTGCTCTTCTATGGCGGGATGGCGTTCGCCTACTTCTTCGTCTTTCCGGCGATGTTCCACTTCTTCGCCAGCACGACGCCAAAGGGCGTCACGATGATGACCGACATCTCGCAGTACCTGAATTTCGTGCTGCTCATGTTCTTCGGATTCGGCGCCGCTTTCGAGCTGCCCGTGGCCGTCGTGCTGCTGGTGCTCACCGGATTGGTGGAGCTCGATAAGCTGAAGAGCTACCGCGGGTACGTTCTCCTGGGCGTCTTCATCGTCGCGGCATTCCTGACACCTCCGGATGCGGTGTCGCAATCGCTGCTCGCCATCCCGATGTACCTCCTTTTCGAAGGTGGCCTCATCATGGCGCGCATACTGCAGCGTGCGCGGCGCCAGGACGCCGAGCAGCCACAGGCGTCCTGATACAAGCGTCCGGTACAAAGGCTGAGGCATGAGTCAGGTCATCGAAACCGACACCGGACCGGGCACGGGTGCATCGACACCGGCCGCCGCCCCCGCCCAACCCACTGCTTTTGGCCATCCGCGCGGCCTGTCCACCCTCTTCTTCACGGAGATGTGGGAGCGGTTCACCTATTACGGCATTCAGTCGATCTTGATCCTGTTCCTGGTCGCCACGAGCGGCCGCGGGGGACTGGGGTTCACCGACCAGAACGCCAGCGCGATCTGGGGGCTGTACCTCGGGGGTACCTACCTGTTCTCGCTCCTGGGCGGCTGGGTGGCGGATCGCCTGATCGGTGGACAGCTCGCCGTTGCCTCCGGCGGCGTGCTGATTACGGCCGGCAACGTCCTGCTCGCCTCGGGCGGCACGCGTCTCTTCTTCCTCGGGCTGATCCTCAACGTGCTGGGGGTTGGCCTCCTGAAGCCCAATGTGAGCGCCACGGTCGGCGAGCTCTATCCCGAAGGTGGCTCGCGACGTGACGCCGGCTTTTCGATCTTCTACATCGGCATCAACATCGGATCACTCATCGGGCCGATGTTCGTACCCGTCGTCGCACAGCGATTCGGCTGGCACGCCGGCTTCGCACTGCCGGCGCTCGGCATGTTGTGCGGTGTGGCGCAGTTTCTCGCCACCCGCCGCTACCTGGGTCCCGCCGGTGCCACGCCAAAGACTGCCGGGCCGCGTCCCTGGCTCGCCCTTTGGATCCTCGTGGCCGTGATCTGCGCGCTCACGGCGGTGATGCTGAGTGGCGCCGTGACGATCAACCCGGTCGCGCTTGCCGCGCGGGTGTCGTGGGTGGTGGGCCTGCTGATGGCCGGATATCTTCTCTACATCGCCTTCCTGGGCAGGCTGACCCGCGAAGAGCGTGGCCGCGTGCTCGCCATGATGACGCTCTTTGCCGCGTCCACCCTCTTCTGGATGGCGTATTACCAGACATTCGGCTCCCTGACGCTCTTTGCGCAGCGCTACACCGATCTCGACATCTTCGGCTGGAATATGCCGGCCGGCGACATGCAGGCGCTGCCCCCGATCTTCATCATCGTGCTGGCGCCGGTCTTCGCGATGCTGTGGCTATGGCTCGGAAAGCGGGATCGGGACCTGTCTTCGCCGGCGAAATTCGCCTGGGGACTGCTGCTGATCGCCGCGGGCATGCTCGTCATGTATGTCGCGGCGCGGCGCGTCCTGCATGGGAACAATGTCTCGCCGCTGTGGCTGACGGCCGCTTATTTCCTCAACGCCTGCGGCGAGCTGTGCCTCTCGCCCGTGGGCCTTTCCTCCACCACCAAATTGGCGCCGGCGCGCTTTGCCGCCCAGACCATGGGTCTGTGGTTCCTCACCCTGGCGCTGGGAGGTTTCCTGGCCGGCCTGCTCTCGAGCGGCTACGACGCCCAGCGTCTCGAAACACTCCCTGCGCTGTACCTGACGCTCTTCTGGTGGAGCGCCGCGGGCGGAGCCGTGATGCTGCTCATCACGCCGCCGGTGAAGCGGCTGATGGCTGGGGTACGCTGATGCGCGGCGGCACGGCCGCCCCGTAATAATCCGGATCCTGCGGGGTGAGACCCTTGAAGCGCCGGTGTATCCAGAGGTACTGATCCGGCACCGCGCGCACCTGCGCCTCGATGAACCGGTGGAAAAGCTCCGCGTCGGCACGCGGGCACTGGCTGGGAAAATTCTCGAGCGGCGGCTGGATCACGGCGCGATAGCCGGCCGTCCCAGGCAGCCTCTCGACGAAAAAGGGCAGTACGGCGCAGCCCGTCATCCGCGCGATCCGCGATGTGGCGATGTTGGTTGCGGCGGGGATGCCGAAGAGCGATACCATCTGCGCGCCCTTCTTGCGGTAGCTCTGGTCCGGCGCATACCACACACATTCGTTGTTTTTCAGGGCCGCGATCATCGCCCGGATGTCGTCGCGCGGGATGGCATGGCCGCCGTTGCGGCTGCGGCAGCGGCCGAGCACGTGGGCGAGCGCCTCGTTCTTCGTCGGACGATAGATGATATTGGCGGGGCAGTCGGCGGCCAGGATCCTGCCGCCGATCTCGAGGGGCGTGAAATGCGCCGTGAGCAGGATCGCGCCACGGCCGCGCGCGAGGGCAGCGCGCAGATGCTCGACGCCCTCCAGACGAGAGACGCTCTTCAGCCGCGCCTTCGACCACCACCACGCGGCCGCGATCTCGAGCAGCGCGATGCCGAGGCTGGTGAAGTGCCGCTCGAGCAGCCGCCGGCGCTCCGGGGCTTCGAGCTCCGGCAGGCAGAGCTCGATGTTGCGGCGGGCGATGCGCACGAAGCGCACCGGCAGCCGCCGCAGGACGCCGCCGAGCGCGGCGCCGATGGCGAGCTGCAGGGAGAAGGGTAGGAAGCTGAGCAGGCGCAGCACACCGATACCAGCCCAGGTAGGCCAGTAACGTGGCGCGAGCAGTCGTCCCCATCCCTGCGGCCGCGTGATCGCGGCAGGAAGCGAAGCAGAGCGGTTGTACATGGGCCCCCGGGCCGCACTATCGGCGACCTCTGCGAGCAGCATAGCGCAGTCGGAGGCCGTGGTGATACCGGTAACCCGAACTGTGAACTGCGGTGGCGCGCACCGCCGGGTGGCCGGGCGGCGCTCCCGGGCGGTAAGCTCTCCTCACCGCTCGCCCCCGGGAGGCCATGCCATGATTGCGCACACCACCCTGCCCGTCAGCGACTACCGCAGATCCAAGACCTTCTACAGCAGGGCGCTCGAGCCGCTCGGCTATCGCAACAACATGGAGTTCGGCGAATCCGGGGGCTTCAACGACGGCAAGAACACCGACTTCTGGATCGCCCGCAAGGATGCCGTGGAGCCGACGCACCTCGCCTTCGAAGCCGCCAGCCGCGTGCAGGTGCAGGCGTTCCACGCCGCCGCGCTCGCCGCGGGGGCGAAGGACAACGGCGGCCCGGGCTATCGCGACTACTGGCCCGGATACTACGCCGCATTCGTTCACGATCCGGACGGACATAACATCGAGGCGGTGTGGTACGACTACAGCCGGGTGAAGCAGGTGAATTGACGCCGACCCAGGCGCCTGCGTCTCCTTCACGAGTCTGCCGCAGACCGGTTTTCAAACGGCGGCAGGCGCGAAACGGGTCTGTAGCAGATAAACGGCGATGCTGACACCGATCAGGCCGACCAGACCGAGGAGTTCCGGCCTCGACGCGAGGGCGACCATCGCCAGCATGCTGCCGATGCCGACGATCGCGGCGATGCCGACCCAACGGAAATTGAGCGGCGTGCCCGCAAGGGCCACGCCGTCGCGCGCCAGACGCCATGCCGCCAGACATCCGAGGCTATACAACGGCGCCATGGTGAGCACCGCAAGCACGGCAAGCTCGGCGAACGTCCCGGTCAGCGCGAGCGCGATGACCAATACAGCGTAACTGAGAATAGCGATGTGAGGCGCGCCGGTACGCGGATGGACGCGACCGAGGGGACGCGGGAGCCAACCGTCGCGCCCGAACGCGAACAACATACGAGGAGTACTCAGAATATCGCTGCCCATGAAACCAAACATCGAGAGGCCCGCTCCCGCCAGCATGAGGATCCGCAGCGTCGGACTGACGTGGCCCATTGCATCGGCAAGCGGCGAGGTGGACGCGGCGAGCGCCCTGCCGAGGATTCCCTGGGCTACGATCTGGATGCCGAGGTACAGCACGAGCACCGTGATCAGGGCCAACGCAATGGCCCGCGGTATGGTGCGCGCCGGCTCCACGACTTCCCCGCTCGCGCAGAGGGAGCTCTCCATGCCGATCAATGCGAACATCGCGAGGATGAAGGCGCGCCCGGCATCACCGGAAATGACACCCGGATGGATCGTGAGGTTGGTGCCTCGGACAGCGACTGCGCCCGCGATCACGAAGACAATGAGAGGAATGAGCTTGATCGCGGTTGCGGCGCCAATGAGCTGGGCGCCCCGCCGTACACCGCGGACGTTGACGAGAGCAATGCTGCCCACCAGTAGAACCATCGCGACCGGGCGCACGTAAGCTCTGAGCGAGGGGTCTGTCAGACTCGCCACGACATCGGCGAATGCGGCAGCCACCCCGCCACAGGCGAGAGCGTCACTGACCCAAAGAAGGGTGCCGCAGACATATCCGGGCAGCGGCCCCAGTGACGCCTCGATATATCCGTACGCGCCACCGCTCGTCGGGATGCGGCTGCCGCCTTCGGCGAAACAGACAGCCACCGCGCCAATCGCGCCGCCGCAAGCCAGGAACGCCAGCGGCGCGTAGGGGCCGACGGCCGCCGCGAGCGCACTGGGCACCGCAAAGATGCCGGCGCCGACGACCATGCTGACGATGCTTGCCGCAAGACCCCAGGTACCCAGCCCCTGGATCAGTCCGGCATCGCGCTCGGTCGTGTTCATGTCCGCGGATGCTAACGTGAAAACGCAGCGCGAGGCGAGGCTGCGGCGGATGATGGGCTGCGCAACGGGCCGGGCGAGCACGCGCCGGATACACTTGCGCCCAATGGCCACTCAACCCCTCGCTGGCCGCACCATCGCGGTGCCCGAGAGTCGCGAGCTAGCCGTATTCGCGGCCCTGCTCGCGCGACGCGGCGCGCGCGTCATCCGCTGCCCGCTGATCGCCATCCGGGATGCGCCCGACCCGCAACCCGTGCTCGACTGGAGCCGGCGCCTGGCGGCCGGCACGTTCGACGATCTGGTCCTGCTCACGGGTGAGGGACTGAAGCGGATTCTCGCGTGCATCGAGCGGCACGAGCCGACGCTGCGACCCCAGTTCGTCGCCGCGCTCGGCAGGGTGCGCACCATCACGCGCGGGCCGAAACCCGCGAAGGCTCTGCGTGAGCTGGGGATGAAGCCGCTGATCACCGCCGAGAGGCCGACGACGGACGGGGTGATCGCCAGCCTGCGCACCCTGGACCTCAACCGCCGCCGCGTGGGCGTGCAGCTTTACGGGACCGAGCCAAACCTGCCGCTCGTTGGTTTCCTCGAGACCGCCGGAGCGGTCGTGTCGACCGTGGCACCCTACGTTTACGCGGATGCCGCCGATGACCAGGCGGTGCGCAACCTCGTTGATCAGCTGCGCCAGAGCAGAGTCGATGCCATCGCCTTCACCAGCTCCGCACAAATCGAGCGGCTGATCGCCCTCGTCTCCGAAGCAGAGACCCGATCCGCCCTCGCCAACACTTTGGTGGCCGCGATCGGGCCAGTGGTGGCGGAGACGCTGCGGCGCCACGGGATCAACGCACGCCTGATGCCGTCGCAGTCGTTCTCTCTCAAGCCTCTGACCCGAGCTCTGGAAGAGGCGCTCGGAGATACCCGTCGGCCGGCTGCATCGCCATGAATCTGCGCTCCGCTGGTCCCGACGATGCGCTGGCGGTGGCCCGAGTTCACGTGCGCGCGTGGCAAGTGGCCTACCGCGGCTTGCTGCCGGCCGATTACCTGACAGGGTTGCGCGCCGAGGACCGCGCGCAACGGTACGACTTTGCCAGTCGCGATCCGGCCCGGCCCAGAACTCTGGTCGCCGTCGAAGCCGACACCGTGCTCGGCTTTGCGACGATCTCGCCGGCCCGCGACCCGGATCTGGTCGGCCAGGGAGAGCTTTGCGCCCTGTACGTCGAGCCTGACTGCTGGGGCCGGGGAATCGGGCACGCGCTCGCGTCAGCCGCTCGCAGCGATCTTTACCGTCTGGGATTCAGGAAGGCGGCGCTATGGGTGATCACAGGCAATGCCCGCGCCGAGCGGTTCTATCGGGCCGACGGGTGGAGCGACGACGGCGTGCGCCGTGCGCACCACATTTGGAATGTGCTCGTGGATACGGTGCGTTACAGTCGCGCGCTAGCCGAGTAGCGTGTATCAGCCGCTCACTCCGACGTGTCGTCTTCGACCACCGTTCCCTGATGGAAGAGAATCTTCCAATCACCGTCGACGCGCCGCCAGATGGTCGTGCGGCGCGTCTTTCGTTGCCCCTGCAGCAGCGTATAAGTCAACAGGTAAGTGTCGCTTCCCAGCTGCCGGCAGGCGAAGTCCGTCGCTTCCCATGTGTCCTCGAGCGCGAGATGGCTCGCGACCTGATGCCGATCCTCCAGAACGTCGAGAACGTGCCCCCGGCTGTAGCGACGGCCGGATGCGCCGACTTCCCAGAACTCCGCTTCGGTCATGGCCTCGAAGTCGGCCCGAGTCGTGCCGAGCTCCGGGCGATGAAAGACGGGCTCGCGGCCGCGCAGGTCCTCCAGGATGTCCCGGAGCCTGGCCTCCGTCGTCAACCACGGTTTCACCCTCGTCACCTCACGCTGTCGTATCTGGTGTTGCACGACGCCGATTCATCATCCCCAGCGCCATCGGGATCAACGACACGACGATGATGAAGATCGTGACCAGCCCGAAGTTGCGCTTCACCACCGGCACGTTGCCGAAGAGATAGCCGCCCCCGAGGAAGAGCAGCACCCAGGAGAAGCCGCCGAGGATGTTGTAGGCTTGGAAGCGTCCGTAGGGCATGCGGCCGACGCCGGCGACGAACGGCATGCAGGTGCGGATGATCGGAACGAAGCGCGACAGAGCGATCGCCCGGCCGCCGTGGCGGCGGAAGAATTCCTCCGTACGCCTGAGGTACTCCACTTTGAGCAGGCGATAGCGCCCGCTGAACGCGGGCGGACCCACGAATCGGCCTACCGCGTAGTTGACCGTGTTGCCGAGCACGGCGGCGACACCGAGCATGATGAAGACGAGGGGGGCGTTGAGAGTGCCGCTGGTATCGACCGCGGCCAGCGCGCCGATGCCGAAGAGCAGGGAGTCGCCGGGCAGGAACGGCGTCACGATGAGCCCGGTCTCCGCGAAGATGACGGCGAAGAGGATCGGGTAGATCCAGAAATCAACGCGCGCCAGCAGCTCGACCAGATGCCGGTCGAGGTGCAGCACGAGATCGAGCAGCCATGACAACACGGTCCAGTACGCTCCAGCCGCCGCGAGGGCTCGAAGCCGCGGGTCTCAAAGACTAGCAGGGATTTCGCCGCCGGGGTTTTTCAACCCCGGACGGCCGCAGGGATCGGGCCGGGCGTCTATGGCACCAGAGCGTCGCCGGCGATCGTCGCTCGCTCACTTCGCGACGCTGTCTTGATGAAGTGTCCTGGCGTGCTGCCGCCGTGCACCTCGTCCTCCAGGGTGGTCAGGGCCAGCCCCACCTCGGCATCGCGCGATTGCAGCGTGGGTGCGTCCTTGGAGGTCATGACATCGGCCGGCTGGTGCTCGCGACCCTCCTCGACGATATCGGGGACGATTCCCTTGCCCTGTACGGAGCCGCCGGAAGGGGTGAAATACCGGGAGGTGGTCAGCTTCACCGCCCCGCCGTACTGCAATGGAATGACCGTCTGCACGGTGCCCTTGCCATAGGTCTTGTGCCCGATCAGCAGCGCACGGCCATGGTCCTTGAGCGCCGCCGAGACGATCTCCGCGGCGGAAGCCGTACCACTGTTCACCAGTATGACGATCGGCGAGCCGTTCATCAGATCACCGGGCGAGGCGTCCATCTCGAAGCGAGCATCGGGAGTCCGCCCCTCGGCGGTGAGAATGACGCCACTATTGAGAAAGTCATCGGCGACCGCAACGCCCGACTCGAGCACGCCACCGGGATTGTCGCGCAGGTCGAGCACGAGGCCGCGCAATCCGCCGGGATTGTCGCGCTGAAGCGCCGATACCGCCGCATTCACCTCATCGGGAGTCGTGTCGCTGAAATCCTCGATGCGCACGTAGCCATATCCGGACGACAGGCTCTGATAGGAAACGCTGTGCACCGCGACATTCGCGCGTCGCAGCGCGAAATTCAGCACGCCGGTCGCGCCGGTGCGGTGAATGCTCAACGTCACCGTGCTTCCCGAGACCCCGCGCATGTGCTCGATTGCGCCGGAAACGTCGGAACCGACTTCCTTGCCGTCGATGGCCACGATCTCATCGCCGGCCCGCAGACCGGCCTGATCGGCGGGAGAGCCCTGGATGGCATGGAGGATCTTCACGGCGGAGCCGTCCGCGGCGACCTCGATGCCGACGCCCGGGTATGAGCCCATGGTGCTCAGGCGGGTCTCCTCGAACTCCTCGCTATCCAGATAAGCGGAATGCGGATCGAGCGAGGACACCATGCCGCGGATGGCGGCATCCATCAGCTTGCGGTCGCTGACGCGATCGACGTAATCGCGCCTGACGTGCTCGTAGACTTCGGCGAAGAGGCGCGCCTCCTGCCAGGGAAGGGTCGCGGGATCGCTGGAATTGCGGGCACTCGGCCCCTCTGCCAGCACGCCGCCCGCGAGAGCAGCGGAAAAGCCGAAAATCGCCCCCGTGACGAGAGCGATCAGCGTGCGCGACCGCATCGACATGTGATGAATCCCCCCGGTGGGATCAAAGTACGAAACGATGCTACGGCAAGCCTCGCCGGTCAATGGCCGCCCGACCACCGGCGGGCATGATCCGACCAATGCGTGGGGTTCTCATGCGCTGCGCGCAGGACTTACGGGGTTCGCTACGCGAGCCCCGTCCGTCGAGCGGCGCTGCGCGCCGAGAGACGCGTTGGCGAGCCTGGCCAGCAGGTCATTCAGCGGCATGGGCCGCGAGATGCCGAAACCCTGCCCGTAATCGACGCCGAGAGTGGCGACGCGGGCGCGGATTTCGTCTGTCTCGACATATTCCGCGACGGTAGTCAGCGACATGGCGTGCGCGAGCTGCGCGATGGCGCGCACCATCGATTCGGCACGCGGATCGCGGACCACGTCCCGCACGAAGCTGCCGTCGATCTTCAGCATGGTCACCGGCAGCTGGCGCAGATAGGACAGCGAGGAAAGGCCGGTGCCGAAGTCATCGAGCGCGATGCCACAGCCGAGCGAGCGGAGTCGGCCCATCAGGTCGCGCGCGCGCGCGATGCTGGCGATGGTGGCGTTCTCCGTGAGCTCGAAGCAAAAGAGATCGGGCGGCAGGCCGCTCGAGCGGATCCGCTCGACGAGGAAGTCGCTGAAGCTCTCGTCGTTGAGCGACTGGCCGGAGAAGTTGATGGCAAAGGAGAGCGGCACGCTCGCGAGCGTCCCGGCAAGGGTCTTCAGCCGCTGGACGGCGGTCTCGATCACCCAGCGGTCGATGCTCTGCATCAGCTGGTAACGTATCGCCGCCGACATGAATGTGTCGGGAAGCGCCGCGGTGCCGTCCTCATCGATCATGCGCACCAGGAGCTCGTAGTGCGGCTTCAAGGGCCCGCCACGATTGAACGGCAGGATGAGCTGCGCATCGAGACTGAGCCGGCCGGCGCTGATCGCATCGTGCAGCTGTCCGGCGATGTTGATATCAGCGAACCTTCGTACCAGGCTGACGTCGTTGGCGCGGTACACCTCCACGCGGTTGCGTCCGCGATCCTTGGCCGCCTTGCAGGCCGTCTCCGCCGCGGCAAGGGAATGCATCAGCTCGCCCTCGCTGGAGTCGAGGGCAGCCACACCGACGCTGATCGAGACGCGCAGCCGCGAGTTGCCTTCCATGTTGCCCAACTGCTCGGCGCCCTCGCGCAGCGACTCGCCGAAGCGCTCCGCATCATCGAGGTGCGCGGGCAGCAACACCGAGAAGCGATCGCCGGAAATCCTGGCCGCGAAGGCGCCCGCCGGCAAGCGGCTGCGCAGCAGCTCGCCGAGCTGCCCGAGCACGCTGTCGCCGACGGGCATGCCGAAGTTGTCGTTGATGACGTGAAGCTGGTCGACGTTGATGTAAAGCGAGCTCCAGCCCGAGGTATTGTCCGTGCGCGCGACCGCGGCGCGTACGCGATGCTCGAAGGCCGGCCGGGTGTAGAGGCCGGTCAGCATGTCGTAGCTCCCATCCTCCTCTTCCTGGCGCGCCTTCAGCTCCGTGACGGCGCGCTTCAACCGACCGATGGTGATCCGGGCAAGCAGGTCGCGCCGCAGACACTCCAGAGCGGGCTTGAGCAAGCCATGCACGAGCGCGAAGCTGCGGGACTCGGCGTCCCACTCACTGCCGGGCGAGCAGGCGATGGCCACGCAAGCCAGCACGTGTCGCGCGTCGTCACGGATCCAACAGACGTAGACCGGCGCGTTGCCGGGCAGCACGTGCAGATCGCCCGCGCTCTCGGGCGCGGATTCGATCGCGGCGAGAGCGCCGTTGACGATCGGACTGAGGTCGGCGGCGGCGGCATCGTTCGACCAGCGGAGCGCGCCCCGGACATCGAATATCGAGACCCCGTGTGTGCGCGGCAGCAGCGACCGGCAAAGCTGCGCGTACGGCTCGAAGCCGCCCCAGGCGTCCGGGGGTTTCCCGGGCCCTTCGGGGGGTCGAGAGCGGCTTTCGGGAAGCGTCTTGTTGTCCGGAGGCCGGCTCATGCCGCGACAGTCTGTGATCCGATATGGAAAATGGCCGCCACTGTCGCCTCGGAGAGGCACTCCTGGCCTTGCTCAAGTTGGCGGTTCGCCGAAGAGGGCCATTCCGGGGGCTCAAAGCTTGAAGCCCCTCACATCTCCAGTTGCCCATCGACCGATGTCGATACGAATCATGAGGCGGTACGCCCCTGCAACCCAGGCACAGGGAGGTGCCCCGCCGCCGAAGGTGGCGGAGCTTTGGGCAAAAACCACGCTTTTTGCCCAAAGCTGCGCTGGGCCGGGCAGGAGCCCGGATCCAGCGCTTCATCCTAGTGTCGCAGCCACACCCGCGGGTCGAGGGGTTTGCCTTCCTTGCGGATCTCGAAATAGAGCTCCGGGCGGGTACCGCCGCCGCTGTCCCCGGCCTGGGCGATGGTCTGGCCGGCGGTGACGTGCTGGCCGACCGACTCGTAGAGGCGGGCGTTGTGGCCATAGAGGCTCATGTAGCCGCCCCCGTGATCAATGATGATGAGAAGGCCGAGCCCCGCCAGCCAGTCCGCGTATACCACCCGGCCCTGGGATACCGCGCGCACGGGTGCGGCGCGCTCCGTCGCGAAGAGATCGCCCTGCCATCGCAGGCCGCCGGCGCGCACCTGTCCATAGCTCTCGATGACTTTGCCCGCCACCGGCCTGGGCAGCTTGCCGCGCAGCTGAGCAAAAGGAGAATGGCCCAGATCCTCGGGCGGAAGGCTCGCGGTCGCCCGGCGCAGCTGCGCCAGCAGGGACTCCAGGTCGCTCTGCTGCTGTCGCAGGCGCGCGAGCCGCTGGGTGCGGGTCTGGGTCTGCGCGGAGATGCTCGCCAGAACCTGCTTGCGATGCGAGCGCGCCTGCTCCAGGGCCGAGACCTGGACCTGCTGCTGCTGCTGCAGCCCCGCGAGCTTGGCGTCCTGCGCCTGCAGCTGATCGTCGAGCTGCCCGATGCGCTGCAGGTCCGCCTCGATGGCCTGGATCTGGGCCGCGCGCGCGCGGCCGAAGTAGCTGTAATAGACGAACATCCGCCCCGCCTGGGCCGGATCACCCTGATTCAGCAGGAGTTTCAGCGGCTCCTCCCGTCCGATGAGATAGGCAGCCCGCAGCTGCCCCGCGAGCGCGTTGCGGGTGCTCGCGAGGGCCGCCTCGCGCTGGCGCTTCTGGCCCTCGAGCTCCGCCCGCCGGGTGGCGCCGGCCGCGCGTTGCTGGCGCAAGTCATCCAGCGCGGCCTGCGCCTGTCCGACCGATTTCTCCGTCGCCCGCAGTTGGCGGGTGAGACGGTCCCGCTCCGCTTGTCCACGGCTCACTTGGCGCGCGATGCGCGCGATCTGATCGCGCACCGCCTCGAGCTGTGCCCGGGCCTGGCGGGCATCGCCCGGCGCCGCGGCATGGGCGGCATGCCTGTGGGCGGCGTCCGCGGGCACGGCGGCAAGCGCATACAGCACGCAGGGAGCGATCAGGCCACAGATGCGGAGGCGTCGCATATGAGCGCTATAATGCGCGCCCTTTTTATGGCCGACGCGATCTTCTGGTGTCTTCCGCATGGACCATCTGCCTCAATACATGCAAGCCCATTACTGGCTCGTCGCCGCAACGGTGGTGGTGCTCGGACTGGTGCTCGCATTCGAAATCCGGGCGCGGGCGGAGAGTTTCGCGGCCGTCACCCCGCAGGATGCCATCCGATTGATGAACCGCGGCGCGGTAGTCATCGATCTGCGTCCCGCCGAGCAGTATGCCGCCGGTCACCTCGCGGGTGCGCGCCGCATGGACGGCGGGCAGATCCTGAAGGCCGGCGACACCCTGAAGAAGTACAAGCAGAAGACGGTCATCGTTTATGACGAGACCGGCTCGCTCGGCAATTCGGCCGCCCGTCAGCTGAAGGCGCAGGGCTTCCTGCAGGCCTTCAACCTGCGCGGCGGCGTGGCGGCGTGGCGCTCGGACAACTTGCCGCTCGAGAAGGGCTCGAAGGCAAGCGGATGACAAAATCGTCCGGAACGATTTTGGACGGCGATAGCCGGCCCGAAGGGGTTTCCGAGTCGCGAAGGCGGGGCTCAGAGGGCGCAGGGACGGAGCCTCGCAGCCGCCCCAAGGTCGTGATGTACGCCACGAGCTGGTGTCCGTACTGCGCACGCGCGCGCGAGCTGCTCGAGCAGAAGGGTGCCGCGCTGGAGGAGATCGACATCGAGGCCACGCCCGCAGCCCGGATGGACATGATGTCCCGCAGCGGGCGGCGTACGGTGCCGCAGATCTTCATCGGCGAGACGCATGTCGGCGGGTGCGACGATCTTCTCGATCTCGATGCCGGCGGGGGTCTCGACAAACTATTGCAAACCGGAGTGACAAATGACGAATGAAGCTGCTGGCATCGCGCCGGCGCCCGAGGCCTCGAATGGCCCGGTCCTCGCCCTGCAGAGCGTGTATCTGAAGGACTGCTCCTACGAAGCGCCCAATGGTCCGCGAGTGGATGGCAACTGGAATCCGCAGATCAACCTGGACCTGCACACCGCCGCCGCGCAGCTGGCCGCCGACGTGCGGGAGATCGTGCTGACGGTGACTGTCTCCGCGAAGCAGAACGACAGCACCATTTTCCTGGTCGAGGTGAAGCAGGCTGGCATCTTCGTGATGCGCAACCTGTCGGAAGACGACACCAAGCGCGCCGTCGGCAGCGTCTGTCCGGGAGTGTTGTTCCCCTATGCGCGCGCGGCCGTGTCACACCTCGTGACTCAGGGGGGATTCCCACAGTTCCTCTTGCCGCCCGTCAACTTCGATGCGCTGTACGCGGCCAACCAGAACCAGCCTCCCGGACAGACCAACTGATCTGAAGGTCGAGGCATGAGCGCTGTCGCGGGGAGCGACTTGCCTGTAGCCGTCCTGGGCGCGGGCTCGTGGGGGACGGCGCTCGCCATTCAATTCGCCCGCAGCGGACGGCTGACGCGGCTCTGGGGCCGCGACCGCGACCGCCTGGCGGCGATGGCACGCGATCGGCGCAATGACCGATACCTCGCCGCCGGGACCTTCCCTCAGGCGCTGAGCCTCGAGCCGGAGCTGCCGGAGGCTTTGCGCGGCGCCTGCGATGTGCTCATCGCGGTGCCGAGCCATGCATTCCGGACGCTGCTCGGCGCGATTGCCCCGCACCTCACACAGGGCATGCGGCTCGCTTGGGCGACCAAAGGGTTCGAGCTGCCCTCGGGCCTGCTGCCGCATCAGGTCGCGCGCGAGGTGTTGGGTCCGAAGCGGGCAGTGGCGGTTCTGTCAGGCCCGACGTTCGCGCGGGAAGTTGGAGCAGGATTGCCGACCGCGATGACGATAGCCTCATCCGACGCTACCTTCGCCAAGGCGCTGGCGCAAGACCTGTCTTCCGAGCAATTCCGCGCTTACACCTCCACGGACATTGCCGGCGTCGAGGTCGGCGGAGCCGTCAAGAACGTGTTGGCGGTGGGGGCGGGGCTGTCGGACGGCTTGGGATTCGGAGCCAACACGCGGGTCGCTCTCATCACACGCGGGCTGGCGGAGATGATGCGGCTCGGAGTCGCGCTCGGAGCGCACCGTGACACCTTCATGGGGCTCGCGGGCCTCGGGGACCTGGTGCTGACCTGCACGGACGACCAGTCCCGCAACCGGCGGTTCGGCCTGGAGCTCGCGGCCGGCAAAACACCCGAGGAGGCGCTGGCGGCCATCGGTCAGGTCGTGGAGGGATACCCCGCCGCCAAGGCGCTGCATGGCGTCGCCGCTCGCGCAGCCGTGGAAATGCCGCTCTGCGAGGGGGTCTATCGAGTGCTCTATGAAGGAGTGCCGGCGCGCGATGCGGTTCGCGCGCTGATGACGCGGCCGATCAAATCGGAGAGGGACTAAATCGCCGGGAGCGATTTACTCGGCGCTTCCTGCGCCTCGGCCCTACGGGCCCGCCTGACGGCGTTCAAAAGCGCTCCATGCGCTTTTGTGCAACGACACGCGCTAGCGTGTCGGCCCCGCGATAGCGGGGCGAGGCCCAGGATCGGGCCGAGTATTAGATCGCCGCAGGTCGTACCGCTCTCGCCGTACGGCCGCCGGTGTTCTTCCGAGGACGCGCCGGAAGGTGCGGTTCATGTGACTCTGGTCGCAGAACCCCGCGTCACTCGCCACCCAGGCGATCGACACTTCGGTCTCCCGCAGCAATCGGGCAGCGCGCTCGACCTTGATTCGCGCCGCGGTATCCTGGATTCCCTCGCCCCTGGTCAGTCTGTAGGCGACGCCGAGCCACGAGGGATGTCGGCCAACTTCGTTCGCCAGACCCGCGACACTCGCGGCCGGATCGGCCTGCAGGCGGCGATCGATGGAACCCAGCCAGGACGGTATGGCACGCTGCCGGTCGCGCGCGCCGCAAGCGATCAGACTGCGCAGCGCGGCGCGCAATTGCTCCTCGGACAAATCGCCGGTGCACTGCTGCGCCAACAGGCGCGCCAGCGCGCCGCTGCGGCCGCCGATCCAACGCTGAACGGGCGCGGCCGGATCGTCGGCGTCCCGGAGCCAGGCAGGGTCGAACTCGATCTCGATCTGCTCGAATCCCGCGGATGATACGTCGTTGCGGTGAGCCGCCCCGGCGCGATAGAAGATCGCAGACGGGCTGGAAATCGCCATCTCGCCGAGCTCGGTATGGTTGGTATAGGCGCCGATCACGTAGAGCGAAAGCACTGGCCAATCGTGTGCATGCTCCGGCACCCGGGCGTTGGCCCGGTCGATCACTCTTCTGATCGAGGCTCCGCTGAAGCTCTTGAGGAGCAAAGGCTCTACTCCAAATCAGGTGTTGGCAGATGTTCCGCCTGGCCCGGCGGCAGGTCAAGCCACCTTGAATCCGTCCAATCCCGAGCGCGGGACGAGGTGATAAACAGGGTCTGACGGACGAAAAGTCATCATGAACCGCATCCACAAAGCCGCCGCCGTCATACTTGCGATAGGGCTGCTCGTCGCGGCGGGGAAGTACGGTGACGCGAAGATAACAGGCTCTCGCCATGATCCGCCCGCCGCCACGCCGCAGAGCGAGGGGATGTATCGCCTGCCGTTCGCTGGCGGCACGCGGGTGAAGGTGTTCGACGATTTCACCACTCACCGCCCCCGCGGACGCGTCGATATTTTCGCCATCGGCGGCAAGCCGCCTTACCGTGTCGTGGCGGCGGCCGCCGGCCGGATCGTCGCCATTCAGGATGGCTACAGTGAGCAGCAGTCCGGCCGCCCCGCGGCTCTCTGTCACAACAACTACGTCTGGATCGCGCATCCCAATGGCGAATGGACGAATTACTCTCACCTGGCTCACGACTCGGTGAGCCGGCAAGCCCGCCTGAAGGTCGGCGACGAGGTGGCGGCGGGCCAGTACATCGGGGATGAGGGCGCGGTGGGCTGCGCCATGCTCGAGCACGTGCATTTCGAAGTCGCCCACCCCGACACCGGCCGGCCCGTGGACAGCGGTGGCTTCCTGACTGACAACGACAATGGCAAGCGCGAGCTGAACCCGCGATTTTGCGGCGTCCGGGGCGAGAACGCGGTCAAAGGCTCAGTTTATGTCGCGACGCCCTGTCGGTGAGCGGGGCCGCCGCAGAGAAGTAGCCCGGAGGTGATGGGCCCGGGGCGCTGATGGCACAATTGCGCCCATGAAGGACAAGACTCGCGGCTATGCCCACAGGATCGACCTCGCGGCCGACGTGCAGACAGTCTGGCGGGCACTGACCGATCCAGCTCTGCTGGTCACCTGGTGCTCACCCGAGGCGCAGATCCGCGCGCGCGCCGGGGGACTCTTTCGGGCATGCGTCGACCGCGTCACGGAGCTCGAGGCGCACATCGACGTCTACGAGCCGGGGCGGCGGCTGCGGCTCATTTATCTGCCCAGCACGGCGCTGCCCCCCGCCGACAGCGCGCTCATCGATGACTTCATCCTGGAGCCGGACCGTGCCGGCGGCACCATCCTGCGCCTGCTGGGGTCGGGCGTGCCGGGGACGCCGGAATGGGATGCGCAGTACCTGCGGCTGCGCACGGGCTGGCAGATGGCGATGACCCGGCTGAAGGCGCTGATCGACAGCGCGGTTCGGCGGGAGGGCACGTGACCGGGTTCATTCTCCGTGCCCTGATCAGCGCAATCGGGCTGTGGGTCGCCACCCGCTGGGTCGGGGGGATCCGGATCGACAACCCCGGGTCGCTCGTGCTGGCGGGGCTGCTGCTCGGCCTCGTCAATGCCGTCGTGCGGCCGATATTGGTCATCCTGACGCTGCCGATCACGATCCTCAGCCTCGGGTTCTTCCTGCTGATCGTCAACACAGCGATGGTCGCGCTCGTGGCGGGGATGCTGCCGGGTTTCCACATCTACGGAGGATTCTGGTCCGCATTCGCGACCGCGCTCATCGTCTGGATCACAGGCTGGCTCGCCTCCTGGCTCATCGGTCCGCGCGGCAGAATAGACGTCCGCCTGCGCAGGCTCTAAGGTGTGGACATGACCAGCGACACCCACCGCCCGGCAAGCGCCCTGCGCCTGAAGTTCTGCGGACTCGACTTCGCCTCCCCCATCGTGCTGCTCTCGGGCTGCGTCGGTTTCGGCGAGGAGTACACGCGCATCCAGGGATTCTCGAACGCAGATGCGGGCGCGGTGGTGCTGAAGGGGACGACGCTCGCGCCGCGCCTCGGCAATGCGCCGCACCGCATCTACGAAACGCCGGCAGGGATGCTGAACGCCATTGGCCTGCAGAATCCAGGCGCGGAGCACGTCGTGCACCGGATCCTGCCGGAGCTCGATTTCGGCGAGACACGCTTCATCGCCAACGTGTCCGGGTCCACCGTGGAGGAATACGTCGAGGTCACTCGCGCATTCGATCAGTCGCCCATCGATGCCATCGAGATCAACATCTCCTGCCCCAACGTGAAGGAGGGCGGCGTCGCGTTCGGCAACTATCCGGACATGTCGGCGCAGGTGGTCGAGGCGTGCCGACGTGTCACGAAGAAGCCGCTCATCACCAAGCTCTCGCCCAACCAGACGGACATCCGGGAGAATGCGCGGCGGTGCATCGAGGCGGGCACCGATGCGCTGGCGGTCATCAACACGATGATGGGCATGGCGATCGACCCGCGTACCCGCCGCCCGATCATGGGCAACGTCCAGGGAGGGTTGTCGGGACCTGCGATCAAGCCGATCGCGCTGCTGAAAGTCCACCAGGTTTACGAGGTCGCGAAGCCGCACCGCATTCCCATCATCGGACAGGGCGGCATCACGACCGCGACGGATGCGGTGGAGTTCATGATCGCAGGCGCCACGGCGGTCGGTATCGGAACAGCGCTCTTCTATGATCCCTTCGTTTGCAGGAAGGTGAACGAAGGCATTGCCGAGTACCTGCGCGAGAACGCCATGGCGAGCGTCGCGGAGCTCGTGGGCACCCTGCGCACGGGGAAAGAGGTTCAGGACGCGCCGGTATCGGGCTGAGCCGGCATCGCCCGCGCGGCGGCCGGAGCCTGACGCCCGACGAAAAAATGGCGCAGCGCCATCAGCGCGTGTCCGACGACGAACGGCCACACCAGCCAGCTCATGACCAGCTGCTCGAGAGCGACTTCGTGCAGCACCATGGCGGAAAGCGGCGCGCCCATGAAGTAACCCGCGTAGCTGATCAGCCCGCCGATGACACTGCCGCTGACCGCGCAGAGGCCGAGTCCCTGCACCGAGCCTATTAGAGGGCTGAGATCATCGGGTGCGGGCAGCGTCAGCCTCAACAGCTCTCTCAGCTCGCGGCGCAGGACGGCACGGCGGTCGCGGCGCACCCACGGGAAGAGATAACCGACACCCGGACGGGCGAAGGGCAGGCTGATCCACAGCCAGTGCAGAGCCCAGATCAGCGCGACAGCAGGTCCGACCCGACAGTGGATCTCGAACGCCTCGCGGTGCCAATCGCGCACTCCGAGACCCGGCCCGGCGGGCACTCGCATGACGCTGAGCAGCGCGAGCTCGATGACGACCCCGATGGCCAGCGCCGCGTGCAACCAGCGCGTACCGGTGTCGTACTTCGACGCATTGCGGGGCTGCAGGACGGCCGCTGAGCCCGCCGGGGTCATGGCTGCGACTGCCCGCCGGCTCCGCCGCCGGCGATGAAGGTCTCCAGCGCGCTGTTGAACGCCGCCGGCTGATCGAAGAACACGGCATGCGCCGCGTGCGCGACGACGACGAATCGTCCGTCCGTCAGCCCGTCCGCCATGTGTTTCTCCTCCGTCATGAAAGGATTGCGGTCCGACACGATCACCAGCGTCGGCCGATTGAATTTCGCGAGGTACGGACGCCGGTCGACCGTGAAGAGATCTTCGGTCAGCATCGCGATTCCTACGGCGGGCGGCGTTTTCATGGACTCGCCGACCAGTCGCGACATCACCGGCGCGGCGATGGGCGCCGAGATGATCGAGCGCATCATCCCTTGCGAGTACGTCAAGGCATCACGGGAGTACGCGGCTGCGCCCCGGAGGATGATCTTCACGAATTGCGGGTGAGCGGTGACGTCCGCGGGTCCGGCGCTCACCGTGCTGTCGACCAGGACGAGATGCGATAGCCCCGCTGTCCCGAACTGCCCGACGTAGGCGGCGACATCCTGCACGCCCTGAGACCACCCCAACAGAATCAGGTTCTTCGGCCGCAGGGCGGCGATGACCTGTCGGATGTCGCGCGCGCGGGACTCCGGGTCGTTGTGCACATAGACGACGCTCGACTCACCCTGGGAGCGCGAGTCCATCGCGACCACCCGGTAGCCTCGCGTGGAGAAATATTCGATCTGTGCCCGCCAGATCATCGAGGTGACACGCCAACCCGGTACCAGCAACAGGGTCTGCGCCGCGTCGGCGGGGCCCGCCTCGAGCAGGTGGATCCTTACCCCATCCGCGCCGGAGACGAACCGTTGCACAAAGGCGGCACGCGCCTGCAGCGCCGCGGCACACGGAGAGCACAGCAGGATCGCGAAGAACAGCTTTCTCATCGACCATACCCGTTTTGCCGGCTTCGGCCGCGCAAGGTAGCAGCGCCGACTTAGATGAGACTTAGGCGGAGAGGCGGATGCGCACTCGCGCGGTCAATCCGGGGGCGGGCGAGCGGTTGGAGAGCTCGATGGACGAGTGGCAGCGCTCCGCGGCGGCACGTGCGATCGCGAGGCCGAGTCCGCTGCCCTCAGCATCCGTCAGGCGCACACGGTAGAAGCGACTGAAGACTCTCTCGAGGTCCGCCGCTGGTATGCCCGGGCCCGTGTCGCTCACTTCGATCACCGCCGTCCCCTCAGCCTCGCGCACACTCACGTCCACATGGCCGCCCGCCGGCGTGTAGCGCACCGCGTTATCGAGAAGGTTGTCCAGGACAATCCGCAGTTGACCGCGATCGAGGCGGGCGGTCACGGACTGCACCTCGCTCAATCCCACGTCGATCGCGCGAGTCTCCGCGAGCGGCACCAGACTACGGACGGAATCCCGGGCAACGTCGCCGATATCGACAGGCTCGGTTGAGGTCTCGGCCTGCGTTGCTTCCTGCCGTGCCAACTGCAGCAGCTGCCGCACGATCCGGTGCAGCCTCTCGACGCCTGCTTCCAGCTCCCGCAGCTCCTCGGCCGCGG
>Ga0134125_10002562_pt1 | contig 21462 bp, 16 predicted proteins | sample KB31751_FD_96464 | JGI IMG/M metagenome (GOLD analysis project Ga0134125, IMG submission 96464) | Terrestrial soil microbial communities with excess Nitrogen fertilizer from Kellogg Biological Station, Michigan, USA - KB3-175-1 | ecosystem: Environmental > Terrestrial > Soil > Unclassified ... | reverse complement strand
CCACCACCACCCCGGCCTCTGCGGAGGACGATCCGAGTCTTGACGTCCGCACCAATATCGCTGCGAGCATCGACCTGTTCGACTTCGCGGTGCAGGCCGGCACCAGGCGGTTGATCTTCGCCTCGACCGGCGGGGCGATCTACGGTGACCAGCCGACGGGCGCGATCACCGAGGACGCGTTGCCGCGGCCGGTCTCGCCCTACGCCATCGGCAAGCAGACGATCGAGGGTTACCTGCGCTACTACCACCGCAAGCACGGCCTCGAGTCGACATCGTTCCGGATCTCGAACCCGTACGGGCCGCGGCAGAGGGCGAACAAGAAGCAGGGCGTCATTCCGATCTTCCTCCAGCACATCGCGCACGGCACGCCAATCACCGTCTATGGTGACGGCTCGATGACCCGCGACTTCCTCTACGCTGCGGATGCGGCGACCCTCGTCGCACGCACGATAGCAACGACGCCGAAACACTCCGTGTACAACATCGGCAGCGGGCACGGTACGACCATCAACGAGGTGCTCGACCTCGCGAGATCGGTCACGGGTCGCGAGGTCGAGGTGCTGCACCAGGCACCGCCTCGCACCTTCATCGAGCGCTCCGTGCTGGACGTGAATCGCTACACCGAGGAGTTCGGTCCCCTGGGCTCGCTCGCTCTCCGCGAGGGAGTCGAACTCACCTGGCACGACACTCTCGAGCAGCTGGCATGACCTCTCTCCCGAGCGTGACGGTGACGATTCTCACCTGGAACGGTGAGCGATACCTCGGCGACATCCTGGACGCGCTCGAGGCCCAGCGCTACGACGGCGATGTCGACATCCTCGTCATCGACTCGGGGTCGACCGACGCCACGCTGGAGATCGTCGCCATGCACCCCGCGGTGCGCCTGCATGAGATCCCGAACTCCGAATTCGGGCACGGCACGACGCGCAACCTCGCGGCGCAGCTCGCGCAGGGCGAGATCGTCGCCTACCTGACCCACGATGCAGTGCCGCTCAACGACACCTGGCTCGCGGCGCTCGTCGCGCCCATGGCGGAGGACGACCGGATTGCCGCGGTGATGGGCAAGCAGGTGGCGAGAAGAAACGCGCCGCCGCTGCTCAAGTACGACATCGCGAGGGTGTTCGATCGACTCGGATCCGCCCATGGAACCACCGTGTTCTATGACGACGGAAGCCTCGCGGACGAGGCCGCCCGCAACCAGGCCGCCTTCTACTCGGATGTCTGCTCCGCCGCCCGCCGCGAGATCCTGCTCAACCACGTCCCCTACCGTGACGTCCCCTATGCGGAGGACCAGCTGTTCGGCAGGGACCTTCTCGCCGGCGGATATCGCAAGGCCTACGCGCCCTCGGCCGTCGTCGAGCACTCGAACGACGGCACCATCCGTGAATTCGGCGACCGAGTCGCGGCCGATCTGATCGGTCTGCGCCAGATCGGAACCACAGTGCACCCGGTGTCACGGTTCGCCGCGTTCAAGCAGTGGGTCAAGTGGACACTCATGGACTCCGCGCAGATCCTCGTCGACCCCGACTACGGTCTCGGCCGCAAGTTGTACTGGCTCGCGGTGAATCCGGTGTACCACGCCTCCAAGTGGGCGGGGTACCGCCGGGGGAGCCGCTACGCCGTCGCTGGCGTGCCGATCACTCGATAGGTCACTCCGGGCCACTGTGAGGCGGAGCTGACTCGTCTGCCATCGATGAAGGTACGGATACCGGGCAGCTGCTCGGGCGCGAGGTCGCGGTACTCGGCGTGGTTCGCCTGAACCACGGCCGCGTCGACCGGCTCACCGAGGTGGTACGGGTCGAATCCCAGAGCAGTCAATTCTTCGTCGGTGAACATCGGATCCTGCACCACGACTGTTGCACCGCGAGCCTTCAACGCCTCGACGGCAGGGAAGATGCCCGAGAACGCAACCTCCTTCACGCCACCGCGATAGGCGGCTCCCAGCACGACCACGCGCTGTCCACCGAGCTCGCCATGGGCGCCCTCGAGGAGCCCGATCGTAAATTCAGGCATGCCGGCGTTCGCTTCACGTGCCGCCCGCACGATCGTGGCATCCGGGTCGTTCCAGAGGTATAGCCGGGGGTAGACGGGAATGCAGTGGCCGCCGACGGCGATGCCGGGCTGGTGGATGTGGCTGTAGGGCTGGGAGTTCGACGCCTCGATGACCTTGTAGATGTCGATGCCGTTGTTTCCGGCGTACCTCGCGAACTGATTCGCAAGGCCGATGTTCACGTCTCGGTAGGTGGTCTAGGCGAGCTTCGCGAGCTCCGATGCCTCGGTGCTGCCAAGATCCCACACGCCGTTCGGGCGGGGCAGGTCGTCGCGCTCATCGAAGTCGAGGACGGCCTCGTAGAACGCGGTGGCCCGCGCGGTGCCCTCGGGAGAGAGCGAGCCGATCAGTTTGGGGTACTTGCGAAGGTCCGCGAAGACGCGTCCGGTGAGCACTCGTTCTGGCGAGAAGACTAGGTGGAAGTCCTTACCCTCCTCGAGACCGGAAAGCTTCTCGAGCAGCGGCTTCCAGCGGGTGCGAGTCGTGCCAACAGGCAGGGTGGTCTCGTATGACACGAGAGTCCCAGGCGTGAGGTGCTGGCCCAGCGAGGTCGTGGCCGCATCCATCCATCCGAAGTCGGGGCGTGCCTCAGAGTCCACGAACAGGGGCACGACGAGCACCACTGCGTCTGCTCCCGGCACAGCCTCTGCATAGTCGCTCGTCGCGCGCAGACGGCCATCCGCCACGAGCTTCTCGAGCTTCTCCTGCAGTTGATACTCGCCGGGGAAGGGCTCCTTGCCTGCGTTCACGAGCTCAACGGTGTGGGCATTGACATCGACGCCGACGACGTCGTGGCCCTTCTCCGCAAACTGCACGGCGAGGGGGAGCCCGATCTTGCCCAGGGCGATGACGGCAATCTTCACTGTTTCTCTTTCTGATCTGGCTTGATGACATTAGACAGAGCGACCTGCCTCGACAGCTCGGTCAGTTCCTTGTCGATCTGACGAAAACGCCTGTACGTCGTCGCGACGAACCCGGTGAAAATGAACACGAGCAGGTACAGGAGCAGGTCGGTCCCGCGCCCGACCCCGACAAGGTTGGCCACCCAAGTCCATATTTGAGGGAAGAAGACCGAAGACGCGGCTGCGGCAATGAACGCCAGCATAAGGATACGCCGGAGCGCCTGGTGACGCGCGCCTCCGCCGCGAAAGACAAAGAACGCGGCGGTGCCGATCACGACGACGGCGATTATCTGGAATGCAAGGGTCATGCCGGTCACCTAAAGAGTAGTTCGACGAGGATGTTGACGGCGTTGAGCAGGGACTGTCCCTTGGCTTTGGAGTAGCTGGTGTAGATGATGTGCGTGGGGTACTCCGCCCAGCGTGCCTTCAGAGTACCGATCTGTGCCACGATCTCTGACGCGTGCGCCATGCGATTCTGGGTCAGACGAATTTTCTCGAGAAGCGAGCGATCAATGACGCGGAGCCCATTGTGCGCATCGGTCAGCGCCATGCCCGTCGTCCAGCGAGTGTATGCCGCGGCGGCGCGCAGTACGGCCCGCTTTGCACCGTCGAGCTGGGTACGTTCGTCGAGAAACCGCGACCCGATCACGACGTCGAGCTTCTCGTCGCGGAGCTTTTTGACCATGCCGACCGCATCCTCGACGCGGTGCTGACCGTCCGCGTCGAAGGTGAGCAGCTCCGTCATGAGTGGATCCTGGAGGGCGAACTCGAAGGCAGTCTGCAGGCTCGCTCCCTGGCCAAGGTTGATCGGATGCCTCACGACGTATGCGCCTGCGGCCGCGGCCTGCGCCACGGAATCGTCGGAACTGCCGTCGTCGACACAGACCACGTAGGGAAAGTCGCGACGAACCTCCTCGATGACTGATCCGATTACGGTCGCCTCGTTGAACATGGGGATAGCGACCCAAGTGCGAACCATGAACCCAATTCTGTCATAGAGCGTCTTGCGAGAATTCGAGCGGAGCCGGTGCTCTCGTCGGCGGTCTCACGGCTCGACTCCCGACCATCAGGCGGCGTCGACTCCCGCGAGGGCAACCCATCGTCGAAGGTTGATGAGTCTCCAGTGCGACCTGGATCCCCAGCGGAGTTCCTTCTCTGTGAGGCCGCCGGTGAGGGTGTCAGCGCGGCCCGCGCGCAGAAAACCGATCGGATGGGCGCGGTCGTTCGCCTGCAGCGCGAGCTTTTCCTGCCATTCGGCTTCCGGCGTCTCGAAGCCGACCTTGTCTCGACGGTCGATGACCGCATCCGGAATCAGGCCGCGCATGGCGTCGCGCAGGATGCGCTTCGTGGTGCCGTCCGGACCGACCAGCCACTCCTCCGGGAGAGAGAACAGGAACTCGGTGAGCGCACGATCGAGGAACGGGACGCGGCTCTCGATCGAGAACCGCATCGAATTGCGGTCGCCGTGGCGCAGGAGCATAGGAAGTCCGTTTCCGCCGAGCGTGGAACGAAGATGAGTCTTCAACCGCGCACCGCGGGCGGGCTCGGCACCGATCGCCGGGAACCTCGTGTCGATGCCGCGAGCGCGGAGCGCTCCGAGATCGAGTAGCGGCGACGCCAGAGGGCGTCGCAACCGCTGTCGCAGGCGCAGGGGTGCGAACTGTGCCATCGCCTCGAACGGTATGACCTTGCGGTACCAGTCGGGGACTTCCCGACTCGAACTCACGAACTTCGCAGCAGCGCCCCAGTGGCCGGTCTCGAGAAGGCTGTGCATGCGCTGTGCCGGATAACCGAAGTAACCGGCGAAGAGTTCGTCGCCTCCCTGTCCGTCGAGAGTAACGATGACGTTCTGTTCCCGCGCCAGCTTGAACACGCGGTACTGGGCGTAGATGCTCGTGCCGCCGAACGGCTCGCCCTGGCTCAGAATCAGATCGTCGAGATCACGCTCGAGATCGCCGGGTCCGGCCGCGACCGTGTGCGATGTTGCCCCGAGGCTGTCGGCGACGAGGGCAATCCACTCGTGCTCGGACTTCGCGAATCCCGGTGCGACGAAGCTGAAGGTGTCGATCGGCAGATCGGGCTCCAACTGGCGCACCGCTCCCGTGATCGCCGATGAATCGAGACCGCCCGAGAGAGCGATCCCGAGCGGCACATCGCTGCGAAGATTTCGCTTGACAGAGTCGAGGAACAGGCTGCGCACCTCGTCGACAGCGGTCGAATACGAGCCGGTGTACGACGTCGAGACCGGGGGCCACCAGTAGCGCACCGGTGCGCTCGTTCTGCCGGTGTCGACGTTGAGGACGACGTAGTGGCCCGGGCGCAGGTGCTTCACACCTTCGATGAAGGTGCGCTCTGAGTGGTCATAGAGACCCCACTGCAGGTAGTCGAGCGCGGTTTGCCAGTCGAGCGTGGGGCGGGATACGGCGATCTCGGCAAGGCCAGACATCTCGCTGCAGAAGGCGACCCGATCGCCGTTGTCCGTGTAGAAGAGCGGCTTGATCCCATAGGGATCGCGAGCCAGAGTCAACGTGCGCGCGACCGTGTCGAGCATGGCTATGGCGAACATGCCTTCGAGCCGGTCGAGTGCGCCAATGCCCCAGCGCCCCCACGCTTTGAGCAGCACCTCGGTGTCGCCGTCGGAAAGAAAGGTCTCGCCCAGCTCAGCGAGTTCCTCGCGGATCTCGAGATAGTTGGTGATCTCCCCATTGAAAGAGATCGTGAATCGACCGCCACCGAGCGTCATCGGTTGGTGACCGGCCGGGCTCAAGTCGAGGATGGCCAGTCGCACCAGGCCGAGATCGACGCGGGCCCGCGACGAAGGGTCGTGCCACGCGAATTCGCCGATGTCGTCTGGGCCGCGGTGGCGGATCGCATCCAGTCCCGCGCGGAGTCGTTCACCGTCGGCCGGCGCACCGACGCGTGACCAGCTTCCCGCAATTCCGCACATCCACTCATCCTAACGTTCGACTTCCTCGGCTTGGCCGGGCCGGACTCATCGCTGGGCGGCCCACCGGATGAAACACGTCGAACACAGCGTGGCGCTACTTCGCGGTGAGCGACAGGCTCGTCGAGACCACCCGTTCAGCCACGGAGGCCAGCGAATACTCTGACTTCGCCCAGGTGCTCAGCCGTTCTCGGGCTGACTGCTCGACGGGATGGTTGCTTGCGCGTTCGAGTTCCGCCTCGACACGCTCGGCGTCGTAGGCGACTGCGACGCCCGCATCCGGGTTCGCAGCATTCTTGAGGAACGGCACCGTGGGACCGACGCCGGTGAAAATTACCGGGCAGCCCGCCGCGATCGAGGAGTACACCTTCGTCGTGAACGCGTAGTCATACCCTTGACCGGGTTTCAGACTCGCAAGCGATGCGGTGGCGCCCGCGAGGATGGGAGCGAGCTCGCGCGGCGGGATCGGGTCCTCGAAGGTAACTGAGTGCGAAATTCCCAGTTCGGTGACACGTGCCGTGAGCACCGCGCGCTCTTGGCCGTTTCCGATGAAGCGAAGTCTGGAGCCGGGGTGTCGGGGAAGGAATTCGGCAAAAGCCTCGATGAAGATGCCGGCGCCGTGCCACTCCGAGTACGTTCCGGCGTAGACGAAGACCGGCGTCGCAGGCAGGGGCTCGCGGCGGTAGGTGAACGCCTCCACGTCCGCGCCGAAGCCGATCGGTGTCGCACCGGTATGGATGCCCAGCTCGCGGAAGCGAGCGATGAGCGGGTCGTGCGCCGCGAAAAGGTGCCGTGCGCCCTTGAGCCCCCACACCTCGACCCAGCGTAGGAGCGTCAGCACGAGACGCGAATTCGTCACCATCGCGGCCGCGTCCGACCACAGGTCGGCGGAATCGACCGCGTACGGTGTGCGGCGCAGAGCCGCCACCATCCTGACCGCTGCGACGGTGGTCGGCGGTGGTTCCACGACGTAGAGGTCGGCTTTGCGCGCGAAGAGGAGCCTGAAAACCAGCGGGACGTCGAAGCTGAGGTACGAGAGGTACCCACGGACGTACTGTTGGCGATCGCGCAAGACCGGTGCGCGCCGTACAACAATCGCCGGCGGATCGTCGGTCATAGTGCCCCTCGGCGGTACCGACGTGACCACGGTGACCTCGCAGCCGTTGTCACGAAAGGCTCGTGCCCAGGAGGCGAGGATCCCGGCAGCGGCGGCAACCTCCGGTGCATATATTCGGCTGACAATCACAACGTGCACCATGCTCAGCGCACCCCGAGAAGCCGTCGAACGATGGACCGCTGGGTGGCGATGTCTGCTTCATTACTGAGAGCTTTCGCCGAGCGATCGGCAGCTGTCTTGAACCTCACCACGTCGTCATCGGTGAGCCCGCGAAGGGTGGTCACAAGATCCTTGGTGGACCAACCGTTGGTGATGAGGCCGATTCCGTGCTCCCGGATGACGCGGTCCGTCTCGATGGCGGGGCCGAAGACTACCCCTAGCCTGGCCTGCACGAAGTCAAAGAGTTTGTTCGGAAGCATGAATTGGTAGTTCACCGTCTGCGGCGGCAGCAGGAAGACGCCGAGGTCGTACTGGTTCAGGGTGGCCGGAAGCTCATTCGGTGGCACCGGATCATGGAATCGAATCCGGGCATTCCCGGCCGCGCGTGCCTGCAGGGTGGCCAGGTGGTGGCCCTTCACGAGGTACAGATCGAGCGTGAAGCGCTCGTCGAGTGCGGCGACGGCGTCGATCAGGCTCTCAAGGTTTCGATCGGGCACGGCGATCCCGCTGTGGGTGAGACGGATGCGGCCTGGCTTGAGCGATGTCGGCGAAAGTGCGCGGAGGGGCCCCGCGTTGCGCACGATCTCGGGGAGTACGCCATACCGTTCCTGGTAGAGCCCGGCTATCGATTCATTGACTGTGGTCGCCGCAGCAACACGAGGGAGATACTCACGGCAGAGCCAGTCCATGTACGGCTTGATGAGCATCCGCCAGGGGAGACTGGACGAATTCTCCTCCGGGGCCCACTCATGCAGGTCGGCGAGAATCGGCGCCCCCTGCGCGAGCGAAAAAGCGAGTGGCAGCGCTCGCGCGTCATTTGCCACAACGAGGTCGTACGGTCGGGCACTCGTGTGTAAGCGAAGCGCGGCGACTTCTCCCGGCGAGCGGAGTTGGGTTGCCCGATAGCGGTGGAATGCGAGCCGAGCGACGCCTCGGGGGGTCTGCGGCAACGAGGCCGCACCCTCGGGCACCTCGAAATGCTTGTTCACGTCTGCGGGCGCTGGGCCATAACCGACCGTGGTCAGCTCACCGAAGTCCCGTAGAACCGAGAGTTGGCGGCGCACTCGCGAGTCGCGGGTGATCGGCGAAAAGGAGATCGAGAGGATGCGTTGTGCCGCGATGCCCGTCACCTCCGAACGCCCTTCGAATCTCCTGCCCTGCGCGTACAGCCTAGACTTGGTGGCGCTATGTCAACCGCTCGGGCGCGCATCCTCGTCCTCATTTATACGCCTCTTGGGAGTGCGCCCCGCGCCCTCAGACAGGTGCAGAGCCTGCGCAATTCGCACGACGTAACGACCGCGGGTTTTGGTGCACAGGGCTTTGACGGGATTCCACACGTCGAAATACCGAACGGGCACCCGCAACGATGGGGCTGGTTCGGCAGATTCCTCTACCTTGCGATGCTGACGCTGCGCGTCCACTGGCCGATTCCTCTGCTGAGTGCTCGGGATCGTGACACCGCGCGCCTTCTCGGTGGCAAGGACTGGGACATTGTGATTGCGCATGACCTCTGGGCGCTCGCAGGAAGTCTTCGGCTCGCGCCGCGGCGAGGGATCATTCTGGACATGCACGAATACGCGCCGAAAGAGAATGAACACTCGCGCGTGTGGCGGCTTATGATGGCTCCCTACGTGCAGTGGATGCTCCGCACGATGGTGCCCCGGGTGTCCGCGATGGTCACCGTAAGCGACGGCATCGCGGCGGAGTATCGCCGCAACTTCGGCTTTGACAGCGCGGTTGCGGTGAACGCCACACCGTATTACCAGCTCGAGCCGGGAGGCGTCGGGTGCCCGATTCGACTCGTTCACAGCGGTCTGGCGGCACCCGAACGTCGCCTGGATCTCATGATCGATGCCGTGCGCGCAACATCGACCCCTGTCACGCTCGACCTCTATCTCGTCGACAACGGAGTGGGTGAACTGGAGCGACTCCGCGCGCGCGCCGCGGGTGATGACCGGGTAGTGTTCCGCGAACCCGTCGCGTATAGCGACTTGGTCCGGACTCTCAATGCGTACGACGTGGGGCTCAGCGTTCTGCCGCCGACAACGTTTAACCTCGCGTGGTGTCTTCCCAACAAGTTCTTTGATTTCATCCAGGCGAGGCTCGGCGTCATCGTGGGTCCGTCGCCCGAGATGGCGGGATTCGTCGAGCGATACGGGATCGGAGCTGTGACTGACGATTTCGAAGTCGCATCGCTGACTCGCGTGCTTGACGCGATGACACCGGAACGAGTCACCGACTGGAAGCGCGCCTCCGCCGCACACGCTGAGGAGTTGTCAAGCGAGCGCCAGGCTGACGTCTGGGGCCCACTCGTGACACGCGTGATGAGTGTGGGATCCTGACGCGCTCCGGTCGAGCGTCAAGGGGGCTGGCAGTGGTCTTCCGGTCTTGGGGGCCAACGTAGACTGAACAAATCCCTATTTGGAGGCTGTGAGTGAAGTCCGTTCTTGCTCTTTACCGCGGTGTGGTCAAGAATTTCCCTCCCGGCGGAAGTCGATTCCTCAACGTTTACGCTTGGTTGCTCGCGTCGCTGGCAGTTTTCGATGCGGCTGCTCTTGGTCTGTTGGCCTTGTGCATTGGGCCGCTTGCGATCGGACAGCCGGTCGTCCTGCCCTTCATAGGCAAGCTCAACGTGGTCGGTGTGGTGTGGGCGGTGCTCGTCATTTGCGCGGTCATGGTCGCCAAGGGAGCATTCGCGGTACTGATTACCTGGTGGGGCACGCGAAAGGCTCCTCGTTACGAAGTCGCTATAGGCGACAGGCTCCTGCGTGCCTATCTCGCAGCACCGTGGCGCGATCGGTTGCGTAAGAACTCGAACGACATCATGAATTTTTCCGATGGCGGCGTGAACATCACGGTGAACTCATTCGTCCTGCCTGGCGCGACACTGCTGGGCGAGGCGGTCAGCCTTGTCGTTGTGGTCGGCACTCTCGCCGTTGTGCAACCGGTGCTTGCTGCAACCACGCTGCTCTACTTGCTCTTCCTGGGGGCGATCCTCTACTTCTGGATCGCCCGACACGCGCAAATTGCCGGTCAGGTCAACATCCAGAATTCAATCCGTACTTCGCGCGTCATCCTGGAGATCATCCTGGCGATGAAGGAGGTGACGCTGCGCAACAAGGAGCAAGAAGTAGCCACGGTCGTCGAACAAGCGAGAACAAAAAGCGCTCGTGCACGCGCCAATTTGTATTTTCTGGGTCAATTCCCTCGATACGCTCTCGAGGCCGGGCTCATTGGCGGATTTGTCGTCATCGGTGCGGTGGGGCTCCTGCTCGGAGGAGTGCAGCAAGCCCTGTCCGCGGTCGCGCTTTTCGCTCTGGCCGGATTCCGGGTTGCACCATCGATCGTGCGATTCCAAGCGGTGATCTCGACGATGATCTCGGTCGCGGAGTACCCGGTTCAGATCCTTGCCGAACTCGAAGAGGTCGAGCACAGTTCTCGCGAGATAGCGGAACGTGCTGTTCGAGCGATTCCCGCGGAGCCCAAGAGCCTGACACTCGACGGCGTGGGGTTCAGTTACTCGGAACAGGCGTCTCCCGCACTTCGCGACGTATCCCTCGAGATCGTTTTTGGAACGACCGTTGCGTTCGTCGGCGCATCCGGCTCTGGCAAGTCAACAATGGTCGATATCTTGCTCAGCTTGCTCGAGCCGACTGAGGGCTCGATAGCGATTGACGGGATTCCACTGACAGAGCTCCGTACCGCCTGGCGTTCACGGGTTGGCTATGTGCCGCAGGATGTCGCGATCTTCGACGCGACGATCGCGCAGAACGTCGCACTCACTTGGGGAGAGGAGTACGACCCGGAACGTGTACGGCGAGCGCTTGAGCAGGCTCAGCTCTGGGACTTGGTCTCTACGCGGGCGGGTGGCATCGAGGGTCACGTCGGCGAGCGGGGCCTCTCGCTCTCCGGCGGGCAGCGACAGCGCCTGGGGATAGCACGAGCGCTTTATTCCGAGCCCCTCGTCCTCGTCATGGACGAGGCGACGAGCGCGCTCGACACCCAGACCGAGTCGCAGGTCACGAGCGCGATCTATGGGCTTGGGCAGGGGATCACGAAGATCGTGGTCGCCCATCGCCTGGCTACCATCATGAAATCGGATCAGATCTTCTTCATGCGCGAGGGCGCGCTGCTCGGCAGCGGCACCTTCGAAGAGCTGATCGCTCGCTTCCCCGATTTCGCTCGCCAGGCGGAGCTCGCGGGACTCGCCTGAATCGCGTCTGGCGCTCCAGAAGGAGCGCCTCTGCCACAGAGTATTGTTGATAGTTGTGTTATTTGGCGCAGAGCGCCAACGATTACAAGGAATGGACCCATGGACATCGCTGGAAAGAACATCGTAGTCATCGGCGGTGCCGGATTCATCGGCAGCCACGTAGTGGAGGAACTGCTCGCGACGGATGTCGGCAGGGTCACCATTTACGACAACTTCGCTCGCGGTAAGCGTTCCAATATCGTCGCTCAGCTCGAGGATCCGCGGTGCACCGTGTTCCCCGACGGCGGAGACATCAGGGAACTTGATGTCCTGAACGCCGCGCTGAAAGACGCGGACGGTGTGATCGACCTCGCCGCGATGTGGCTGCTCCACTGCAAGGACTACCCGCGCACCGCCTTCGACGTCAACATCGCGGGGACGTTCAACGTTCTCGAGGCCTGCGTGAACAACAACATCGAACGCCTCGTGTTCTCGAGCTCGGCGAGCGTGTATGGCGATGCCGTCACGGTTCCGATGACGGAGGAGCACCCGTTCAACAATCGCAACTTCTACGGAGCGACCAAGATCGCCGGCGAGGCGATGGCGCGCGCATTCCACGATCGGTTCGGGCTCAGCTACGTCGGCCTGCGCTACATGAACGTCTACGGTCCGCACCAGGACCAGACCGCGGTATACACCGGCGTCATTCCAATCATGCTGAACAAGATCGATGCCAACGAGGCGCCGGTCATCAACGGCGACGGTTCCCAGGCCTATGACTTCGTGACTGCTCGCGATGTCGCTCGGTGCAACGTGCTCGCGCTTCGCAGCGACGTGAACGACGAGTTCTATAACGTGGGCACGGGCGTACAGACCACTATCAAGGAACTCTGCGATCTTATTCTGGAGCTTAGGGATTCCGACCTCAAGGTTGAGTACCGTCCGTACAGTGCGGAAGACAGCCGCAGGATGGTCCAGAACCGCATCGGCTCGACTGAGAAGGCGGAGCGCGATCTCGGATTCTTCTACGAGGATTCTCTCCGCGACGGACTCCAGGCCCTCATCGACTGGCGCGCATCCAACCCCGTCGAACAGCACTAGTCGATCACGACCTCGTTTCTGCCGAGAGGAATAGTCCAGCACAATGTGTGGCATCGCCGGCATCATCAATCTGAAGGGCGATGGTGTTTCACCGGTCCTGCTCCAGGCAATGACCGACTCTCTGGCGCATCGCGGTCCAGACGGAGAAGGTCACTGGATCCACGAGAACGTCGGACTCGGTCATCGTCGACTGGCAATCATCGACCTTTCGCCTCTCGGGCACCAACCGATGGTCTCGAGCGATTCGCGCTATGTCCTGACTTTCAACGGCATGATTTACAACCACCGGGAGATCAGGGCCGAGCTTGAAGCAAGGGGTCATCGGTTCCGTTCGTCGAGCGACACCGAGGTCATGCTCAACGCCCTGATCGAATGGGGGCCGGATGCGCTGCGGCGATTCAATGGCATGTTCGCCTTCGGCTTCTACGATTCCGTCGAACGCAGGCTGCTGCTCGCTCGAGACCGCTACGGGATCAAGCCGCTCTACGTCAGCCAGCAGGGAGGGGTATTCTCGTTCGGCTCCGAGCAGAAGGCGATTCTGGCACGTTCCACTTTTGCACGCAGGCTCGACAAGTCCGCGCTGATGGAATACCTCACGTTCCAGAACATCCTGTCCGATCGCACCCTCCTCGAAGACATCCAGCTCCTGCCGCCAGGGCATTTCGCCGTGCTCGACCTGAAGTCAACGTCCCCCAAACTCGCGCTCACCCAGTACTGGGACTTCGACTTCACCGAGGAATCACCTGAGGCGAGTCACGCCGAGTACGTCGAGGAACTCGACAGGCTGTTCACCCAGGCGGTCAATCGCCAACTCCTCAGCGACGTCGAAGTCGGCAGCTACCTGAGCGGCGGCATGGACAGCGGTTCCATCACGGCGATCGCTTCACAATCCTTCCCGGGGATGAAGACCTTCACCTGTGGCTTCGACCTGAGCAGCGCATCCGGCATGGAACTTGCCTTTGACGAGCGCGCGATGGCCGAGGCGATGTCTGCGGCCTTCAAGACCGAGCAATACGAGGTCGTCCTCAAGTCTGGCGACATGGAGCGCTCGCTACCTGCCCTGGTGCGTCACCTCGAAGAGCCGAGGGTCGGGCAGAGCTATCCGAACTATTACGCAGCTCAGTTGGCCGGCAAGTTCGTCAAGGTCGTGCTGTCGGGCGCGGGCGGCGACGAGTTGTTCGGCGGCTATCCATGGCGCTACTACCGCGCGACGAGCGCGCGCGACTTCGAGGATTACGTCGACAGTTATTTCGACTACTGGCAACGGCTCACGTCTCCGGATGAGTTGAAGGGTCTCGTCGCGCCGATCGGCCGCGACGTCGCCGACGTGTCGACCCGAGACGTGTTCCGCAACGTATACCCCGCGGAACCGGGAGTGCTTGAGCGGCCCGAGGACTATATCAACCAGTCGCTGTATTTCGAGGCGAAGACATTCCTCCACGGATTGCTCGTTGTGGAGGACAAACTCTCCATGGCACACGGGCTGGAGTCCCGTGTACCGTTCCTCGATAACGACCTTGTCGATTTCGCCATGCGCGTGCCGGTAAAGTACAAGCTCAACAACCTCGCGGAGGTCGCGCGAATCAACGAGAACGAGCCAGGGGCCAAGGCGGAGCAGTTCTTCCAGCGGACCAAAGACGGCAAGCAGATTCTGCGGGATGCGATGGGCAGGCACATACCCGAATCGGTCACGAGTCGCACGAAGCAGGGATTCTCGTCGCCAGACGCGAGTTGGTTCAAGGGGGAGAGCATCGACTTCGTGCGTCGTCAGCTCAGTGGAACGACGCCTCTGTTCGATGTGCTCGATCGAGAGGCAGTGACAACCGTGCTCGAATCCCATTTCACGGGTAAAGAGAATCGGCGCCTTCTCGTCTGGGGCCTGTTGAGCCTCCACGAGTGGCTGAGCCAAGTCCAGCCATCGGCCTAAGGGGGAGCCGAGTGAGAGTCCGGCATTTCGGGAATACAGCGAACAACGCGTTCCACAATGCTCTGCTGTTGCAGGAGTACGAGGGGATCGAATCGGTTCTGCCAGTGTCGATGTTCGGACTTGAGCACGGTATGTCGGCGCCGGCGTGGGACGTTGTCGATTTCGATGTCACGGATCCGGCCTGGGTGGCGCGCCCGGAATGGACGGTCATCCCGGAGGCGGCTGCCATCAACTCGAAGTACTCGGACCTGAAGATTGCAGCCGTGGCCACGCCCGGACATGTTCCGCTTCCCGGGCACTATCGACGTCCTAACTTTCTGCCGGGTTTCCGACGGTGGGCGAATGCCTACGTCGCGGGTAAGCGATGGGCGCAACCGCTGGTAGACCTCAGGACTCGCCAAGGGTTTGAGCGGCGTCCCATCGTTCCGGAGGAAGACGATCTCGTCAACATCTTCTATGGTCCGGACTCACTGAGTTGGTTGAAGCCGGCCCAGCCCTCCGCGCGAACGGTGAGCCTTGAGCACGGCACGGTCAGATGGCTCGGTGGCACCGGCAGCGATCAAGCACTGCTTCGGAAGGCATACAGGGAACAGCTTCAGCGATCGATGCATCTCTGGGTGACGAATCTTGACCCGCGCACGCTGGAGATTGCCGAGGATGTCGTTCCGGGCCGATGGTCCGTGCTCCCACACCCGTTCATGCTCGACTCCCGTGTGCCATTCGCCGAGTCCCCGGAAAAACGAGGGGCCCTGCTGCGGCAGACCGGATCGGACCAATTGGTCCTCCTGCCATCCAGTCAGAATTGGAGCAAGGATCACGACAAGGGTTCGATCAAGGCGCTGACCGCATTCATCGAGCTGCGCGAACAGGGAATTCCAGTCGGCCTGGTGGCGGTCGAGTGGGGTCTTCAACTGGAAGAATCGAAGGCGCTGCTCAAGAGTGCGGGTCTCAGCGAACATGTCGCATGGGTTCCGCCCATGGCTCGCTTTGGCTTGCAACGAATGATGGCCGATGTGGACGTGGTGTGGGACCAATTCGGCCTAGAGGCGTTTGGTGCTCTCGCACTTCGCGCCGTAGAGCAAGGCACCCCCTTCGTGAGCCGGGGTCTGGCACCAATTGGTGAGCGACTCATCGGGGGCCCCGTACCGTGGATCCACGCCGCGACCGTGGACGACATAGTGCGTGAGACAGCCGCGGTACTCGACCTGATGGGGAGTGGCGGGCGAGACGTCGTGATCGCGACTACCCGTGCGCACTATCGCAGCTGGCTTCTGGATCGACATTCCCCGGCGATCACCGGTGCATTGCAGCGCGACGTCTACTCGAAAATTCTCGACGGCACTTTTGAGCCGGGATCATCGGTGCCAGGCCGCTGGTCTGAGCTCCTAGGCGAAGCTTCATATGGAGAGGAAAGCTGATGCCCATCACCACCGCCTTGGTCACAGGTGCCGCGGGGCTTCTCGGACGCGCCACTGCGATCGCTCTCGCGGACGCCGGGGTTGAAGTCCACGCGCTAGTGCGAAGCAAACAGCAGTCGTTCAGGGACGACATTGTCTTTCACGAGGTGGACCTGTCTCTGCCGCTCGAGACGAGCGCGATGCCCGAGCGCATCGATGCCGTATTCCACCTTGCGCAGGCGCGCGAGTTTCGCGACTTTCCCGCTTCCGCGCCCACTGTCTTCGCCATCAACGTGGCATCGACGGCGTTCCTACTTGACTTCGCGCATCGGGCCGGAGCGACCAGTTTCGTCTACGCGTCCTCCGGTGGTGTCTACGCGGGCGCACCGGACTCCGCGCTCACTGAGGAATCGGCGCTGCAGTCTCCTGCCGGGCTCGGCTATTACCTCGCTACAAAGCTGTCGAGCGAAGCGCTCGTGCACAGCTATTCGGGCCTCTTCGCTACGACGGCGCTGAGGTATTTCTTCATCTATGGGGCCGGGCAGTCGCGTTCGATGCTCATTCCGCGACTGTACGATCGTGTGCGAAACGGAGAGGCATTGTCCTTGCAGGGGGCCAACGGCATGAGCATCAATCCGGTGCACGTGTCGGACGCGGCTGCAGCCACGATCGCAGCCGCTGATCTCGAAGGAGCATCGACGATCAACGTTGCGGGACCGGAGACTATCTCATTGCGAGGGCTGGGCGAGCTCTTCGGGCGTGACCTTCGGCGAGAGCCGCTTTTCGACCAGTCAGGAGGCGCCGCGACGGATCTCATCGCGTCGATCACGCGCATGAGTGATCTGCTGGTCGCACCGACAATTACACCCGGTGACGCGCTCGACGACATCCGTGAATGATGCGCGTTCTTCATCTACCTACCACCGTCGGCGGCACGTCGTCCGGCCTCAGCCGTCATCTGAGGATGCTAGGCATTGACTCGCAAGTGTGGGCGGTTGGCCAGAACTATTTCGAATATCCGGTCGATCGCGTTCTTACTGATGCGGGCGACGGTACTTTCGCCCGACTGGTGAAGATGCTTCGCGCCGGCGCCTACGTTTTCGGCGGCTGGGACGCCGTGCATTTCAATTACGGAAGCACGCTCTTCTCGACGTGGCACACTCGCTCGGATCGCACCGGCCCGGCTCGCTTTCTGGAAGCGGCGCTGAACGTCGCTTCTGCCGTGTTGCAGCGCATTGAGCTCGCGGTCCTTCGTGCGCGGCACATCCCGGTGTTCGTTCACTACCTGGGTGACGACGCACGTCAGGGCGACTACTCGTTGGAGCACTTCGACGTGAGCATTGCGACCCAGGTGCCTCCCGGGTATTACCGGCCGCAGACCGACCGCTGGAAGCGCCGCCAGATCGCATTGATGACCGCGCGATCGTCGGCCGTATACGCAGCGAATCCCGACCTTCTCAACGTCTTGCCGCCGAAGAGCACCTTCCTGCCGTACGGGCACGTCGCGGTGGAGGAATGGACTCCTCGATACACCCAGGCAGAACATGACGTGCTCGTCTTCGCCCACGCTCCCAGCCACCGCAAGGTGAAGGGCACAGACCTGATCGTCACTGCGCTTTCCGAACTGGAGGCCGAGGGCTATCGGTTCACCCTCGACCTCATCGAGGGCGTGAGCAATTCGGCGGCGCTCAAACGCTATGAAGCCGCAGACGTGATGATCGATCAGCTTTATGCGGGCTGGTACGGTGGCGTCGCTGTGGAGGCGATGGCCTTAGGAAAGCCGGTAGTTGTCTATCTCAGGGAATCCGACTTTCGGCACCTGCCCACGGAGATGGCCCAGGAACTGCCGTTGCTCAGGGCGACGCCCATGACGGTGAAGGAAGACCTGAGAGCGATTCTCGAGACGCCGCGCGAGCGACTGCTGGCGCGGGCCAGAGAGAGTAGGGCCTTCGTCGAGAAGTGGCATGACCCTGTGAAGATCGCCTCGATGGTGGCGGAGGACTATCGTAAGGGTCAGGAATCCTTGGGACACGAGTCCCACAAGTGATATCGACAACCGCACGTACAACGCCCTTCCAGGGCGCGATTTGTTGCGCTGCGAGAACAGGAAACGTGTAGTGAGCCCCAAGAGTGTCACGATCATCGGCGGCGGAATCATCGGACTCGCACTAGCAAAGAACCTCTCCTCGAGCGGCCATGCGGTCACCGTGCTTGAGAAGGAAGATCACTGGGCGGCACACCAAACCGGTCACAACTCAGGTGTGATCCACGCCGGACCGTATTACAAGCCCGGTTCGCTCAAGGCGACCATGTGCCTCGCAGGCAATCGCTCGATGACGGCGTTTGCGCAGGAATACGGCATCGCGCACGACAAGTGCGGCAAGCTCATTGTCGCGACATCGGAGAGCGAGGCGGTGCGCCTGGACGCCCTCGCGGCGAGGGCAATCTCAAATGGTGTCGACTGCCGATTGATCTCGATGGACGAGGCGAGGCAGTATGAGCCTCACGTGGGTGGCGTCAAGGCGCTCCGCGTCGAGGACACTGGAATCATCGACTATAAGGCGGTATCGGCAAAATACGCGGAACTTGCGGCGGAGCACGGGGCGAACCTGATCCTCGGTACGCGTGCGCGCGCAATCCACGGTACCGACCACGAAGTTGTCGTCGAGCACGATCGCGGTGAGGTGAAGTCGGAGCTTTTGATCAATGCGGCCGGACTTCACAGCGATCTCATTGCGAAACTTGCAGGGATGTCTCCATCGGTGCAGATCGTGCCGTTCCGCGGGGAATACTACGAGCTGAGCGAGGCGCGTCGAGATCTCGTCAAGGGTCTGATCTACCCGGTGCCGGACCCCGAAATGCCATTCCTCGGGGTTCATCTGACACGAATGATCGACGGTGCCGTGCACGCAGGGCCGAACGCCGTCTTTGCGCTGTCGCGCGAGGGCTACAAGTGGAGCACCATTTCGCCGCGTGACCTCGTGAGGTCCGTTACCTTCCCTGGATTCCTGAGGCTTGCTTCCGGAAACATCAAGACTGGAGCGCAGGAGGTCATTAGGTCGTTCTCGAAGCGCCGCTTTGCGCGCGACCTTGCGACCCTCGTCCCCGAGATCACCGCGGCCGACATCATTCCGTCCGGGTCGGGCGTTCGTGCCCAGGCGATTGGCCGCGACGGCAAGCTCGTCGATGATTTTGTGATCCAGCAGAATCGGAATCAGATCCACATCCTCAACGCGCCGTCGCCGGCCGCGACCAGTTCCCTGGAGATTGCTCGACACATTGCTGCGCTTGTGGCCGGGGCGGAGTAGTAGCGGTCTAACTGGGGGTAAAACTGCGCCATAGCGAGCCGGCAAGCGACCTTATACTTTGGTTGGGGTAGCCTTGCGCGAGACGAATGCATGGTGGGGATAGCAACGGTGGGGAAAGAATCACGCGGTTATGCAGTGGGGCGGCGGCTGCGTCGCGCCTGTAGCCTGCTCGTTGCCGCGTTACTCGTAGGTGCCACGCTCATCGGAGTCGCTCCCACATTTCGGGCGGATGCACTGTCGGGTGGTGACTTCAGAGCAGGTCTCATCATCAGCGACAACCTGTTTTATAACTCAAGCGCCATGTCCGAGTCCGAGGTCCAGCAGTTCCTCGCGGCAAAAGGCAGCGGACTGGCCAATATGGCATTCGACGTAGGTAGCAGAGCCGCCATCTACTCCGACTCCACCCACAATCTACGCTGCGGAGCGTTTTCCGGGGGATACCTCTCGGCGGCAACGATCATTTATCGCGTGCAACAGGCATGCGGGATTAGCGCCAAAGTCTTGCTCGTGACTCTTCAGAAGGAGCAGGGTCTCATCGGCAAGGCCTCGCCGTCGCAGGCGGCGCTTGACCGCGCTATGGGCTTCGCTTGCCCGGATACCGCCCCCTGCGCGGCTACCTCTCTCGGCTTCGGAAACCAGGTCTACTCTGGCGCGCTGCAGCTGAACACCTACCGGGCGAGTAACTTCGGACGACAGCCCGGGGCACAATTCATACCGTGGAACCCGAACTCGGGGTGCGGCGGCTCGCAGGTCTATGTGCAGAACTACGCCACCGCGGCGCTGTACAACTACACGCCCTACCAACCGAACCCGGCGGCCCTTGCAAACGTGACTGGTTCGGGAGACAGTTGCTCGTCATACGGGAACCGGAATTTCTGGGTCTACTACTCGAACTGGTTCGGTAGTCCCATGGGCGGGACGCCGTATCCGATTGTTAATCCGATCATTTCCGGCACGACTGCGGTGGGGACCACGCTTACCGCGCTGGCCGGTACGTGGGGCGGGTCGCCGAGTTTCTCGTATGCGTGGGTGAACTGCAGCAACAGTCCCGATATCTTCGTCAGTGGCTTCCCGCCGGGATGTAATTCCATACCTGGCGCCAGCGGATCCACTTATGTGACGACAGCCACCGACGTCGGCAAGTACGTCGCGGTCGTCGTGACGGGCTCGAATGTCAATGGGGGGATGACTTCCACCGCACTCTTGGGTGCGAAGATCGGGACGCCTGTCAACACGGCCGTTCCGACGATCTCGGGTTCCGCGACACTCGGATCGGCCTGGACGGTGAATACCGGTTCTTGGACGGGAACACCCACACCGACGATCGCCATCTACTGGCTGCGATGTGACCGGCCTGTGACGACTGGCTACAGCCTCGTGCCGGCAGGTTGCGTGGCGATCAGCGGTGCGAATGGAACGAGCTACTCGTCGACGTCGGCCGACGTTGGCAAGTACCTGACCGCGCAGGTGTCGGGCAACAACACTCTGGGCTTTGCGATTGCCGGAGCGCTCAATTCTGTCCCGATTGGATTTCCTGTCAATACGGTGGCGCCGACGGTCTCGGGTTCCGCGACCGTGGGTTCCACGTGGACAGTGAATATCGGGACGTGGACCGGTGTCCCGGCTCCGACGAACGTGATCTATTGGTTGCGCTGCGATCACCCGGTGACATCTGGTTACTCGACCGTTCCTGCTGGCTGTGTTCCGATCAGTGGGGCAACTGGTCAGACGTATCGATCCGCCCTGGCCGATGTTGGATCGTATCTGACCGCGCAAGTGGCGGGGAACAGTTCCCAGGGCTTCGCAATCGCGGGCGCGCTGAATTCGACCGCCGTCGTAGCGGCATCGCCGGCCAACACTGTTGCCCCGACGGTCTCGGGTTCCGCGACGGTGGGTTCGACCTGGACGGTGAACACGGGCACCTGGACCGGCGCGCCGACTCCGACCATCGTGATCTACTGGCTGCGGTGTTCCCAGCCGGTGACGTCTGGTTACACGACGGTTCCCGCGGGATGTCAGGTGATCAGCGGAGCAAATAGCACCACCTATGTCGCTACGGCAGCGGATGTCGGCAAATACCTCACGGCGCAGGTGGCAGGCAACAGCACCCTTGGGTACGCGATTGCGGGGGCGCTCAATTCGACCCCGATTGCAACCGCCGCACCCGTCAACACCGTTGCCCCGACGGCGTCGGGTTCCGCGACGGTTGGCTCGACCTGGACGGTGAACACCGGGACCTGGACCGGGTCACCGACTCCCACGATCGTGATCTACTGGCTGCGGTGTTCCCAGCCGGTGACGTCTGGTTACACGACGGTTCCCGCGGGATGTCAGGTGATCAGCGGAGCAAATAGCACCACCTATG
>Ga0134125_10002560_pt1 | contig 21464 bp, 21 predicted proteins | sample KB31751_FD_96464 | JGI IMG/M metagenome (GOLD analysis project Ga0134125, IMG submission 96464) | Terrestrial soil microbial communities with excess Nitrogen fertilizer from Kellogg Biological Station, Michigan, USA - KB3-175-1 | ecosystem: Environmental > Terrestrial > Soil > Unclassified ... | reverse complement strand
GCGGTCGAGCTGCGCGAGCTGGCGCTGCATGTCGTTGAAGGCGACCGCGAGCTGGCCGAGCTCGTCGTCGGAGTCGACCGGGATCGGACGCGAGAAGTCGCCCGCGGCGACCTGCTCGGCCGCCTTCTCCAGGCGCTTGACGCGCTGGGCGAGCGCGCGCGCGATCAGCCAGCCGGCGAACACCGCGAGCGCGAGCGCGATCGCCCCGGCGACGAGGATCTGCGCGCGCACGATCGCGACGTTGCGCTCGACGTCGGCCATCGGCGTCGAGTAGACGGCGACCTCGGCGACGCGTCCGTTCAGCCGCAGCGGGAGCGCGACCTCCGCGACCGGTCCGTCGGAGGACACCTCCGAGCCGGTCGCGATGCGGCCGCTGCGCGCCGCCGTGTCGGCCGTGGGCAACGCCAGCTCGGGCAGCGCCGGGTCGCTCGAGTCGGTGATCGTGCCCGGCAGCGGCAGGCCGCCGACGCGCCCGATCCGCAGCAGCGTGACGCGCGCGTTCGCCGTGTCGCTCGCCGCGCGCACGACCTTCGTCACCTCCGCGTTCGAGATGTTCTTGCCGAGCGTGCTGAGGATCGGCTGCACCGTCTGCTGCGCGGCCAGCTCGAGCTGCGAGAGCTTCTCGTCGCGCAGGCGCGACTGCAACTGCGGCACGACGTAGAGGTAGAGGACGCCGATCGCGGCGAGCGTGATCGCGAAGAACAGGAACGCCAGCCGGTTGCGCAGCGAGCGCATGTCGGAGGCCTACTAGTCGTCCGTGTCGCGGAAGCGGTAGCCGACGCCGCGCACCGTGAACAGGTAGCGCGGCTCCTTCGGGTCGCGCTCGAGCTTCTCGCGCAGGTGCCGGATGTGGACGTCGATCGTGCGCGGGTCGCGGTAGGCGGAGTCGCCCCACACGCGCGCGAGCAGCATGTCGCGGGTGAACACGCGTCCCGGGCTGTGGGCGAGCGTCAGCAGGATCTCGAACTCGACGAACGTCGTCGCGATCGGCTCGCCCGCGAGCCACACCGCGCGCTTGTCGGGATCGATTCGCAGCTCGAGCTGCTCGAGCACGCCGCCGTCGCCGTCGGCCGCGCGCGACAGCTCCGAGCGCCGCAGGGCCGCCTTGACCCGGCTGCGGAACTCGCGCATCGAGAACGGCTTGGTGATGTAGTCGTCGGCGCCGATCTCCAGCCCGACGACCTTGTCGATCTCCTCCGACTTCGCCGTCAGCATGATGATCGGGACCGCGCTGCGGCTGCGCAGCCGGCGGCAGACCTCCAGCCCGTCGAGCTTCGGCAGCATCACGTCGAGCACGACGAGGTCGAACGGGCGCTCTTCGAAGCGATCGAGCGCCTCGCGTCCGTCGACCGCCTGCACGACCTCGTAGCCGTCTCTCCTCAGCGGGTAGGACAGCAGCGTCTGGATCGACTGCTCGTCGTCGACGAGCAGGATGCGCGTGGATCGCTCCGCCATGGCGTGCGTGAAGGGTAGTCCGCTGAACGCAGACGTACTACCTGAATTCCAGGGTGGCTCCCCAGCCCGACCCCGACGGCCCGCGTGGATAACCTCCGTGGGTGCTCGATCCGCGGATCTACCGGGCCGGATTCCTGCCGATCCTGTTCGCGCTCGTGCTCGCCGGCTTCTCGCTGCGAGAGCCGCCGCGACCCCTGACGACGTCGCTCGCGCCCGACGCGTTCGACGGCGCCGCCGCCTTCGCCCAGCTCGACGCGCTCGCGACGGCGGCGCCGTCGCGGCGGCCGGGATCCGCGGGCGACCGGCTCGTCGCGCAGCGCGTCGGCGAGGCGCTGCGCGCGAACGGCTTCCGCGTCGGCCTGCGCTCGACCGCCGCGCAGACGGCCGACGGGAACCGCGACCTGACGACGGTCGTCGGCCAGCGGGCCGGCTTCTCCAACCACCGCATCGTCGTGATCGCCCATCGCGACGCGCTCGGCCGCGGCGCGCGCGCCGAGCTGTCGGGCACGGCCGCGCTGTTGGAGCTCGCGCGCGTGCTCGGCGGGCGCACGCTCCAGCGCACGCTCGTGCTCGCCTCGACGAGCGGCGGCACCGCCGGGCTGGCGGCAGCCGCGCAGCTCGCCGCGCGGCATGGAGGTCCGGTCGACGCCGTGCTCGTGCTCGGCGATCTGGCCGGTAGGCGCACGGACCGGCCGTTCGTCGTGCCGTGGTCGTCCTCGACGGCGATCGCGCCGCTGCAGCTGCGGCGCACGGTCGAAGGGGCCGTGACGAGCGAGACCGGCATGCGTCCCGGCGGTATCACGCCGGCCGTGCAGCTCGCGCGCCTGGCGTTCCCGCTGACGCTCGGCGAGCAGGGACCGTTCGACGCGCAGGGGATCGGAGCGGTGCTGCTGTCGGCGAGCGGCGAGCGCGCGCCGGCCGCCGACGCCCCCGTCTCCAGCGCGCAGCTCACGGCCTTCGGCCGGGCGGCGCTGCGCAGCGTCACCGCGCTCGACGGCGGCGCCGACCTGCCCGGCAGCGGGCCGTACATCGTGCTGGAGGATCAGCTGCTGCCGGCGTGGTCGGTGCGGCTGCTCGCGCTCGCGCTGATGCTGCCCGTGCTGCTGGCCGCCGTCGATGCGTTCGCGCGCGTGCGCCGCCGCCGCGAGCGCGTCGGCATGTGGCTGCGCTGGGTCGCCGCCGCTGCGGCGCCGTTCCTGCTCGCGGCGCTGACCGTGCTCGCGCTGTATGGAATCGGCCTGGTCGACGCGGCGCCGAGCACCCCGGTCGCGGGTGCGGCGTCGGCGCCGAACGTGGCCGTGCTGGGGACCGTGCTGCTCGTGCTGGTCGCCGCGTGGACGTGGCTGCGGCCGTGGCTCGCGCGTCTGACCGGGGCGCGCGGCGACTGCGCGACCGGAGGAAGCGCCGCCGCGATCGTCGTGGTCCTCTGCGTCGTCGCGCTGCTCGTCTGGCTCGTGAACCCGTACGCGAGCCTGCTGCTGATCCCCGCGCTGCATCTGTGGCTGCTGGTGATGGCGCCCGAGACGCGCCTGCGCCGGCCGGCTGCGCTCGCGCTGTGGACGGTCGGGCTGCTGCCCCCGCTGCTCGTCGCCTACGCGTACGCGCGTCAGCTCGGGCTCGACCCGCTCGAGCTCGCGTGGATGGGCACGCTGCTCGTCGCGGGCGGCGGAATGTCGCCGTTCGCGGTCGTGGTGTGGAGCGTCGCGCTCGCCTGCACCGGCTGTGCGCTGGCGGTCGTCCTGCGCACGTCGAGCGGCGCGCTCGAGGAGGCGACGCCGATCACGATGCGCGGACCGAAGAGCTACGCCGGGCCCGGATCGCTCGGCGGCACGGAGTCGGCGTTGCGGCGATGACGGCGACCGACGCAGCCCCGCCCGATCGGCAGCCGCCACGACCGCTGCATGCTCGCTCGCCGCTGCGGCGCGCGGTGCGCGCGCTCTCGACGGTGCTGATCGTCGCCGGCCTGCTGATGATCGCCGACGCCGGCGTCACGCTCGCATGGCAGGAGCCGATCTCCGCGTTCATCGCGCGCATCGAGCAGAACGCGCTGTCCGGCCAGCTCAAGCGCATCGAACGGGCCGCGCCGACGCCGGTCGAGCGGCGCGTGCTCGCCGCGCTCGCGACGCGCGAGCGGCGGATCGCCTTCCTCGCACGCGAGGCGCGGCGCAGCGCGAGAGTCGGCGACCCGATCGGGCGCATCGACATCCCGACGATCGGCGCGAGCTTCGTCGTCGTCCAGGGCACCGACACCTCGTCCCTGCGGAAGGGGCCGGGCCACTACCCGCAGACGACGTTCCCGGGTCTCGGCGGGACGGTCGCGATCGCCGGCCATCGCACGACGTACCTCGCGCCGTTCCACGACGTCAACGAGCTCAAGCGCGGCGACCGGATCGTGTTGACGATGCCGTATGCGCGCTTCGAGTACGCCGTGCAGCGCACGCAGATCGTCACGCCCGATGCGCTGTGGATCGAGCGCGACCTCGGCTACGAGCGGCTCGTGCTCTCGGCGTGCCATCCGCTCTACAGCGCCTCGCACCGCATCGTCGTCTTCGCGCGCCTGCGGCACGTGTCCGCGCGCGGGGCTGCGCTGCGCGGTTGACCCCGGATCAGCCGGCCTACCCTGGCGCTCCGCGTCGGGCACCCTGGTGGCCGGACGTCTGATCTTGCGGAGGACTACTTACGCGCGATGCGGGTACTCCCGATACCGATCGCGGCGGCGGGCACGACGGCGTGACGGATGCGGGTCCGTGGCGTGCCGTCCGGCGCGTCCGGGAAAGTCGCCTCGGCAGGGATCGCATGGACCAGACGCAGACAATGAAGATCACCCAGCTCAAAGCGCAGATCGAGCGCGCGGCGTACGACGTGGACGTCGATGCCGTCGCGGAGGCGTTCGTGTCCCGCATGATCGCGGTGCACGCGGCGCTGCGCCGCGCCGACGTGCGCGCGCTGCTCGGCGACAGCGCCCTCGCCGAGCTTCGGCTGTCGGCCTAGAGCTCGTGCTCGAAGCCGCGCAGCGCGGCGCCGCGCGGCCCGAGGTCGAGCTGCGGCTCGCCTGACGCCACCGTTCCCACCCACGTGATCGGGGCGGCGGCTTCGGCCGCGCGCCGCGCCGACGACGGCACGCAGACGCACAGCTCGTAGTCCTCGCCGGCGGTCGCGGCGAACGCGGCCGGATCCTCGCCGAGCGCGCGCGCGACGTCGCCGACGCCGGGCGCGAGCGGCAGGCGCTCCAGCTCGACGACGAGCCGGACGCCGCTGCGGCGCGCGAGGTGGCGCGCGTCGGTCGCGAGCCCGTCGGAGATGTCGATCATCGCGTGCGCACCGGCCGCCGCGAGCGCACGGCCCTCCGCAAGCCGCGGGCGCGGACGCAGATAGCGCTGGACGAGCTGGGGCATTCCCTGCGCGCGACCCTGCAGGATCGCGAGCCCGGCGCCCGCGTCGCCGAGCGTGCCCGTCACGCCGACGAGGTCCCCCGGCCGCGCGCCGTCGCGTCCGACGAGCGCGCCGGCGTCGTCGGCCCAGCCGACGACCGTCACCGCGAGCACGAGCGCAGGCCCGCGGGCGACGTCGCCGCCGGCGATCGTCACCGCGCATGCCGCGGCCAGCTCCTGCGCGGCGCCGAACAGCTCGAGCACGCCGTCCTGCTCCAGGCCAGGCGGCAGCACGAGCCCGAGATACGCCTCGCCCGGCTCGGCGCCCATCGCCGCGAGGTCCGACAGCGCGCCCGCGAGCGCGCGGTGGCCGAAGTCGCCGAGCGTGCCGATCCCCTCCGCGAGCGCGGGGAAGTGGACGCCCTCGACCATCGTGTCGACCGACGTGACCGCGAAGGGGCGCCCGCGCACGACGGCCGCGTCGTCGCCGAGCCAGCGCACGACGCGCGGGTCGTCGGCGCGCAGGACCCGCTCCAGCGCGTCGATCAGCTCCAGCTCGCGCATGAGCCGCAGGACCGGCCGACGGGCGTCAGCGGTGGCGGTAGACGATGCGCGCGCGATCGAGGTCGTACGGCGACAGCTCGCAGCGCACGCGGTCGCCCGGCAGGATGCGGATGCGGAAGCGGCGCATCTTGCCGGCGACGTGGCCGAGGACGACGTGGTCGTTGTCGAGTCTCACGCGGAACATCGCGTTCGGGAGGGCCTCGATCACCTCGCCCTCCAGCTCGACTTTTTCTTCCTTTGGCACGCGGGGAACCGTACCAGCGTTCAGCGCATCGGCGCGGACGGGATCGTCAGTGCGGCGCCCCGGCGCCGCCGCCCTGGCTCGGGCCGGACGGTCCGTTGCCCCCGCCGCCGCCTCTCCCGCCGCCGGTCGGTGGCGAGGCGGGCGCTCTCTGCGGCGGATGCGCGAACGCGTTCGGGTTGTAGCCGCCGCCGGTTCTCGTCGTCCCGGGCGTGGTCGTCGTGCCCGGGGTGGTCGTGGTCGTCCCGGGCGTCGTCGTGGTGTCGCTGCTCGACGACGACCCGCGCGCGCTCGCGTAGGTGCCGAAGAACGGCTGCGCGTGGAACGGCTCCGTCGGCGGCGGCCAGTCCGAGCAGTAGCTCCCCTTCGCGACGACCATGAAGTCGTGCCAGATCGGCGCCGCGATCGTGCCGCCGAAGACGGAGCTGCCGAGCGTCGTCGTCTCGTTCGGGAAGCCGACCCACACGGCCGTCGACAGTCTCGGCGTGATGCCGACGAACCAGGCGTCGGTGTTGTTGGACGTCGTGCCGGTCTTGCCGGCGTTGGGGCAGCCGATGCCTCTGCCGGCCGCCGTCCCGTGGTCGAGCACCGCCTTCATCGCCGGGAGGATCTCGTCGGTCTCGCCGTCGGTGAACTTCTTGACGCGCACGGGTCTCGGTTCGTCGACTCTCCCGCCCGGGAAGACGACCTTCGTTATCGCCGTTACCGTGTTGCGCCAGCCGCCGTCGGCCACGGTCGCGTACGCGTCGGCCATTTCCAGCGGCGAGACGCCGTATCTGAGGCCGCCGATCGCCTCCGCGTAGTAGCCGTCGAGGTGCGAAGTGACGCCCATGTCGTACGCCGCCTGGTCGACCTTGTCCGGCCCGATGTCGGCGCCCAGCTGCGCGTAGACGGTGTTGTCAGAGATCGGCAGCGCGTTGGCGAGGCTGATCGAGCCGGCGTAGGAGTGGCTGTCGGTCTGCACTTCCCAGGTCGGCGCCTGCGGCAGCCAGCCGGGCGTCAGGTGTCTGGAGACGTAGTGGGTCGTGTTCGGGTCGATCCCCATCCGCACCGCGGCCATCAGGTCGATCACCTTGAACGAGGAGCCGGGCTGCCGGTGCGCCTGCGCCGCGTAGTTGAACTGCGTCGGTCCGTACGTCGCCGAAGACGCCATCGCGAGGATGCGGCCGTTGCTCGGGTCGACCGTCGCGAGCGCCGCCGACGGCGAGCCCGGGGAGCCGACGTGGTTCTGGATTGCCTGGCGCGCGAGCTGCTGGAATCTGAGGTTGATCGTCGTGTAGACCCGCAGGCCGCCCTGCTGCACGATCTTGCGGCCGTAGCGTCTGATCAGTTCGCTTCTGACGTAGTCGAAGAAGAACTGCTCGCGGCGGAGCCCGTAGTAGTCGCTGCGTCTGACCCCGAGCGGCGCCGCGTTCGCCGCGTCCGCCTGCGCCTGCGTGATGTACCTCGTCTCGACCATCGCTCTCAGCACCTCGGCGCGGCGCCGCCGAGCGGCGTCGGGATGGTCGAACGGGTTGTACTGCGTCGGCGCCTGCGGCAGGCCCGCGAGCAGCGCGGCCTGCGGCAGCGTGAGCTGCGACGCCGGCGTGCCGAAGAAGGTGCGCGACGCCGCCTCGACGCCGACCGCCGTCTGACCGCCGACGGTCCCGTACGGCACGTTGTTGAGGTAGGAGACGAGCACCCATTCCTTCGAGTGCTCGGACTCCAGCTGTTCGGCGAGCTTCGCCTCGCGGATCTTGCGCGTGAGCGTCTTCTGGAAGCGGTCTTCCGGGATGTAGAGGTTGCGCACGAGCTGCATCGTCAGCGTCGAGCCGCCCTGAGCGGTGCGGTCCGTCGTGACGTTCTTGACCGCGGCGCGGACGATGCCGACGTAGTCGACGCCGCCGTGCTGGTAGAAGCGCTTGTCCTCGATCGCGACCGTCGCGCGCTTCATCGCGAGCGGGATCTTGCTGCCGGGCACCGCGCTGCGCAGCGTGTCGCCGGTGATGAAGCCGAGGCGCGTGCCGTCGGCCGCGTAGACGACGGACACGGCGCCCTGTGGCTTGGGCTTGAGCTGCTGGATGTCCGGCGTGTCGTTGACGACGTGGGCGACCCAGCCGGCGAACGCGATCCCGCCGGCCAGCGCGCTCACGAGCAGCAGCGTCCCGATGATGATGCCGGCCCGCCGGGCGGGCCGGGCGCGCCGGCGCCGGCGCCTCTGTCGCTCTCGGCGGGTCACGGAAGCAAAAGGGTAGCTGTGAGCGTCTTTCGGCTTGCCGAGCGCCGCTCCTGCCGGCCGGCGCAGGGCCTGCCGGGACAGCCCTCAGGCGGTCGCGCTGACCGGCAGCAGGCCGGCGGCGCGCAGCACGCGCAGCGCGTCGGCGCGCAGCGCGGCCTCGCGCGCCGGGCGTTCGGCGGGCGGCACCGCCCCGCGCGCGACGGTGTAGTGGACGCCGTCGGCCGCGATGTCGGCGACGCGCGCGGTCGGGGCGCCGTCGAGCCCGCCGAGCGCGGCGAGCGCCGCGTCCGCGTCGACCGCCGCCGGCAGCCACAGCTCGACCTCGACCGCGACGAGCGGTTCGACGATCGTGTCGTTCCGAAGCATGCCGGCCGCCAGCCGCTCGTTCGGGATGAAGATGCGCCCGCCGTCGGCGCCGCGCACGATCGTGTAGTTGAGGCGCACGTCCTCGACGGTCCCGGTCGCGTCCTCGATCGTCACGCGGTCGCCGATCCGCAGCGGCTGCGCGACCGTCAGCATCACGCCCGCGATCAGGTTCGCGAGCGTCTGGCGCGCGGCGAAGCCGAGGATCGCCGCGATCAACGCGCCCGAGGCGAGCAGTCCGGCCGCCAGCCGGTTGAGGCCGCCGAACTGCGACAGCGCGAGCAGCAGCCCGACGACCACGATCGCGAGCGTGATGAGCCGCCGCAGGAAGCGCAGGCGGGTGTCGAGCACCGGCGTCAGCTCGTCGCGCACGACCGCCGTCGCGAGCCGGTGGCCGCGGTGCAGCAGTGCCCGATCGACGCCGATCGCGAGCACGATCGTGCCGACGACGGTGAGCAACGCGGTCAGCTCGTTCTTGTGCGCTTGCAGGAACGTGGTCGCAAGCGTGGGAACATCGTGACCGAGCATGGAGCGCGAGCGTACCGTCACCCGCGGCAGCGCCTCCCTTCGCGCGAACGTGGCGGGGCGGTCGCGCGCGGGCTTCGCGGCGCGCCTGCGCGACCCGGAGTGGCGCGTCGCCGTGCGCGAGGCGTGGGGCGCCGTGTGGACCTCGCGGCTCGTCGCATGGGGCGCCGGGCTGCTCGGGATCCTGTGGCTCGGGCGCGCGGCGGGCACGCAGGTGTACGACACGCAGAACCTGTCGCAGCCGTACGGATGGTTCGGCAACCTGCTCGTCGGGCCGTCGGCGCGCTGGGACTCCGTCTGGTACCTGCGGATCGCCGAGCACGGCTACGGCAACGCCGCGTCGCACGCGCAGGCCGCGTTCTATCCGCTGTACCCGCTGATGATGCGAGCCGTCGGCTGGGTCGTCGGCTCGCCGCTGCTGGCGGGGATCCTGATCTCGCTCGCCTGCTTCCTCGTCGCGCTGGTGTTGCTGCACCGGCTTGTCGCGCTCGAGCTGGGCGCGCGCGACGCGCGCGCGACGTTGCTGGTCGTCGCGTTCTTCCCGACCGCCTTCTTCTTCTCTGCCGTCTACTCCGAGTCGCTCTTCCTGCTGCTGTCGGTCGGCGCGTTCCTGGCGGCGCGGCGCGAGCGCTGGGCGTGGGCGGGCGCGCTCGGCGGCCTCGCCGCGCTGACCCGCAACAGCGGCGTCGTGCTGCTCCTGCCGCTGGTGCTGCTGTTCCTCTACGGACCGCGGGCGGACGCCGCGCGCGTGGCCGCAGGTGCCCGGTGGTGGAGCCCCCGCTACCGCCTCACGCCGCAGCTGCTGTGGCTCCTGCTCGTCCCGCTCGGGCTCGCGCTCTATCTCGGCTGGTCGGCGATCGCGCTCGGCGACGCGCTCGCGCCCTACCACGCGCAGGCACTGTGGATGCGGCACTTCGAGCCGCTCGGCGGCCTGTTCCGAGGAGCGAGAGCGGCGTGGCTCGGGCTGCGCCAGCTCGCGCACGGCTCGCCGACGCCGCGCTACTTCACCGACAGCGGCGGCGACCCGTTCACCGACGCCGGCAACAACCTGATGCTGTTCGGCTTCGCCGTCTTCGCGCTGCTCGCCTGCGCGGGTGCGCTGCGGCGGCTGCCGCTCGCGTACGGCGCGTACGCGGCCGTCGCGCTCGTGATGACGCTCTCCTACCCGATCTCCGCGCAACCGCTGGCGTCGCTCCCGCGCTACATCGCCGTGCTGTTCCCGCTGCAGATGTGGCTCGCGCGCTGGAGCGGAGCGCGCGGGGGGAGCGAGCGGGCGATCGGCGTGAGCGCCGTGCTGCTCGGGCTGTTCGCGGCGTACTTCGCGCGCTGGGGTTTCGTGGGGTGAAAGCCGCTCTCCTGTTGGACGCCTTGGGCACGCTTGTCGAGCTGGAGCCGCCGGTCGCGCCGCTGCGGCGCGAGCTGCGCGAGCGCTTCGGCGTCGAGGTGAGCGCGGCGGAGGCGGGCGCGGCGCTGCGGGCGGAGATCGCCTTCTATCGCGCGCACCACGACGAGGCGTCCGATCGCGCACGGCTGGCGGACCTGCGGCGGCGCTCGGCGGAGGCGCTGCGGGACGCGCTGCCGCCGGTGGCGCGCGCGCTGCCGATCGAGCCGCTGACGGACGCGCTGCTCGCCGCGCTGCGCTTCCGTCCGTTCCCCGAGGTGCCGGCAGTGCTGCGGGGCGCGCGCGAACGCGGCGTCCGGCTCGTCGTCGTCAGCAACTGGGACGTCTCACTGCACGACGTGCTGGCGGAGACCGACCTGGCGCCGCTGCTCGACGGCGTCGTGACGTCGGCCGAGGTCGGACACTCGAAGCCGGATCCCGCGATCTTCGCGCGCGCGCTGGCGGTCGCGGACGCGGCGGCCCACGAGGCGATCCACGTCGGCGACAGCGTCGCGCATGACGTCGCGGGCGCGCTCGCGAGCGGCGTCGAGCCGTTGCTGCTCGTGCGCGACGGGACGGCGGCGGACGCCGCGCCGCCGCCCGGCGTGCGCACGATCGCGACGCTGCGCCCCGTGCTCGAGCTGCTCGATCCGGACGCGCGGCGGCGGTCCGTATCGTTCACGCCATGAGCAGCGCGTCGTCGTACGGCCCCTGGCTTCCGCCCGTCGCCGGATCGCCCGGTGGCCCGCCCGCGCCGCCGGGGCGACCGCCCGCGGAGGGCGGCGAGCCGCGCTGGGCGCCGTCGAGTGCGTGGTTGGCGCTGTTCGCGGCGCTCGCGTTCGCGATCTTCGGCGCGGTCGTCGTCGGCGTCGTGGGCGCGGTCTTCGGCGCCAGCCTCAGAAGTCCGCCGCCGGCCGTCAACATCGTCGCGACGGTCGTGCAGGACGGCGCGTTCATCGGGGCGGCGCTGCTGTTCGCCGGTCGCGCCGGCGCGGTGCTGCCGGCGCAGTTCGGCTTCGTCCGCACGCGGCTCGGGGCGGCGATCGGCTGGATGGCGCTCGCGTACCTCGGCTACATCGTGCTGAGCGCGCTGTGGGCGGCGGTCTTCAACACGGCGAAGACGCAGGACAACCTGCCGACGAGCCTGGGCGTGAACGAGAGCACGGCCGCCCTCGTGGCGGTCTGCGTGGTCGTGACGACGATCGCGCCGTTTGCGGAGGAGACGTTCTTCCGCGGCTTCTTCTTCGGCGCGCTGCGCAACTGGCGCGGACCGTGGCCGGCTGCGGTCGTGACCGGTGTCGCGTTCGGCGCGATCCACTACGGCTCAGCCCCCGACGTCTTCCTCGTGCCGCTCGGCATCTTCGGCTTCGCCCTGTGCCTCGTGCGCGAGCAGACCGGCTCGCTGCTGCCCTGCATCGCGCTGCACGCGATCAACAACGCACTCGCGTTCGGCTCGTCGGAGAGCTGGACGGCGGGGCAGACGCTGCTGCTGATGGGCGGGGCGGCGAGCGTGACGATGCTCGTGTGTCAGTTGCTCGTCAGCGGCCGCGCGCGCGCCGTCTGACGCCCGAACGCTCGACTACGATCCGCGCCGGGATGCTCCGCCCCACTGTCGTCTCCCTGCTTGCGATAGCTGCGCTCGTCGGCCTGCCGGCCGGTGCGGTCGCCGCTGCGCCCGCGCCGAGAGCGCCGACGAGCGCGACCGATCGCATCAGCCTCCAGCTGGTCGGCTCATGGAGCGTGCAGCGCAAGCCGCTCGGCGTCACGGGGCGCGCGCTGCGCGTCGTCGGCCGGATCGCGCCGTACGTGCCCGGGCAGCCGATCCAGCTCCGCATCTGGCGCGGTCACACGCTGATCAAGCAGGCGACGGTGCAGCCGAAGCCGACGAGCACGAAGCGCACGGCGACGTTCAGCCTCCGCTTCGTGCCCGGGAGAAGCGGCGTCACGCAGATCTTCGCCGTGCACGCGAGAACAGACCAGCAGGGCGCCGCCGTCGGGCGCGCCGCGCTGTCGGTCGTCGCGCCGAACGCCGGGCCGGGCGCGCGCGGGCTGTTCGTGCGGCTGCTGCAGCAGCGGCTGGCGGCGGTCGGCTACGCGACGCCGCAGTCGGGCGCATACGACCTGCTGACGGGACTGGCGGTGCTCGCCTTCCGCAAGGTCAACGGGATGCCGCGCGTGACGACGCTCTCGCCGACGGTCGTCGACCGCCTGCTGCGCGGCGTCGGCGGCTTCAGGATCCGCTACCCGCGACAGGGCCGCCACGTCGAGGCCAACCTCAACTGGCAGGTGCTCGCGCTGATCGACAAGGGCAGAGTCGTGCGCGCCTACACGACCAGCTCCGGCAAGCCCTCGACGCCGACGGTGCTCGGGACGTTCCGCTTCTACATGAGAGAGCCGGGGACGAACAGCCACGGGATGGTCGACTCGACCTACTTCATCCGCGGCTACGCGATCCACGGCTACTTCGACGTTCCCGCCTACGCCGCCAGCCACGGCTGCCTGCGCGTGCCGATCCCCGACGCCTTCGCGATCTACTCCTGGCTTCACCTCGGGGACCCGATCGACGTCTACTACTGAGTCGCGGGCGCACGCTTCGCGAGTGCCCCGACCTGGATTCGAACCAGGGACCTTTCCCTTAGGAGGAGTCGGGCCAGATGCCCCGGGCAGGACTCGAACCTGCGACTTTTCCCTTAGGAGGGGAACGCTCTAATCCGCTGAGCTACCGGGGCTAGCGGGGATCGTAGACGCTCGCCTCGACGCCGTGCGGGAAGGCTCCGGTGCTGCGCCGGCAGCTCGCGCGATGCGTGCGGATACGCTCGGATACGCGGGGGTTTTGGCCACGGAGCGCCGGTTCGTGGCCACTACCCAACACGGACGTATGACCGGTAGGCGCGGAGCTGCGCTCCACCTAGCTTCTGCTGTGCGGGCGGAGCCGGCTCCCGGCTCAGCGGATCGGTCGCCGTTCGGCACCCCCAGCCAGGCGGCCATCCGCTGAGCCACCCGCACCGGGGGTATGCTCGAAATAAGGAGGCGACCCGCATGACCGCGCTCGCAAGTCTTCTGGCGGTAGTTCTCATCGGCCTCGTCGTCGCGTGGCTGCTGGGCTCCGCTGTCCTGCGCATCGGGGGCGTGCTGCTGATTCTGGCTGGCGTCGTCGGGCTGGCGACCGGGACGGCGCCGCTTGTCGCCGTCGTCACGCTTCTGCTCGGCGCGCTCGCGTGGCTGGCCGGGCACTGGATCTACGCCTACCGGCACCATGCGTATCGGGGGCCGCTCGCGCGCCGCGTGTTCCTTCGCGTACTGCCGCCGCGAGCCGATCCGACGCGCGGCTGGGGCGTGCCGGTCGTTCCAGCCGACAGCGACCGTCGAGCTGGCTAGACACGCACGCGCGGCGGCTCACGGCCGGCGGCGAGCGCGCCGGCTAGCTCCTCCGCGCGCGTGCGCGCGCGGGGACGAGTCCGCTCCATCGCCTCACGAGCGGAGCGGACGTGTCGAAGCCTGGGCGGCAGGGCGGGCAGCAGCACCCGCGAAGCGCTCGCCGCCAGTCGCAACAGCAGGTCGCGACTTGGGCTCCAGCGAAGCCCGAGATCATCGCGGAGGGTCGGCGGAAGCAGACCGAGGGTCGGTGCAGCGATCACGGCGAGCAGGGGCGCCGCGCTCTGCGGAAGCCCAAACGGGTTGAGCGCGATCTCTGCGACGTGACGCGCGGCCGGCGTCGGCTCCAGCGTGTCGGTCACCTGCTGGGCGAAGTAGACCGTGAAGTCGCCGAAGGTGTCCGGGCACCCGCCGACCGGCACGCCGCACGCATGCGCAAAGCGCTTCTGCTCCTCGTAGTAGCGCTCGATCTCCGCTCGGGCGAGCTGGCCGACATAGCGCTGGTAGGTCACGAGCGACGTATCCACGAGCGTCGCCCACACCCACAGCACGAGGCTCGGATCGGTCGCGTCGTATGGGCGACCGGCTGCGTGGCCGGCGCTGACGGTTCCCTGAATCCGCGCGTGCGCGCGGCGCATACGCGCCGCCCCTCGCTCGGCTAGCTCGTCGTCGCCGAAGATGATCTGGCCCATCGTGTCCAGCGTGTGCGTCAGGCGGCCCCAGCGGTCGGTCTTGAACCGCGAGTAGTGCTCGACGCCTGCGCCGACTAGCGGATGCGCGACTTGGAGGATCAGCGCACGACCGCCTCCGAGAATCAAGGCGGCCTCGCGGTTGATGCGCCAGGTGGCGGAGCCGGGGCCGAACCACCCGGCGGCAGCGGTCCTGCGCATGGCGGCTCCGATGGGTTGGGATGGCGCTGCGCCAACCTTAGTCCGCATGCCGGCCGTCACTGGTGGACTACCTCTGAGTATTTGCGCGTGAACGGTCGCGTGTGGTTTAGGGTTGCCGGATCGTGTCCGGAAAACGGGGGAACGGCGAGGGACGAGCGAACGTGCGGACGCGAGCCGCCGCACGTCGGCTCACGGCAGCGGGAGGATGTACGTGGCTTTGAAACATGCGGTGCTCGGGCTCCTGGTCGAGCGTGAGGAGTACGGACACAAGCTGGCGGCGCTGCTCGACGCGCGACTCGGCCCAGCGTTTACCGTCGATCCGGGTTCGGTCTATGCCTCCCTGCGGAACATGGAGCTGGACGGGCACGTCAAGGTCACGAGACGCGAGCTGCGAGGCAAACAGCAGCGGGTGTACTACAGAGCTACCGCCGAAGGCGTCGAGCACTACGACGAGTGGGTGTCCGGTCCGCTCTCGCGTGAGCCGCTGCGCGGAGAAATGTTCCTGCGGTTCGCTATGACCGACCTCCCACGAGTTCCGGTGCTGCGAGCCGCATTCGAGCAGTTGGAGCAGGAGTGCTTGAACGACATCGCCGTCTGCACCGCCGCCGATCTCTCCGGCACGCTGCGCGATCCCGTCACATGGCACACGGCGACACGGCTCCTGCTCGACTCCGGAGTGCTCGACCGCCTGAACGCCGAGCACGCTTTCATCAAGCGAACGCTCTCGGTCCTCCGCTGGGCCGAACGAGAGGGAGTCATGCCACGGGCTATGCTGCTGGAGGTGGTGGAGGCGTCGGCTTGACCCCGGCTGGGGGTTCCGCGAATGGCTGCTCTGCTCTCGCTCATCGGGGTTACGCATAGATACTCGCGCGGTGTGCGCGAGGTCACGGTTCTCCACGACATATCGCTCGATCTCAAAGAAGGCGACTACGCATGCGTGCTCGCCAGCAAGGACGAGGGAAAGACAACGCTCCTGGAGGTCGCCGCCGGCATCCGGACGCCGAACGAGGGTCGGGTCATGTTCCAAGGACGCGATCTGGCGACCATGAGCAAAGGCGCGCGAACCCGCTTGCTCCGGTCGGAGATTGGCTGCGTCTGGAACCGCTCCGTCCCGGTCGTGATCGGCGAAAGCGTGCTCGCGCATGTGGGGCTGCCGCTGCGGAGCGCGCGCGTCGAACGCAAGGAGCGGCGGCGTCGAGCTGCTGCAATGATCGAGCGCGTCGGCGCGGCTGACTACGCCGACGCGAAGGTTCTCGATCTCTCGCAGTCTCAGCGCATGCGCGTCGCGCTCGCGCAAGCATGCGTTCGCTCGCCAAGACTTCTCATCGCCGACGAGCTGACGGACACGCTCGACCTGATCGAGCGTACGAAGCTTTTGGGCCTCCTGCAGGACTTCGCGCGCGACGGCATGTGCGTGTTGATGACGGCTCCGGACGGGCACGGCGCCAAGGGATGCAACCGCCTGCTCTCGCTCTCGGACGGCCGGCTGAAAGAGGCCGAGGTTCGCCCGCCGACGCCGATCGAGTCGGCTGACGCCGACGTTGTGCCGTTCCGGACGCGCACGGGCGGCGAGTGAATGCTCGAGCTTCGGAACGTCGCCAAGCGATACACAGCGGGCGGCGAGACCGTCCACGCCATCGAGGACGTGTCGTTGACGATCGCGCCGGGCGAGGTCGTCGCGCTCTACGGCCCGAGCGGGTCGGGCAAGACAACGCTGCTGCTGCTCGCGGCTGGAATGACTGAGCCGGACGAGGGAGCGGTGCTCTACAAGGGCCGCTCGGTCGCCGGCATGAACGCGAAGGAAGCGACGCGCTATCTCCGCTCCGAGCTCGGCGTCATCTGGCAGAAGTTCCAGCTCATCCCTGTGATGTCCGCGCTTGACAACGCAGGTATCAAGCTCGTTGCTGGCGGCGCGAGCCGCCGTGCGGCGCGCAAGCAAGCTGCTCCGTGGCTCGACCGCGTTGGGCTCAAGGAGCGGGTGAAGCATCCCCCCGAGCAGCTTTCCATCGGCGAGCAGCAGCGCGTCGCCATCGCGCGGGCGCTTGTCAACAAGCCCGGCCTGATTCTCGCCGACGAGCCGACCGGCAGTCTCGACACGAGACGCGCGCAGGAGGTCTTGGCGCTCCTTGCCGACATCAGTCATCGGGAGGGCGTCGGCGTCCTTCTCGCCACGCATGACCCGGACGCCGCCGCGTTCGCTGACCGCGCACACGCGCTGCGCGACGGAAAGCTCCTCCCAGCCTTCAGTCGCCGACCGGGCGAGGACGAAGCAGCAATTCCCACGAGCGCCGGATAGGCGACGATGGACCCGACTGTCGCCCCTTGGCTCTACTGGTTGCGGCTGCGGAAGTGGCCGATCTCGGAGGCGTTGGCTGGGATCGGGATTGCAACCGGCGTTGCACTGTTCTTCGCGGTGCTTGTGGCGAATTCGAGTGTGACGGGCTCGGTGGAGCAACTGGTCCACGGCATCACCGGCGACTCTAAATATGCGCTCGTCGCACGCGATCAGCAGGGCTTCCCGGAAGGATTCGCCCAGGTCGTCCAGGCGGACAGAGACGTTCGCGCGGCGGCTCCGCTGGTCGTCGAGCGTGCCAGTGTCGGCGGCCCAGCCGGCAGTTCGACGGTCGAGCTGGTCGGCGTGACGGCCGACTTCGCCAGCCTGAGCGGAAAGTTGGTCAGAAGTTTCGGCGGCCTGTACGGGGTCCGACTCGCAAACTCGCTGCTCCTGCCGGAGCCGATCGCCAGAAGACTCGGTGTCGGCCCAAGCGATCCGGTGCAGCTCCACTTGTTCGGGCGAGCGATCACGGCGCGCGTCGCGGCGGTCGTCGGCAAGCAGCAGATCGGCGCCTTGGCGGACAGTCCCGTCGTGGTCGGGCCGTTGCGCTTCGTGCAGTCGCTTAGTGGCCTGAGAGGTCGCGTGACACACGTTCTCGTCGCGCCGCGCCCCGGACGTGACGCGGCGGTGAAAACAGCGCTGACGCGCATAGCGGCCGACCGGCTCGATGTCGTTCCGAGCGACAACGAGGCGAGGCTCGTCAAGCAGGCTGCTGCTCCCAACGAGCAGTCCACGGGCATGTTCGCTGCGATAAGCATGGTCGTGGGCATCCTGTTCGCGTTCAATGCGATGTTGCTCACGGCGCCCGAGCGCCGGCGCATCATCGCCGAGCTGCGGATGCAGGGATTTAGCCGAATCCAGTTGACGACAGTGCTTCTGTTCGAGGCCCTGCTCCTGGGCGCCGTGGCTTCGGGGATCGGGCTTCTGCTTGGCGATCAGCTCTCGCGACACTTCTTCCACGCGGTGCCCGGCTATCTGTCGTTCGCGTTCCCGGTCGGTCACGCTCGAATCGTGAGCTTCGGCGATCTCGCGGTGGCCTTTGCTGCGGGGATGGGCGCGACGCTGCTCGCGACGGCTCGGCCACTTGCCGACGTGTTCACGAGAAAGGCGCTCGACACGGCCTACCGCACGAGCGAGGAGCCGAGCGCGGGTGTTCCCGGACGCACGCAGCGGCGGTTGCTCGCCGCCGCGTTGGTGCTCGTGGCGTTCGCTGCTGCGGTGCTGGTGTTGAGGCCAGCGGCAACGAACGTGGGAATCGTGGCGCTTGGGCTGGCCATGCTCGCCGTTCTGCCGAGTCTCCTGTCGGCAGCTCTCGCGTTCGCCGACCGTGCGTCGCTCGGGCCGACCGGAGGCGGCCTCGTGTCGGTCGCGGGCTCGGAGCTGAGCGCGAGCATGACGCGCGCGATCGCGCTCGCCGCTACCGGCGCGCTCGCCGTCTTCGGCAGCCTGTCGATTGAGGGCGCGCATCGGGATCTGCTGCGCGGACTCGACTCGAATCAGGCGAGTTACGTCGGCACGGCCGACGTGTGGGTGAGTGCTGGTGGCGATGAGAACAGCCTTACGACGACGCCGTTCGCCATGCCGCGCGCGTTGAAGGCGCTCGCGGCGAGTGGGCGTGTCGCGGCGGTGCGGCCCTATCGCGGAGGATTTCTTGACGTAGCCGGGCGGCGCGTGTGGCTCGTCGCGCGCGATCCCGCGGAGCGCGCCCCGGTCCCAGCCGAGCAGGTGGTCAGCGGCAACCTCACCAACGCGACGCGGCGTCTGCGGGCTGGCGGGGCCGTCGTCGTGTCGGACGGGCTGGCCGACGCTCTCGGCGTGCGCGTGGGCGAGCTGCTGCACCTGCCGACGCCGACCGGCACGAGAGCGCTGCGGCTCGTCGCGACCACGACGAATCTCGGATGGTCGCCCGGAACGGTTCTCTTGAATGGCCGGGACTACGCGCGGCTGTGGGGGACTAGCAGCGTCACCGGCGTCGAGATCGATCTCAATCCGAGCACCAGCGCGTCGGCCGGGCGTCAGCTCGTGGCGGCTGCGCTCGGGTCGAGATCCGCACTCACCGTGGAGACTGCCGCCGAACGGCTCGCACGACTCAAGCGGCTGTCTCGACAAGGGCTCGATCGTCTGAGCCAGATTTCGACGCTCATGCTCGCCGCTGCTGCGCTCGCGATGGCCGCCGCGATCGTCGCCGCCGTGTGGCAGCAGCGGCGGCGGCTGGCCGTGCTTCGGATGCAGGGCTTCGGCACCGGGCAGGTGTGGCGCGTCCTGCTCATTCAAAGCGCGCTCGTGCTGTCTGTGGGCGCCGCACTCGGCGCCGTGTTCGGGCTTGGTGGACAAGTGCTCGCCACACGCTGGACGAGCTTGACGACGGGCTTTCCGGCCATCTTCTCGCCGGCCATTGGCTTGGCTGGATTCACCTTCGCCGGAGTCGCGCTGCTGGCGCTCCTGTGCGTGTCGCTTCCGGGCTATTGGGCTGCCCGCGTGTCGCCCGCGATGAGCTTCCACAACGACTGAGGCCCGCCTACTCTGCGCGCGCTGTCACGCGCGCGGCGAACGCTTCGGCTGCTGCTCTCACCTCGTCGTAGCGGCCTTGACCCAAGGCTTCGAGCGGAGACCGATAGCCGAGCGCGGCGTCGCGCGACCGTAGCCATGCGATCACCGCGTCTGGGTCGTCGGTCGCGAGGCCGACGACATAGCCGACCATCGACCAAAGATCATCGACCGGCTCCCACCGATGCGCGATGCGCGTCGTCGGCGGTCCCCCTGAGCGCCACCGCCGAACCGTGCGGGCACCTACGTTCGGGACGGCTCGCGCCACGTCCCCATCGCTCAGACCAAACACGGCGAGCAGACGCAGCCGCTCAGAAAAGCCAGTCGTGGGCCGGAACTGGCCTCGCCACGTCGGCCGGTCGTTCCGTGCCGCCATCATCCCGTATGCTCGTGCAGCCAGTCCGCGACGGCGATGCACGCCTCGCCCAGCTCGCGCGCCTGCTGCTCCGTGATCCCGTCCGCGATCGTTCTCGGGTCCTTAGCGTCCTCGAAGATCGAGACGAGCGCTCGGCGGCCGTCAAGGTTCAAGTCGGCGATGAACTGTTGCGGGGGTCCGGGTGGCCCAATCGGATACATCGAGCCACCGTCGACGGCTGCCATCTGTAGACCGTCGCCAAGGTCTCGAAGCTGAGCTTCGTTCGCAACGCCGATCAACTGCGGCTCCTCATCGTCGCGCCGGTCATCGACCATAAGCAGCGCGACGACCCGGAGGAGTCGGCGCGGCGTCAGGACGACGGCGCGCTGCTCCGGGGCAGCAGGTCCGATCTTGACCTCCCGAGCGCCAGGAATCGTCGTGTAGTCGAAGCTCTCGTCCGTCATCAGGTCAGGAGGTCGGCCGTCTTGCCCAGCCGGCATATGGGCGTCCAAGCGGCGGGGCGTCGATCTCGCCCGCATATGCCTGCGCGAGCCGGGTTGCGTATGCGATCTGCGTCGCGGGTGTGTCCCCGAACGCTCGCCCAAGTCGAGTGATAGTCAGCAGCAGAGGATTCGGCACTCGCCCAATCTCGAGCGCCGAGAGGTAGCGCTGATTCATCTTCGTCCGCTCCGCAAGCTCTCGCTGCGGCCAGCCCTTTTGCTGCACGCGCAGCTCGCGCAGCGTCGCGCCGAGCGCGGCAGCGCCCAAGCTCCGATCATGCGGAGCCGTCACGCCGGCGGATGCCGGCCGACGCTCGCGCGGCCACGGAAGCGGATCTTCTCTCGGGCGCGCATAGCTGGCGACGAACAGGCCGACGCTCACCTCGCCTGCGCGAGCGAGCAGGGTCACGGTCAAGACGTGCGCGTTCGCCGCCGCGCGCGCGTTTTCGATTTGCTCGATGAACTTCGGCTTGCGGCCGACCCGCTCGGCGAGCTGCGTGCGCGTGAGGCCGCGATCCTCGCGCACGCGGCGAGTCATTTCCGCGAGGCCGTCAAGCCCTCCGATGCGTGCGAGCACCACATCGGGGTCGCGCTCGTCGTCCAGCTCGGCGTCCGTCATGCGGCTGGATCGGCGTCGCTGACGGCGAGATACAGACGGCGCCCGCCTGTCGGTCGCTCGCGGCCGAAATCACGTTGGCAGGCCAGGTCCGCCGCCCCCGCTGCCATCGAGGCAAACGCCGGGTCGATGCCTTCGAGAATGGTGTCCATGATGTCGGTCGCGCTCGCGCATGCGGTGGCCGCACGGCGAAGCTGTCCGTCAGTCACCGCCTCGAATTCACGACGGGTTCCTTGCAGGCGTGCGAGGGCGAGGCGACCTTCCAGAACGCCCGCGTAGGCGTTGATCGTGCGCAACGCGAGCTCGGCGTCGAGCATGGCGTCAGGTGAAGGGCGAGCAAGCATGAGCCGAGACAGGCTGAGGACGAGAGTGCGGGCCGCGAAGTGGGTCGCGAGGGGGCTCGCCGCCGACACCCCGCGGACCCGCTCTCTCATCCTCGATGGGATGGGCCGGGATCCGAGAAGGGAACCGGAGGTCCTGACCCGGCGGGCACAGTAGACCGGCGTCGGCCGCGTCGTAAGCCTTCACTCCACTTGTTACGTGAAGGGGCTACATGCTGCTAGTTGCGGCGCCTGGGCCACCGTGCCAGAACCAGCAGCATGAAGGGTTGCGATCCACTACACCGCCTTTAGGGTGTGCCACGGCAGACCACTCCCCCAGGTCTGCCGGTCGCCGCGGCAAGCGGACGGGGACGGGGGCGGCAGCGGCGCCGGCGCCCAGCGCACCTT
>Ga0134125_10002559_pt1 | contig 21469 bp, 12 predicted proteins | sample KB31751_FD_96464 | JGI IMG/M metagenome (GOLD analysis project Ga0134125, IMG submission 96464) | Terrestrial soil microbial communities with excess Nitrogen fertilizer from Kellogg Biological Station, Michigan, USA - KB3-175-1 | ecosystem: Environmental > Terrestrial > Soil > Unclassified ... | reverse complement strand
TCGTCAGCGCGCCGGGTAGAGGCTCGACGTTCACGGCAAGCCTCATCCTGCGGCGCATCTCCTTCGCGACCGACAGCGCCGAGCAAACCCCGCTCACCGAAACCGGGCGGGTGCTTCTGGCCTTCGACCGTCCGCTGGAACGGCGCGCGTTGAGCTACGCGCTTTCGTCTGCCGGTGTTGCCGTGGCGGAAGCCGATTTTTCCACGGCGCCGCAGGCATTGGAAAAAGCGCTGAGCGAAGCGGCTCCGTTCGACCGCATTGTGATCGACGGGTCCGTCGGGTCAATGGCCGCCGGCAGCCTTCTAGCCAAGGCGCGAGACCTCAATCGTCAAGGTACAGTGCGGGGGATCGTTCTCGTCAACGTTCTGGCGCGCGCCAGTTTGTCGGAGTTTCGCGCCGCCGGGTTCGATGGCTACCTCGTCCGGCCAGTGCGTCCAGCCTCGATGATGATGCACCTTGGGCTTCGTCGACCTGCAGCTCGGACCGTTGGCCAAGGCTCCGAGGCTCGCGAATATGCGGCGCCGCAGCCGATCGGCGTGCAGTCCTCGCGGCGCGTCCTACTTGCCGAGGACAACGAGATCAACTCGCTACTCGCCAAGCGTGTCCTCGAGAAATGTGGTTGCGACTATATCGCGGTCACCAACGGTGCGGACGCGGTAGCCGTGGTCCGGCGAATTCTACAAGGCGAAACGCAGGGCGTTGATCTCGTGCTGATGGATATCTTCATGCCGCAGCTCGACGGGCTGGAAGCCGCCCGTGAGATCAAGAAGCTTTATGCCGATAGTCCGGGCCATTTGCCGCCGCCGATCGTCGCGCTGACGGCGAACGCCTTTGCCGAGGACAGGCAGCGGTATCTCGAGGCCGGCATGGACGATTACCTGGCCAAACCGTTCGACAAGGCCGGTCTTGAGGCCGTGCTGAAGCGCTGGTTTGGACAACGCGCTGCCTAGCCAATGCCCTTGAGAGCGCGCAATTTCATGCGCATTTGCTGAGCGTAACCCTCCGGGCGCCCATTGGCCGCGGGTAAAAAGTCTGTCATGGAATCGTGCTATCCACCCGCGTCCATTGAAAAAATGGCATCAGCGCAGTGGGCGCGTCCGGGCGGCACGGGGCTGCTTCAAGCCGGGCGGCGAGCACCGTAAGATAGCCTGGGTGCAGGCAGGGGAGAGACGGAACTATGAAGTATACCGCGCGGCGGATGGCCAGCCGATTGGCGAGCAGCCCCAAATGGCAGGCAGTCCCCGGTGGTTTGTTAGCTCTGCGCGCGCTGCGCGATGCGGGCGGCGCCGCCTTCCCCCTCCGCAAGCCGGATAAGGTTTACGGCAAGATCGGCAGCCTTGAGGTGCGCCTGACGCGCCGGCGGCGCGACATCAAGCTCGCCCAGCGGTTGCGCTATAAGGTCTTCTACGAGGAGATGTCGGCCATTCCCACCTTGCGCGCCGAGTTGCGCCGTCGCGATGAGGATCCCTACGACGCCGTTTGCGATCATCTGCTCGTCGTCGACGAAGCAGCGACCCCGGCCAATGAACCGTGGGGAGGCCTTCGCCGGCAAAAGGTTGTCGGCACCTACCGCGTTCTGCGCCAGGACATCGCCGAGCGCACGCTCGGCTTCTATACCCAAAGCGAATACGACATCGCGCCGCTCATCGCTGCCAAGCCGCACTATCGCTTCATGGAGCTTGGCCGTTCGTGCGTGCTTGAGCCTTACCGCAACAAGCGGACGGTCGAGCTCCTCTGGCACGGACTATGGACGTATGTGCGCGAGCACAAGGTCGACGTGATGATCGGTTGCGCGAGCCTCCCTGGCACCGACGCCGACCAGCACGCTATGGCGTTGAGCTTCCTGCATCAAAACGCGTTGGCGCCGGTCGAGTGGCGGTGCCGCGCCCATGAGCGGATGTACGTCAGCATGGACCGCCTGCCGAAGGACAAGGTTGACGGCAGAGCCGCGTTGAAAGCGCTCCCGCCGCTCATCAAAGGGTATCTGCGGCTGGGCGCGTTCGTGGGCGATGGCGCGGTTATTGACCGTCAGTTCGGAACGACCGACGTCCTGATCATCCTGCCGGTCGAGAAGATCGACCCGCGCTACTTCGAGCATTTCGGCACGCCGAACGAGGTGAAGAGCCGCATCGCCGTCGACGCTTGACCCCAACTACTCCGGCCGCACGTTGCGCCTGGCGGCCTTGTCAAGGGTACCGGCGGTCTCGGCCGCCGCAAGACGCAGCGTGCACTGTTTCACGGCACGCTTCACGCCGCTGGCCCGTACGGGCGGGCTGAAGTAGAACCCCTGCGCTTCGTTGTATCCGGCCGCACGCACGGCCGCGAGGCTGGCCGATGTCTCGACGCCTTCGGCTACCGACCGCATGTTTAGCTCGCGCGCGAGATCGGCGACGGATTTGACGATGGCGACGCAGTCGTGGTGCTCGGGAATGTCGCGCACGAAGCTGCGGTCGATCTTGATCTTCTTGAACGGGAAGCTGCGCAGGTAGTTGAGCGTCGCGAAACAGGTTCCAAAGTCGTCCAGCGTGATCAGAACACCGAGATCGTGCAGCTTGCGCAGCACCTCCTGTGTCCGCGCCTGGTCGCGCATCAGAACGGTCTCGGTAATCTCGAGCTGCAGCCGCTGCGGCTCGAGGCCGGTCTCTTTGAGCGCCTCGATGACAATCTCGTAGACGTCACAGCACTCGATCTGCACAGCGGAGAGGTTGACCGCGACCTTGGTGCCTTCCGGCCAGTCCATGGCGTCCGTGCAGGCCTGCTTCAGCGCCCAGCTCCCCATGCGCACGATGAGGCGCGTATCCTCGGCTATAGGAATGAACTCCGAGGGCGGGATCATGCCGCGGCTCGGATGCTTCCAGCGCATCAACGCTTCGAAGCTCGAAACCTTGCCTTCCTGCAGGTCGACGATGGGCTGATAGTGCAGCACGAGCTCGCCCCGCTCGACCGCCTCCAGCAGCTCGGCGCGCAGCGGGTTGGCCGCCGCCGCGGAATCGACCGACCCCGGCGTATAAACGGCATGCACGCCGCGACCCATCGACTTGGCGCGATAGAGCGCCATGTCGGCACAGGCAAACAGCTGCTCGGGGTTCTGCCCATGGTGCGGAGCCAGGGCCACGCCGATGCTGGCTTCAGTATGCAGGCAGTGGCCGAGCACATCGTGCGGACGACGGATGTTCTGCAGGATGCGGCGCGCCAAGTTGTCGGCGAGATCCTCGCGATCGACGCCGACCTGAAGGATGGCGAACTCATCGCCGCCGAGACGGCCGACCACGTCACCGGCACGCAGACTGTCTTTCAGGCGAGCTGCAACGCTCTTCAGAAGGCCGTCGCCGACGAGATGTCCGTACCGGTCGTTGATTTCCTTGAAATGATCGAGATCGAGCCACAGTAGCGCGAAGCCCTGGCGCGGATCGTAGGTCTCGAACTGATGCTCGAGACGCTCGCGGAAATGGAAGCGATTGGGGATCTCAGTCAGCGTATCGTGCCGCGCCAGCCATTCGATCTTCTCGTCCGACTGTCGCTGGGCGGTGATGTCTTCCTGCATGTCGACCCATCCGCCGGCGGCAAGCGGTTGATAGGTGACGCGGATAATCCGGCCGTCGCTAAGGTTTTGGATCTCCTCCCGGTGGCCCGTCTGCTGCAGCCGCGCCACATGGTCCTTGATCCACCCGGATGCCGCTTCGTTGGAAGCCTCCTCGCCTGTGGCGCGGCGCATGTGGTAGCGCAGAATGTCGAGGAATGGCGTGCCCGGGCGGGCCAGCTCGCCGGGGAGGAAATAGATATCGGCGTACGCCTTGTTGCAGACGACAAGCCGCTGCTCGCTGTCGAACATCGACAGGCCGCGGCCCATATGATTGAGCGCGGCTTCGAAACAGGCGTTGAGTTGCTCGAGTTTTTCGTTGCGTTGCAGTACGGCGCCGAGTTGTTGCTCGATGGCCCCTTGCAGATGCGCAACCTCATCGGTCGAGAAAGGCTCCGAGGCCATCTCACCATGCGGGTCTAGCTGCCTACCCATGCCATGGGGAAGCTTGAGCGCACTCTGACTCACGTGTGGCCTTCCCTGAAGTCGCCGCAGCCTTTCGGCAACTCTAAGCCTAGGTTGGTCTCTACATTACTAACCAGTTGCTGCTTACTCGCTAAAGAGTTTAGCGATCATTAAACGGATCATCGGTTGCTCGGTTGGCTATGTAGTTCAACCTCAGCGAGCGTCGTCGTAAAAGTACTTAACGCCGAGCGTGATCTGGTATTGCTCCGTGGAAACGTCCACGGCGTGCCCCGGGCCGGGGATTATCTCGACGCCACTCACGGTGTTCTCTGGGGCATACATGCCCGCCCACTCCAGCGCCCAATCTTTATCGAAGCGCCACTCCCCGCCGGCGGTCAGGTGATGTTGTGTCGCGGCAGGCGCCAGAATGTCGAGCTGTACGTCGCGCGAACCGAACAGCGGCGTGTTGTAAGCGTAGCCGGCGCGCAGGGCGAGAGCGGGGGTATAGCGCCACTCCATGCCGAGCTTCACGGCGTTGATATCTCTCCATCCGAACGCCGGACCGTTTGGTGCTCCGAACGGCGCAAACAGCATGTTGGTCGCCGGATTGGCGACGCAGGGCACGGAGCCGTAGGCAATATGCTGGTAGTCCAGCATCAGGGTCAGATTGGGATGGACGTCGTAGGCAATGCCGGCCTGGCCGTATGCCGGAACGTCGCAGTCGCCGTGATCCGCCAATAGACTTGCATACTTTTCGAACGAGCCCATGTAGGTGCGCGACGCGATCCCGGCACCGAAACGAAAGCCGGGCGCCAGGCTCCACTCAAGACCTCCACTGACGCCGTAGCCCCATTCGGCATCGATGCTGTTACCTACCGGCGCGAACAGGGACAGCCCCTTGGCGCGGAACTGCTGACGGGCAAGCGTCGGGCCGACGCCGACCGACAGGTCGGGCGTAATCTGCTTGGCTAGCGCCAGCGTTAGAAACATCTGCTGCAGGTCGACGCCGGCCGGGCCGCCGCAATACATGCCACTGCCGCCGTTGAGGCAACCGGGGCCGCGATCGAAGTTGCGGTAGTTGGTACCGGCGCCGTTGCCCCAAACGGAGACACCAACGACATCGACGAACGGATTGCCGGAGACGCGGTAGGCCGCCGACATATTGGGGACGAAGAACTCGAGCGTGTTGCTGTCGTACTTGCCGATGGGCGTTAGGCCGGGGTCGCCGGACCCTAGCATCTCACGCGTCGGACTGAAGAGGCTGAATGATGAGTCGATTTCGTTGCCGGCGTGCACGAGACCGGCGGGGTTGATGATGGCGATCGTCGCGTCGCGGCCGTCGGCGACGCCGGCTCCGGACAGAGCCGTGTGGCGTGCGCCGTATCCGTGCTGGAAGTAGCCCTCCAGTGCCTGGGCTTGATGCCCCAGCAACACCAGTCCCAGCAGGGCAGCAGCAAGTCGACCCTGCCAGGTTCGTGGTGAGTTCATTGATGCCCCCGCGCCCCCGAATCACTTTGCGAAGTCTACGCAAGTTCGGTGGCGCTGGGACTGGCGTTGTTTTATCCGTTCACCGTTCGCCAACAGGACATCAACAGAAATCGCCGCCGAACACGTTCGGCGACGATATTCCGGTGCCCTTGTTCTTAGGCGCGTTGGCTGCGAAGCGGCTCTTCCACAGGGCTCTCGTGGCGGATGAAGCTGTAGCTCCACGCGCCCGAGCCCGGCAGCACTTGTGCCGGCCAGATGAATCGCGACCAGCTGGCCTCGTAGTCGGGGTGATAGAGCCCCTCCTGGGTGGGGAACCAAGCGTGTGCCTTACGGGTGCGCAGGAGTTGCACCATGTCGGCGGGGGCGCTGTAGCTTTCGGCCGCCTCGCATTGGGACTTCACGTCGTCGACGTCGGAAATGAGCAAGAATGACTCGTTGCCTTCGGCGTCGCGCATCATGACGCCGGGTGGCGACGCGCAGACGTAGTGCTCGACGACACCATTCTTCTCAGCGACCTCCTTGAACAGCGCGACGAAGCTCGGGTCAGAGAAGAAAGATGGCTTCTGCAGAGCGAGCGCGCTGTTGATGGGGGCCGAGATCTCGGCGAAGTACTCGTCCTGCAGCCGCTTTATCTCGCGCCGCAGGGCGTGGGTGACGCTTTGATCCTGCTTCTGCAGGAAACAATCGATGACGCCCTCGTTGAAGGCGGAGATCGCCGTCTCGAGGCCGGCTTTGCCGGTCAGGAGGATTGTCTTAACGGGTAGGTCGCGGATCGCGCGGCAGAATTCGACGCCCGTCATCTTCGGCATGTCATAGTCGACGACGGCAACTGAGACGCGTTGCTGGCGCGAGCGATCCTCGATGACCGAACGGAGCTCTGATAGCTGCAGACGCAGGAGACGGTCGCCGAAGCGCACTTCCGACCCCAGATCCATGTCCGAGACGTCTCTGAAATAGCGCGCGAAATTTGGATGCTGTTCGGCCTGAGCGCGCAGATGCTCAAGCGCCGCGTCAGGGCGCGTAAACGTCTGGCACGACACTTCTTCGCTAAACTGAAAGTCCAGACTTTCTAGAAAAAGCGGATCGTCATCCAGAACGAGGATCGAGGTGGGGTGGTGAAACGGGGTCATGATACCTTTAAGCCCTGGCCGGCCGAATGCACTTTCCGTAAGGACCTTTCGTACTACGCTTTCGTATCGGATCCGGTACGACGACGGTTAAAAGTTTAAATGTTTCAATTGTCAGATCGATTGACGCTAAAGCCGCGTGCGAACGTCACAGCGACGGGGCTGGAGCCGAAGGCGCGGCCATTCATCGTTAATCGATGGGTGAATGAGCTGGCGCGGCGTTATGTCGAGTATCACGCGCACGCGCAGCAGAAGATCCGAGCCGCCGCCGTCATCGGCGTATTGGGATTCCCAATCTTCTATCTGGTATGGACTTACGTACTTCCGCAGCCGTACGACAGCCTCGTGCTGCGCGGAATTGGCACGGGTCTTTGCCTCGCTTTGGCGCTTACCCAGTGGTGGCCGGTGTCATGGCGGCGTTACACCGTTCCGTTCTCGTACTTCACGTTCCTCTATTGTCTGCCGTTCTTCTTCACACTGATGCTGCTGCTGAACAACAGCAACGCTACGTGGGAGATGTCGACGCTCGCGGCACTTATCTACGTCGTTCTGCTCTACGACCTGGTCAATGCCATCGTCGTGCTGGTCGTCGGCTCGATCGCCGCCATCTTGGCCTATCTGCTATTCACGGGCGGGGCGCCCATCCCACCAGGATATTGGACGACGCTGCCGATCCTGATTTTCGCGCTCACCGGGTTCTTGGGGCTGGCCTACGGCGACAACGTTATTGCGCGCGAGAAACTCAAAGCAGCCGCCTCGCTGGCCAGTCAGGTGGCACACGAATGTCGTACACCGCTGACCGGAATTCGCTTCGAGGCGGACGGGTGTGAACGGCTGCTGGCGCGACTGCCGGACTCCCCAATCCGCGACAAGCTCGCCGCCTCGCACCGGCGTGTGCGTCAGCACATTACTTCAGCCAACTCGGTCATCGATCTGTTGCTCACTAACGTGGCACAACATCATCGCAGCGCCCCAACGGCCGAGCTGCACAACATGAGCAAGATCGTGTCGCTGGCACTCGAGCGTTACAGCTTCAAGCCCAACCAGCGGGACATCGTGCGCACGGAGCTCGAGGAGGACTTCCAGTTCCGTGGCTCAGATTTGCTGATGACGCACGTGCTCTTCAATTTGTTGAAGAACGGTCTGCGTGCCATCGAGGCGCGCGACGGCGCCGACAACTATCTGTCGATTGAGCTGCGGCGGGGTACGGGTTCAAACAGCATCGTGATCACCGACACCGGCGAGGGCATTCCGCCGGATATCTTAAACTATGTGTTCATTCCGTTCGTGTCGGCGCAGCGGCCCGGTGTGGGTACGGGGCTCGGCCTGTCATTCTGCCGGATGATTATCGAGGGCGCCGGGGGAACGATCTCGTGCCGCTCAAAGGTGGGCGTCGGCACCAGCTTTACGATCGAGCTTCCTGTTGTGCAGCCAGTTGTTGAGAATGCGGCTGCGGCCTAGCGCTGAGCCCGGCTTTACAACCTTTTTCGCGACCTGTGCAGCCTGCGGCACGGCTGCCTCCTTGCGCTTCGTGGACCGCCATTCGGCCATTCCCACCTCGTCGCGGATCTCGTCGCACACCTCGATGATGCGATCGAGCTCGCGGCGGCTGAGACCGCAATTCACGGTGAAGCGGATGATGCAGCGCTTGTCCGGCGTTGCCGGCGGGAAAAAGATCGCACCGAACACCCCCCGCTTTTCCAGGGCATCGCGCAGCGTCGTCGCCTGGCGTATGTCGCCCGGTTCGAGTCCGATGATCTGCGCCTTGGAAGCAGAGACGTTGTAGCCGAGCGCATCGAGGCCCTGTTTCAGGTAAGCATGGTTGGCGTGCAGCTTGTTGCGCCGCCAATCCTCCCGCTCGAAAAGGTCGAGCACGGCATCGAAGCCAGCTACCTCGTGCTGCATGACGGACGTGCTGAAGATCGTCGGCAGGGCCTCGTAGCGGAAATACTCGATATTGCGACGCGAGGAGACGACGAGACCGCCACGGCTCGCCACTGCCTTCGAAAGCCCGACGGTACGAAAATGAACGCGCTCGGCGAGACCGGCCGCGACGACAAGGCCTGCGCCATTGGGCCCCTGCGCGCCGAAAGAGTGAGTTTCGTCGACAATCAGTGCCGCCCCGTGGCGCTCGCACACCTCCACGAGCTCGGCGAGCGGGGCCATGTCGCCATCGGTGCTGTAGAGGGCGTCAACGGCGACAAGGCCCGGACCATGCTTCGCTAGCATGCGGTCGAGGGATTGTGGGTCATTGTGACGGAACGGCACCGGAGTCGCACCAGCGCTCACAACGCCCTCATGCAGGGAGATGTGCGCCTTCATGTCGAGATAGACGGGGGCGCCGCGCGTCGCGAATGACTGGATGAGGCCAACGTTCGCGGTGTAGCCGGAGGCGCAGACGACGCAGTCCTCGGCCTGCATCAGGTTAGCGACACGCTGCTCGAATTCACGCGTTGTGTCGCGCTCGTGATGCACCCAGACGCGCGAAACGGCGTCACCGTGGCCGCCTGCGCGTAGCGCGGCGATCTCAGTCTCGATGACGTGGGGATGCCCGGCGAGGCAAAGATAGTCGTTGCTGCGGACCTTGATGTCGCCCGGGCGCGGCGTGCGGCCCTGCAGGGGATGCTGGCCCTGCCAAAGCTCGACTTTGCGGCGGATATGATAATCATTAACACGAGCACGGAGGAATTCCGGTTCAGCCGGAATTGCAACCTCGAATTTCTTCGAAGCAACACGCTTATCGGCAACTCGAAACAGCACTGACGACCCCACAGTTAATGAGACCTTAATTAACGAGAAGAAAAGGTTAATTTCAATCCTATTCAGCCAAAAGGACAGCGGATCGGCCGAATAATCGCGCTTCGTTCCGCTTGCATTTACATCCTAGGCTGACGAGCGAGCTGGATTGGGACTGTCGTTCATACATAATTAATGGATGCGACGTGGCAATGACTCCGCGCGTCGCTGCGGCGAAAAGTGCCAATCAGTTAACGGATAGAGTTAGCGGCTTTGGGCGCGGCACGCGGGCGGCCTGCGGCTGCAATACGGGAATTAATCCCGTGAAATCTCAGAACTCGACGTCGAGTTCCTCGAGCTCTTCTGGCTCGAGTTTCGCGGCTTCAATCCATTCGACCATCGGGGGCCAATTGGCAATTGTCTCGCAATATCCGGCGCAATCGCTATCGAGCTTTACATCGTATGTCAGGAAGCGGGTGCATACCGGTGCATACATCGCGTCGGCCAGCGACGGTTCGCCGAACAGATACGGCCCGCCATAGGTGTCGAGACAGTCCTGCCAGATTGTGCGCACCCGCTCGATATCACCCTGGGCGCCCGACCACACGGAGAATCCCGGGAAATGGGCCTTGAGGTTCATCGGCAGGGCAGAGCGGAGATTGTGGAACCCTGAGTGCATCTCGCCGGCCACGGCGCGGCAGTGTGCTCGCGCCGCCAGGTCCTTGGGCAGCAGGCCGGCCTCGGGGCGGATTTCGGCGAGGTACTCGGCGATGGCGAGGGTGTCCCAGACCTTGACGCCCTCGTGCACCAGGCAAGGCACAAGGAACGACGGGGACAGCAGGAGAAGCTCGGCACGGGTGGAGGGATCATCGGACGACATGACCTCCTCGTGGAAGTCGAGCCCGGCCATTTTGCAGAGCAGCCAGCCTCGCAGCGACCAGGAGGAGTAGTTCTTGCTGCTGATGGTAAGTACCGCTGTTGCCATTCTGCATGTCCTCGATCGCCGGCCGCTCATGCCCCGGCCGGCGGTGTTGCAAAAAAACGCTCGCTCACCGCCTGAGGATGCACTAGCGTTTGTGCGCCGCACAATAGGCAAAGTTTGGCCTGCTGCGGGCGCCTGCAGAATGAGACTAGATGCTCTATCTCGCCTATCAAGCCCACTCCGACATGGTCGAGCCTGCCAAGTCGATGGCACGCACATCGCTGGCCATGATGGGCGCCTGGGGCAGCCAGGCCAAAATACCGGTCATTCGCAACCTTTCGGCCGCCTACGAGCTCATCGCCCGGGCCGGGCTGACGCATGCGCGGCCTGAGTATGCCATTCCGGCCGTCATGGTCGGGAACCGCGAGGTTGAGGTCACCGAGGTCCCGGTTCTGAAGCTGCCGTTCGGCACCTTATTGCGCTTCAAGAAAGACATCGACATCGAGCAGCCGCGCGTCCTCGTCGTGGCGCCGTTGTCGGGCCACTTCGCAACGCTCCTGCGCAATACCGTACGCACGCTGCTGCCCGATAATGACGTCTACATCACCGATTGGCACAATGCGCGCGACGTGAGCTTGGAGGCAGGTGCCTTCGGCTTTGACGACTATGTCGACTACCTCATCAAATTCTTGGAGAAGCTGGGTCCGGGCGCGCACCTCGTGGCTGTTTGCCAGCCTTGCGTGCAGGCGCTGGCCGCCGTCGCCGTGATGGCAGCCAACGGCAACGCTGCGCAGCCGAGCAGCATGACGCTGATGGCGGGACCCATCGATACGCGCGTCAACCCGACCAAGGTCAACAAGCTTGCCACCAGCAAGCCGATGAGCTGGTTCGAGCGTAACCTCATCGCGCGCGTCCCGTGGAAGTACCCAGGCGCGCGCCGCATGGTCTATCCCGGCTTCGTGCAGCTCACCGCCTTCGTGTCGATGAACGTCAATCGGCACTACAACGCGCATCAGGAGCTCTACGAGCACCTTGCCAATGGCGAGCACGAGAAGGCGCAGGTCATCAAGGCGTTCTACGATGAGTATTTCGCCGTGCTCGATCTGGCGGCCGAGTTCTATCTCGAGACAGTGAGCTGGGTGTTCCAGGAATCGCGGTTGCCGAAAGGCGAGCTGGCCTTCAAGGGCCAGCCGGTCGAGCTAAAGGCCATCCGCAAGACGGCCCTGCTGACGGTGGAGGGCGAGCGCGACGACATCTGCGCCCTCGGCCAGACGGCGGCGGCACACGACTTGTGCACGGGCCTGCGGCCGCACATGAAACGCCATCACATGCAGGCCGGCGTCGGGCACTACGGCGTGTTCAGCGGTCGCAAGTGGGACGGGCAGATCTACCCGATCGTGCGCAATCTTATTCTCGCCAGCGACTGAAGCGGGGCACTAGCGCCCGGCGTCATAGGCTGCGATCGCTGCCATGTTGACGATATCGCTGTCCTTGGCGCCGAAACCGCAAATCTGCACCGACTGCGACAGCCCGACGAGAATCGGTCCGATGACCGTCGCTCCACCCAGCTCCTTCAGCATCTTCGTCGAGATCGACGCGGCGTGAAACGCGGGCATGACCAGCACATTTGCCGTGTCCGACAACCGGCAGAACGGATAGTGCCGCATCAGATCACGATTGAGCGCGACGTCGGCGGCCATGTCGCCATCGTATTCGAAATCGACCCCGCGCTGATCGAGGATTGTCACGGCCTCGTGCACCTGATCGGAGCGTTCGCCCCGCGGCTGTCCGAACGTCGAGTAGGCGAGCAGCGCCACGCGCGGTTCCATGCCGAAGTTGCGCGCCGCGCGCGCTGCCTCGGTGGAGATATTGGCCAGCTGATCCGCCGTCGGCATGTCGTGCACGCTGGTGTCGGCTATGAGCACCGCGCGTCCGCGCAGCAGCGCCAACGAAATGCCGATGACATTGCGACCTGGCTCGGCGTCCAATACGCGCTGAACGTCGTCATAGACGCTGGTCCAATTGCGGGTGACGCCGGAGACGAGCGCGTCCGCGTGCCCGTGTACCACCATTAGCGCGCCAAAGATGTTGCGCTCGTTGGCGACGAGCCGTTGGCAATCGCGCTTCAGGTAACCGCGGCGCTGCAACCGCGCGAAGAGGAAATCCGCAAATTCATCCAAATGAGAAGATTTGCGCGTGTCGATCAGCTCGTACTCAGGCCGTAGCACCATGCCGAGCGCGCGGAACTGCTCGCGGACCACGTCGGCCGAGCCGACGAGGATCGGTACGCCGAAGCCTTGCGTGAAGTAGCTGTGCGCTGCGCGGATCACCGCGGGCTCTTCCGCTTCAGCGAAGACGACGCGCTTGGGGTCGAGGCGCACAGCGCTGAACGTCGACTGCAGCCAGCCGGCGAGCGGATCGAGACGCCCTTCGAGCTGCGCGACGTAGGCGTCCATATCGACGATCGGCTTGCGCGCGACGCCGCTATCCATCGCCGCCTTGGCGACAGCCGTCGGCACGTTGACGATAAGGCGCGGATCAAACGGCGCCGGGATGATGTACTCCGGCCCGAACGTTGGACGACGACCATGGAAGGCGGCGGCGACCTGATCAGGCACCTCGGCACGGGCAAGCTCCGCAAGTGCCTCGGCAGCAGCGATTTTCATCGTTTCGTTGATGGTCGATGCCTGCACATCGAGCGCTCCGCGAAATATGAACGGAAAGCCCAGAACGTTGTTGATCTGGTTCGGATAGTCGGAGCGGCCTGTCGCTACGATGGCGTCGTCGCGCACGGCGTGCACGTCCTCGGGCGTTATCTCCGGATCGGGATTGGCCATGGCGAAGATGATCGGCTTGGGCGCCATCTTGCGCACCATGTCCTGTGTCACCGCGCCTTTAACCGAGAGGCCGAATAGCGCGTCGGCGCCGTCAAGTGCGTCGGCCAGCGTGCGCGCCTTGGTCTTGGCCGCGTACGCTGACTTCCACTGGTTCATGCCCTCCTTGCGACCCTGGTAAACGACGCCTTTGGTGTCGCACAAGATCACGTTCTGCTTGGGCATGCCCATCGCAACGACGAGCTCCAGGCAGGCGATGCCCGCGGCACCAGCGCCGTTGACGACGAGTTTGCAATTCTTCAGATCGCGCCCGGTTAGTTCCGCGGCGTTGATAAGGCCGGCGGCGGCGATAATTGCCGTGCCGTGCTGGTCGTCGTGAAAGACGGGGATGTCGAGCAATTCCTTCAACCGCTGCTCGATGATGAAGCAGTCAGGCGCACGGATATCCTCGAGGTTGATGCCGCCAAACGAGGGGCCGAGGTAACGCACCGAATTGATGAATTGCTCGGAGTCTTCGGTGTCGACGAGCAGGTCGATGGAATCGATGTCGGCGAAGCGTTTGAACAGAGCGGCTTTGCCTTCCATGACCGGCTTTGCCGCGAGGGCGCCGAGATTACCGAGGCCGAGGATAGCGGTGCCATTGGATACGACGGCGACGAGGTTACCCTTGCTTGTATAGTCGTAGGCGGTTGCCGGATTTTGCGCGATCGCGCGCACCGGCACGGCGACGCCTGGTGAATATGCGAGCGACAGGTCGCGCTGGGTGGTCAGCGGCTTAGTCGGCGTGATTTCGAGCTTGCCGGGCTTGCCCTGCGCGTGGAATTGGAGCGCTTCCTGATCCGTGAAGCGCGCTTGCGCTGCCTTCGAGCTTTTTGCCGTCGTCATCTGTGCGTGTCCGCTCCGAAAATGCTGCGCAACATAGGCGTCTGAGGCCAGCGAAACAATCGATTGACGCCGCAAAGCCGGCTTGCTGGTGAATGATTGCGGTGGCGCATTTGACCCCCGGGTCGGGGCGACTATCGTTATTGGCCGTCGACAGCGGGCATTTGTAGTGGGGGACGACCGCTAATGGCGGGCAAACGGATACGAGCGAAGCCGGCGCCGCAACCTGTGCATGAGACCACGGGCGCGCCTGCCGGGGAGCGTCAGCCGGATGAGTCTTGGGCGGCGGCAGTGCCGGAGCACCCTGCTTCACCGGTGCCGGCCGGCGAAGCGTCCCCATCCATGGCGCAGTTCTTGGAGATCAAGGCCGCCCACCCCGAAAGCCTGCTCTGGTATCGCATGGGCGATTTCTACGAGCTGTTCTTCGACGACGCCGTCGCCGCCTCCGCATCGCTCGGCATCGTGCTGACCAAGCGCGGTAAGCACCTGGGTCAAGACATCCCCATGTGCGGCGTGCCGATCCACCGCGCCGACGAATATCTGCAGCGGTTGATCAAAGCCGGGCATCGCGTCGCCGTCGCCGAACAGCTCGAGGATCCGGCCGAGGCGCGCAAACGCGGCTCGAAAGCGGTCGTGCGCCGGGACGTCGTGCGCCTCGTCACGCCCGGAACGATCACCGAGGATGCGCTGCTCGATTCCAAGATGCGCAACTATCTCACCGCGCTGTTTCGCACGGGCGGACACGCCGCGGGCGCGGCGCGGCAGCCGGACACGGTCCTCGCTCTGGCCTCGATCGATATATCGACCGGCGAGTTCGAGGTGGGCGAGGTCGCGGGTGCGGATCTGCCGGGCGAGCTTGCACGACTTGCGCCGGGCGAGGTGATCGTGCCCGACGCGTTGTTCGCTGATGCAGCCCTGCGCGCGTGGATCGAGCGCGTCGGTGCCGCGGCAACGCCGGTGCCCGGCGCGTACTTCGACAGCCTCGCCGGCGAAACGAACCTCAAGAAACAGCTGAAGGTATCGGAGTTAGGCGGCTTCGGAAGTTTCACGCGCCCGGAGTTAGCGGCCATCGGCGCGGCCTTAAAGTACATCGATCTGACGCAATTGGGCCGTGCGCCGGTCCTGCGGGCGCCACGGCGTTCGGGCTCGGATGCCATCCTGCAGATCGATGCGGCGAGTCGCGCTAGCTTGGAGCTGGTGCGCTCAGTGTCGGGCGAGAAGCAGGGCAGCCTGCTCGCCGCTATCGATCGCACCGTGACCGGCGCGGGCGCGCGCGAGCTGGCGGCGCGGCTGGCAAGCCCGTTGCGCGACGTAACGCGGATCAATTGTCGCCTCGACGCCGTCGGCTTCCTCATCGATCAAGAAGCGCTGCGCAGCGACGTGCGCCAAGCGCTGAAGTTGGCGCCCGATGTTGCGCGCGCGGTTTCGCGTCTCGGCTTTGGGCGCGGTTCGCCACGCGATCTCGCGGCCGTACGCGATGGCGTTGCTGCCGCCCGGCAGTGCGCCGAGCTCCTGGCCAGCGAAGGCGCAGGCATGGGCCTTCCCGAAGAACTCGGCCGTATCGCCGGCGAGTTGCGCGCCGTCGGCATCAAGCTGGGCGACGCGCTCGCCGCAGCACTGGTCGACGACCCGCCACACCTCAAGCGCGACGGCGGTTTCGTGCGCGAAGGCTACCGCTCGGAGCTCGACGAAGCGCGCCGATTGAAGGAGGACGGACGCGGGGTCATGGCTGGGCTCGAGGCGAAGTACGTCGAGCGTACCGGCGTCAAATCCCTCAAAGTTCGCCACAATAACATCCTCGGGTTCTACATCGAGGTAACTCAAGGGAACGCCAAGCCGTTGCTTGAAGGGCCGCTGTCGGGCGAGTTCCGCCACCGGCAGACGATGGCTAACGCGGTGCGTTTCTCTACCGCGGAGCTCGTCGACATCGAAGGGCGCATAGCATCCGCTACCGAGCGCGCGCTGAGCCTGGAACAGGAAATATTCGCTGAGCTGGCGTCGGCGATCGAGCGTGAGCACCGCGAGCTGGGTCGCATCGCCGCGGCGCTCGCCGAGCTCGACGCTACCATGGGGCTCGCGGAGTTGGCGCGCGCTGAGGGCTACACGCGCCCGAGCATCGACGACAGCCAGGTGTTTGAAATTCGCGGCGGACGCCATCCCGTAGTCGAGCAAGCGCTGAGGGCCGCCAGGGCCGGCGCCTTCATCGACAATGATTGCGTGCTGGGCCGCGGCGATATCGGGGGGCCGGACGAAATCGCTGAGGGGCGCATCTGGCTGGTCACCGGCCCCAACATGGCGGGCAAGTCGACGTTCCTGCGCCAAAACGCGCTGATCGCCGTGCTGGCGCAGATGGGATCGTATGTGCCGGCGCGCTCAGCGGCGATCGGCGTGCTCGACCGGCTGTTCAGCCGTGTCGGCGCTTCGGACGACCTCGCCCGCGGGCGCTCGACCTTCATGGTTGAGATGGTCGAGACGGCGGCCATTCTCAATCAGGCAAGCGAGCGCTCGCTCGTCATTCTCGACGAGATCGGCCGCGGGACGGCGACGTTTGACGGTTTGTCGATTGCCTGGGCGACTGTAGAGTTCCTGCATGACGTGCTCGGCGCACGTGCCCTCTTCGCTACCCACTACCACGAGCTGACGGCGCTCGCCCGCCGTCTTGACGGCGTTGCCAACGTGACAATCGACGTGCGCGAATGGCACGACGAGATCGTGTTCCTGCATAAGGTGAAGCCGGGAGCTGCCGACCGTTCGTATGGTATCCAGGTCGCTAAGCTGGCCGGGCTCCCCGATCAGGTCGTCGGCCGCGCGCGCGAGGTGCTGGCGCTGCTCGAAAAAACCGAAAGCCGTAAGAACGCTCGCAACGGCGGCCTCGACGAGCTGCCTCTGTTTGCGGTAAGCCGCACGCTAGCGCCTTCCGAGCCGGCGGGTCCGACGCCGGTCGAGAAGGCCGTCGACGATTTGAAGCCGGACGACTTGAGCCCGCGCGCCGCGCTCGATGCCATCTATCGCCTCAAGGCGCTGCGCCAGAGCCGGTCAGAGCCGAAACGGTAATCAAGGACTGCGGTTAGCTTCACAGCACAGCATGGATAGAGCGATCCAACATACCGCGCCCTACTTCGACTCTCGCGAGTTGCGCGCGGAGCTGACGGCAAATTTCCGCGCGCATGGCGACGATGCCACCAAGGCGCGGAGCGCCATGATCGAACGCCTGAAGACACTCGTTGCCGATGCGCGCGCCGCTGCCCGTAGCGGGCTCGAAGCCGATCACAGCGGGCGCCGCTGCGCCGCCGGACTTTCGCACTTCCAGGACGAGCTGATACGCGTCCTCTACGACTACACGCTGGCGCATGTTTATCGGGCGACCAATCCGTCAGACGCCGAGCGCATGGCGATCGTCGCCACCGGCGGCTACGGCCGCGCGCTGCTGGCGCCGGGCTCCGATATCGATCTCCTCTTTCTACTTCCCTACAAGAAGACAGCGTGGGGCGAGAGCGTCGCCGAGTACATGCTCTACATACTGTGGGATCTCGGCTTCAAGGTGGGGCACGCGACGCGCACTGTCGACCAGTGCATCAAGATGAGCTCCGACGTCACGGTGCGGACGGCGCTTCTCGATGCGCGGCTCATTTACGGCGACGGGCAGCTCTACGGCGAGTTCGAGGAGCGCTTCCGCACGCAAGTGGTGGCAGGCACGGCGCGCGCCTTCATCGACGCGAAGATGGCCGAGCACGATGCGCGTCACCGCACCGCCGGCGAGAGCCGCTACAAGGTCGAGCCCAACGTCAAGGACGGCAAGGGCGGTCTGCGCGACCTACATACGCTGCACTGGCTCTCGAAGTACCTCTACGGGCAGGGCGTGGGGGCAGCGACGGTCGCCGCCGGCATTTTCCGCCCGGACGAGGTCGCAACCTTCCGGCGCTGCGAAGACTTCCTGTGGACCATCCGCTGCTTTCTCCACTTTGTCAGCGGCCGGTCGGAGGAAGTGCTGACCTTCGACGTGCAGCCGTGGCTCGCCGCGCAGCTCGGCTACAACGACCGCGGCGGATTGATCGCCGTCGAGCGCTTCATGAAGCACTATTTCCTCGTCGCTAAGGACGTCGGCGACCTGACGACCATCCTGTGCTCGGCTCTGGAGATAAAGCAGCTTAAGGCGTCGCCGGGATTGAGCCGCTTCCTGCGGCCATTGAACTGGAAGCAGCGCCGGCAGCTGCGCACGCGCACTGACTTCCGCATCGATAACGATCGCCTCAACGTCGCCGACGCCGACGTGTTCAAGCGCGATCCCGTAAACCTCATCCGCTTTTTCGCCGAGGCACACTTATCCAACTCGTTCCTGCACCCGGATGCGATCAGGCTACTGCGTCAATCGAGGCGACTGATCGACGATCAGCTGCGCGAGAACCCCGAGGCGAACCGTATTTTCGTCGATCTGCTAACCGGCGACACCAACCCCGAGATGTCGCTGCGGCGCATGAACGAGGCGGGCGTGCTCGGTCGCTTCGTGCCCGATTTCGGGCGCGTCGTCGGCATGACACAGTTCAACATGTACCACAGCTATACGGTGGACGAGCATCTCGTGCGCACCGTCGGCATGTTGACCGACATTGAGCGCGGCGGCGTCAGCAACGAGCTGCCGCTTTCGTCCGAGATCATCGGCACCATCAAGAACCGCCGCGCCCTGTACGTCGCCGCGTTCCTGCATGACATCGGCAAGGGCCGCATCGAGGATCACTCGATTGTCGGCGCGCGTGTTGCCCGCGAGCTATGTCCTCGCCTCGGTCTGACGCCGGCCGAAACTGAAACCGTGGTGTGGCTGATCGAGCAGCACCTGACGATGAGCAACATCGCCCAAAGCCGCGATCTGTCCGACCCGAAGACGATCCGCGACTTCGCCGACGTGGTGCAAAGCCCGGAGCGGTTAAAGCTGCTGCTACTGCTGACCGTTGCCGACATTCGCGCCGTCGGTCCAGGCGTATGGAACGGTTGGAAAGGCCAGCTTCTCCGCACGCTCTATTACGAGACCGAGCCGCTGGTTGCCGGCGGCCACACGCAGGTGAAGCGCAGCCAGCGCACTGCCGAGGCGCAGGCGGATCTGCGCCGCGACCTCAGCGATTGGCAGCAGGTCGATGTGGACCGCTACATCGACCGGCACTATCCCGACTATTGGCTGCGCACCGACCCGGAGCGGCGCGTCGAGCACGCCAAGCTCTTGCGCCGAGCGGAGAACGAAGGGTTGCATGTCGCCACAGACACGCGCACGGATGCCTTCACCGCCATCACGGAACTCACTGTCGTAGCGCCGAACCATCCGCGCCTGTTGTCGCTCTTCGCGGGAGCTTGCGCGGCGGCGGGTGCCAACATCGCCGGCGCTCACATCATGACGACGCGCGACGGATACGCGCTCGACACATTTCTCTTGAACCGCGCATTCAAGGACGACGAGGACGAGCTGCGCCGCGGCAAGCGCATCGGCGATCTCATCTGCCGCCTGTTGCGCGGCGATGCGTGGCTCGACACGCTTCTCGCGGAGCGCGGGCCGCCGCCGCGCCGCTTCATGGCCTTCACGGTCGAGCCCGACGTCATCATCAACAACGTGCTGTCGGATCAGTTTACGGTGATCGAGGTCGCGGGGCGCGACCGACCGGGTCTCTTGTACGAGCTGACGAGCACGCTCTCGAACCTGCTGCTCGACATCACCTCGGCGCACATCACGACGTTCGGCGAGAAGGCCGTCGACGTGTTCTATGTGACGGATCTGACGGGTAAGAAGATCGTCAGCGAGTCGCGGCAGGAGACGATCCGCAAGCGGCTCGAAGCGGTCCTCGACGGAAGCGTCGAAAAGTCCGCGCGCAATCCGGCGCCGGCTTAGCGCGACACTAGCATCTCGACGCGCCGGTCCAGCTGATAGAGGTCTTCCTGGCTGAAATCGCCGCGCACGACGCCTGTGTACGGTTCCGTCTTTCCCTTGGGCACCAATTTGAGCTCGCCGCGGAAGCCACCGTCGCGCAGGAAACGCTCGACCGTCTGCAAACGCTCGGCGGATAGGTTCATGTTGAGTTCGTCGGTGCCGCGCTCATCGGCATGCCCGGTCAGCGTCACTTTGGCAAAACGCTTGATCTGCAGATATTCGAGCAGCAGTCCGGCAGCCTTCCGTCCGTCGCCGGTGAGCGTCGCCTCGTTGAAGATGAACGTAACCGGTACTGGCACTGCCGCGGCTTCGATTCTCGCCCCGGACGTGGTTGGTGCCGAAGGCGGGGACACTGCTGGCGAAACGGTGCTCGGAGTGCGAGCTTCGCCGGCAACCGGCGGCGGCGGGACCGCGGCGGCGACCGGCTTGTCCCGATCGGTGCGCGCCTCGGCAACCATGCCCTCAAGGTTCTTGATCATGTTCGACGTGACAGCGTCGGCCGACCGCGGTTTTACCGGTGCCGCGGTTTGCGGTTTCGGTTGGGTCGCACCCGGCGCCTCGGCAATGCGCGCGGCTCCCGCAGCTGCCTTGAAGAGGGCGAGTTTGGCGTCGGGGTTGGGGATCTTCTCGTCCGTCGTGAACGTCCACTCGCCGTTTTCATTGGACTGAACAGTACCGATTTCCTTGCCATCTGCGGTAATCGTCACGGCAGAGTTGGGCTCCGCGCGGCCGGCGAAAACGGATGTGCCGTTCGGGTCGATGCGGGCGACGTCAAAGGCGGGCGCGCCGTCCACTGTTTTCGGATGTGGGGAGAGCGCTTCCTGCAGTTCCTGAGCTTCGCTCTTCGAAGGCTGCGTTTCGGACTGTTTCTGCGCTTGCTTTTCAGCGGGGGTCAGCGGGCCCGGCTTCAAATCGAGAAGCCACACCGCCCCTGCGAACAGCATGAGCAACAAAAGGATGAACGGCACTGCCAGGCGGAGCATGCAAATCGTCCTGCGATCTAGGCCCCCCGGCCCCCGGCACGAAGCGCATTTTCGGGCAAATGAGCGCTCCGTTCAAGGCCATCCCATGACAGCCTTTCGGCATGGTTTCACGCTAAGCCGAAAGGCGCGGATTGCCGCCGCTACCGCGGAACAGGAACGTCATCAGGAAGCCGGCGACGAAGCCGCCGACGTGCGCCATATAGGCGACGCCGCCCATGTCCCGGGTCGATTCATCAGTATAAGCGATGGATCCGACACCGCTGAACAGCTGCAGAACGATCCAGAAGCCCAGCACGATAAGCGCTGGCATGGCGACCATCTGGTTGCCGAACAGGACGTTTACGCGCGCCTGCGGGAACATCAGGATGTAGGCGCCGAGCACGCCGGCAATGGCACCCGAAGCGCCGACGTTGGGGATATTGGAGCTTGGGCTGACGTAGTACTGGGCAAACGTCGCCGCGATACCGCAGAGCAGATAGAAGATCAGGAACTTAACGTGCCCGAAGCGGTCCTCGACGTTGTCGCCGAAGATCCACAGGTAGAGCATGTTGCCGCCGAGGTGCAGCCAGCCGCCGTGCATGAACATGGCGGTGAAAACGGT
>Ga0134125_10002558_pt1 | contig 21472 bp, 21 predicted proteins | sample KB31751_FD_96464 | JGI IMG/M metagenome (GOLD analysis project Ga0134125, IMG submission 96464) | Terrestrial soil microbial communities with excess Nitrogen fertilizer from Kellogg Biological Station, Michigan, USA - KB3-175-1 | ecosystem: Environmental > Terrestrial > Soil > Unclassified ... | reverse complement strand
GAGGAAGCGGGCGAACTCGAGTGCCGCCGCCAGCTTGGCCTTGTCACTGGTCTTGAAGATGTAGATGTTGCCGCCGCCGGTGGGCGAGCCGCCGCGCACCTTCGAGGGCATCGCCGCGACGCCGAAAGCGAATTTGGCGTTGTTGCGGACGTTGGTCAGGTTGCCGGTGGTGGTCCACATCATCGCGGTCTTGCCCTCGAAGAAATCCCTCGGCGTCGTGCCCCAATCGATGATGCCTTTCGGCATGACCCCGTATTTTCGGCTGAGGTCGGCGAAGAATTGCGCGGCCTCGACCACCTTGGGATCGTTATAGGCGACCTTGGTGCCGTCCCGATTGGCGAGGATGGCGCCGTTCTGGGTGGTCAGTGCCTGAAACAGCCAATAGGGGAAGCCGGAGGAGGGGATTTCCAGGCCCCATTGCGTGACCGCGCCGGAGGCATCACGCTTGGTGAGCTTCTTGCCGAACGCGACCATTTCGTCCCAGGTGGTCGGCGCCTTATCCGGATCGAGGCCCGCGGCCTTGAAGGCGTCCTTGTTCCAATATTGGACGATGGTGGAGCGCTGGAACGGGATACCCCAGGTGTGGCCTTCCGCCTGACTGTTCTCCATGAAGGCCGGATAGAACGATTTGATCCAGGCCTGGTCGCTGTCCGACTTGGCGATCGCGTCATACGGCTCGATCAGATCATCGTCGATCAGGGTGAACATATCGGTCGACAACAGCACGGCGACGTCGGGCGCATGGCCGGCCTTGGCCGCCGTCATCGCCTTGACGATCGAGTCCTGGTAACTGCCGGTATAGACCGGCTTCACCGTGATATCGGGATGCGCCTTGGTGAATTCGGCCGCGTAGCCGTCGATCACCTTGGTGATCGGACCACCCACCGCGATCGGATAATAGAAGGTGATCTCGGTCGCGGATGCGGCTGAGCCGCTCAAAGCGGTAACAGTCAGCGTGGCGGCGATAGTAAGTCGGGCAAATTTGTTCATGCGCGAATGCTTCCCTGATTGGAAATGGTGTGCAGCTGTGGCGACAGTGATCCGGCGCCTGTTTCGCTGAGGCGTCGTCCGCTTGCGGCGTCGAACAGGTGGCGCGCCGCGGCATCCCAGACGAGGCCGATGGTGGCGCCGATGGGTGGAGCGCTGTCGCCCCGCGTGCGGGCCAAGATCGCGCGCTCGCCGAACCTGCAGGTGACAAGAGCCTCGCCGCCCAGATACTCGACGGCAGCGACAGTCGCGTGAAAGCAACCGCGCCCGTTCACGCTATCCACCGTCACGTCCTCTGGCCGCAAGCCCAGCACGCGGCCGCGGCCCGAGGACGCGAACAGTGCGGGTCCCGTCGTCCCGGCGATGACCGCGCCGTGCGGGCCGTCGTCGAGATCGAGCAGGTTCATCGGCGCACCGCCGATGAAGCGGGCGGTAAACAGGGTTGCCGGCCGCTCGTAGAGATCGGCGGGGCGGCCCTGCTGCTCGATGCGGCCGCCGCGCATCAGGATGACGCGGTCGGCCATGCTCATGGCCTCGGTCTGATCATGGGTCACATAGATCATGGTGATGCCGAGCCGCTGCTGCAGGCCGCGGATTTCGCGGCGCAGGTCCTGCCGCAGCTGGGCGTCGAGGTTGGAGAGCGGTTCGTCGAGCAGGCAGACCGGCGCCTCCGCGATCAAAGCGCGGCCGAGCGCCACACGCTGCTGCTGGCCGCCGGAAAGCTGCGCCGGCTTGCGCCGTAACAGTGCCTCCAGGTTGAGCAGCGCGGCGACTTTATCGAGCCGCCGCGCCGTCTCGGCTTTGGCCGTGCCACGCACCGAAAGACCGAAGGTGATGTTGTCGGCCACGGTCAAATGCGGAAACAGCGCATAGGACTGGAACACCATGGCGACGCCGCGCGCGGCGCCGGTCAGGCCGCTGACATCGCGCCCTTCGATTGCGATGGACCCGGCGGTCGGCTCCTCGAGCCCGGCGATCAGGCGCAGCATCGTGGATTTGCCGCAACCCGAGGGGCCGAGCAGGACGAGGAGTTCGCCTTTCCTAGCGGTGAAGGAGACGTCGTTGACCGCGAGCGTGTCGCCCCACGCCTTGCTCACCGATCGGACGTCGACGCTGCTCATGATTTGGATCCAATGGCCCGACGAACGTCGGTGCCCCCCAGATAAAAATGCGACGTGAATGTTATGTGACGGCCGGTCTAAGTCTTTCCCAATCAAGCTTTTCCGAGGAAGTCTGCCCTCAAATTCGGTAGACGTCATTTGATAGTTGGTAGCGCTTAGGTGGCCGACCGCAAGGGGCGCGCGAAGCTGAGTTCGTGGCCATCCGGGTCGGTCAGATGAAAGTAGCGTTCGCCCCACTCGGCGTCGCGGGGCACGGTCTCAGGCTGGTGTCCGGCCGCGATCGTGCTCTGGTAAAGTGCATCGACGTCGGTCACGTGGAAGATGACCCGTCCCCACCACGACCAGCGCTTCTCGTTGGGCTGCGCGATCAGATTGAGATAGCCGGCGCCCGCCCCGAAGCTGGTGAAGGAAGCGGTCTCGCCACCGTACCGGAGTTCAAACCCGAGCGAGCGGTAAAATTGGACGGCACGCTGCATGTCATGGGTGGCGAGCGTGATTGCGCTGATCGCTTCGATCATCGCGACACCTCCTTTGGCGCGACCTTGGGTTCACACCAATTGCATCGACCGGCCGGCGACCCAGGTCTCGATCACGTCGAACCGGCCGTTGAAGGCGACGAAATCGGCGCGGTAGCCCGGTGCGATCGACCCAAGCTCGGAAGCAAGGCCCAGAAACGTGGCCGGCGTGCGCGAGGCCATCATTAGCGCGTCGGCAAGTCCAACCCCAAGCATCGCAACGGCGTTGCGCACCGCCTCGATCATGGTCAGATGCGCGCCGGCAAGCGTGCCGTCGGGACCGGTCAGACGGTCTTCTTCAAGCGTGATCTTTCGCCCTTGCAACAGGAAATGACGCTGATCCGTGCCAACCAGCGGCATCGCGTCGGTGACCAGCATCAGACGGTCGCGCCCCTTGCAGCGCAGCGCGATCCGCAAGCTCGCGGGATCGACGTGGTATCCGTCGCAAATGATCCCGGCAAAAAGCCTCTCGTCATCAAGCGTGGCGCCGACCACGCCCGGCGCGCGAGCCGTCAGTTGCGACATGGCGTTGAACAGATGGGTGACGCCGCTAACGCCGCGATCCGCGGCCTGCTTGAGCTGCATCGCGGTTGCATCGCTGTGGCCGGCCGAGATGCGCAAGCCGGTGGCGAGGAGGGCATCCATTAGCGACGGTGGCACGCATTCCGGTGCCAGGGTCACGAGACTGCGGCCGCAATTGCCAAAGCTCTTCATCGCGGCTAGATCGCGCGCATCAGGTAAACGAATCTCGGATTCCAGATGAATGCCCTTGCGCAACCTGTTGATTGCAGGGCCTTCCAGGTGAAAGCCGAGCACGCCGGGAATTTGCGACGCGCCAGATGCGATGGCGGCGAGCCGCTGCATCACATCGGCGCGATCGGTGATCAGCGTCGGCAGACAGCCGGTGGTCCCCGCCTTACGGTGCGCCTCGACGATCCGGCGCACGCCGGCTTCGGTCGGCTCGTCATTGAGGAGAACTCCGCCGCCGCCATTGACCTGAACGTCGATGAAGCCCGGCGCGAGGATCGCATCGGGGGGAAGCACGATGGCTTCACGGGGCGGTTTAGCTGTGAAGCTGACATTTTCGACGCGACCGCCCGAAACCGTGACCAGCGCCGGCCCGCGCAGCGCCGTCCCGTCGAAGAGTTGCGGCGCGGCGATGGTGAAAGTTGCGGGAGAGCGGGAATCGTCCATGATGTTCGTCTGCAACTTCGCCGGGGGCATGCGGATTGGCAGCCATTCAATAGCAGCCGCACGAACCCTATATCGAACGGGTCCGGCGGTTAAGGTTGAATGGACAGGCTTTCACTTAAGTTGTGCGACCGGGCGCCAATGGACCCGGCAACCGGGTTCCTGCGTTGGAACGGCATGATGACGGGAGGCGCGCTGTTTCTTGGGGTTGATGGTGGTGGCAGCCGCTGCCGCGCTCGCATCGCCGATGAACGCGGTGCCGTGCTGGGCGAAGGCGGTTCGGGGCCGGCCACGACGCGGCTTGGCATCGACAACGCCTGGCGCTCGATCATGCGCGCCTGCGAGAGCGCCGCCGAGTTGGCCGAGCTCTCGCGCGAGGATTTTGCGCGCATGCACGCCGGAATCGGTCTTGCCGGACTGACCCGCCGCGGCGCCGAAGCGGCGTTGCAGGAGATCGCGCACCCCTTTGCGTCCGTCCGCTTCATCAGCGACGGTTTGGCGGCCTGCCTCGGTGCCCACAGCGGCGCGGACGGCGCCATCGTCGTCGCCGGCACCGGCTCGATCGGCGTTGGCCTGGTCGAGGGGAGGGAGCTCCGCTTCGGCGGCTATGGCTTTCCCATCTCGGACGAAGGTAGCGGGGCCGATATCGGATTGCAGGCCATCAGGCTTGCGCTGCTGGCCGCCGATGAGCGCGGCGAAATCTCACCGCTGCTCACCGAGGTGCTGGGTGCCTTCGACCATGACCCCACCCAGGCAGTCGCCTGGTCCGAACAGGCCACCGCAACCGATTATGCGACCTTCGCGCCGATGGTGCTGCGGCATGCGGCGGAAGGTGATCCGATCGGCCGGCGCATCGTCGAACGCGCGGCGGATGCGATCGGCGACCTCCTCGATATGTTCCTTCGCAAGGGCATCCAAAGATTGTCGTTGGTTGGCGGCCTCTCGGGGCCGATCGCGCCCTGGCTGACGCCTGACCTGCGCGCCCGCCTGAAGCCGCCGGACGCGAATGCGGTGGCCGGCGCGCTCCTGGTGGCGCGACGGGGCTTCGCCGAAGCCGGCTTGGTACCCGAACACGGAGCGCCGTCCCAGGCTCCGGTCTCAAATCCGGGCTAGGGAGCGGATCGCGCATGGCCACAGAAGAAGTCGACCCCCGCTTTGCCGATCTCGACGCCTGGTCGCTCGCGTCCGCGATGGACGCCATGTGGGAAGGCCAGCTCGCCGCGGTCGCCGCGATCGGGCACGCGCTCCCCGCTATTACCGCGGCGACGCAGGCGGCCCAGGAGGCGCTGAGCGATCGCGGGCGCCTGATCTATGCCGGCGCCGGCACGTCGGCACGCGTCGCGGTGCAGGACGGCGCCGAGCTGACGCCGACTTTTGCCTGGCCGCGGGAACGCGTTCGTTTCATCATTGCCGGCGGAGAAAGCGCGTTCACCACCAGCGTCGAGGGCGCGGAGGATGATGTCGCCGATGCGGCGAAACAGGTCGATGCCGCGGAACTCTCGCCCCACGACGTGGTGATTGCGGTCTCGGCCTCCGGCACGACGCCGTTCACGGTGGCAGCGCTGCAGCAGGCCGGTCGCCACCGAGCCGTCACGATCGGCGTCGCCAATAATCCCGCAACCGCGCTGCTCACGTCCGCGAACTATCCGGTGCTGGTGGAGACCGGGCGCGAGCTGATCGCGGGCTCGACGCGGATGAAGGCCGGCACCGCGCAGAAGGTCGTGCTCAATTTGATCTCGACCGGCATCATGCTGCGCCTGGGCCGCGTCTATCGCGGCATGATGGTCAATATGCAGTCCACCAACGCGAAGCTGAAGCTGCGCGCCGAGCGCATGGTGGCGCGGATTGCGGGCTGCGGCGAAGGCGAAGCGGCGCAAGCGCTCGAGAAGGTCGACGGCGACATCAAGATGGCCGCCCTGGTGGTGCTCGGCTACGATGGGGCCGAAGCTGCGAGCATTCTCGCGAGCCACAAGGGCAATCTCCGTCGCGTGTTCGCCGATCTCGCCGAGGGCCGCGGCGGGTGACGTCGATTCTGAGGCACGCCTGCCAGATGGAGCTTGTGAGCCATGGCCGATAGCGCTTCCTCCGCGATGGCGCGCGAGACCTGCGAAAGCGCCGATGTCGTCTCACGCATCCTGCGCAACCGCATGGCCATCGCCGATATCGCAAGGCACCTGGATATTGCCGCAGCGCCACTCGCGGTGTTGTGCGGCCGCGGCAGCTCCGGCCACGCCGGTGTGTTCCTGCGCTACCTGATCGAAACGCGGCTGCATTTGCCGGTCTCGGCCAGTGCGCCATCGGTGATCACGGCATTTCGCAAGCCCTTGAGCCTGCGCAACGCCCTCTTCATCGTGATTTCGCAATCCGGGCGCAGCCCCGATCTGGTCGCCGCAACGGAGTCCGCGCGCGCCTCGGGTGCGCGCACCATCGCCATCGTCAATACCGTGCCATCGCCGGTCGCGGAGGCCGCCGAATTCGTCATTTCTATCGAGGCAGAGCTAGAGCACTCCGTGGCCGCAACCAAGACGGTGATCGGTTCAATGGCGGCAGGCGCCGAGCTCATCGCCGAGTTGGCCGACGATGGGACGCTCCGGTCGGCAATCGATCGCTTGCCCGAGCGCCTTGACCGCGCAGCGTTGCTTGACTGGTCCGAAATTTCGGCCGACCTCGCCGATGCTTGCGCGGTGTTCGTCGCCTCGCGCGGCCTGGGCTTGGGATCAGCCCGCGAGATCGCGCTGAAGCTTGGCGAGATCCTGCGGCTGCCGGCGCTGGGGTTCAGCGCCGCCGAGTTGCAGCACGGGCCGCGCGCTGCGGTCTCGGCGAAGACGCCGGTCATCCTGATGCGTTTGAACGATGAGACCGCCGCGACCGTGGATCAGCTCGCCGGCGACCTGCGGCAGAGTGGTGTCACCATGCATCTCTCCGGCGGCCCTCACAGCACGCTGCCCTGGCTCGGTGATGACGATCCCGCAACTGACGCGATCACGATGCTCGTTCCGGCCTATCGCATGATCGAGCGGACCGCGCGCGCCTTCGGCTTCGATCCCGATCGTCCGCCGCAATTGTCCAAAGTGACCGAGACGTTCTGAGCTCTTTCGCTGAGCTATTTCGGCACGCGCCCCATCAGGTAGAATTCGTCATTGGGCCGCATCCCCGTGACATTGGCCAAGCGGTTCGACAGCGCGAAGAAAGCGGCGATCGCCGCAATGTCCCAGATGTCGTCATCGGAGAAGCCGTGGCCGGACAGCGTCGCAAGATCCGCATCCGACACCACTTGCGCCTCGAGCGCGACTTTCATGGCAAAATCGAGCATCGCCTTTTGGCGCGGTGTGATGTCCGCCTTGCGGTAATTGACCGCGACCTGGTCCGCGATCAGCGGGTTCTTGGCGCGGATGCGCAAGATCGCGCCGTGGGCAATCACGCAATACTGGCATTGGTTGGCGGCGGACGTCGCCACCACGATCATCTCGCGTTCGGCCTTGGAGAGTCCGCTCTCCTTGTCCATCAGCGCGTCGTGATAGGCAAAGAAGGCGCGGAACTCGTCGGGCCGATAGGCCAGCGTGAGGAAGACGTTTGGGATGAAGCCGGATTTCTCCTGCACGGCGAGCAGGCGTGTCCGGATGTCCTCCGGCATTTTGTCGAGGGGCGGCGCGGGAAAGCGTTTTGCAGGCTGGGTCATGGGCGAGCTTCCGGGTCAAGTCGCGAGGCATTGCAGCGGGACGATAATCGATCGTGAGGTCAGCGCAACGGGTGGCGCATGTCGAGTTCGTACACGAATGCAGTTTCCGAAAATCGATTATCCGTCCCTCCAGAAGCGCCGCGGGGGGCGATAGTACCGGCGCCGGCCGCAAGCATGATTTCCACTGCAGTCTGCCATCATGGAACATCGTCGCTCCGGGTACGTTGGATGGCCGCGACGATTTCATTCCGCCCGGTCGTGCGTCGGGTAGGGCGGATCACGACCAGTCGGCTCAAACATTCCCCTGATGGTGAGAGCATGTCACACCGGGAAAGGGCTGGTTGGTGGAGCAGCTCGGAAACGGAAACACACGGAACGGGTCGGGTCGGCTTCTTCGCTCGCTTTTTTGCCGCGACCTTGCTTGTTGCCGCAGCCTTGCTCGGCGGACAGATCGGGGCGCTCGCGCAATCAGGGCCATCCGGCTCCGTGAGTGGGCCGGCCAATACGCGCGCGCCTCTGAACAGCCAAGGTGCTCCGAGGAAGCGGGTGTCCGAGAACCGATACACCGTTGGATTCGTCACCGGGGTGCCTTACAGCACCGAATTCGCCATGGTGCAGGAAATCGCAACCGTGCTGGCCCGTGGACAGGAGACTGGTCCTCACGGCGAGGTGGCGTTCCGGGTGCTGCCCATGGTGGAGACCGGCGGCGTGCGCGGCATATCGGACGTGCTCACCCTCGCGGGTGCAGACATGGTAATCGCGCCGGTAATTCTGGTTGATCGGCTCCGTGACGCAAAGACGTTCGGGGACATCCGCCGTAAACTCGTCTACATCACGCTCCTTCACACTGAGGAGTTCCACTTTCTCGTTCGCCCGGAGATCGGAAGTATCGCGGATCTCGCGGGGAAGACGGTCAGTCTGGGGGAGGAGGGCAGCGCCACAGACGTGCTGGGACGCGAGGTGCTCGACGCCGAGGGCGTGAAGATCAACGCGGTGAACCTGGGCCTCGACGCCGCACTGGACGGTATGCGGCGCGGGCAGATATCGGCGGCGCTGCTTCTGTCGGGGAAGCCCGTCAGGTTCCTGCTCGACCTCAATGCGCGGCTCGAGGGCATCCGTCTCCTGCCGATCCCGTATTCGCGCGCGCTCCAGCGCGATTTCCTGCCGTCGACCCTACGTCATGCCGACTATCCAAACATCATTGCGGATGGCGAGAGCGTCGACACGGTCGCGATCCAGTCCGCTCTGTTCGCCTACAACTGGCCGGCGCGCAGCCGGCGGTTCGAACTGCTGGAGACCTTCACGCAGGGCTTCTTTTCACGCTTTTCCGAATTTCTCGCAGACGCCCATCATCCGAAATGGCGCGAGGTGAACTTGGCGGCGCAGTTACCGGGCTGGCAGCGATTCCGTCCTGCGCAGCGCTGGCTCGAGCGCAATCCGACGGGGGAGGCCGCCGTGCGCAATGGGGCCGGCAACGAGCGCACTCCGACCGGCGGCTCGTCTGACCAGGAAAAGAAACTATTCGAGGAGTTCCTCCGATGGCGAGAACTGCAGAAGGGCAAGTGAGTGCACGCAAGGGAATTTTCTTGCGGCGCCGGATGCTGGGGGCGGCCTTGATCGTCGCGCTTGGGTCGGTCGCCGGCGCGCTTCCCTCCGCCGCGCAATATGCTCCGGCGGCGCCTGCTCAGCAGCAGCCGTTCTCCCCTTTTGCGCCGTTTCCATCGATCACGCCGGCTCCGGCCGAGGCCCCGAGGCCCGTAACGCGCCCGGTGGAACGCACCCAAGTGAAGCCTCACGTTGCGCGGCCGCGTCCGAGCCGGCGGAAGGTCGTTGAGAGAAAGACAAGCCGGAGGAAGCTTTCCGAGAGTAATGAAAGCCAGCGGGAGATCGCCACCAGAAAGGCGAGCCGGAAGAAGCCCTCCCAGACCAACGAAAGTCGGCGGAAAATCCCTGAGAACAAAGGGAGCCGCAGGAAGCTCTCAGAGCGCAACGTAAACCAGCGCGAGGTCGCCGAGGGCAAGGGGTACAAGCGGCTCAGTGATCTCGTGAACTTTCCCAAATTCTTTCCCGGGCTGGGTATCATCTTCGTCAAGCCGGACACAATGCCGACGGGGCCATACCTTTGCTTCGACCGCGAGGACCGCCTGGTCGCGACAGTGTACATGATTGCGGTGAAGGACATGGACGACCACAAGACGCTCGAGGCCGCAGGGGTTACCGCACCGGTCGACCACGTCAGCTTCTACTTCAACCCGGGCCATCCCGGAATGGATATGCCGCACTACCACTTCGTGATTTGGCATGTGTCCAAGAAGGAGGAGGCGCGTGTCGCGCAATGACGGACGGTGATGGCATCGAATCCGAGAACTGCAGCGGGCATTGGAGGCCTGCTTGTCGGAAACAGACCAGAGGCGACAGGCCGCTCGTCCGGACGTTGCCTTTGCCAGAAGTGATTGTGCCCTGATGGGTCGTCGTCAGCACATACTTGGACACAAGGAGGAGGTGCGATATGGCGACATCAGCTACCCAGGTCGATCTTGATACGCCGGCCGCGGCGTTCCGGCTTCCGGCCACCGACGGCAAGACTTACGCACTGGACGACGTTGCGGGTGAAAAAGGCACGGTCGTTGTCTTCATCTGCAACCATTGTCCCTATGTTAAAGCGGTGATCGACCGCATGGTTTCGGACGCCCGTGTACTGATCGGAGGGCGTAGGCTTTGCAGCGATTTGCTCGAACGATGCGGCGAGCTATCCCGAAGACTCATTTGAGAATATGAAGCGTTTTGCGAAAGCTCATGACGTCCCGTTTCCATATCTCCACGACGAGACCCAGAACGTCGCTCGAGCGTATGGAGCGGTCTGCACGCCTGACTTTTTCGGCTACAATGCGGACCGCAAGCTCAAATATCGCGGCCGGCTCGACGAAGGCCGCACAACTCCGCCTCATGCGGAGGCGCCCCGAGAGCTTGTCGAGGCCATGCGTGCGATTGCGACCGCCGGTGTGGCGCCGGCTGACCAAAAGGCGTCTATTGGCTGCTCGATCAAATGGAAGGGCGACTAGAGCCGAGCCCTGTCCCGAGCGCGGTTACGGAAAGCGCCCTTTTTTGCACGTCGGCTGCTCCTCTGCCGTACAGCCTTGCAGGCGAAACATCTTTCAAAAAGTAGAGTGTCGCTGCGCCCAATACCGAAATGCTCAGCTCGGCGCGAAGAAAGCGTTTGCAACGGCCGAGCCGCTCAGTCCCAGCGCCTTCGGCGCCGCTCATTTCTGTCCGAAGGAGGTCGGTGCCCGCGCACTGTCTGCAGGACGCCAATGAAGAGCAATGCTGCGACGGGCCAATGAAACCAGATTCTGTGCAGACCGGTGAAAACATTGACCAGAATCAGAAAGCCCGAAATTGTGAGTATTGTTGCAATGGGGCGAGGCAGGTTGGCGAACTGATCCGAGATGGAGCTTATCCACGTGGATGGCTCGTATCGGTCTCGAATCCGTTGAGCGTCAGCATCCGAGGCTGCAACTGCGCCAGCTTGGGGCGTCGGGCTTTCGTCAGCGGGGAAGCTATGTCGCCCGGCGGCTCGGCCGCCCATGGTCACTCGATAGCTGATCACGGGAGCAACGTTCTTCATCCGCTGGTGGCCGAGACAGTCGAAGCCAACGGATAATTTGTTGTGCACCTGGTCGTAGACGGAGGCGGACACGACGACGCCACCGGGCTCGGCGAGTTCTTGCAGTCGTGCCGCGATGTTGACCCCATCGCCAAAGATGTCGGAACCGTCCACCATTACGTCTCCTAGATTGACACCGATGCGAAACCGCATCTGGTGCGCGTGAGGTGGGTCCGAATCCTCGTTGGAAATTTCCTGCTGAATCTCGACCGCACACTGCACGGCCTCGACGACGCTGGCGAACTCGGCGATCACAGCATCGCCCCAGGTATTTACGATCCGCCCGTCATGGCGCTCCACCAATCGTGCAATGGCAATGCGGTAGCGGCGTAGCGTCCCCAGCGTTCCCGCTTCGTCTGCTCCCATGAGCCGAGAATAGCCGTGCACATCAGCGCACAGGACAGTGGTCAGCCGCCGTTTCACCTTGTCGTCGGTCATCGTCCATATGGTAGCCCTACTAACCGCCGAATGCATCAGCCATCGAATCTGGCGCCACACCGGTTTAGAGGCCGGTCCTGCCTCGATGCGGCTGTTCAGCACCTCAATGGGCTAACGTCGGCTGTCCGAGGCACGGCAGAGCCATCCCGGATGATGGCTAACGCGCCCTGAGCCGAGGCCATCGCTTACTTCAAATGACTATAACTTGCCTTTGACTGAACTACCTCCGCGGCCGTTTCGGGATATCCGCCCGCGAACTCCATGGCGGTTCTGTGCTTGTCGCTCGTCGGGCAGATTGATTGCCGCATGCGCCTCACGAAGCTGCCAAAGAGTCTGACGTTTTCGGACATGCCGCGCATCTGAAGTTGAAGGAGGGAGAGGCCATCCTCGATCGCGGCGAACTGTTCGAAGAACCGTTCCTCCGTAAGCTCTTGTTCCGGGAGAGACCCTTTGATCTTGTCGTGAGTATCGGTACAACATCTCATGACGATGCTCCTTGTGTTGCGCCGTTGGCAAAGGCGACCCGATCGGCTGACGCACTGATCTTTAGGCCGCCTGACGCGGGAGGGTCTATGACCGGCGCACCGTGAGACATGACCAGAACACCGGTATCTGATAGAAGGGCCGGTATGGATGCGTTGTCGGACGTTTTGAGGGTGGCGCATTTGACGGGCGGCGTTTTCCTGCACGCCGATTTCTCCGCACCGTGGTGTATGGCCGCCCGCATTGCGCCGGAACATTGCGCGCCTGTTCTCGGGCCTGCGTCGAGCCTGTTCTCTATCATTACGTAGCCGAGGGTGAACTCCGCATCCGGGTCGACGGTGAGGATGGCGAGGAATTCGTCCTTGGAGTCGGCGACGTTGTTCTGTTGCCGCGCAACGACCTGCACCTGGTTGGGAGCGACCTGACGCTGCCGCCAGTGCCCGGCAGCGAGACTATCCAGCCGCAGAGGGACAGCGGTCTATTCACGATCCATCACGGTGGCGGTGGAAAACGCACGCGGATGATCTGCGGATACCTCGGTCACGATAGCGCCGAAGAAAATCCGGTGATCTCGACCTTGCCGCCGCTATTAAAGCTGGATGCTGAGCAGGGTGGGGCAGCGGAATGGATTCGCTCGACCTTCCAATTTGCCGCCGAGGAAGTCGCTGCCGGAAGCCCGGGTTCGGAGACCGTGCTGGCGAAGCTGTCGGAGCTGTTGTTCGTGGAGGCCGTGCGGCGCTACGCTCAAGCACTGCCGCTAGGGCAGACCGGTTGGCTCGCCGGTTTGCGCGACCCTTACGTTGCGCGGGCGCTGGCGTTGCTGCATCACGACATCACCCGAGCGTGGAACGTGGATGACCTTAGCCGCGAAGTAGGCCTTTCGCGTTCGGCGCTGGCCGACCGTTTCACTGGTTTGATCGGCATGCCGCCGATGCACTACATCGCCAGCTGGCGCATGCAGGTCGCGACCCAGAAGCTACGCACTACCAGCGCGTCTCTTGCGCAGGTCGCCGACTCGGTCGGCTATGGCTCCGAGGCCGCCTTTTCCCGCGCTTTCAAGAAGACGTTCGGAACGGCACCAGCCACTTGGCGACGTTCGAACAGATAGAGTAAGTCGGATTTGCGCCGGATGTCTGCTTGTCCCCAGACAGGAGCGGAAAAGTAGACATCCTCCAACCGCTGCTTGGGGCGTCCAAGCCGACATCGGCTCGGTCACAATACCGATCCGCTAACCCAAACATTCAGTCGAATTGATCGATAGAGAAGATGCGTTTCCAATCATTTTTCATGCTAATCACGATCCACCCCCTGCTTTTTGCTTCGTCGTAAAGCGCAGGCGTAAACGTGCCCACTTTGCTGTCGGGCAATCCTTGCGCGGGGCCATAGGCGTACTCACGCTTGGCGTCGTCGTGCAGCACCAGCATCTTCAGCCGGAGACCCGCGCCGGCACCTGTCCATTCCAGCATTTCACGATCGCCTGTCGAGTTGCCGAAAGCGGCGTAGGGCCGGCGACCGATCATCAGATGAATACCCTCCGGTTTGCCGGCCTTGTCGTCGTTCAAAAGAAGTTTCGGCTCCTTGGTAAGGAACGGCTTGCCGTCGTGATCGTAGCCGAATTTCGTTCCGCCCGCGGTACCAACAACCTGCTCGGGGGGGATGCCATAGACCTGTTGCGAGTATACTCGGACGAAATCCTGACCACCGCCTGTCACGATGTAAGTCTTGTAACCGTTGTCGCGCAGGTAATGCAGGGTCTCCAACATCGGTTGATAGACAAGTTCAATGTAAGGACGCTTCCATCGCGGATCGCGGGCTGTCTCAATCCACTTCTTCACCCCAGCATCGAAGTCTTCCACCGACATGCCAGTCAATGTAGCAGCGAGAACTTCCTCCAAGTCCTTCAGGGTAAGTTTGCTAATTGCCTCGCGGTCACCCGACATAACGGTCTTGAATGGCTCTACGTCTTTGAGCTCCGGCTTGGCCGCTACAACCCCTGGGACACGATCCAGACAATACATTACTTGCGTGTAGATCGGGTGTTCGACCCAAAGTGTGCCGTCCTGGTCGAAAACGGCGATGCGATCCTCCAGAGGCACGTGGCTCGGGCTCGAGCGATTGGTCGTCGATTGTACAAAATCGAAGATAGCCCGTTTCGCCGATCCGTCGTTCCACGACGGCAGCACGGCACCCGGTGTCACGTTTTGACCTTGCGCCGACGCGGCAAGCAGGCCTCCAGACAAAGCTGGGAGCAATGCCAAGCCTGAGAGCAAGGTGCGGCGGTCGATACCGCTGACTGGCTTCATTGTAGTCTCCTTCCGGTGCACAACCGCCACTGGCAAAGCTTGACCAAGGCAGCAGTCAGGCATTGATCCAGATCAATACCTGACTGTGGCGCGGTCGGCGGGATGCCAGTTCTAGGTCGAAAGCACCAGGCAAGGATTGTGGCGAATGGGTCCCCTTCTCCCACCGATAGCGGAGTTGAGTGGGTCGCCGAGCAACGTCGCCCCAGGGCCCACTTCCAGACCTGGCAGGATCGGAGCTATTGGCGCAAAGCAGGCGTTCGGCCGGCAGTGAAAGCAGTTCTGCCTTTTGTTGCTTGAAATCCTCATCTTCAACATTCGATCTCCATCATCGCACATGCGATGGCTCTTCGACGAGAACGTCGAGTGGCTGCGCGTTCAGGCGACGGCCCGCCTTCTCGTTGACGCCTCCGCCTCGTGCAGATAGGTGGTGAAACCATCTTTCGCCGGTGGAATGGAATTGAGCACCATGACTGCGCTGACCTGTCCCCGATGACCTATGCCGTGGGTTATCACATGCATGAGCATCTCCTCACGGGACATACGGCCGGGGGCGCCGTCCGTGAACGCGAATTCGATCTGTTCCGCCAATTTGTCGCGATCGAGCGCCGAAACATAATCGATGTACTCCCGATCGCTTTTTCTGATGTCCGCGGACAAATCTTCCAGCGCTGGCAGTTCCCCTGCATTGGCCGATGTGTACGCGTGGGCTCTCCCTCTTAGATGCGCGGCGAAGATCCGGTCGACGATGTAGCTGTGGCTCAGGGCCTTGATGGCTAACCCGGTGATTGGGGATTCGTCGCCAATCCCAGCCAGCTTGGTCAACAGCTCATCGTCAGCCCAGGCTTTACATCGGAACAAGCGCGGCAACGTGGCTTGCATGTCGTAATCTCCTACGATTTGCGGGGTGCGCGTGAGCGCTGAGGTATTGCTTGAATTGCGTCGTCGGGGAATAATATGAGCAATCATTCGCTTTTGATACTCGCATTTGGGGCGTGGAAAATGGCACGCAGACCAGGCACAAAAGCCAGGAAAGTGGCCTCTCAGAAGCGATCGCGCGCGACTGTCGAGGCGCTAGTTGAAGCAACCGCTCGCATTCTCGTAAAGGACGGCTTCGACAAGGCCAGCACAAATCGCATCGCGGAAGTGGCAGGGGTGAGCGTCGGCTCGCTGTACCAATATTTTCCGAGCAAGGAGGCACTCGTCGCGGCGGTGATGGAGCGCCACCAGGAGGAGATCATGCAGACGGTCCGGAGCGAGTTGGCGGGAGTTTTGCACCAGCCGGTGGAGAAGGCGGTGCGCAAGCTAATCGCCGTTGCATTTAAAGCGCACCGTGTCGATCCGAAGCTGCATCGTGTGCTTGCGGAGCAGATCCCGCGCGTAGGCAAGCTCGACAAGCTGGAAAGCTTCAATGCTGAAAACTATACCCTGTTCAGGACGTATCTTGAGAGCCACCGAGACGAGCTCTTTGTCGATGACATTGAACTCGCATCATTTGTATGCGTGACTGCGATTGAGGCGTTAACGCATAATGCGGTGCTGCACTATTCCAAGATGCTTTCGGACAAAGCGATGGAAGCACTCGCCGACGAGGGTGCGCGCCTCGTGATTGGGTATCTCAAGGGCTAACCGCTTTCCCGGCGCTATCGACTTGATCGTTTGCGAGCGGCATCTCCTCGCCGCAATTCTGACGTAGGCAGGAGCAGTGAGATCTGAGTTGGATCATTCGCTGCGGACCTAACGCGGCCCCACGGCCGCAAGCCTCTGAGAGCCGCGGCGATCTGCGCGTCACAACGCATGCTCGGTGCCCCCACAAACCGAGGAGTACGGTCATGCCTGACAAAGACAGCCTTTCCACTAAGACTCGTTTGCGATCGACAGCAAGTTGCGTGGTTGCGACGTTGTCGCCTTGAGGATCGCAGACGTCGCTCCGAATGGCTATGCGGACCACAAGACGACATGCGCCGATCTATTCGATTACACGATCTGCGCTCGCCAGAAGGTCGGGCGACAGCTGAATTCCCATTGCATCGGCGGTATGGCGGTTGATGACCAACTCGAATTTGGTCGGCTCCTCAATCGGTATCTCGCCGGCCGATGCGCCCTTGAGCAGCTTGATCGCAAAGCGCGCCAGTTGACGATAAATTGCATCGATGTTCGGCCCGTAGGACATAAGACCGCCCGCATCCACATATTCGCGTGCGTCGAATACAGCTGGCAGCCGGAGCTTTCGGCATTGCTCGGCGATCAGCTTGAGATTGGTCACCACCGTCGAATTGCGGAATGTGATAATACCATGAATGCGTTTCGGGCCCGCACCGTCGAGGGCTGCCGCAAGTTCACCGGCTGAGCGGGCATTCAGGGCGACGAGTTCCAACCCCAGTTCTTTCGCCGCCACCTCCGCAGTCTGCCAAGCCCGTTTCTCATTCGGCCAGTCATGGCGCAACAAGACTCCGACGCGCCGCGCCGATGGCGCAACCTCCTTGAGCAGCGACAGCCGCTTCGGGATCAATTCCTCGGCGAGACTATAGATACCGGAGACGTTGCCACCGGGCCGGGCCAGCGACTTGGCCATGCCATTCTCGACCGGATCGTCGTTAAGGCGTCCAATGATCGGCACCGTCTTGGTGATGCGCGCGGCTGCCGCAACCGAGGGCTGGCTCGTCGCTAGGATGAGGCGGACGTCAAGACTGACGAGCTCTGCCGCGAGACTCGAAAGCCGCGCTTCCTCGCCGTCGCCGTAGCGCTCGACCAGCACGTAGTCGCGCCCCTCGATCTGGCCGAGCGCGGCCATACCCTCACGGAACGCTTTTAGCTGATCAGGGGTATGGTGAGGGCCTTGGATCTTGAGCCAGCCAATGGTGGCCGGTGAGCCGGCGCTCCAAGCTCCAGGCGCAGAGATAGCCCATACGACCGCGCTGCCGATCCAAACGAGAACGTCTCGTCGCCTCATGCTCGGACCTCACGTTCAGGATGGTTGATCCTAGCTATGGAGCGCAATCTTTGAAAGGGGTCGGAAGAACCGCGGTCAATGTCGCAGTTGGGTCATTTTCGACGTGTTCAGCGGGGTTGGGTATTGGCACCGCGCGGTCTCGCTTGTTCGCGCGGCGGGCCCGGCGAGACTGCTGATGCACGGTGGGACGCAACGGGAGCAGTCAAAGCGCGGGAACAAGCTGCGGCGCGCCGCGGCTATGCGACGGAATTGATTTGGGAACGTACCTTCTGCACGACGTGCCGCAGGACGTTCTGCGCTCCGGTCCGGAACAACCACGCGAGGAAGCCGAGACTGTTTTCGGCGAACCCTGTTGTTTCGAGCGCTGGCCCGACATCCCCATTCATGTTCTTGCGGGAACAGACGATCGCTTTTTCCCGATCGAGTTTCAGCGGCGTGTCGCGCGTGAACGGCTCGGAAAGGAAGTGGAGGAAATTCCCGGTGGCCATCTCGTCGCATTGTCGAATGCGGAAGGGCTGACCGAGCGTCTGCTTGCGTATCAGCGGGCTAACACGTGAGTTCTTAGCGCAGCGGCTTTTTCAAGAGCGAGAAGCGGTCGGGATCGAGACCCATCGAGGGCTGCAGCAACGGTGATTCCGCCGAGGGCAGCGGGCGCGCGATCGGACGCTCGGCGAAGCCGGGATCGTTCGGCGCGTCGCGGTTCGAGGTCGCGCCGCGCCAGCGCTCCAGAACCGCGCCGACGAAATGCATGTCGTGGCCGGCGGAGACGGAAGGCACGGTCGCGATGGTGGCTTCGCTGCGCGGCAGCTGATGTGGCGGCACTTCCTTGAAGCGGAGCCGCGTCGGCAGCGCCACGCCTTCGCCGAAGGCTAGCACCTCGCGGGTGCCGAGCGAGGGCACGAACGACAACAGGTTGGCGGCGGCGTCCGACACCGCCGAGCGCATCAAGGCCTGGTCGCGCTCGTTGGCCAGCCGCATCGAGAACAGCGTGTTGCACTGTGAAATGATCGTGGCGTCGAGTTCGGCCGGCCGTTGCGTGACGAGCCCCAGATAGACGCCGTATTTGCGCCCTTCCTTGGCGATCCGCGAGATGGCCTTCCGCGTCGGTCCGAACCCGATATTGCGGTCGGCGGAGGCATAGCGGTGCGCCTCCTCGCAGACGAACAGCATCGGTGAGACGCCGTCGCTCCACAGTCCGAAATCGAACGCCATGCGGCAGAGCACCGAGACGACGGAATCGACGACTTCGGCGGGGAAGCCGGCGAGCTGCATCACGGTCATCGGCTTGCCGTTGGCCGGCAGGCGGAACAGGTAGCTGATGACTTCCGCCATGGTGTCGCCGCCGACATTGGCGTTGTCGAACATGAAGCCGTAGCGCGGATCGTTGCGCACGGTTTCGATGCGCGAGATCAGCTTGTGATAGATGATGCGCGAGGAGCGGTTCTCCAGCTTGCCCATGCGCTCGTCGATCAACGAGATCAGATCGACCAGCCGATAGGGTACCGGCGTGTCGACGGTATAGCCGACCGCCTTGGCATCGACGCGTTTCAAGCCGAGCCGGTCGGTGTTCTGGTATTGCGTGTAGATGGCCTTCGCCTGCGGTATGACTTCGGCGAGAATGTCGAGTTCCTCCGGCACGCCGGGCCGGCCGCCGAACAGGACGTCGACGATCTCCTCGAAATTGAACAGCCAGAACGGCAGTTTCAGATTGCGCGGATTGAGCACCAGCGCGCGGCTGCCGAAGCAGCGGCCGTATTCGTTGTGCACGTCGAGCAGGAAGATGCGCAGGTTCGGGCGTGCCACCAAAATCTCGTTGATCAGCAGCGACACGCCGGTCGATTTGCCGACGCCGGTCGAGCCGAGCACCGCGAAATGCTTGGACAGCATCTCCTCGACATCGACATAGGCGATCACCGAGCGGTCCTGCTGCAGCGTGCCCACGTTGATCTGATCCGCGCCGGTCGGCGCATAGATCGTGCGAAGCTCCTGCGCGCTGATCAGATCGACCGCGTCGCCGATGGTCGGATAATTGGTGACCCCGCGCTGGAATTTCGGGCGGTCGCCGGAGAGGATTTCACCCAAGAGGTCGACGCCGGCGGTCGCGATATAGGTGTCGGAGATCGGCAGGTCCTCGCAGGAGACGTCGGTGATCATGGCGACGATAGTGGAGGAGCCGGAGCGAAGGCTGACAAACCGGCCGACGGTTGCCCGTACATCGCCGAGAGGCATTTGGCTTGCGGCCAGAATACCAACCCTGGCGAAGGAGCCGCGCACCGAAATCACACGTCCGAGAGAAGTCACCGCGATTGAACCTGACATGTCGTCGAGAGGGATTGAGCGATGACTATGGCGGGCGTCGCTGGACAAACGGTTAAGCGAGCGATCGCCCGTATCGGTAAAATCCGCGGCATTCTCGTGGCTTATGCCTTACCGTCGCACCGCTGTGCCGCATCCGAATTTGAAATCGCGCTGAAAACGGCGGGCTTTTCGCAGCTTGCTGCCGGCGAGGCGGACGGTTGGGCTAAGGGGTCGTTTACCATGCCGTGAGGCGATTTCAGACCGGGGCTCCCGCGTGCATCCCTCGCGCCCTGATTGATCGAGGCCAATCCACAGGCGCTTCAAAGCGTGCTACGCGCGAACCACGGAGCCCAAAGGCCGGAGCGGGCCGGGGATCTGCGAGGGGGAGCGCCAAAGCCTATGCCGGATTATCGCAGCGATGTCTTGATTGTCGGCGGCGGGATCGCCGGCCTCGCGACCGCGCTCGACCTGCTCGACGGCGGCAAGACGGTGACGCTGCTCGACCGGGACGAGGAGGGCGCCCTCGGCGGGCTTGCGCGGGAAAGCTTCGGGGGCATGTTCTTTGTCGACTCGCCCCTGCAGCGCCGCCAGGGAATCCGGGACTCCCGGGCTCTCGCGCTGCGGGACTGGTGCAGCTTTGCGGAATTCTCCCCTAGCGATCATTGGCCACGCGCCTGGGCGGAAGCCTATGTCGAGCGCTGCACGCGCGATGTTTATCGGTGGGTGCGCCGTTATGGGGTGCGCTTCCTTCCCGTGGTCAATTGGGTCGAACGCGGCGAGTTTGTCCCGGGCAATTCGCTGCCGCGTTTCCACGTCGCCTGGGGCACCGGCAAAGGGATCGCCGATGCCTTGATAGGGGCCCTGCGGACGCACCCGAATGCCGGCCGGCTCACCATTCGCTTTGGTCACCGCGTCGAGCAACTCACGATGCGCGCGGGCCGTATCCACGGCGCGGCCGGCGTCGAAGAGAACAGCGGCGCGCCGTTCGAAGCCGAAGCCGAGCAGGTTGTGGTAGCCTCGGGCGGCATCAATGGCGACCTGAACCGTGTGCGCGAGAACTGGCACCCCGACTGGGGCGCGCCGCCTGCCGAACTGTTGAACGGTTCGCACCGCTTCGCCGACGGCCGGCTGCATGATGCCACGGTCGCGGTCGGCGGCGTGCTGACGCATCTCGACAAGATGTGGAACTATGCGGCCGGCGTGCATCATCCGCGGCCGCGCAAGCCTCATCACGGCCTGTCGCTGGTGCCGCCGCGCTCGGCACTCTGGCTGAACTGGCGGGGAATGCGGATCGGGCCGCAACCGTTGGTCTCGGGCTTCGATACGCGGCGCCTGGTGACCGATATCTGCGCCCAGGAGCGGAAATATTCCTGGCAGCTCATGAACCGTAAGATTGCGCTGAAGGAGCTCGCGATCTCCGGCGCCGAGTTCAACCCGTCGATCCGCCGGAAGAGCCGGCTCGGCTTCTTGCGCGATATCCTGTTCGGCAATCATTGGCTGGTTGGCGAAATGACCAATCATTGCCGGGACTTCGTCGTCGCCAATTCGCTGCCCGAGCTGGTCGAGAAGATGAATGCGCTGCAGGGCGACCAGTCGGTCGATCTTGGGGCGCTCGAGGATGCGGTCAATCAGTACGATGCGACGATTGCCCGCGGCACGAAGCTGATGAACGACGAACAGCTGCGCCGCATCGCCTATTTGCGTACCTATCGCGGCGACCGCATCCGTCTCTGCAAGTTTCAGCCGATCAACGACGCCAAGGCATTGCCGCTGATCGCGGTTCGCGAATTCATCATCAGCCGCAAGAGCCTTGGCGGCATCCAGACCGACCTGGCGAGCCGGG